>Ga0105162_1001892_pt1 | contig 11535 bp, 9 predicted proteins | sample JNZ201metaG_FD_81532 | JGI IMG/M metagenome (GOLD analysis project Ga0105162, IMG submission 81532) | Hot spring microbial communities from Jinze hot spring, China to study Microbial Dark Matter (Phase II) - JNZ 20120812A | ecosystem: Environmental > Aquatic > Thermal springs > Hot (42-90C) >...
TTAAATCTATCCCTAAAGATCTTACTAAAGGATGCACAGCGGGGCTGTCGGCTAGCTTGGCCTAGGCTCCGAGACTTGGGCTCTCGGGACCCCGGTTCAAATCCGGGCAGCCCCACCATATTTTCGGGTTCAAATCATCTCCTCCATTTTTAAGTGCGGAGGCTTCTTCGAGTCATGGCGTGAAGACTGAAATCTACGACTTTGAGCAGAGGATAGTCAGCTAAAAGCGCATCATTTGGCGGGCATTAGCCTGAACACCGCTAAGTTAATTTACTATGTATAAGTCGCGGTGGCTGCCTATCACTAAGGCGGATGGTTATTCCCGCCCAAGACTGTCTTGGTTTTACATTCCTCGAAAAATATCCTCTTTAATAGCGAGGAAACAAATCAACTCTATAAACCTCGCCTCCAGAAGTTGGTTAGTTTAAAAATTAGTATGAGATACCCTTAACTTCAGATAGTGGTTATGGGTTTTTGGGTTTATGTGTAAGTGGTGTACGAAGCATGACACAGGCGGCAAATGGTACTTAAACGCAAGGAACTATTCAAACGAGCTTGCTGAATCTATGAACCTGCAGGCTTACCTTAAAGAGCAATGTAAAAACTTTTAACAAGTTTACATTTGGAAGATAATGGGAATATCCTCTATAGGGATGGCTACAAGCTTAAAATGCCTATAATAGGGCGGATACTGCGCTGGAGCGTTGAAAGTATGATTCATTCAGAAAGCCCAAAACGCAACCCTGTGAGGGCGGATGGACACTCTGGACGAGTGATCCCGATCGAGAAAGCTAAGTTAATAATGATGAACTTGGTTGCTGAGCCTATAGTTAAAAACTATTGCATGTGTAGAATGATGCAGAAGGGCATAAAAGACACTTGTTGCATAAACTTTGGTCTGCTCTCAGGTGTGATAGAAAAGCTGCCCAGATTCATCCCTGAAAACAAAGCTGCGCATAACCGTGAAGAAGCTGTTAAAGCGCTTGAGGAGCAAAACCTTAAAGGAACGCGTAGCCACAGTGTGGTTTCAGCAAGTACCTTATATAAATGCAATATGCTCCTGCGAGGTTCCTCAATGCGGCGGGCTTCGATTAAGAATGAACTTCGAATTATACACTGTCCATAAGGCTGAGTACGTGGCTGAAGTTAACCCAGACCTATGTCAAGGCTGTAAATTATGCGTGTCCAGATGCCAATTTAACGCAATACGCTATAGCCCAACCCTTGAAAGAGACATAATCGACTTGACAAAGTGCTTCGGCTGTGGCCTCTGGGGGATATTTGTCCCCCACAATGTCATAACGCTTGTCCAGAGAGAAACAATTCCATGATTAAGGGGCAAATACTGAGGGGGAGTGAATCATGGGTAAGACGAAGATAAAAATTGATTATTCAAAGTGTGGAAACGCTACAGGTGGAATAGACCCACGAACATGCAGCAAATGCCTATACATATGTGACCCGGCAGTATTCGTCCGGCACCCTGCATAAAAGATGAAGAAAAAGAACCCATATGACCCCCAATTGTGCACTAGATGCCTGAAATGCGTTAAAGTATGCCTACAAAACGCAATATCAATTACATGGTGAAAAGTCTCTTTATAGGGTTCAGTTCCCCCGTCAAGAAATAGATGCTTCAGCTGAATATTTCCATAAAAGCCCAAATTATGCATTAGCTCCATAAGTCTATAAGTAGGAAACAAGATTTATTAGAGAGGTAAATTGCCAAAATGGAGGAATAGTTTGTGAAAGTGATTTCTCGAAGCAAAGTTGTATACAGTTTCAGTTCCAAAAACAGCCCTGTGGATTATGTTAAGCCTGGAGAACTCGTTATTATTGAGACGGAAGATGCTTTAGGTGGTCAAATTAGAAGTGAAAGTGATCTATTGGAGAGAATAGACTGGTCCAAGGTGAATGGAGCAACAGGACCACTATTTATCGAGGGCGCTGAAGCTGGAGATACCCTTGTTGTGGATATATTAGATGTGAAAACAGCAGATCAGGGAGTCATAGTGGTTGTTCCCAAAAACGGGGTGCTTAGCTCAAAAAACTTCAACCCAAGCGTAAAAATGGTAAAGATAAAAGATGGATTCGCAATATTTGACCAGAAAGTTCGTGTTAAAACTAGACCTATGATAGGAACGATAGGAGTTAGCCCCGAATTGGGTGAAGTGCCCACTGGGTCTTTGGGTAGACATGGAGGAAATATGGATGTTAAAAACTTAACTGCAGGGACGAGGCTTTACCTTCCCGTATTCACGGATGGGGCATTATTTGCAGCAGGTGACCTCCATGCCTTGCAGGCTGACGGGGAACTATGCGTCTCATCTGTTGAAGTCGCTGGAGAAGTGTTGCTACGCTTCTCTATCATCAAAAATAAAACTCCAGAATGGCCTATTCTAGAAACTCCCGACAACTTTGAAATACTTGCATGTGGCGAAAACCTAAATGAAGCCGCCGCCCTAGCTGCAGAATCAGCTGTTAACGCACTTATGCGTGAACATAGCTGGAGTTTTGAAGAAGCCTACATGTTTGGAAGTCTCGCTGTAAGCTTGGAAATAAATCAGGCTGTAGACCCCAAGAAGGGTGTTAGGGCGGTTATACCTAAGGAGTACATAACCATAGATAGTCTCATTAAGTGATGAGCAACTTTTACTCCAATTCTTCACGCTGAAACCGCATCAACCACAATTTTTATATTAAAAATAGCAATAACCTCAGTTTTTATGTAACAATAGAAAATAGAAGGGTGATTTATGGAGAAGAAGGAGGTTTTCGTTAGAAAGTCTTCAGGGCTTGTGAGGAATATATCCGCTTGGGACGCTATGGTGCTGAACATAATGGTGATGGCACCCACGGCAATATTCGTCTATGGTGTCTGGGCATCAGCTATATATCCAGGCGTAGACCTCCCCATGACAGCTTTATTATCTATCCCAATAAGCATAATAGTTGGGCTTTTCTACGCTGTATACTCTACTGCAATGCCTAGATCAGGCGGAGACTACATCTGGATAAGTAGAACCCTTCACCCCGCCATAGGCTTCATGTGCAACTTCTTCCTCTTTATGGTTCTCCTCAGCGTTGCTGGTTCCTACGTCCCATGGTTCACTCAATGGGCTCTAGCCCCGATACTTGAGGCTTTAGGATACGTGGAGCTAGCATCTTTTGTAGCGTCCACAGAGTTCACCTTCATATTCGCGGTAATATACTACCTGATATGCGCGGTAATCATATCTAGAGGAGCAAAAGCCTCGACCATAGCGCTTTGGATCTTCTTCATCCTAGTACTCGTTGGATTCGTAGTTTATGTAGCGACCCTGCTTTCACTGGGGCCGGAAAATTTTGTAGCAAACTTTTCAGCTCAGACGGGAATGGACCATCATGCAGTGATAGAAGCTGCAAAAGAGGCAGGGCATCCAGGAAAATTCCTTATTGAAGCCACATTGCTAGGACTTGCCTTCACATACATAAACTTCTTGGGATTCAACTCCACCATTTATGTAGCTGGAGAAATAAAGGATGTACAAAGATCCCAATTCATCGCAATAATAGGTGCCGTCATAATCTTCGGCTTAATATCTTGGCTTGGCTACTATGCTACATACGCAGGAATGGGCGGCATCTTCGTAGGAGCCATCTCATACCTAGCGGAAACAGGGCATCCAGCGTATAACCTGCCCTTCGCTGAGCCTTTCTTCCCATTCCTATTCCGCTACGCAACCAATACGGCTGTTTACTGCTTCTACCTATTCACATGGTCAATGATGATATTGGCTGCAATCCTAACATATATAATGCTAACAGTCAGATTTGTTTTCGCTTGGTCGTTTGACAGAGTACTACCAACAGCCTTATCAAAGGTTGATCGACGCTACAACTCACCGTACATGGCGCTGATTTTCGTCACAATAATTGCGATAATCCTTCAAGCAGCATGGTTGTGGACACCACTTCTAAGCTATTTCGCATACATAGTTTTTGGATGGATGATACTACAAATAATCGCCTCAATCTCAGCTATAGTGTTCCCATACAGAAGAAAGGACATCTACGAGAAAGCTCCGGCAATCGTCAGGAAGAAAATAGGTCCTATTCCATTACTCACGCTTTTAGCGATTCTCTCAATAATAATCGCTGTCTGGCTAGGGTACGCCAGCCTATCGCCTACAATGGTTGGAACCATCGACCCAATAATACTGGCATTTACCTTTGGCCTTTACGCTCTTGGACTAGTCATATACTTTATATCTTCGATATATCACAAAAGGACAGGAATACCTCTGGAGCTATCCTTTAAGGAAATACCTCCAGAATAATATGCCAAACGGTGTAAAGCTGAAATGACGAAAATGCGCATATACTTCACTACAGACATACATGGATCAGAAGTATGCTTCAAAAAATTCATAAACGCTGCATCATTTTACAAAGCTGACGTTATAATTCTCGGAGGAGACATTACCGGAAAGGCTATCCTACCGATAATCGAGAAAGCCGATGGCACATTCCAGTGTAGATTCCTGGGCGAGAACATAACAGTAAACGAGGGGAAACCCCTAGAGGAATTGATCCAGAAGATAAGGAATGTTGGATACTACCCGTACATCACAAACCCGGTAGAAGTTGAGGAACTATTCAACAACGAGAAAAAAATAAACGAGCTATTTACAGATCTATCCATAAAAGAGCTTAAAAGATGGTTGGAGTTCGCTGAAAAACGATTGAAAGGAACAAAAACAAAATGCTTCATTTCCCCAGGCAATGATGACATCCAAATCATTGATCAGATCTTAAACAGTTCTGAATGCGTAATAAACCCAAACGAGAAAGTCATCACGATAGAAGATGATATTGAAATGCTAAGTTTAGGATACTCCAACATCACCCCATGGAAATGTCCCAGAGACATAGCAGATGACGAGTTATTTAGGAAAATAGATCAACTTGCATCAGAAATCAAGAATCCCAATAAAGCAATATTTAACATTCATGTACCCCCCTATGATTCAGGAATAGACCTTGCGCCGGAGCTGGATGAAAACATGAGGCCGAAGCTTGAACCTGGAGGCAGAGTTAAAATGGCGCCTGTGGGGAGCAAAGCAGTAAAGGACGCCATAATTAAGCATCAGCCTCTTTTAGGGCTACATGGACATATTCACGAATCTAAAGGATTTGCTAAAATAGGCCGTACCCTATGCCTAAACCCTGGAAGCGAATACCAAGAGGGAATACTGAGGGGAGCTCTAATACAGCTTTCAGATGGAAAAATCAAGGACTTCCTATTCGTGGCTGGTTAAATACTGACACACATTGGCTAACGCATAATTTCCTCAACAGGCCTCCACCATTTTTTATTTGTCCCAATTTTTTCCCGCTTTTTCCAGTTCTTAGTTTTAGGCTCCCCATCTATAAAGTTGATAAGCTTCTCCAATTTCCCACATACGTCTTCAAAATCCATCTTGGATAAAATTCCATCCTCCAAGTACTTCCCCATGTAAAATCTAACCTTATCTAAGTTCATTTTCGCGTCATACCAAAATCCCCAGTCATCAGCAAGAACCTTCGCAATATATTTAGCGTTAATTGCTTCCTTTTGATCCTCAACGCTTATATCATGCGCTCTGAGAAGCACAATAATATCTTTTATATCTTTTTCGTTTATCTCATGTATCTGAAGCTTTTCCAGCAAAAGATCCGCTAGCGAGATCGTTGGGAAATCTAAACTCAACCTCCCTTTATCTTGACTTGAACCAAAGTAAATGTCATGGCTGAATTTCAGCTTGTCAAAGAAAATGTCAACATGATAAAGCCCTTCAGGATGGAAGTATAGAAGTCTTTCCTTACCATGCATGAGCATAAATTGGTCCGAATACCTAAAGCCGAAAACATCTTCCATAAGCATCCTAACTTTATTTCGCTCTTTACTATAGCCAATAAGATCTATATCTGTGAAGACTCTGTCCTCTGAGCCAAGCCTCTTCAGTTTCCTGTGAAGTTCGCTGAATTCTTCACAGTGAATCCTTATAGCTAAGGCGCCGAGTAATCTCAGATTAACCTTTAATTTTGCACCTTCATTAACTATCTTAAGGGCATCCCCCATTATCTTTTGATCTGAGGCCTTCCAAGATGTCTCCATAATGGAACACCTTGTCTCAGAGAATTGTTGTACTGCATTTATAAACATTAGCAATGTATGGGAAAAATAGATTCCACCTATATGGCAGAACTTTATAGCCAGCAATGACATGAAACATTTTTGAGCACCACTTGTTCCTAGAAATCTCCACTACGATGCTCTTCAAATTGATAGCGCCTATAACGATTCTACTCACTCCCTTTTCAAGGGAACGCTTTAAAGCTCTGAAAGCCTTACTTTACTATGGTTTGATAGCTTCGTATTTTTATTATTTATGTATACCTTTTTGCTTCATTAGATCTTAGTTAAATTTGGAGGGGTAAGTGTTTGCCGAAGTATCTTGGTCTAAGTGGGATTTATTAGGATTCAACATTTATTCTGAAGATTTAATAAAGCTAGCTCCTGAGAATCCTTCGCAGTTGCAAAGGAAATCCAGAGGAGAGTGCTTGGGGGAGAAAGTGGAGGTCATCATATATGGCGACGGCGCTTATTTAAATCCAAGCACGACGGTATATGAGTCAGCTGATCCAGTATGCTCCTTCGGTCGCATAGAAGGCTTAACAGAAGGAGGGAAGGCATTAAATACGAACACTTTACATGAAAATTGAAGACCCGGAGAAAAGCAGAGGAGAAATAGAAAAATTATCGAGAAGGAAAACCAAAAACTTATTCAATAGATTATTTTTCAATGGAAGGCACCACTCCTAGAAAAAATGAAGGATGTAGTATCCACTCTGGCTCATTTGATAAGCGGATCTACCGACGCAGGCGCTCCACCGGTAATCGTAAAAGGATTAATACGTTAATAACCTCTAGGGAAAAACTCTATTTCCTTTTCTCATAAAGGCTATAGGCCTACTAATGATCGCTCTTCCTCAACTTACGCTTATGAGGTTATTTGGGCGATTCAGCGTGCTTTTAGCGATGTAAAAAGTGCTTTTTAGTTAAGTATATAAAAAGCATAATAATTTGGATAGACTCTTGTAGCTGGAGTGTAGAGACATGCCTGAGGATATAGTTGCAGAAGCCATTAGAATTGTTGAGGAGGCTAAACGTAGAGAATTAACCCTGAGAATTATGGGCGCAGTAGCTATTAGAATTAAGTGCTCAAAATACACATATATTTTAAACAGTTTACAAAGGCAACTAACGGACATTGACTTCATGGCATATAGTAAGCATGGACCTAAAATATGCTCCCTTTTGAAGGAGTTGGGTTATGAGCTTAAGAGGGACATGCTTATCCACGAGGGGCGATTTTTCTTTTATAAGCCGAACTCAGGCGTAAAAGTGGATGTTTTTCTAGATAAACTTAGAATGAGCCACACAATAAATTTCAAAGATAGGCTTGAATTAGATTATCCAACTATTCCCCTATCGGATCTTGTCTTGGAAAAACTTCAGATAGCAAAGATAACGGAGAAGGATTTGAAGGACTTACTAGCTCTCTTTAGAGCTTATGAAGTAAGTGATGATGACAAGGCTATAAATGGCAGATACATAGCTAAACTACTGGCTGATGACTGGGGATTTTACTACACTGTAACAAGTAACTTGGAAATCTTAAGAGATTTCATAGCCCACGTGAACATCCCTAAAGAAGATAAAAGAAACGTTCTAGACAAAATATCTGGGCTCTCCATTACAATTGAGCGTGAACCTAAAACTCTAAAGTGGCGTTTGCGATCGAAAGTAGGCACTAAGGTTAAGTGGTACACTGACGTGGAAGAGGCTGAGAGATAATTAAGCGTATGACACCACAATTTTTAAAAACTTTAACATTTAAAACAGTCCATTTGCTTAGGTATAGGGAATCGTGATGGGTGAAAGGCAAGCTCCATTTGTAAGAAAGGCAAGTGGGCTGGTTAGAGTCGCTACAAGTCCAAGGGTTTTCATGTTTAACATCTTTTGGACTGCTTTTGGCTTTGTTTTAACATATGTTTTCTTCTGGGGAGCTATAACCTCGCCTGGAGCAGATCTATCTGTTGGAGCACTCTTGACTACAATATTCGTTCTACCTCAAGTAACCCTATATGCACTCTTCGCGGCTTTAATGCCTAGATCTGGAGGCGACTACCATTACGTGAGTAGGTCTCTCCATCCAAGCTTAGGCTTTATGGTTAGCTTCGCCTGGGTTGTTTGGCTATCCTTCTGGGCTGCCTGGGGGGCTTACGCCTTCACAAGCTATGGCCTCGCTCCAATTGTTTCAACATGGGGCGCTATAACGCGGAATCAAGCGCTTATTGATTTAGGAGTACTTTTACAGTCTACATGGGCAGCTTGGGCGATAGCAGTTGTTGTACTTTTTATTTCACTGCTGCTTTCAATTGTAGGTACTGAAACCTTTTTCAAACTTCAAAACGTGGCCTTCACTCTTCTACTTATAGGGCTAGCCATATTTATCGGGCTTATGCTCTTTAATGATAATGCCGCATTTATAAGCCGATTTAACGCTGCCTCTGGATGGCTTACAGGCGAAGCTGATAGCTACAATCATTTAATAGAGACTGCCAGAAGCCTCGGCGCAAACTTAAATCCCGATTTTAGTTGGTGCTCTCTGCTACTGCTTATCCCTCTATTCTACACGTACATGCCATACTGCATAGGCTCAACCTTCATGGCTGGCGAAATAAAGGATGTTAAGAAGTCGCAGCTTCTAGGGGGGCCACTCGCAACCATAGTTCTTGGCATTTGGTCTGCAGTTTTAGCATACCTATTCATAAGAACTATTGGTATCCAATTCTGGTATGCTATCGGCCATCTATGGTGGACTGGAGAATATAACCTAGCTATTCCACCATACTTCCCGTCATTCGTCGGCTTGCTCACGGATCAGGTGATAATATACTTGCTGATGAGCATTGGATACCTGATATGGGGAGTGTGGTTTGTTCCGCAGAACATCATGCTCAACAGCAGGATAATGTTGGCATGGGCTTTCGATAGGATAGCTCCAGAAAAACTTTCATATGTAAGTGAAAGGTTCCGTACCCCGGTGATAAATGCTATTTTAATCTTTATACTGGCCCAAATCTTCTTGGCATTATACTGTACAGTTCAATGGTTAACTATGGTTTCAAGCATCTTTGCACTAGCAATAATAGCGATAATTGTAGGAATAGCTGGAATAGTTTTCCCATATAGGCGGCCGGGAATTTTCGAACAATCAACAGTGAAATGGAGAATACTTGGAATCCCAGCATTCTCAATCATAGCGCTGCTGGATGTGGCTGTAGGGATATTTGTAAGCTACTTCTACCTTACGGAGGACACTTTGCTTGCAAACGCACCCGAGTCCCTAATAATGATCGCACTAATATTCCTGATAGGCTTCATAATATTTTGGGTATCAAAGATCTATAGGGCTAAGCGAGGAATAGACATAGAATTAGCCTTCAAAGAAATCCCACCAGAGTAACAAAACTTTTAACCCTTTGCCTTTTTCTACATTCTTCTCATTAGAGCATGTTGTCTGACAGCCACACTTCCTATATGCTGCGGCGTCGATTATGCCCTCCAAAATCCTTCAAATTTTATGACAAAAAAGAAAATCAAATAAAAATTGCTAAAATTAGTTTTAGAATGTGAAAAATCCATTATTTAGGTGAGAGCCAACATTTTATGTAGCATAGTGTTAATGTTATAATCAACCTGTAACAGTTACTTAAATAAGCTGAAGCGTCGAAGGAAAGATTTATGATCGATGAGATTTTAAGCCTCGTTTCAAAGCATGAAGAATGGCGTGAAAGAAACTGCCTAAATCTTATTCCTTCAGAAAACGTCATGAGTCCTGCCGTGCGCAGTCTTCTTTCATCTGATCTTGGGCACCGTTATACCTCGCGAGATGGCTTTTACAGGGGAACCAAGTTTCTAGATGAAATAGAGCATTACGGCGAAGAGTTAGCTAAGGAAGTTTTTAAGGCTGAAACGGCTGATCTACGTCCCCTTTCAGGACACATTGCAGACCTAATTTTTCTAGCATGCTTTGCCAGACCCGGTGATGTGCTCATGTGTGTTTCTGAGGAGGATGGTGGTTACCCAGGCTTGAGCAAAATAGGCTTAGCTGGGCTTTTAGGCCTAAAACTGATTCCTTTCCCTTTTGAAAAGGCAAAAATGAACATTAACGTGGAAAAGGCTGAAGAAGTCATTAGACATGTAAAACCGAAAATCGTAATTTTCGGAGCAAGCCTAATTCTTTTTCCACACCCAGTGAGGCAATTAGCCAAAGTAGCCATAGAAAGTGGAGCTCACATAGGATTCGATGGCTCCCATGTCTTAGGATTAATAGCTGGGGCGCAGTTCCAGGACCCGCTTAGAGAAGGAGCACATGCACTTTTCGGATCCACACACAAATCCTTCTTCGGTCCTCAGGGAGGCATAATTCTAGCGGATAAATTTCATGGAGAGATTATTAAAGGAAAAATTTTTCCAAGGTTTGTAGATAATGCCCATTGGAACCGTATAGCTGCTTTAACATTAGCTTTAGCTGAAATGAAGAGGTTTGGCAGAGAGTATGCTGAACAAGTCATCAGTAATTCAAGGGAATTAGCAAAGGCGCTTTACGAGTATGGCTTTCCAGTTAAATGCCTGGAAATGGGTTTCACAAACTCTCATCAATTGATCCTAGACTTCGAAACCCCTGAACGGAGTAGAGAGTTTGCAGATAAGCTTGAGCGTGCAAACATAATAGTTGACACTGCTGTGAGAATTGGAACTTGTGAAGTTACCAGACGTGGAATGAAAACGCCTGAAATGTTAAAGATTGCAGAATTAATCAAAAGAGCAGTTGACGGAGAGAATCCTGAAAACATAAAACGTGAAGTTTCTAAACTATGCTATGAATTTAGAGATATCAAATACTGCTTTTAACTCCCTTGAGAAAATATACAGCAACCAATAGGTGTGTAAACACGGCTTAAAGCTGTTTTTAAGTGATCAAAAGAATCCAATATATGCGGCTAAAAGGGCGATAGAAAAAGTGGGGTTATTTTGGATTTTGGTTAAAATATCGCTATGAATTTACTTGGATGCTGTTTTACTTTCTTCAGCTTTCTTTTCTTCAGCCTTCTTCTTTCCCTTCTTTGACATGTAGACATCCCCCAAAGTACCCAAAATATCAACAACTGAAGAGGCTATGTTTTCTTTTTCATCTTCAAAAATCGCCTATGTATCTTGTACTTTGCTAGATCCTAAGATAGTTAGAGACATCACGGTATCAGATGCGAATAACTCTTTCTCCTAGGTTATCTCTTTAATGACGCTTTAAATGATAGATACGCCGAAAAGAAGACTATTCCTGATAAAACAAACGTGAATGTAAAGCCAAATATCTGCGCGGTTGATGGCCCAAGATAGGCGCCTATAGCGCTTCCTAGACTCACTAAGGAGTCGAATAA
>Ga0105162_1001893_pt1 | contig 11534 bp, 10 predicted proteins | sample JNZ201metaG_FD_81532 | JGI IMG/M metagenome (GOLD analysis project Ga0105162, IMG submission 81532) | Hot spring microbial communities from Jinze hot spring, China to study Microbial Dark Matter (Phase II) - JNZ 20120812A | ecosystem: Environmental > Aquatic > Thermal springs > Hot (42-90C) >...
CGGTATTTAGTGGATAATCGAAATACATTATATCTGTTTGATTAATAATAATTGATTCATCACCCAAGTTAGTTACAATACCCGTTAAAACGTATAATAATGATACATTAGAATAGTTTTGAACAATATAGTTATAAATCATATTACCACTACTTCTAACAGTAATTATTGAATTCGTATTGCTTATCAGTATTAATACAATGATTATTAAAAAGTATTTTAAATCCATTGAAATCAACTCAAATATTTAATATAAGGTCAATAACGCCTCTAATATCAAATAATCAATAAGGATAATTTAAGTTTTAGAAAATATGGATATCACGTTTAAATCTAAATAATTCAAAGAACTAGAAATAAGTTAACGTATTAACGATAAATAGTTTAAAACAAATGATTTTAAATAATTTAAAAAATAAATGAAAAACTATTAGTAGTTTATACGAATTTTACCAACTCAACTTTATTCAAACTATTAATTGCCAACACTAATGGTTCAACAACTTGATCAAGTTCAACATTTATATCTTTACACATCTGATCAGCTAATTGCTCTAGAGTATGTTCACCATCACTTATAAGCCAAATATAGTAAACTAGTGGCGATAGCTCGTATACTTCTTCTTCATTCTTAGCTACATAGTATTTTCCAGATTCTTCTCCAATAAAATAACCCTGTCTGAAAGGTTTTTTATTCCTATACTCTTCCCATAGATTTCTAATATCTATTTCTTCACCACTACTCATCTAAAACCACCTTTCACGCTTCTAACGCATCCTACCTCTACTTCTGAATTCTCTACGTTGACTAGATTCTTTTCTAAACGATTCAGGCTCAGTTTCAGGTATAGAATCTACTGGTGGAACAAGATTGTCATCAACTTTCTTAATAGTACTTGTTTTACCGATATTCAACTGCACTTTACCGCGGAAACTCGTTGTCCATGCTCCATTTATTTCAACAACATCGTTTACATTCAAACTACCTGCTTTAACTCCCCATAATACTGCTTCTACTCTACCAGATTCGTCTCCAATTATCGCGTTGCTTATCGTTCTAACACCTTTCCTGGTGTTTATTGTTCTAGAAGGGGTTGTTTGTATTACTCGAGCGATTATACTAATATTCTCTTGATTAGGTTTGAGTTCTTTTATGAGAATACGGGATCCAACCATTACGAGATTCGACTCCGAATATAATGAAAACTATAATAGTTTATAGTGGTTTATAAATTAATTGGTCTATTGATATGTATTCAAAAGACATTTCTAATAAGAAGAATATTTTCTCTAAACACTCTTCGAGAAAATATCCACATCTATACAGGTGACTACGATTCCATCTCTTATCACTACATCCAAAACCATTTATGTATTCAAATCTATCTCCTAGTAGTTTAGCTAAATATGTTTCCCAATCAAAACTATTTCCAGAAACTGTTTTATACATAAAACCAATAAGTTCAACACCTGGATCTCTAAGTAAGTAATCAATATGCCAGAAACATTTACTTTTTTTCAATACGTATCGTTTTAACCTAGAATACAGTCCACCTCTATTCATGGCTGAACCAATATATACATAAAAACCTTTAGGTATTTTGAACAATCTACTACGTGTTCTAACGTTAACACTATCGTTAAGTTTTAATAAAAGTAGATAAACACCTTTAACTCTAGGTATTCTAATAGTCAATTAAAACACCATTTTAATAAATTCTAATAAAAATAGTTAATATAAGATGAAGAATATGGTTTATTACTGAATATGATGAAGAGTTACTCCGCGGATTTGATTTAAGAATATGTATTTAAACGTATTTTATAAACTAATCGTTAATTAATAGATTTAGAGGAAGAATGATTTGACTCAGAGTATTCAGAATCTACTAAGTTTAACTCAGAAATTTGTAGCTGAATTAGCAAAACCATTTGTAGGTAGAGAGGAAGAAGCTAAAGTAATAGCTCTAGCAATACTTACAGGTGAACACGTTATTTTAATCGGTGAACCAGGTACAGCTAAATCAGCTCTAGCACGTAGAGCAGCCGAGCTTATCAATGCTAGATTCTTCAAGTATCTTTTAACTAAGTTCACTGAACCGGATGAATTGTTTGGACCATTGGATATTAATGCACTTAGAGAAGGAAGATACGTGAGAATAACTAGGAATAAACTACCGGAAGCCGAGATCGCTTTTATAGATGAGATCTTTAATGCTAACTCAGCTATATTAAACATGTTTTTAACAATAATGAATGAAAGAGTTCTTTATGATGGATATAATGAGATAAAAGTACCTCTATGGACACTAATAGCTGCAAGTAATAGCGTTCCCGACGACCCGGATCTACAGGCTTTATATGATAGATTTCTCTTCAAACACTTTATTAAACCAATAGGTGAAAACCAGTGGTCTGAATTACTAGAAGCTTGCTGGAGAATTGAAAGTGAATTATATGAAAAAGCTGAACCAATTCTATCAATAGATCATATACGTAGTATGAATAAATTAATTTATGAAGTCAATCTACAGCCTATTAAAGAAAAATTACTGAAAATATACGCTATATTAGAAGACCAAGGTATTCACTTAACTGATAGAAGAAAAGGTAAAGCATTGAAAGCTATAGCCGCATTAGCTTTAATCAACCAAAGACTTGTTGCTAAAGAAGAAGATCTTTTCATATTAAAATATATTGCTCCTAAAGATGCTGATGAAATGGAGCAAACATATGCTATACTACTAGACGAGATAGTTGCACCAGAGAAGTATTTAAAAGAATTAACTGAAATAGAGATGAGTATACGTGAAGCTAAAACATATATAAATAGTTTAAGCGATTTCGCACCACAGTTGATCGATTACTTAAGGAGTTTTGAAAAAGTCCGCGAGAAAGTAAAGAAGATATCGGAGTCCACAAGCAACGATTCTGTGAAAAAGAGAGCAGAAGATGTTCTAGCTGAGTTAAACAGTATTATCGATATGATTAAGAAAAAGATTCTAACATGATGATCAATAATGTTAAATACAGATAATCCCGTATTCCTCAAGGAGAAAATAATTGGTTTACTCAAAGGTATTAATTACGAGGATCCGTTGGTTAAATATCGTGGTTTGAAAGCACTTAGATTAACACAATTGATATCTGGTCAAAAAGTAGATCTACCTATATCAATAATTATAGATGTTTTCTATACACTATATCTCCCATTTATATCACTCAAGAATCTTGATGAAATACCTAAAGATAAGAAACAGTATTATTTCCTACTAGATTCTCTACTTAAATCCAGCTTTATACACGTTATTAAGAGTAGAACCGTTCTAGACACGTTAATGAGTTGTTTAGCAACAGGTATACTAATACCTGAGCTTAAAAGAATATTAGAAGACATTGGTAGAAAATCAAGCGAAATTAAAAGCAGTATCGATTACGAGAAAGAAGTAAAGAAAGAAATCGATAGAACACTATCATCTCTATCAAAAGATCTAGATAATGTTAAAAAACTGAGATCTCTGATAGAAGGCGATCAAGCCGGTAGTTTAAGTATGATTGCTTATGAAGAATATGGACCAGAATTGGTGAAACTAGCTAGAAACATTGAGGTTCGTAAAATATTAGAACAGTTAACCGGTGTTAAACCATGGATGTTCCGTATTGAGAAGAGGAGACAGAGATTTAAACATGGTGAAATACTTGGTTATGAATTCGGTAGAGATATTGAGAGAATTGTTCCTTCTAATCTACTTCTACCGAATGAATTGTTTTATATAAAATATTTGAATAATAAACTTCTATTGTATCAGAAAGCAGTTACTGAAGGTAAGGGTTCTCTATATGTTTTAGTTGATAAGAGTGGTTCAATGGATGGCGTTAAAATTACTTGGGCTAAAGCTGTAGCTCTCAGTCTATACATGAGAGCTATTAGAGAAAACAGAGATTTCTACTTCAGATTCTTCGATAGTATTCCTTATTCACTGTGTAAAGTTGAACGAAGACGTAGAGTTAAACAAGCATTGAGATTAATAGAATACATAGCTAGTGTTAAAGGTAGTGGTGGTACAGATATAACTAGATCAATTGTTACAGCTTGTAGTGATATTAGATCAAGTAATGTATCTGGTGTTAACGATATTGTTTTAATAACTGATGGAGTTGATAGAATAGCTGAACAAGTTGTTAGATATAATTTAAAGAAAGCAAATGCTCGTTTAATAACAGTGATGATAATGGGTGATAACGAGAGTTTGAGAAAAGTATCTGCTAAATATTTCACTGTAATTAAATTGTCTCAGAAAGATATTCTTCAAGTAGTTGAAGTTGATTGATAATAAAGCATTAATAATAGAATGAAAATACAATTTATTGAGACTCATCTATTTATTCAAACAAATGGTGTGATCAATGAATATAGATGATAGATTTCTTGAAATGATAACAAGATTTGTTAAAGAAAATAAAGATAAATTGTTTGATTTAAAACCCGGGGAAGTTGTTGAAAAAGTTATGGAAAATATTAGAAAACATGGTTTAGCAGCTAAATTCTTCATTAGAATGAACTGGAGTAAGATAGAGAGTGTTTTTCAAAACCCTGAACAAATTCTAGAGTCGTTGAAAAACTATGATAAAGAAACATATGAGATTGTTATAAAACACATTGATTGGTTTAAAGAATTCTTAAACATACTTCATAACGAACTACGAGTTTTTATTGAGAAATAGATTGACCACTGAATTTATATAGAAATATTAGATAAGGTAGAACTATTATTGATGTTACTGTTGAGATCAATAAACTATTAATTGGACCAAAATATACGTAAAGCAAGCCAGCGTAAACAGCTGATAGACTAGCACCTAAGCTTTCAAACATTCTTTGAATACCTATTAATCTACCTCTAATCTCCACTGGGAGAATACGAGTCATAATTGTAGACAATAGTGGACCTATTAATACTCCGTGTAAACTACCAAATATTGTTGATAAAACTAATAGTTCTAGGATAAATTTATTTAAATAACCGGGTAATGTGAATAAAGCCATTGATAATGTTAGAGATAAGCTTGCTATAGTTATAGCTAATTTATTATTAATACTTCTAGAACTAGCAATTAATACTCCTAAAATAATCGAAGTAGCTGTACCAATACTTGATAATAAACCTAGTTCTGTTTTAGAAATTTTTAATATTTCAACAACATATATGGATCCGTAAGTTGATGAAACTGCTGAAACAATTGGTCCAATAACACTAGTGTAGACATATACTGCTAAAACTATTTTCAAAACATTTCTATACTTAATAACATCTAGTATTATTGATTTAAACTTATTATTACCATTGTTTTTAACAATTAGTGTTTCTCTGAGAAAACGTATTCTAAGAATAAGCACGATAGTTGAGATTATACCTGATGTTACGAATGCATATCTAATACCAGTCAAACCATACGTATCGTACATAATACCACCGATAACCGGCATGAATAATCCGGGGATAGCTGAAAAAGTATTTAATACCAAGAATCCTTTGAAAACCGTATTTTGCTGAAGAGAATCCATAATTATAGCCATTAAAGCTGGTGCGTAGAAATGAGCTATCTGCTCTATAATCCACAGTATTGATAATTGAATCCAGTCTTTAACAAATGCGTATCCAAATGATGTTAATGTAACTATACTTGTACCAATAATTATTGTTTTAACACGACCAATATAGTCTGTTAAAATACCTCCAATTATTGTTGAAAAAGCAAAAGCTAGCATACCAATAGATCTCATGACAGCTATTGAGAAATCCTGAGCACCAAGCGATTTAGCATATAGCATGAAGAAAGGACCTGTTAATGAACCACTTATACCGAATAGAAACCAAGATATTGCCATAATACCTACATTACCGCTTAATATTGTTCTGAAATCACTTAGTGTTGCCCGTATACTGCTACATCCTGTTTTTACTCTGAACACCTCTGATCATCTTTATCGTAATTCTATCTCTACCTAAAACCTTTTAGTTATCTATTTGACGTCTTTATAAACATTTACTTCCCTCTATAATTAAGTTTGGTTTATATAGAAATGAATTAACGAATATAGTTATAAATAAGAATATCAATGGTAAATATGATAGAATTAGTGTTAACGAATATTCTCTAGTGTTAATGAAAGATACGCGACGGTATGTAATATTCAATCTCTGATCAAGTGCTGAAACAATTAGTTTATATTCATCGTTAGTTCGAATATTTTTAAAATAGTATTCATTACTCTTAACTAATACACGATCAACTACAGTATTATCTCTCATGAATTCAATAATTACACTCGTATTTGTTTTTAAAAATAGCAACGTATCTGTATTAAAACTATCAATCAGACATGTATTTAGTAAACTAGAGATTCTCTTACAATCAATAGTTCTACTTAATTCAACGAAACTACCGTAAATCAAGGGTGTGTTAAATAAATAAGAATATAGATAGAGTAGAATCACTATTGTAAATACAAAAACATTGTTCGTAATGAACAATATCCAACTTTTAGAACTTTTAACAATTTTCATATAAGTAGTTATAATTGATATTGATATTATCAATACATATATGTCAATACCACTTGATTTAATACTAACAACTTCATTCACATCAATATTCCTATTAAATCCAAGTATTAAACCAATCAATTCTATTCGTTCAACACTATCCTTAACTAAATCGTATACGTATATCACATTGTATATTTTAAAAGGTGGCGGATAGTAGATTAGAGTATCTCTAGTAAAATCACCAACACAAATTTCTCTCATCGAATAGATATTTAAAAACAATATAAGTACGATAAGTGTTATGAAAAGAATTTTATCAACGATTATTTTAAACTCCAATCTAAAAACCCTTTAAAACTAAAGATCAATCCATGTTGGTGCTCAAAATTATTGATAAAACAGCTATACTTATTAAATTATCTGGATCATTGCTTTTCAACAATTCATCAATAAGTATGGAATTACCTGAATAACCTAATTGCGTAATTAAACAATATACTATGTTCCTATACTCGTTTAAATCTATCGTATCCTCTTTTTTCTTAATTAAATATGTTTTCAACAATACTTCACGTAATAAATCGTAATCTATTCCACTATCCCATAGCTTTTTATTAATAAAATTAGCTATTTCATTAATCAATTGAGGAATATACTTCACCGAACCGATTAATTCAATCCATTTACTTGTTAGAAACCATATTTTCATAGCAGTATTATATTTATCGCTCTGATCTAGATTGAAAACCAATAGATAAGTATCTAGTAAATCGACGATAGCTTCAACGATTTCATCAGCACTCTTTTCTCTAAAAACAGTCAAGGTATGTTGAACAGATTCTGATTCTAATTCAGTATTGGTTTGATAAATATTTTTATCAATCAATGTATCCATGAACACACACCTATTTCATTACTCAATCATTAATTTTATTTTAAAGAAAATGTCTTAGTTTCAAACAACTACTGATGCTAAAACATACACTGTGATATATAGAATTAAACATGATAGAAAATTACCAATTACTATCGATATAATAGATAATTTCCTATCTAAACCAAGAATATAAGATAGTATTGAACCAGTCCAAACACCTGAACCCGGGATTGGAACTGCAACAAATATCGTTAACCCAATGTAGATTATTTTAAATCTAGTTATCTTTTGAGATTTCTTCCTTATCCTGTTTATAATACTTCGATACACTTTATTCAAAAAACTATTTTTACCTACAATATATTTCTCCAAAGAGTCTAAACCATATATGATTAAAAAAGAGGGTAGTGAACTAGATAAAAAAATGACTATGAAAGCGATTGAATCTTCAAATCTATTAATGTACGCGTATATGAAAGCAGCTCTCGCTTCTAAAACCGGTATCATAGATATAAATGCTAATAGGATTAATTTAAACAATTAAAACCTACCCCTAGGATCTGGGAACGTTGGCTACAAATTGACTAGTAACAACTCCAGGGTAGACAATATCGTGTATAATTAATTCACCATAGTATTCACTATAATAGTAGAATCCTTCACAACGTATTGGATAATCAATTATCCACAATACAATATTTATCTCTAAAACAATTGGTTCAATAGATTGAACAAATACTGTTCCATCTAAGAATCTACTAGCATAGACTATTCCTAAATCATATCCAGATCCCGTAATCAGTATTCTCTGATTATATAGAGCAATGGGTATTGCTATTAAATCATAACCAGGTACTGTAATAGTATTATTCGAAATAACATATACTTTAGACATATAGAAGGGTGCGTATGCACCAGCTTGGAATTCGTATTTTAAAACATATTGTTTAAAACCATTATAATCCTGCTCACTCTCTACTTCAATCCTAGATCTAATCATTATTATTCTAAAACTAATTTGATCCTCTACTATTCTACCACTATAGCTGTTGAAACTATAGAATACTCTGTATAAACCATATATTTCCGAATCTCTACGCACATATTCACCAGGATATATTAAGTATGGAAAACTATTCACTAAATTTCCATTTCTAATAACGTATAATCCATATATATCGCTCAGTCTTGACGCTATATTCCATTTTATAGGTAAATAAGTTTTCAATCTATTATTAACCTGATCGTCTAGATTAGAGTTATACACAAATCCAATACCATTAGTTAGTTTATAAGTTGAGAAAATATTTATAGAACCGATATTATTGAAAACACCACCGGGTGGAGTAATCGCTAAAGTCAAGTCTGTTGAATACCCAGAACTCCATCTAGCAACAAATAATACACCAGATATACTAGGATCATTCACTAATACAGGTAGCATTCTCCAATCACTACATTCGTATGAACTATAGACATCGTATAATCCTCTTAGTCTAAAAGAATAATAACGCAGATCAGAATATTCTAATCCAATAAGTACTGTAGATAAATTATCTAAAACTAATGGTACAAGAATTGAAACAGGTACTAATATTCTATCATCATCATACTCGATTAAAATAGCTGTTTCATAAACACCTGGAATAGTATTCTTAGATACATTTACTACTATATTTAAAGCCGTAAAGTTTTCTACAAATATTTCTTCAGGGTAAATCAACATATTTGATTCTCTAAATTTATAAGCTCTAACCGTAATTTTCAAATCAACCGGTTTAACATCATCATACTCACTCGGTTCTAACTGAAGATATAGTTTACCAATTATTTTCTCATCAGGTTTCGCTATAGATAGAAATGTTTCAACACCTATTCTAGAATCAATTGATATAAAATATTTCTCAAAATTATCGACAACGTTATCTCGATTTAAATCTCTCCAATCGAATAAATAAATAGTTAACGAGTGTTTATCGTCAACCGGTGTTCTACCAAACATGTATATAGGATATGTTAAATTCTCGAGTAGAATTATTATTTCAACGTAATCCGAATATGCATACGAGTATTCAGGTATTTTGATTAAAAGTGGGTTTCTATAATCAAATACATTATCGTAAACAATTGTTTCTTTATAGAAATATAGTTCTCTAGAATGTAGTTTTATAAAACCAGTGTAATTAGTTATGTATAGAGTGAAATTTCTCGATTCGCCTGGTTTAACAATAGCATAATAACAAGTATCTAAGAAGTATTGTGATATGTTGTATGTTAAATCTCCATAAACACTATAATAGTTTTCAATAAAAGCCTGTGTCAAACCATCAATAGTGTAAACTATAGGTTTGTTAAACAATATTCTTTCAACAGTTTTCAAAACATTCAATCTACCCGAACCTTGGACAAAAGATGTGTATCCTAGATCATCGCAACTATTTTTCAACAATATTCTAGCTCTAAACGTATCTAAACTATAGTTTAATCCATAGATATTTCTAAATAGACTTAGTATCAGAGCTAAAGCTCCGGTAGTATAGGGAGCTGATAAACTAGTTCCTGCAAATAAGTTTATTGTAGAACCATATCCAAATCCATCGAGTACACGTGTACTTGCATATTCAAAGAATCCGTTTGAAACCAGATCTGGTTTTGGATAACCCTGACCACTTGGTCCTCTACTACTAAAAGACACTACTTCATCGTATAAACCATTGAAACCGTAATCAACCATTGGTTTAAACCATGTTGATGCACCTACTGTTATCGTTAATAACCCTGATCCAGGAGAATGAATAGATGTAAATCCCGGTCCACTGTTTCCCGACGAAAAAACTATTATAACCGGTTCTCTCACTATGAATGTTCTATTAAAAACTATTGAATCAAATAAATAAGTTAATACATCTAATCCAGGAATATTTTGAAGATCTCTAATAATGTTCATGTAATTCCAACTATTGTTAACAATATCAGCTCTACGTGGACCATAATAGTTGAACTCAATATAGTACATATCGCCTATTCTCCTGAAATAAGGTGTATAACCACATAACCATGCTTCAAGAATTATTGTTTCAAAACTCCAGAGAACACTACCAGTAGCTATCTTAGATTGAGGAGCCACCCCCTTTACTCTAAACAATCCATTATAACCAGAATACGTATTAGAACCTCTACCAGCTATTATCGTAGCTACATTAGTTCCATGCCCAAAATAGTCAAACATTATAGCTAGATATCGGCCATTATAATCCCATCCAACATAGTAACCAGGCGTACCATTCAGTAAACCAATTGTATCTAAATAATATCCAGCAATAGTACCTAGACTAAAATCATAATATCCATCGTTATCAAAATCTCGTGCAACGATCTCGTAACCTGGTTTATAAGAGTATTCATCTACAATACTATGATCAAACCATGTCGGTAAAGGCTCTCTCCAAACTGGTGTTCCAATAATCTCGCGTTCAATCTCACGAATAGTTTTCGATAATTCGTAGAAAGCTGTTGATAAATCAAAATAAACTCTATTATAAATACCAGGTATTTCTTCATCAACCATTAAAGCTAATACAAATGTCTTAACCAGTATTAATCTAGAACTATTACTTAAATAACTAAGTGCGGTATAAAATGGTAGTAAACCTACTTTATAAACACCAGTTAAACTATTTATAGAGCCTATTGTTAAATTATAGTCTAAAACTACGTTATACACTGATCTATTGATAGGATCAAATACTTTGATAACAGTATTTTCAGTAATTAATTTATCACCAATTCTTGAAGATACGTTTGTAAAAATTATTAAACCATTATCTATAGCTAGTATTAATGGATTTCCGTGAATATCTCTAGCAATAGATTCTAAACCAAGATCTGGGTTTGCAAAATCAACACCTGTATCCACAATACCTATCACAACGTTTTCTCCGAAAACACTGTAATTGTTCCAAACAAATGGAACTTGGATTAAATCGAGTGAGGGTAGATAATCATAATAGTTTAGTGACGTTTTATTAAACGAAATCTGTTCTTTATTAAATCTTTTCATCAAGTAATTTGTTTTAAAATATTCATTTATTAAACTATTAATAAAC
>Ga0105162_1001896_pt1 | contig 11526 bp, 13 predicted proteins | sample JNZ201metaG_FD_81532 | JGI IMG/M metagenome (GOLD analysis project Ga0105162, IMG submission 81532) | Hot spring microbial communities from Jinze hot spring, China to study Microbial Dark Matter (Phase II) - JNZ 20120812A | ecosystem: Environmental > Aquatic > Thermal springs > Hot (42-90C) >...
CTCCTATGAGGATAGGATTAAGAATACCCTTCTGCTCAAGGCGAATGTGCTTGTGAGGGAGGAGTAAGCGAATGGTTGATCTGGAGCCTATCGATCTGTCAGATCAAAACCGCTGGTCGGAGCGCCTGGTGGCCGTTTTCAGGTCCCAACCGGATGTGGTGGCGGTTTACCTCTTTGGGTCCACTGCCCGAGGGGAAGCAACCTCACGCTCCGATCTGGACATCGCGGTTTTGCTGGCCGCACCATCGAATTCTCCTTCGGAAAACTGGCACCGACAGGCGATCTTAGCGGAGGAGCTAAGGAAGATCATGGGCCGCCCGGTCGACGTGGTGGTTCTGAACAGGGCCCCCCCACTGCTTTGCCACCAGATCCTGCGCGAGGGTCGGTTGATCTACGAGCGAGATGCGGCAGCGCGAATCGAATTCGAGGTGCGGGCTGGAAAGATCTATGCGGATCTCCAGCCGATGTGGACGTTCTTTCATCAGATGCTGGAGCGCGAACTGGAGGAGGATCGCTTTGGGGAGCTTCGACGAGGTCATCCGGGAAAGGCTGCAGTGGCTTCGAAACGAAGTCGCCTATCTAAAAAGCGAAAGGGATAAGATTCGCTCATTCCAGGCTTACTCGAGGAACACCCGCCTGAAGCGAGCGGTGGAACGTAGCCTGCATCTCGCCATTGAGGCCTGTCTGGACATCGGACGTCGACTGATCGCTCAGGGTGGATTTCGTTACCCTGAGGATAACGCGGATGTGTTTCGTGTGCTTGCCGAGCATGGGGTAGTGCCACCGGAGCTTCTCCCCAACCTGATCCGCATGGCGCGCTTTCGGAACTTGATTGTTCATGACTACGCTCGTCTCGATGATGCCCTCGTATACGGAATTCTCAAGAAGCAGTTGGGAGATTTCGATGCCTTTGCCCGTGCTGTGGTGGAGTATCTTCGGCGATCCCGTTCCACCGGATGAGCGGATAGGTGTGGGCCGCCTTCGACGGCCCACACCGACCGGATCCCTTCTCCCTTTACATTCCCAGCCCGAGACATGAATTCAGGGGCTTTCCCCGATGCAAGCCTTCTATCTGGTCTCAGCAGGTCTCCACCTCTTAGCGACAACCTTCTGGATCGGAGGGATGCTCTTCCTGGCCATGGCCGTGGTTCCGGTGGTCCGTCGGCCGGCGTTCCAGAGGATCTCTCCCGCGCTGTTAGAGGCGATCGGCTTGCGCTTCCGGATCCTGGGCTGGATCGCGATGGGGATCCTGGTCCTCACGGGCCTCTTCAACCTCATCGCCCGGGGGGTGACGGTGGATCTCCTGGTCAATCCGGTTTTCTGGTCCGGGCCTTTCGGGCAGGCGTTGATCGGGAAGCTGACCGCTGTCAGCCTCACCATCCTTCTGAACGCCCTCCATGACTTCTGGGTGGGTCCTCGGGCCACCCGGATGTTGCAGGCCGATCCGCAGGGGGCAGAGGGAAAGCGCTGGCGGGCCTGGGCATCGTGGCTGGCCCGTCTGACCCTGCTCGCCAGCCTGGTTGCCATGACATTCGGGATTTTCATGGTCCGGGGCTGGCCGTAAGGGGGTCGTCCACGAATGAGGGCACGAATACACGAATGGGGATGAATGGCTATCATAGTTGTGGCTGATGGATTCCATTGGGGAGGGATAATTCAATGTCCAAACTGGTTGTGGATGCTACAGGCAATCGGTTGACTTACGAGATTATCGGGGCGGCTATGGCTGTGCATAATGCGTTAGGGCCTGGCTATAAAGAGGAGGTTTATGAGCGGGCATTAGCAGTGGAGCTCCAGAAGCGAGAGATCAGTTCGGAGCGACAGGTCCCGGTGGAGGTGTTTCATGAGGATGTTCCGGTGGCTCTGTTTTACCTGGATCTTCTGGTTGAGGGGATTGTGGTTGTGGAGATTAAGGCCTTTAGCCATCAGCTAACCTCGGATGAGCTGGCCCAGGTGATCAATTACCAGGTGATCAATTATCTGAAAGCGACCGGCGCTCCGGTCGGGCTTCTCTTTAACTTCGGACGTCGGCGTCTTGAATGGGCGCGCGTCTTTCCCAGCTCATCCGATGGTCCAGCCCAGCGCACGGGGAGAGACAACGTCCGCCGCCCCTTGCGCCGCCGTTAAATTTTTTTCATTCGTGTATTCGTGTCCCAATTCGTGGACAGCCCGCGCCTTAAAACCCGAAGATGCCGCGATTAACCCGATGGTTCATCCGTGCTGCCCTCATCCATCTGATCGCTGCCCTGCTCCTGGGGTAGATCCTGGGTTTGGGGCGGATCATGGTGTTGCCGCCGATCCTGGCGGCTAGCCCGGTGTATTTCCATCTGTTCATGCTGGGGGGCGTGGCCCAGTTCATCATCGGGGTGGCCTGGTGGATGTTCCCACCGTTGTCGAAGGAGCGCCCGCGCGGCAACGAGCCCCTGGCTTGGGCGGTGTTTTTCCTGTTGAACGGAGGGCTGATCCTCCGGGCGATCTGCGAACCGTGGGTGGCGGTGGCTCCCCAGCCCATCGCCCGCTGGGGGCTGTTGTTGAGCGCCCTGCTCCTGATGGTGTCTGGATGGATCTTCATGGGGTTGCTCTGGCCTCGCGTGAAGGGGAAGTGAGATGCCGCCGTTGAGCCGTTATATGATCCGGATGGCCCTATTGCATCTGGCCTCCGGTTTCCTCGCTGGAGGCCTGATGCTGGCCCATAAGGCGTTCCCTTACGCGCCGTGGGTCATGCGTCTGCTTCCCTGGCATATCCACAGCCTCTTCCTCGGCTGGACCGTTCAGCTGGCCTTCGGGGTGGCCTACTGGATCTTCCCTCGCTTCGCCCTGGAGCGTCCGGGAGATCCGCGCGGGCGAGCGGGGTGGGCCTGGGCTTCTTTGGTGTTGTTGAACGCCGGTGTCCTCAGCGCCGGCCTCGCCGGTGCCGCGGGATGGGGAGTCGGGCTGGCCCTGGGAGCCGGGCTGGAGGCGATGGGGGTCCTCGCCTTTGTGATCCATCTATGGCCTCGAGTGCGCCCGGCGATCATCCAGTAAAATCACCGCAAGGAATATCCTGCTGATGCGAGGCCGGGGTATCGAAGGCGCCCGGCCCGGCGCCGGGAAATAAAGGGCTCCTCGATTCCTCCTGGCCAGAGGTTAAGTCTCTGACCGGATCATTGATTTCATCGGAGGAACATCATGTGGGATGCGCCCATCGTCCTGATTGCCGCATTCATTGCTGGAGCAATGAACGCCATCGCTGGCGGGGGAACTCTGGTATCCTTCCCGGCGCTGCTATGGCTGGGCCGTCATCCCATCCTGGCCAACGCGACCAACACAGTGGCCCTCCTCCCGGGATCCCTCGCGGGGGCCTTCGGGTTCCGCCGTGAGTTGGGGCGGATCCGTCGCTGGTTGCTGGTCCTTTTCTGGCCCTCCCTGATCGGCGGATTCCTCGGGTCCTATGTGTTGCTTCACACGCCTGAACGAATGTTCCGGGCGATCATCCCCTATTTGCTGCTGTTTGCCACGATCCTCCTGATGATCGGCCCGCGACTCCATGGCTGGCTGCCGCGGTCCACCGCTTCGATCTCCACCCGGCGGTGGGCAGTCCTCGTTTTCTTTCAGCTTCTGGTGGGATTCTATGGCGGCTACTTCGGGGCTGGGATCGGCATCCTGATGCTGGCCGCCCTGGAATTGATGGGGCTGGAGGACATCTACCAGATGAATGGTTTAAAGAACGTGCTGGCCTTCACCATCAACGGGATCGCTGCTCTTTACTTTATCCAGTCCGGCGCTGTGCTCTGGGGGGATGTGCTGTGGATGGCGATCGGAGCGCTGGCCGGAGGATATGCTTCCTCCGCGATCGCCCGTCGGGTGGATCGCATCTGGGTGCGGCGGACCGTGGTGGCGATCGGTTTCCTGGTGGCATTCCGATCCTTCTTCCATTAAACTGGTTGTATGATGATCGGTTTTCTCCCTTTTGAGGATTGCTGAAAGCGAATTGAAGTCTCCTCTGTGGAATGCCGAACCGGACTGTCAGCTGAACCCCTGCTTCAGGAGAAAGGAGCGCGAGGATGCCACGGATCTTCGATGTGATCGAGTGGGCGGATGACACCGGTCGGGAGATCGTCCGGCGGTTCCCGGAGGAAGGGGCTGGGGATTTCCGTCTGGGCTCCCAGCTCATCGTGCGGGAAAGCCAGGTGGCGGTCTTCTTCCGGGATGGGAAAGCCCTGGACGTGTTCGGCCCCGGCCGCCATACCCTCACCACCGCCAACATCCCTCTCCTGATCAACCTGCTGGGGCCTCTCTTCAGCGGCCGTTCTCCCTTCACGGCTGAAGTCTATTTCGTCTCCACCCGGGAGTTTGTGGATTTGAAATGGGGAACCCCGGACCCCCTGGTGATCCGCAACCCGGGCATGGGATTGGGCATGGTCCTGCTTCAGGGCCATGGCACCTTTGCGATCCAGGTGAGGGATCCGCAGCTTTTCGTCAATAAGATTGTGGGGGTTCAGCGCCTCTACGAGACGGAACGCATCGTCGATTACCTGCGCAGCATCCTGGTGAGCAAGCTGGCCGACGTGGTGGGAAACTTCAACCGGCCGGTGGTGGATCTGGCGGGCTTCTTCGAGGAGCTGGGCGCTGCGGTGCGAGCGAAAGCCCAGGAAGATTTCCAATCTCTGGGGCTGGACCTCAAGGCGTTCTACGTGCAGTCGCTCCGGCCGTCCTCGAAGACCATCGAGGAGCTGCGGGCCATGGGGCTGCTGGACGTTCAGACTTACGCCCAGTTGCAGGCGGCGGATGCCTTGCGGGAGGCGGCTCAGCAGGAGCTGGGCGGGCTGGCCGCTGCCGGCGTGGGGGCAGGAGCCGGTTTCGGGCTGGCCCAGTTCTTCACTCAACTGTTCCAGGGGATGATGGCCCGACCATCTGCGCCCACTGCGGTGCCGGAGGTGATGACCGTGGAGGAGGCGGCGGCTTACCTCAAGGTATCTCCAGATGATGTCCTTCAGCTGATCGAATCCGGGCAGTTGAAGGCCCGCAAGATCGGCGTCACCTACCGGATCAGCCGCTCGGCGATTGAGGAGTTCTTGAAGGGATGAGGATGGAGGTCGATGGCGGAGCGCTACGCTTTATTCAGCGTGACCGATCGGACAGGGCTGGTGGATTTCGCCCGGGGCCTGATCGAGCTGGGATGGCGGATCCTCGCCACGCGGGGAACGGCCCACGCCCTTGCCACAGCGGGGATCCCGGTGATCTCGCTGGAGGAATGGACAGGCGTTCCGGAGATCCTGGGAGGGCGGGTGAAGACCCTCCATCCCAAGGTGCATGCGGGGATCCTGGCTCGACCCCTGGAAACCGACCTCGCGGAAGTGGCCGCTATAGGAGGGAAGCCCATCGATCTGGTGGCGGTGAACCTCTATGCCTTTGAAGAGGCGGCGCGGGGAGGTGGGATCGAGGAGGCGGTGGAGGCCATTGATATCGGCGGGGTGGCGTTGCTACGGGCGGCCGCGAAGAACTTCGCCCGGGTGATCGTGTGCAGCAGCCCCGAGGATTATCCGATTGTGCTGGAGGCGCTCCGCCAGAAGGGGGAAGCCCCCCTGGAATTGCGGAAGCGTCTGGCAGCCCGCGCGTTCCGGCTGACGGCGTGTTATGACGCGATGATCGCCCGGTATCTCGAGCAGGATCACGCGCCCTCCGGCGTGTTGCCGGAGACACTGCTTTTCTTCGCCCGGCTGGCGATCGCCTTGCGCTATGGTGAGAACCCTCATCAGGCCGGAGCCTTTTATCTGGATCCTTTCCGCCCCCTTCCGTTTGAGGTGCTCCAGGGGAAACCGCTCTCCTACAACAACCTGCTGGATCTGGAGGCGGCCTGGCGGGCGGTGCAGGATCTTCCCGGACCGGCTTCCGTCATTGTGAAGCACAACAATCCATGCGGCGCGGCTATCGCCGATACCCCGGCCGAGGCGTTCCGACGCGCCCTGGCCGGCGATCCGGAGAGCGCCTATGGGGGGATCGTCGCGTTCAATGGCGAGGTGGATGAGGAGACCGCAAGGGCTCTCCGGGAGATCTTTCTGGAGGTCATCGCCGCGCCCGACTACCGGCCCGAAGCGCTGGCGCATCTGGCGAAGAAGAAGGCCTGTCGGGTGATCCGCATGCAGGAGGAAGGGAATCCTGGCCTGGAGATCCGGAGTGCCCTCGGTGGATTCCTGGTTCAAACCCCGAACGATGAGCAGGATGATCCGGGGGCATGGCAGGTCGTCACCTCGCGGCCGCCGACTGCCTCGGAGTGGGAGGATCTACGGTTCGCCTGGCAGGTGGTTCGCCATGTCCGCTCCAATGCGATCGTTCTGGCTCGGGAAAGGCAGACGGTGGGGATCGGGGCAGGGCAGATGAGCCGGGTGGACGCGGTGCGGATTGCCGTCCTGAAGGCAGGGGAGCGCGCCCGGGGCGCCGTGCTGGCTTCCGATGCGTTCTTCCCGTTCCCGGATGGGGTGGAAGTCGCCGCGGCAGCGGGGGTGACGGCCATCATCCAGCCCGGCGGCTCCATTCGGGATCCCGAGGTGATCGAGGCCGCCGAGCGTCAGGGGATGGCGATGGTGTTCACTGGAAAGCGGCACTTCCGTCATTAACATTCCGATCGCCCGGTTGCCAGCTGGGGGCTTGATTGACCCCTGGTGGGCCCCGCCAGGATCGCCACGGCGCAACACGTGATTTTTCGTTCTGGCTCCCTGGGGGCGAGCCGGGCGCATTTGGCACCCGGCTCGCCCCTAAATTATCCCCCTTCCTATGGTCCAGAGGGAAAAAATCGAAAGGGGCTGGAAGGCTGCCCAGCCCCTTTTCTCTCCCCACGTCCCGTGGAGCCGTTAGGGGGACCTCAGACCTTCTGTTGCCCGTGGATTTCTACTCTGCGTAGATCCGAACGTAACGGTTAGGTTCTTTCCCGTAGCTATGAGAGATCAGATTATACTGGCGGGCCAGAAGGTGTTGCTGGCGACGGATATATGCGTTCTGAGGGGACAGATCCACGTATTTCGCTTCCCCGTTGAGGATCTTCTGGATGGCCGCCTCTGCCTCCTCCAGCGCCTGGGCGAGGCGATCTTCTTCCTCTCCCTCCGCGGGTGTCAGGTTCAGGATATCCGCCAGACAGCTTTCGATCTGGGTCACGGTGTTCGAGCGGACCACATAGATCGGGATCCCCCGGCCTTCCGCCTCATGGAGCACCCGGGGATGACGGCGGTAGTGGGCCTTGGTGGTGATCACCACGTCCGCTTCCCCGATCTGATCCACCACCTGGATGGGGGTCCCGAAGACGCTGGCTGCCCGCTGAAGGCGGTTCCTGGCCAGGCCTAACGGATACACCCGCAGAGGACGCCGCGGTCCATTGCCTGAAGGAAGCGGCGAGACCTGCCATGGCGCTTCCTCCAGATCTTCCTCCTCTTCAAAAGTACCCACGCGCTCCACCGTCACCCGTGTGGGGGCGGGCAGGGATTCCCCGGCGGCGATCGGCGTGGTGGAGATAATCTCCCCGCGCCAGAAGGGAAGGGGAGACTTCCCCACCATCATCGCCCGCCGGAACCGAGGCTTCTCGATATGGATGCGCCCCTCCTCATCCCGATAGCGCAGCTCTACATCCGGCTGCTGGCCCCGCAGGAGCGCATCCACGCTGGCGGCCACATCGTGATGGACCAGGAGCCGCTGGCGGTCCTGGATCTCGATGAGCACATCGAACGTGGGGGGCGCGCGTCGCTCCAGGACAGTCTTCTGCGTGCCACGCCGCCTGGCCTCCTCGTCGGAGAGCGTCACGCTCTCGATACCCCCCACGAGATCGGAGAGGGTGGGATTCATCAGGAGGTTCTCCAGGGTGTTCCCGTGAGCAGTGGCGATCAGCTGCACCCCCCGCTCGGCGATGGTGCGAGCCGCAACGGCCTCCAGCTCGCGCCCGATCTCATCGATGATGATAACCTCGGGCATGTGGTTTTCCACTGCCTCGATCATCACCTCGTGCTGGAGGCTGGGCTTGGGGACCTGCATGCGGCGCGCACGGCCGACCGCTGGATGCGGGATGTCCCCGTCGCCTCCGATCTCGTTCGAGGTATCGACGATGATCACCCGCTTGTGCTCTGCCAGGACCCGCGCCGCCTCCCGCAGCATGGTTGTCTTGCCGACACCCGGGCGGCCCAGCAGGAGGATGTTCTTTCCGGAGAGGATGATGTCCTTGATAATCTCGATCGTGCCGTAGACCGCGCGGCCGACCCGGCAGGTTAAGCCAATGATATTGCCGCGCCGATTGCGGATCGCGCTGATCCGGTGCAAAGTCCGCTGGATCCCGGCCCGGTTGTCCGCATCGAACTCTCCAATGCGGGAGACGACATATTGCAGGTCCGCTTCGGTCACTTCACGCTGGCAAAGGGTCACCTCCCCATCCGTATATCGGGCCTCCGGATATCGACCCAGGTCCAGCACGACCTCCAGCAGGGCTTCATTTCGATTCCGATCCCGCACGGCCCGGGCGATGTCTGGAGGCAGAACGTTCAATAGCGCTTCCAGGTCGTCTGTGATCTGAAATTGTGTCATCCTTATGCTGACACTCCTCCCATCAGGATTCAGGGCATGCCCCCTGGGGCCATCCTTCAGGATGACCTGCCCCTGAAGGGGTCCGGGGGCCGGTCCAGGGGGCTGATCCCTTAATCACTTTATTTTAACGCAATTTCCGATCTTCAGACATCTTTCATGGGGCAGGATCGAGGATTTCCCGGTTGGATGGGCGGTTCGTTGCCTGATCGTGCTTTCAAATATCCTCCAGGAGCGCCGCCCGCATCACCCCAAGCGGGGCTTCCTGGCCTGTCCATAAGGTGAATGCCCGGGCCCCCTGGTGGAGGAGCATCCCCAGGCCGTTGAAAGCGGGGATCCCGGCCTCCTCTGCCAGGGCCATCAGGCGGGTCTGTGGCGGCTCATAAATGAGATCGATGACACCCTGCAGGCCCCATGGGAACGGACGTTCCAGCGGCCATGGAGATGCCTCGATCTCCGGTGCCATGCCCACCGGCGTAGTGTTGATCAGCAGGGCGACGCCCTCAGGAGGAGGCTCTTCCGGGCGGAGGACATGAACCGGCGGCAGGCGAAGGCCTGCTGGGGGGAAAGTTTCGCTCAGCTCGGCGATCAGGCGGACAGCCCGTTCATAACTCCGATTGATCAGGAAGATCTCCCGGGCCTCCTCCATCGCCAGGGCCGCCAGGACGGATCGGGCCGCTCCGCCGGCTCCCAGAACGACAACAGCCTGCCCTCGGGCTGAAAGCCCGGTTTCCGCCAGGGCCTGGCGGAACCCCTCCACATCCGTGTTCTCCCCAACCCATCGCCCTTCCACCACCCGCAGGGTGTTCACCGCCCCGATCGCCCGGGCCAGGGGGGAGATCTCATCCAGATAGGGGATTACAGCGGTCTTGTGCGGCACGGTGACATTGGCCCCAAGGAAGCCCATCGCCCGCAATCCCCGGATGGCCGCCTCGAGATCCGGAGGCGCCACCGGCAGGGGCACATAAACCCAATCCAGACCCAGGGCAGCGAAGGCCGCGTTGTGCATTTGAGGGCTTCGACTATGGGCCACCGGCCATCCTAAAAGACCAACCAGACGGGTCGTGCCGCGGATCCTCATGGGACCTCCTGAATAATCTTCTCGCGTGCTGGACTTTGAGACCCTGGAGCGGAGGCACATTCTTGAACGAAGAATTTTTTCATTAGCATGAGGCAGTAGATCCAATGAGCATAGCATCCTGCAAAATTGGCCTGAGGTCGATTTCCAGGCTATGCTGAGATGATGTGGACTCTGGGCGAGCCTGTCCATCCTCCCATTTGGAAGATTGGGAGAGTGATGGGGCTGCCCTCGACGGCTCAGAACACAACCTGTGGGTAAATTTTACGGTGAAGAGGGTTTTCATGAGGAAGGCCACCGGGCTTTTTCATCACCGGAGCGTCCCCAACATCCTGTTCATCCCCCCTCCCCGCGGCCCGAAGGGCCGTAGGGAGAGGAATCCAGGGGAATGGGTCCATCTGCTGGACCTGAACGGTATGAGGACGGAAATGCTCTGGGGAAGGCCGCCTGCGGCCTTCCCCAGGAATAAGGTTTTTCTCCCCCCTTCCACGGCCCGAAGGACTGTGGAAGGGAGACTTCATCTGCCCAGTTACGCAACCCATCTATTGGAGTGAACGATCCGGATGCTACATCCGACGCAGATCCGCGCTCTTTCCGTTCGAGAGGCCATCGCCTGGGCAGCCCAGCGGGTCCGGGCGACCCAGCCCCGGCTGGCGGCTGAGGTGTTGCTGGCCCATACCCTGGGGGTCTCGCGGGTTTACCTGCTGGCCCATCCGGAACGGGTCCTGACGGATTCCGAATGGGAAACCTTTGCTCAACTGGTGGCACGCTCCGCCCGGGGGGAGCCGCTGTTTTACCTGATCGGCGAGCGGGAGTTCTATGGGATGCCGTTTAAGGTCACCCCGGCCGTCCTCATCCCGCGGCCGGAGACGGAACATCTGGTGGATGCGGCCCTGGAATGGGCCCGGAGCCGGGCGTATCGCGCCTACACTTCGCTCACCTTCGCAGACATTGGCACGGGATCCGGGTGTATCGCGGTGGCCCTCGCGGTCTATTTACCTAATAGTCGAGGATATGCCACGGACCTATCTCCGGAGGCTCTGGAGATCGCGCGGGAGAACGCGACCCGTCATGGGGTTGTCCATCGGCTGACCTTTCTGGAGGGCGATCTTTGCGCCCCGCTGCCGGAGCCAGTGGACCTTCTGGTCGCCAATTTGCCCTACGTCGCCCGCTCCGAATGGGAGGAACTGGATCCGGCGATCCGGGAATACGAGCCGATCCTGGCGCTGGATGGGGGACCGGATGGTCTGCAGGTGATCCGGCGGTTTCTGGCCCAGGCCCCGGATTACCTGCGGCCGATGGGGGCGGTGTTCCTGGAGATCGGGGCCGGGCAGGGCGCAGCCGTTCTCGATCTGGCCCGCTCCGCCTTCCCACGGGCGGTGGTCCGTTTGCTGAAAGATAGCGCTGGCCTCGATCGGGTGGTGGCGATTACCCATTAGACTCGTTAAGTTGCCATGTTGTGAACTGGGGGCTTCCGGGTGGTGGGACAGACGCTGAACCCGAGCGGGCACTGCCAGGACCGTAACAGACAACAGAGCATCGTTCAGTCATGACTGTGTGGAGGCTCGAGCTGCTGGCGCAACGTTATATTCCTCATCAAAGGGGGGAAGGATGCGGATCGCAATCGGCGCGGATCATGCGGGCTATGCGTTGAAGGAAACGCTCGTAGCGTATATGCGGGAGCGGGGGCTGGAGGTCCTGGATTTCGGAACTCATAGCCCGGATTCGGTGGATTATCCGGACTATGCCCGGGCCGTAGCGGAAGCGGTGGCCCGTGGGGATGCGGACTTCGGGGTGCTGATCTGCGGCACGGGTGTTGGTATGTCGATCGCCGCCAATAAAGTGCCCGGGATCCGCGCTGCGGCGGTCTCGGACGTGTATTCGGCCCGGATGAGCCGCGCGCATAATGA
>Ga0105162_1001902_pt1 | contig 11483 bp, 7 predicted proteins | sample JNZ201metaG_FD_81532 | JGI IMG/M metagenome (GOLD analysis project Ga0105162, IMG submission 81532) | Hot spring microbial communities from Jinze hot spring, China to study Microbial Dark Matter (Phase II) - JNZ 20120812A | ecosystem: Environmental > Aquatic > Thermal springs > Hot (42-90C) >...
AAGTTCTTCTTTATAAATTAAAATTAAATTATAATATGCTTCTTCTGTTTCTTTAAAATGAGGATAATTTTTTATTAAAAACTGATATTTTTCTATAGCTTGTTTAAGATATTCTTGGGAAGGATAAGATTTATAAAGGCGAAAATATATATCTGCTGTTCTAAGTATAGCTTGTGAGGCGATTTTATTTCCTGGATATAAAAGATACAGTCTTCTATATTTACTAATAAGAATAAGCCATTCTTTTTGAGTAACTTTAGGTTTATTAATTAAAGTTTGGGATTCCCTTTCATAATCCAAAAAAATTTTTTCTATATCTGAAATTTCTTTAGACTTTTCTTTTTCAACTTTTTTTTCTTTTATTACTCCTACTATCAATTTTTGTCCAATTTTTATTCTATTAGTCTTTAAATTATTCCATTCTTTTAAGTCCTTTATACTTACTTTATATTTTTGGGCTATTTTTTCTAAAGTATCTCCTTTTTTTACTTGATAATAAATATATAAATTTGAGGATTTAGGAGGTAAGGCTGAAGTTTGTATAGAATTTAAAAAAAATAAGATAAATAAGATAATTAAAAAGATAAAAATTGATTTTTCTCTCATTATTTTTCCTTTTTTTCTTTGGCACAAAGTTCTTTTTTTAATTCCCAAAGAAAATTTAATGCAAAAAGAGGACTTATGTTTTCGATGTCCAAATTTTTAATTTTTTCAAGTATTGGATGTTCTTCTTTAAATATAGGAAGTTGATAAAATTTTTTTGAAGCCACAGTAAACTCCTTTTTTTCTTTTAAACTCTTGTTTTCTAATTTATAAAGTATTTCTTTAGCTCTGTCAATTACTTCCTGTGGTATTCCTGCTAATTTTGCAACTTCTATTCCATAGGATTGATTGGTAGCACCAGGTAAAAGTTTATACAAAAAAATAACTTCCTCATTCCATTCTTTTACAGAAACATGATAATTTTTTATTCCTACATAGAGTTTAGAAAGTTCTGTAAGTTCGTAATAATGAGTTGCAAAAAGAGTAAAAACTTTTTTATGATACAAATTTTCTACAATAGCCCAGGCAAGGGACATTCCATCATAGGTGCTAGTGCCTCTTCCTAATTCATCAAGGATTACCAAACTTCTAGAGGTTGCATTTTTTAAAATATATGCACATTCAGTCATTTCTACCATAAAGGTACTTTTCCCACGGATAAGCTCATCTCCTGCTCCAATACGACTAAATATTCTGTCACAAACTCCTATTTTAGCAAATTTTGCAGGAACTAAACTTCCCATTTGTGCCATTATTATAATAAGCGCATTTTGTCTTAAATAAGTAGATTTGCCTCCCATATTAGGTCCTGTAATAATCAAAAATACAGCATTTTCCTTATTCATTTCCAGAGAATTAGGAACAAATTTTTCTTTTCCTTGTATTTTTTCTAAAACAGGATGTCTTCCCTCTTCTATAATAATCACAGGTTCTTCTACTATTTCTGGCAGTGTATACTGATTTTCTATAGCTACTTGAGCAAGAGAAATGAATACATCAAGTTTTGCTAAAATATAAGAGGTAATCTTTAATTTTTCTTTATATTGAGAAACTTTTTCTCTTATTTCTAAAAATATTTCATATTCTAAGTTTTTAATTTTTTCTTCTGCAGAAAGTATTTTTTCTTCAAGTTCTTTTAATTCCGGAGTAACAAACCTTTCAACATTAGCTAAGGTTTGCTTTCTTTCAAAATAAGAAGGAACCATTTTAAGATAGCTTCTGGAGACTTCGAAATAATAACCAAAAACCCTATTATATCCTATTCTTAAAGTAGTAATACCTGTTTTTTGTTTTTCTTTTTTTTCAAGCTCGGAAAGATAAAAAAAAGCATTTTCTTTTAATTTAAAAAGCTCATCAAGTTCTTTATTAAACCCTCTATTAATTATTCCGCCTTCCTTTAAAGTATGAGGAGGATCTTCCACCAATGCTATATCTAAGAAATTTATAAGGTCTGAAAAATCGTCAATTTTTTCTAAAATCTCTTTTATTTCCTCAGGAATTATTAAAATTTTTTCTTTCTCTAAAAGATTTTTTATTTCAGGAACATATCTCAAACTCTCTCTTAAAACCCCTAATTCTTTAGGAGTAGCTAATTTTAATGCACATCTTATACTTAATCTTTCCAGATCTGAAATCTTTTTTAAAATCCTTTTAATTTCTTCTCTCAAAAATTTATTTTCCATGAAAAATTTTATAGCTTCCTGTCTTTTTTGAATTTTTTTGACATCTTTTAAGGGATAAAGAATCCATTCTTTTAAAAGCCTTGAACCCATGGGAGTATTTGTTTTATCTAAGAGCCAAAATAAAGAATATTTTTCAGTTCCATCCCATAAATTTTTTGTAAGTTCCAAATTTCTCTTAGTTGCTTCATCTAAAAAAAGAAATTCTTCTGGATAATAAAAAATAGGACTTTCTATTTTATCTATTAAATAAGGTTGATAGGTTTTTAAATATTCCAAAATTGCAGAAATAGCTTTTATTCCTTCATCAAATTTTTCAAATTCTGGTTTTTGTTCTTTTTTAAAATTATTTTCTTCTACGAAAGTTAAAAAGCTTTTAGGTAGTGTTTGTGTAAGAATCTCAATAACAGAAGATTTTTCTAATTTTTTACTAAGAATTAACTCTCTTGGTTCTTTTTTTAAAAGTTCTGCTAAAAAGGAAGTTTTATCCACTTCAGTAAAAATAAATTCACCACAAGAAAGTTCTAAAAAAGCTAAACCTACTTTTTTATCTATATAAATACTAGCTAAATAATTTTTTTCTTTTTCTTTCAAGGTATCTAAATCTATAAGAAGACCCGGTGTATAAATTTTTACTACTTCTCTCTTAACTAATCCCTTAGCTAAAGATGGATCTTCAATCTGTTCACAAATAGCTACTTTAAATCCCATATTTACCAATTTTTGGATATAAAAGCTACTTTTCTCTACCGGAACCCCACACATAGGAGCTATTAAAGATGTTCCTGCTTCTCTTTTTGTTAAAACAAGTCCTAAAAGAGGAGCTACTGTTTCAGCATCCTCAAAAAACATTTCATAAAAGTCCCCTAATCTGAAAAATAAAATGGTATCAGGATACTTATTTTTAATTTCCAAATACTGTTGAAACATTGGAGTTATTTCTTTTTTAACTGATCCTTTCATTATTTATAAAGTCTTTTTTCTTTAATATAAAAATATACTTTTTCAGGTACTAGATACCTAATTGATTTTCCTTGTTTAGTTAGTTTTCTTATTAAACTACTTGAAATATCAAAAGAAACTGTCGGGCAAAAGAATACTTTTTTTATTGCTTTTTCTTCAAACCAAAGTTCTCTGATTTTATTATAAAAATATGCTTGAATTTCCTCCCAGGTTTTTACTCTTCTTGGAACAACTACAATATTAGTATAATCTAAAAATCTCTCATAATTCCACCAAGTCTCAAACTCACAAAAACTATCCCATCCTATGATCAAAAAAAATTCACTTTCACTATAATTTTCTTTTAATTTCTGAAGAGTTTTTAAAGTATAAGATGGTTTTATATCTCTTTCTATATCCAAGACCTCAAAATAAGAATTTCCCTCAATAGCAAGTTCAACCATTTTAAATCTATCTTCAAAAGATGAAATAAATTCTTCTTTCTTATGAGGGGGGAGTCCCGCAGGGATGAACCAGATCCTTTCTAATTGGTATGTTTCTCTTACTTCTTCTGCTATTCTTAAATGAGCAATATGAGGAGGATCAAATGTACCACCTAATATTCCTATTTTTTTAAGTTCTAATTTGTCCATTACCAAAAACTATAAATTTAGTTGTAGTTAATTCCTCAAGTCCCATAGGCCCGTAAGCATGAATTTTAGTAGTAGAAATTCCTATTTCAGCTCCAAGCCCAAGTTCTCCTCCATCATTAAATCTTGTAGAGGCATTTACTAAAACTACACTAGCATCAACTTCCTTTAAGAATTTTAAGGCGTTAGTATAATTTTCTGTTATTATAGCTTCAGTGTGATTACTTCCATATTTAGCTATATGTGAAATAGCTTCATTTATATCATCTACCACTTTAACTGCTAAAATTAAATCTAAGTATTCAGCATACCAATCTTCTTCAGTAGCCTTTTTAGCCCAAGGAATATATTTTAAAGTTTCCTCACATCCTCTTATTTCAACTTTATATTTTTTATATTCTTCTCCAATAAGGGGTAAAAATTCTCCAGCTATTTCTCTATGAACTAATAATGTTTCCATAGCATTACAAACTCCCGGTCTTTGACATTTAGCGTTGATTGCAATTTCTTTTGCCATCTCTAAATTAGCTTCTTTATCCACATATACATGACAAACCCCTTTGTAGTGTTTAATTACAGGCATTCTAGCTTTTTCAGTAACAAATTTAATAAGACCTTCTCCTCCTCTTGGAATTACAAGATCTATATACTCTTCTAAGTCTAACATATATTCCATAAGTTTTCTTTCAGGACTTGGAATAATCTGAACAGCATCCTCTGGAAGATCAAACTCTCTCAAGGTCTCCCTAAAAATTTCTCCTAAAGCAATATTAGAATTTAATGCCTCTTTTCCTCCCCTTAAAATTACTGCATTACCACTTTTAAAACAAAGCCCAGCAGCATCTATAGTTACATTAGGTCTGCTTTCATAAATAATTGCTATGACTCCAAGAGGAATTCTCATTTTTCCCACAATAAGCCCATTTGGTCTTTTCCACATTTTAACTATTTCTCCGACTGGATCAGGTAAAATTGCTACTTCTTCAAGTCCTTTAGCCATACTTTCTATAATTTTATCTGTTAAAGTAAGACGATCTATAAAAGCCTTAGTATGCCCCTGCATCAGAGCTTGGGATACATCTTTTTCATTAATTTTTTTCAATTCTTCCTTCCTTTCCCGTAACTTTTTAGCTACTTTACATAAAACTTCATTTTTTATTTGAGTGGAAATAGTAGCTATTTTATTGGATGCAACTTTAGCTTTTTTAGCTATTTCTACTATCATCTCTCTCATTTGCTCTTCTGTCATTTTTACCTCCTATATTTTTTTCTTTAAAAGTCAAAATTTTTATGATAATATTAAATTATTATAATTTTACAATATTTTTATTAAAAACAAAAATGGGAGAATTAGATAAACTTCTTAAATTTACTCAAAAAAACTTATTCCCCTTACCTAAAATAGCCAAACAAATTTTAGATATTCTCTTATTAAAGCCTGAAAAAAAACTTGTAGATTTTGTTTCTCAAAATGATGAACTTTCTTCTTTTATACTCTCTATAGCAAACCATCCTATGTATAGAAAAGAAAATCCTCCTGTAAAGGACCTAAATTTAGCTCTTTTGATTCTTGGAGAAGATTCAGCAAAAATTTTGATCTTGGGTTTTTTATCAGCCAAAATTTGTAAAACCACTTTTAATGAATTTAACTTTCGTTTATTTTGGGCAAGAGCTCTAGCTAATCTTTGCTTTTCTTTTGCTTTAGCTAGTCAACTAAATACTTATCCCCCCCATCTTCACATATCTTCTTATTTAATGGATTTCGGGATTATTATTTTATATCTTTTATTTCCAGAGGGATATTTAAAGGTTCTTAAATTAAAACATTTAGGTAAATCTATTTGTGAAGCTGAAAAAGAAGTTTTTGGAGTAGATCATGCGATAATAGGAAGTGAATATTTTGAATTGTATAATCTGCCTCGCAGATTTATTCTTGATATTCAATATCATCATCAATTCCCAGAAATTCCTGAAGAACTTCCACCAGAAATTTGGGAGGATTTAAAAACATTAAATTTTATAGATCTCGCAGTAAGAGTTTATTTTAATGTAGATAAAGATCGAAAATTTAAAGAATTTAAAAATTTTGGATACACTTATTTTAACTTTAATTCCTCTCAAATAGATTTTTTAATAGATTCTCTACCTGAATGGGTAAATCCTTTTTATGAATTTTTAGGATATAAAGAGTTTTATCTTGAACCTTACAGCAAATGGATTGTCATAAAAAAAGAAAAAATAAAAGAAGAAATTAAAAGATTACAAGAACAAAAAAAACAAGAAGAAACTTTAATTGAATTTTATCAAGAAGAACTTACTAAAAAAACACAAGAAAAACTTTTACTCCTTGAAAAAATAGAGGAACTTACCACAAAACTTAAAACTAGCTCTTTTTTGGATCCTTTAACAAATTTATATAATGAAGAGTATTTTTTAAGGAGATTAAAGGAAGAACTTTTAAGAGCCAAAAGATATCGTAGGATTTTAAGTATCCTTTTAATAGAAATTGAAAAACTTACTCAAATCACCGAACTTTATGGAACTAAGGAAGAAGAAAATATTTTAAAGGTCTTATCTCAAAATATTTTAAAAAATTTAAGAAGAGTAGATATAGTAGCGAAATTATCAAAAAATGAACAATTTGCTATTATTTTGCCTGAAACTCCTTTGTCAGGAGCTTTAGTAGCTGCAAGAAGACTTTTAAGAATAATTGAAAATACTTTTCAGGAAAGATATAGAACTATTTATTCTCCTTATATTTCTCTAATATCTTATGATCCCTCAAAATTAGATCCTAAAAAAGAACCTAAAGTGGAAGAAATCTTAAATGTTTTAAATAATGGTCTTTCTGTTCTCAAAGCACGACAACAAAAAAGAATTATTTCTTTGGTTATAGATACTGAACTTGAAACCAAACAAATTTAGAATAGATAAACTTTTAGTTGAAAGAGGTTTTTGTGAAAGTAGAGAAAAAGCTCAAGCTTTAATTCTTGCAGGTAAGGTTTGGATTTCTAAAAATGGAAAAAATTTTGAAAAAATTGAAAAATCAGGATTATTAGTATCTAAGGACATTTTTATTAAGATTGAAGAAAGCTTTCCTTATGTATCAAGAGGTGGTCTTAAATTGGAACATGCTTTAAAAGTTTTCCAAATAAATGTAAAAAACTTTATTTGTTTAGACATTGGAGCATCAACAGGTGGTTTTACTCATTGTCTTTTATTACATGGAGCTAAAAAAGTCTATGCTGTAGACGTAGGTAAAGGTCAACTTCATTATTCCCTTAGAAATAATCCCAAAGTTATAGTAATGGAAAAAACAAATGCGAGATATTTAAGTCCTCATATGTTCCCAGATTTTTTTGATTTAATTACTGTTGATGTTTCTTTTATCTCTCTAAAAAAAATTTTGCCTGTATTACCTCCTCTTTTAAACCCTAAAGGAAAAATTTTAGCTTTAATTAAGCCTCAATTTGAAGTAGGACCTAAATTTTTGAAAAAGGGAGTAGTAAAAAACTCCTGGCTTCACAAAAAAGTTGTAGATGAAATTTGGAATTTTTCTGAAAAAATAAATCTTAAGCCCCTAGGTGTGATAGAAAGTCCTATTCTTGGACCTAAAGGCAATAAGGAATTTTTCATTTTATTATCTTTTGCTAATCTTGACAATTTATAATTTTAAATTCATATTTTAATAAAAAACTGAATGGGGGATCGTCTAATTGGCAGGACAGTGGACTCTGGATCCACGAGTGGAGGTTCGAGTCCTCCTCCCCCAGTAATTTTATCTTCTTTTTTTTATGTCTAATCTTATAAAATTTTTCTTTTTTCTTTTTCTTTTTCTTTTTCCTAAAAAGGGAGGTTTTCCTATGGATTTAATCAATGTTAAAGAAAAAAAACTCTCTAATGGTTTAACCGTTCTTTTTTATCCTTATCAAAGAGAAGATGTAGCTACAATCAAGCTTTGTGTCAAAGTAGGAAGTGCTTATGAAAAGGAAAATCAAGCTGGAATTACTCATTTAATAGAACATATGATTTTTAAAGGAACTGAAACTAAAAAACCTGATGATATTGTGGGAATTATTGAATCCTTGGGCGGATATATGAATGCTTTTACCTCTTATGATTATACTTGCTATTATATAGCTGGGCCTTCTAATATTATAGAACCTGCATTAAATATTCTTTCTGAAGCAATTTTTTATCCTTACTTTGATCCCTTAGAATTAGAAAAGGAAAAAGAAGTAATTGTAGAAGAAATGAAAATGAGACTTGATAATCCTTTTACAGTTCTTTTTGAAAATGTAATGAAACTTTCTTATCAAAAATACCCTTATCAAAGACCAATTATAGGTTATGAAAAAACTGTAAAATCATTAAAAAGGGAAGATCTCTTTAATTTTATTAACCATTTCTATACTCCTGAAAATATGATACTTATTATAGTAGGTAAAGTTGAAGAAAATAAAGTTTTTTCTTTGGTGGAAAAATATTTCAATATCCTACCAAAAAGATCTTTTGAAAAAGTTTCTTTTCCCCAAGAAACTTATACAGAAAAACCTCAGTTTTATTGGATAAAAAGAGATGTTAAAGAGGGTTATTTTGCTTTGACTTTTCCTTCCCCCTCTTTTAGAGAAGATGATGCACCTATTTTAGATCTAATTGCAGAAATTTTAGGAGGTGGAGAATCCTCAAGATTTAACCTGAAACTAAAAAGAGAGCTCAATTTGGTTAAAACTATTTCTGCTTCTGCTTTTACTCCTTATGGCCCAGGACTTTTTGAAGTATATGGGACTTCAGAACCTCAAAATTTTAAGCAAATTATAGAAGAGGTTTTAAAGGAGCTTGAAAAAATAAAGATTTTGGGAGTAAATGAAGAAGAACTTAAAAAGGCAAAAATTCAAATTCTTTCTGATTTTATATTTTCAACTGAAACTTCCCAGGGTCTCTCAAGTACTTTAGGAAGCTTCCAAATAATTCGAGGCTCATATAAAGATATTCTATGGTATAAAGAAAAGATAGAAAAAGCTAGTATAGAAGATATTATCAGAGTTTCTCAAAAATATTTTGATTTTCAAAAATTAGTAGCTGTTTTTTTAGGTGCAGAAAAACCCCTTTCTGAAAAGGATTTTGAAAATATCCTTTCTCAATTTCATACCTCTAAAACTTTTGTAAATATTTTTACTTTAGATAATGGTCTTAAAATTATCCTTTATCCACAAACTGATATACCCTCTGTTGCTTTAACTCTTGCTTTACCAGGTGGATTAAGATTTGAAAATAAAGACACTAATGGTCTTTTTCAAGCTCTTACTCTTTTGTGGACAAGAGGTACTAAAAATTATAATGCAGAAGAACTATCTATTAAACTTGAATCTATAGGAACCACTATTAAAGGATTTACTGGAAGAAACACATTCGGTCTTAATGCTATCTTTCTTTCCTCAGAATTAGAGGAATCTTTAAAATTTTTTAAGGAAGTACTTCTTAATCCTTTATTTGATCAAAAGGAATGCGAAAAAGCAAAACCTGAACTTATATCTTTATTATTAAAACAACAAGATCAACCTATTTCTTTAGCCATTAGTAATTTTTTAAATCTTCTTTTTCCAGACCATCCATATGGATTAAATTCTGCAGGAAGTTTTGAATTTTATAAAAATTTTACCTGTGAGGAATTAAAAGAGGCATACCAGAATTTTGTAAGACCTGAAAAAGGTGTTTTAACTGTAGTAGGAAATTTTAACCCTGACCATTTAAAAGAAAAACTTAAAGATCTTTTAAGTGAATGGAAACCTTTAGATCCAAAATTAGTTTATGAAGAACCTGAACCTTCATTTCCTCAAAACTCTTATTTTCGCATTAAAAAAGAAACTTTTCAAACTCAAATATTACTTGGTTTTCAAACCCCAGGTTTAAAGGCTAAAGAAAGAGTGGCTTTAGAAATCTTAAATAGTGCTCTTTCAGGGCAGAATGGTAGACTTTTTAGAATACTTCGAGATGAAAAATCATTAGCCTATGCAGTAACTTCTTTTTTAATTCTTTATCCTAAAAAATCTGCATTTATATTATATCTCGCTTGTTCTCCAGAAAAAGAAAAATTAGCTATATCTGGTTTTTGGGAAATTTTAGAAAATATTAAAAAGGAAGGTTTAACTCAAGCTGAAATACAAAGAGCTAAAAATAGATTAATAGGAAGCCTAAAACTTTCCTTACAAAGTAATCTTTCTATTGCTGAAGATTTAGCAATAAATGAGGTTTTAGGTCTTGGCTGGAATTATTCTTATCTTTATGAAGATTTGGTAAACTCTATAACTGAGGAAGATATTAAAGCACTTATAGTTAAATTTTTAAAAAAAGAAAATGCCTTACTTTTTATTTTAGGCAAAAATGAAAATTGAAAAAGTTAGTCATTCAGAAAAAGAAACAATCAACTTGGGGAAAAAATTAGGTTCCCTTTTAAAACCTGGAGATTTAATTCTTCTTTGTGGAGATTTAGGAGGTGGAAAAACAACTTTTGTAAAGGGTTTAGCCGAGGGTTTAGAGGTTAATATCGATTTTTATATTACAAGCCCTACTTTTTCTTTAATTAACATATATGAAGGAAAATACACAATTTATCATATAGATCTTTATAGACTTGAATTTATAGATATTCAAGAACTAGGCATTGGAGAATACTTAAATGATGGAATAGTAATAATAGAATGGGCAGACAAATTAAAGGAAAATTTGAAAGATGACTACCTAGAAATTTTTTTTGAATTTTTAGATTTTTCAACAAGAAAAATTATTTTAACTGGTTATGGAGAATGGCAAGAGCTCCTAAAAGAGTTGGATTGGGATGAAGAATAAGGGTAATAGAAAATTTTTCTAAAAGTGCTCTCATTTTAATATTCCTAAAATATCCCTCTAACAATTTATTTTTAAAATCACGTCTTTTAAAAAACTCCTTCAATCCTTGTACTACCCCTCCAGATATATATATTCCTCCTTCTGGCAAACTATATAAGGCAAGTTGAGAAATCTTTCTACCTAAAAGTTCAAAATATTTTTGAATAACTTTCAAAGCCTTTGAATGGTTGTTCTTGGCTAGTTCACTTATTTTTTCCGGTTCAATTATTTCATTAAAATAATATTCATACCAATAAGTAAGAGCTTTTCCAGATAAAGCTTTTTCCCAACTTAATTCTTCTTGTTTTTTTTCTAAAAATTTTAAATAATTTATCTCCTCTTCATTTAAAGGCGAAAAAAATATATGTCCTCCTTCACTTGGAAGAATGATTAAAGGTTTTTCTTTTATTAATACCGCTTCCCCCAAACCTGTTCCTAAAGCAATAAATGCTTTAGGTTCTCTTTTTAATTTTGTCCCCCTTTTTATCACTAATAAATCCTTATTTTTTAAAATTAAAATACTTGCGGAAAGTGCATATAAATCATTTACTAAAATTATTTTTTTAAATCCAAATTTTTCTTTGAGTTTTTTAACAGAAATTTTCCAATTTAAATTTGTTAAATGAACTTCTTGTTTGATTACAGGACCAGCAACTGCAAAAAAAGCTATTTCAGGTTTTTGATCAAGTTCTATTTCTTCTAAATATTTTTCTACTATTTTATAAAAATTAAGGTAATTTTTACTTTTATATTTCTTTAACTTTAAAAATTTGTTATATGG
>Ga0105162_1001906_pt1 | contig 11456 bp, 14 predicted proteins | sample JNZ201metaG_FD_81532 | JGI IMG/M metagenome (GOLD analysis project Ga0105162, IMG submission 81532) | Hot spring microbial communities from Jinze hot spring, China to study Microbial Dark Matter (Phase II) - JNZ 20120812A | ecosystem: Environmental > Aquatic > Thermal springs > Hot (42-90C) >...
AGCTTTTGCTTGTGTACTAGGTTGGGATTTTCATTCTAGTGGATGTACTACTGTAACTTTAGGAGCTTTGAAAGAAGCAAACCTGAAAGAATTTGGGATTGCTGTTCTTGGTGGCAAAGGCAAAGCCAGCAGAAAAACTCCTCAAGAAATTGAAGCTTTGGCTGAAGAATTTTCTTTCACTGACAAAAAAATTGAAGAGTTGAAGAGAGCAAGCAAACTTGTTGCAAAAGTTGACAATACCGCTTTGCAAGATGGCTTCCAGCTTTACCATCATTCTTTCATCGTAACCGAAGAAGGAAAGTGGGCCGTGATTCAACAAGGCATGAATCCGGAAAATAAATACGCAAGACGCTATCATTGGCTTTCAGAGAAAGTTAAGTGTTTTGTGAATGAACCACACTTGGCGATTTGTTGTGATATCAAAGGGAAATCACTGAATATGGTTGCAAAAGAGAGTGAAGAAACAAGAAAATGTTCGGTCGACTTGATTAACGATAATCCCATTCACTTGAAAAAATATTTGGTTTTCAATAAAGAACAAAAAACAATTTTTAAGTACTTGCAAATGTCTCCAACTCATGAGATTGAGCTTGATAATTATAAAGCTCTCGAAGAAGCTTTCGAGCAACAACCAAAAAATTATGAAGAGCTCTTGCAAATTAAAGGCATAGGACCAAAAACAGTTAGAGCTTTAGCTTTAATAAGCAATTTAGTTTTTGGTACTGAGGTCAGCTGGCGAGATCCTGTTTGTTATTCTTTTGCTCATGGAGGCAAAGACAAACAGCCTTATCCTATTGATAGAAAAACTTACGATGAATCAATTAAATTGCTTCAAGATGCTATTCAGCAAGCAAAGCTTGGTCAAAAAGAAAAAATTGAAGCTATAAAAAGATTGAATTCTTTTTTGAAAATTTGAGGTTCTTGTTTGAAATCAAGATTTGAGTTAAAGGATTAAAAGGTTAAAATTCTTCTTAAAGTAATTAATTAATAAAGTTGCATTACCAAATAATAGCATACCGGTGTCGGTATGTCAAACTTACAGAAAAAGCTGGCAGCTCAAATATTGAAGGTTGGTATGAGTAGAATTTGGCTAGACCCGAGCAAGCAGAAAGAAATAGAGTCAGCTATAACAAAAGCTGACATAAGAAAGTTGATACAGAAAGGTTACATTAAAGTTTTACCAGAAAAAGTTCCAAAACCAAGAGAAAAGAAAAGGAAAAGGAAAGGACCAGGAAGCAGGAAAGGTGCCAAAGGAGCAATAATGCCTGAAAAGAGAAGATGGATTTCAACTGTAAGGCCGTTAAGAAAAATGCTTAAGGAATTGAGAGATCAGGGAAAAATTGATAGACCAACTTACCGTATGCTCTATAGGCTAGTTAAAGGAGGAATGTTTAGAAGCAGGAGTCACTTGAGAATTTATTTAGAGCAACACGATTTGATAAAGAAGTGAGTAAAATGAAGCTAAAACCAACTTACAAAATGCCTTTCAAGAGAAGAAGATTAGGTAAAACAAATTATAAGAAAAGGTTGAAACTTTTACTCTCTAAAAAACCAAGACTAGTTGTGAGGAGAAGTTTGAAGTATGTGCTAGCGCAAATAATAGAATTCTCTCCAAAGGGAGATAAAACATTAGTTGCAGCAAGTTCAAAAGAATTAAAAAAACTTGGTTGGGATTTTGCTTGTGATAACTTACCGGCGGCATATTTAACTGGCTTGCTTATCGGTAAAAAAGCTCTGGCAAAAGGAATAAAAGAAGCTATTTTAGATTCTGGTCTTTATTCTTCAACCAAGGGCAACAGAATTTTTGCTGTTGTTAAAGGAGCAAGGGATGCTGGGCTTGAAGTCCCAGTTGATGAAGAAATTTTACCAACTGAAGAAAGAATTAAAGGCATGCATATAGCAAACTATTTAGAAAAGTTTAAATCTATCCCAGAGAAATTTGAAGAAATCAAGAAGAAAATATGTGGTTAAAATGGCTGAAGAAGAAAAAGAAGAAATAGAAGAGGAGATACAAACTTTACCTGAAGAAGTCAAAGAAATAGAGAAAATGCCGACAGAAGAAGAAATTCCTGTCACTGAAGAGTTGGGAATAGTAGCTCCAAAACCACTTGAAAAATGGCAACCAAGAACAAGTTTAGGTAGAGAAGTTTTTGAAGGCAAAATCACTAGTATAGAAGAAATTCTTGAGCAAGGTAGGATAATCAAAGAACCAGAGATAGTTGACAAGCTTTTACCGAATTTAAAAAATGAAATAATTCTGGTGGGAAGAAGAACGGGTAAAGGAGGAGGAGCTCAGAGAATTCCTGTGAGGATAACAGCAACCATGACCAAATCTGGAAGGAGGTTTAGAAGCTCAGCTTTCTCTGTTGTTGGAAATGAAAATGGAATTGTGGGTATAGGTAAAGGCACTGCTGTTGAACCAAGAGATGCTATAGCAAAATCCATACAGAAAGCTAAACTTAATTTGATTAAAATTAAGCGTGGTTGTGGAAGTTGGGAATGTGGTTGTGGTGAAGAACATTCGATTCCCTTCAAGACTGAAGGTAAATGTGGTTCAGTAAGAGTTATACTTATGCCTGCTCCAAAAGGCGTTGGATTGGTTGCTGACGATGAATCAAAAAAGATCTTAAGGCTTGCTGGCATAAAAGATGTTTGGGTAAAAACTTTTGGAAATACTAGTATGAGGATAAATTTGATAACAGCTATTTATAATGCTTTGAAAAAGCTTTACATTTATGACAGGTGAAAAAATGTTCGCTGTTGTAAGGATAAGAGGTGAGGCTGGTTTGAGAAAAGAAATAAGAGATACTTTGAAGATGCTCAGACTTAAAAATCCAAACAATTGTGTGATTGTACCGGAAACAGAAAGTTACAAAGGTATGTTGCAAAAATGTAAGGATGTTTGTACATGGGGGGAAATAGAAAAAGCTACATTGGTAAAACTCTTGCAAAAAAGGTTAAGGGCTGAAGGAGAAAAAAGAGTTGATGAAAAAATTTTGAAAGAGATAACTGGCTTTAACAATTTTGAAGAATTTGCAGATGCTCTGATTTCCGGTAAAGTTAAGTTGAAAGATTACAAAAAACTTAAACCTGTTTTTAGATTAACACCCCCAAGCAAAGGATTTAAATCTGTGAAGGAGCCTTGGCCTAAAGGCGACTTGGGTTATAGGGGAAAAGAAATAAATGAATTGCTAGAGAGGATGATTTAAATGCAAACCGGTTGGTTCGAGCTTTCTATTCTCACGTTTCTAGCCTGGGGGGTTTGGGGATTTGTAGGGAAGATTGCGTTCAATTATCTTGATTGGAAAGAAGTTTATTTTTTTGGGATAGTAGGCTCTTTAGTGGTTTTCTTGATTTTTTATCTAATAGCAAAACCTTCCCTTTCCATAAACATAGGTAGTTATCTTGCATTCATCGCAGGTTTTATAGGAACAAGCGCAACTCTCACATATTATCTTGCCCTTGAGCAAGGAAAAGCATGTATAATAATTCCTCTTACTGCTCTCTACCCTTTGATTACTTTAATCTTAAGCATTTTATTTTTAAGAGAAAAAATAACATTCTATCAAGGAGTAGGCATTCTGTTAGCTATCTTGGCTGTGTTTTTAATTTCACTAGAGAGGTAAAAAAATGGTTGTGAGAAAAGAGAAGAAGCACAGAAAGTTCAGAGGCAAAAGAACTTATCATGGTAGCCACAAAAAGGCAAGAGGTGGTGGCAGCAGAGGAGGAAGAGGAAAGGCGGGTCTTCACAAGCATAAATGGAGTTATGTTGTTAAGTATGAACCAGACCATTTTGGAAAAGTTGGATTTAAACCACCAAAAAGTAAAAAGATTAAGTCGATAAATTTGAGTGAATTGGATAAAATTGCAAAAGAGAAGAATTTAGATAAGATAAATGTGGTAGAACTTGGCTATGAAAAGGTGCTAGGTAGCGGAAAACTCTCAAAACCTTTAATTATAGAAGCAAAATTCTTTTCTAAAAAAGCTATAAAGAGAATTGAAGAAGCAGGCGGAAAAGCTGTAAAAATTGAGTGATGTGATGGAAGAAAAAAAGCAAAGTCTAAATGAAAAAATAGCAAAATTTTTACCAAGTATTGAAAAGCCAACTTACCAACTTCCTTTTAATACAAAATTGAAGTGGACTATTTTTGCTTTACTTATGTATTTGGCTTTATCTTACATCACAATTTATGGCGTGGAAAAAAAAGCTTCTTATGAGTATTTCAGGTTTTATGAAATAGTCCTTGGCTCAAAGTTCGGAAGTGTGATGACTTTAGGCATAGGACCAATTGTCACAGGCGGTATAATCTTACAACTTTTGGTTGGAGCTAAGATAATTAATTGGGATATAACAAAAGAAGAGGGAAGAAAAAAATTTCAGACATGGAGCAAATTCTTGGCTCTAATTTTTTGTGTGATTGAAGCTGCAGGCCTTGTCATAGCTGGAGTTTTACCTATAGCTGGAGATTTCCTAACAGCAATTCTAGTAATGGCTCAATTGGCTGCTGGTGGTGTGATTGCTTTACTTTTAGATGAACTTGTAAGCAAGTGGGGATTTGGCTCTGGAATAAGTCTTTTCATAGCAACAGGTGTTGCAAACCAAATCTTGATTAGAATTTTTTCACCTTTATCAGTAGTGTGTGTTGCTGGTAATTTTGCTTCTTGCATACCAACTTCTGAACAACCACCAGCCGGCTTGATATGGGAGCTTTTCATAAATTCTTTTACAGGAAATTTAACAAATGCCTTAATGGCTGCTATGCCAATAATAACAACTGTAGCAATTTTCTTGTTGGTGATTTACATTCAAGACATAGGTATTGATATTCCCATTTCTTTTACAGCCTTGAGAGGATTTGGAAGGACTTGGTCCCTTAAGCTCTTCTACACTAGCAATATTCCTGTCATCTTAGCAGCAGCTTTAATAGCAAATCTACAGCTTTTAGCTAGACTTAATCTACAACCTGTTAGTGCAGAGATGAGTTGTAGTGTTTTGGCTTGTTATGACAAACAAAACAATATTGTTGGTGGTATAGTTTATTATTTGACTTCACCAAGCAATCTCTTGGCTCATGCAATACAAGGAACTTTGACCTTTAACGAAATTGTAAGGGCTTTTACTTATCTGAGTTTCTTTAGCTTAATGGCAATGGTTTTCTCTGTTTTTTGGGTATCAACTTCCGGTATGGATGCTGCTTCTATTGCCGAACAACTTGAAAGCATAGGTCTTCAAATTCCAGGCTATAGGAGTGATAAAAAGTCTATGGAAGCAGTGCTCAATCGATACATTCCTTATCAAGCTGTTTTGGGCGGTCTTCTGGTTGGTGCTCTTGCAGCGATAGCAGATTTTCTTGGTGTAATAGGGAGTGGGACAGGAATGCTTTTAACTGTTATGATACTTTATAATTACTATGAGCAACTTTCAGCTGAAAATCTCGAGGGAGCTCACCCACTCGTCAAAAAGTTCTTAGGTGGATGAAATGTTCGAAGCTCTTGCACAGATATTAAATTTCATCTTTTGGCCATTTACAGCCTTGCCTCCGGTGCTCTCAATTTTTCTCATAGCTTTTATTGTAACTATATTGGTAATAGCTATAAATAGAATTTTTGTCAACAAGAATGTGGTAAAAGATCTTAAGGAAAAGATGAACGCCTTAAGAGAAGAGTTATTAGAGGTACAAAAACAAGGAAATTTGGAAAAAGCTAAAGAAATTTTGAACGAAATAACTAAACATAACTTGAATTACATGAAACACACCTTGAAAGCTTTGTTAATATCCATAATTGTAATACTCTTAATATTGCCATGGGTTCAATACACTTACAAAAACATGCCAGTAGCAAAGCTTCCACTGGCATTGCCTTATATCGGTTCAGAGTTAAAATGGTTTATATGGTATTTTTTGGCTTCTCTTGCAGTTGGTTGGATAATAAGAAAGCTCATGGGGTGGGATTATGGCTAGCACTGCTAAAGTCAAAGTTAAATTACCTTCTGGTAAAGTTGTGATCAAAGAGAAATGGAAGAAAGCTTCTCCTGCTAAATGTGCAGGTTGTGGTAAACCTTTGCAAGGAATTCCTAGATTGAGGCAGCAGGAGTTGAGAAAATTAAAGAAGAGTAAGAGAAAACCTGAAAGGCCTTATGGAGGCTACTTTTGCTCTGAATGCATGAGAGAAGTTTTCAGGGAAAAAGCAAGAAAGATTTCATAAAACATTCCTCAAATTTTTTAGATCTTTTATAACTTTGTTTTTAAGTTTTACTATTTTTTCATCATATTCTGAAATTTGGGAAATATCTCTTATTTCTTCTTCTACCAAACTTGATGAAAAAATTTTCATCCAATATTGTTGGTGAATAAGCACACGGTTTAAAATAAAACCAAACTCAAAATTCCTAAGAGCATAGGTATCGGCAAACCAGGCAAAGGAATTCTCTTCTTCCTGAGAAGATAAAGTGTGATTAAAATTCCCAAATTGGTTGCAATCAAAGTGAAGATCATTTTCTCCAAGCCAAAGAGCATGAAAGCCACAGCTGGAAGCATTGAATAGAAGACGACATCACCAAGACCAATTTTTATGAAATCAAAGTCTAATATCAACAGAGAGAGAAAGTCTATCTTAGTCTTCAAACCTTTTTTTGTTCTTACAGGCTTACCTATGATTTTATTCAAAGGGCCTTTGAAAACTGCGTAAACATCATAAACAGAAAGCAAGAGTGGGAAAATGAAAACTGTTGGTGGTTGTAGAATGGTAGCAAAATAACCTGCTATTTCTGCTCCTATGAAAATTGAAAGGAAATTTGAAAGAAAGTGAAAGCTTTTGAAATATGCTACAAGAAAGACTAAAACAACAAGGAAGATTGAGATAAACCAAGGAAGAAGAACCGAATCTGGGAAAATTGTTGAGAAAAGAATTAAGTTGATTGAAAAAACCGAGCTTATCAGAAATCCTGTAACCAAAGCTTTGATTAAATTGAATTTTCTCCACTTGACTAAAAAGGCCAAGAAGAACCCAAAGATGAAAATTGAGGTCAGGAGAGGTAAAGAATTTGCAATCGCCCCTTCTACACTTTTGCCAAAAGGTTCATAAACTTCTTCTGCCAAAGGGGAAGAATAGAAAACTCTTGTCACAAAGATGGCTAACAGTTGAGCGATTAAAGTAAAAGACAAGACTCTAAGAGATGCTAGCTTGAACTGCTTTTCCATATAAATCCGGTTCTATTTCAAATTCTTCTCTGCTATTTCACCAGCTACCGGAAGCTTGAACCACTCACCTTGATAAGCTTTTATCATGCAGACTATCCACACCACCACTGCAACCAAAGTGACAATACCTGAGAAGAAAAAGCCAATAAACGGAATTATTCCAAGAGCTATTGCAACCACGCTGAGTCCGATGAAAACGATTGTGGATTGTAAGGCATGGAATTTGACAAACTTACTGTCTTTTTCTAGCAGATAGAAGATAATTCCGGTGATCCATCCTAGCAGATAAGCTAGCAAAGCTTCTAAGTTTTCGTCCAAGCCCACAGATGTTTTCTTCTTAATTTCCTTTCTTTTTTCCTTTTTTCTTGGCATTTCAATCTTCTTTATTTTTTGTCCCTTAGATTTATAAAGCTTATTTGCTAAGAATAAATTTATAAAATGTCAAATAAGTTTAATTGAGGTTTTAAACATGGGCTCTTTAGAAGTTGGCAGGGTAGTAATGAAAATTAGCGGAAGAGAGGCCGGAAAGTATGCTGTGGTAGTTAAAGGACCTGGAAAAGAAAAAGCTGAGAAAAATTTTGTGATTATAACCGGACCCAAGCTTTTGACTGGAGTTAAGAGAAGAAAGTGTAATATCAATCATTTGGAGCCTTTGCCTTATGTTCTTGAAATCAAAGAAGATGCAAGCGATGAAGAAGTTTTGGTTGCTTTTGAAAAGGCCAATTTGATAAAAAAGTTAGGGTTGAAAAAACCTTCTGCAGCTGAAATTAAGGCTGAGAAAGCTAAAGAAGAGGAAAAGATGAAAGAAACCAATCTTGAGAAGAAAGAAGGAAAGAAAACTAAGAAAGAAAAGAAAAAACAGCAATAAATTGTTTTTGTTATTTTAAACCAATTTATCAGAACAAAAACTTGAGAGCAATGTTAAGTTCTTTTTTCCCAAAATTCAACAAGTCTTAAAGCTTAATAGGCCTAAATAAAAAATAAAGGGGGTGAGTTTTGATTGTGGTTAGTAAAAAGTGAAGAAGAAACGAATGAAAAATATGGAAAAGCACCTGAAGCAAGAACAATAGAAGAATTGATTAAAAGTTCGATAATAATTTGTGATAAGCATAGTGGTCCCACAGGAGCTTAAGCTCCGGGAAAATCACATCAAGTTACTGCTTGGGTGAAAGAAATTTTTGGTGTTAAGAAAGCAGGCCATGCTGGTACTTTAGATCCAGCTGTAACTGGTGTGCTGCCTGTAGCTCTAGAAAATGCAACAAAAGCCATGCCCGTTTTAATGGGTTTAGAAAAAGAATATGTAGGAATAATGCATTTGCACAAAGAAGTTGATGAAAGCTTGCTAAGACAAACTGTTTTAGATTTTGTAGGGAAAATAGTTCAAGTTCCACCAGTGAAATCAGCAGTTGCAAGAAAACCTAGAATAAGAGAAATAAAGTTTTTTGATATTCTAGAAATTGAAGGTAAAGATGTTTTGTTTAAAGTCGGGTGTGAAGCAGGGACTTATGTAAGAAAGCTTGTGCATCAAGTGGGGGAAAAGCTTGCTGTTGGTGCCCACATGACAGAGCTAAGAAGAACAAGAGCAGGAAATTTCACAGAAGACCAAGCTCATCCTTTAGTTGAAATAAAAGATGCTTATGAATTTTGGAAAGAGGGAAATGAAAAGCTTTTGAGAGAGATTTTGATTCCTGTTGAATATACAATTCTACATGTCAAAAAAGTTTTTGTTAAAGATTCTGCTATTGATTCAATTTGTCATGGTTCTCCTGTTTTTGTTTCTGGATTGAGCAGAATTCAAGAAGGTATAGTTAGGGGTGAAACTGTTGCTGTTTACAGTTTGAAGAACGAACTTGTTGCTTTAGGAATAGCCAAAATGGATAGCAAGGAAATGTATGAAAAAAAGAAGGGTTTGGCTATAAGAACGGATAGAGTTTTTATGGAGATTGGAACATATCCTTCAAGGAGAAGTGATTAGAAAATTATGTCTGTTAGTTTGATGTAAATTGTAACTAAAAGCTGCAACAATCTTGAAATTCTGAATTTTTTGCCATAGCCTCTAAAGAATTCTGTTTTTGCTTCTTCACTTTTTAAACTTGAAACAAAAGAAAGGACATCACAAAAAACCAAAAATTTTTTTGATCTTGAAGATTTCCTGAAAAGCTCTAGGTCTGTTCTTACTATATTGCCATCAAACATCCAGTTGCTTGACCTGTTATCTATGAAGTAAAAATTTTTATCGTTTAGCCTTCTTGTAATTTCTCCTATTTTTCTCACAATTTTCAAAACTTTTCTAGGGTTTTCAATCTCAAGATCATCTATTGTCAAAGCTTTTGCATCAAATTCCTCTTCCACAAATTTTTCTGAAAAAGAGAAGGATAAAATCCTTGTGGTCTTGATTCCCATTGAAGATAAAACTTTTCTTCCAAAAAGCTCGTTAGAAATTTTCCTTTTTGGTGAAATTGGCACTATCAAGCGAAAGAAAAAAGTAGAAAAAGCAAGAAGGGCTAAATCGTGAAGAATATAGCCATAAACTGAAGGATAAAATTTAACAACTTTTCTTTTAATCAACAAAATTTTCCTACTTGAAGCATGTCTAAACTTTTCTTCAGCTCTCACAATAAAAATTTGGTTTTTTGTAAAAAAATAATCACAGCTCTTATTTATGAATGGGCTTTTGGTCTTGCTACTATGATATTCGCCAAAGTTTCCCTATTTAAAATTCACCCATTCACTTCTTTCTTCTACCCTTCTCTTATGGTTTGGTTATATCATTTTCATTGACAACATTGTATTCTATTTAAAAGAAAATTCTCTACTAACAAGAAATCCTAAAAAACAATTTTTTGTACATACTTTCCGTGATTTTTGGCTGAGCTTTGAAATTTACAATCTTTTTCTTCAAGGTTGGAAATAGTGAACTTGAAATGGTTGTTGGTGTGGTTGCTTTTACCACATTCTTCTTACAATTTTTGAGACTGCAGAATTAATTAAAAGTTTCATCTTTTTGATAAAGTTAAAGCATCGAAAAATGGAAATAATTACAAACAAAAAAATAAAAGATATAAAAGTTGGGATGAGCAACATAAGCGAAGATTACTGATATTTCAAAAACTTGTGATGTTCGAATAAAGTATGGTAAGAGAAGTGTGTAGAAATAACAATTTAAGATGATGCTGGAATAGGTCTAAGCTTTTGGGAAAATTAGATAAATTCAGCTTCTGTTGATGATAGAGTCTTGATTTCAGAATCTTTTGTTACTCAGTTTAGGACAAACCCCAAAAGTTTAATTTAAAATTGAGACAAAAAATAAATTATGAAAAAGCAAGTATTGTTGATGCTTATTTTTTTCTCCTCTTCTTTTTCTCCAGCTCTTGCTTCTATCTTTACTTGTGATTCTACTGGGAATGAAAAAACAAGTTTCTACACTAATGAAACAGTTTACATAAGAAGCATTACAAACATAACAAATGAATCAAAGAGAATAAAATTCTATATTGCAACTCATAGAAGTTGGTCTCTAGGTATTAATTTGACCGAAGCTTCAAACTTTTCCAAAACCATAACAACAAATTCTTCTGGCCATGTACCAATAACACTACTCTGGAGCCCGAGCTTAATAGTTGGTAATTACGATGTTATAGCGGATGTGAATAATAATGCAACTTTCGATCCCGAAGATTTGCTTTATAATGGTACAGGTGATGGTTTTTCAGTGATAGAAGAACCTAAACCAAAATTAACAATTTCTAAAGGTGAAAAATCACCAGGCGATCATGAGTTATATGAAAATAATGTAAGTTTACCTAATGTAATGCTTCAAGTTAAGCTTCAAGCAGGAACTTATGAAGATGTAAGTTTGGAATCCTTTTACATTTCTGCATTTGGTAGTGGTGATGATAAAAATGGAATAAAGTATGTTGTTGTTTGTGTGGATAATGATGAAGACGGAAATTGTGAGTTTGGTGAAAATATTGTAGGCCTAGCACAATATATGAGAGATGATGGAATTGCCAAAATCAATTTAAAAAACTTGATTATAGCTCGAAATTCTACTTTAACTTTAGTGTTTTACTATCTTATGAGAAATGATACGGGAAGTTATGAAGGAAAAACTTATAGTTTTGAGCTTTTTATGATAGAAGCTTTGGGCTTGGTTACACATAATAGAGCTATTGTGGAGGGCCTTCCCATTAAATCAGCAACGAAAACAGTTTATTTTGGAGTTGCTCCCACCACCACTTCCACCACTTCCAC
>Ga0105162_1001908_pt1 | contig 11452 bp, 5 predicted proteins | sample JNZ201metaG_FD_81532 | JGI IMG/M metagenome (GOLD analysis project Ga0105162, IMG submission 81532) | Hot spring microbial communities from Jinze hot spring, China to study Microbial Dark Matter (Phase II) - JNZ 20120812A | ecosystem: Environmental > Aquatic > Thermal springs > Hot (42-90C) >...
ATCCGGCCTTAAGCTATTTTTGTTCCAGGGGAGGAGGGGCATCTCGCAGCTTACCCGGGGAGGGGGATAGCCCTTTTCCCTGCTTTTCGCAGGCCGATTGCCAGAATTCATTGAAAGGCCCATTGCCCCCTGCTCCGGTAACCGGCATGTTTAAAGCGCCGGTTTATGGGTGCATCCGGGGAAAAGGGCGGTGAACCAAAAAGCTCAGTGGGGCAGGTGGGAGGGATAAGGGCTTTAAGGGCCAGAGGCTTAACTTCTATCCGCACCGGGGTTTTTCCTATGGGTTCTCCATCCACTTGGATAGAAAAAGGCCGTGCCGTTTTAATTGTGAGGCGGGATACCTGCTTCATTTCTACAAGAGGATCACTGACATGCTTGCCGGAAAATACAGCGTAGACATGGTGAACAAGCTGGGGAAAGCGGTAACCTTTAAAAATGCACAGGTCCAGCAAGCCATCGTTCAGGCGGGCGTAGGGTGCAATTTTGATGAAGCCCCCGTAAAGGCGGACATTGCTCACGATGGCCAAGATCATCCTGCGCCTTATAGCCTTCCCATCCAGCTGAAAATAAGTTTTTGTCCCCAGGAAAGTAACAGCTGTTATTACACCTGCCACTACAAAAGCGGTAGCGCCCAGCTTCCTCTTTACAGCAGGGTGGGATTCCACCTCCTCGGTGACCAGGGCATCTATGCCTATTCCGCACCAGAGGAGGAAGTGACGGCCGTTGGCAATCCCCACATCCACATAAGCTGTGGAAGATTCCAGCAAGAATTCAGCTGCTTCACGGGCATTGGGTGAGCTCAGGAAAAGATTGGCAGAGGTAAGGCCCAGCTGCCTGGCCCAGACGTTTCCGGTGCCGAGGGGTAATACCCCTAAAGCCGTTTCCGTTTCCACAATTCCATTGACCACACCGTTAACGGTTCCATCGCCCCCTGCTGCTATGACTGCATCGTAGCGGAGGGAAGCTGCCTCCTTTGCCAAGGCATAAACTTCGCTGGGATTTTCCGTTTCCACAATTTCTACTTTCCATCCACCCCTCTCCAGAACGCTGGCTGCTCTGGTGAGGGCTTCCCAGTTCCGGCGGGGACCCGCCGCGGGATTGAAAATTATGAGCCCTTTCATCGTTGAAGCACCCGTAAAATTTTCTGGATTTCTTCCTCCAGGTCCCTGGATGTATCTACCACAATGTGCGGTCTGCTTATAGGCTGCTGATATTGCTTCATGCGGGAATAAACCTCCCAATCAGCATCCGAAATATCGTGGTCATCCCTTGCTTTATGGCGTTTCTCAAGCCTTTCCCGAACCACTTCTTCTGGAGCCACGGTTTGGACTATCACCAGCTTGGCATTGTTCTTATCCGCCAGCCGGTACACATATTCCCTGTGGACTTCTGAGAGGTTTGTGGCGTCAAAGATAACCCTCAGCCCTTTCTTCAAAAACCTGTCAATGAGGATATGACATACCCGGTGGACCAGAGCGCTCTCCCGGGGGGAGTATGTAGGAGGATTGAACAGGGTTTTGCGGACAAAATCCGATTCCACCACCACAAAGGGGATTTTCTCGCACAACTTCCTTGCCAGGTAGGATTTACCTGTGCCGGGCAAGCCTGAAAGCATAATAAGGACAGGGTAAGCGGTAACGTATGAAGTATTGGTAAGTTTGCTTTCCACCTCCGCTACAGCCTTTTCAAGGTCTATGTAAAACCTTTCCCCTTCCATAGGCTCTCCCTAGACGCTCAGCTTAAACTTGTGGGCAAAGGGGCTTCTATAAAGGCTCGCGTCCCCCCTGTGTCACTTGCACGCTCTATTACAAAAACTCCCTTCAGATCTTCCTCCACCAGGGTACGTATAATCTGAAGGCCAAGGGTTTGTTTTGACTCCGGTTCGCTGAAACCAACTCCGTCGTCGGTTACCTCTAAGGAGAATTTGTTGCCTGTTTGCCCTATCGTCACGGATATTATTCCCCGCTCCCTGCCGATGAAGGCATGCTCAAAAGCGTTCTGAAGGAGTTCGTTAACTGCGAGGGCCAGAGCAGTTGCAGGACGAGCGGGCAGGAAAAAAGCCTGTCCCTGGACCTTCACTGTTATCTCTTTGCCAGGGACTTTCATATTATCAGCGAGGATAGAGCTGAGTTTTTCCAGAAGGGCCAGGACGTCCACCTGGTGGAATCCCTGGCTTGAGAGGATATCGTGGACGGCAGCGATGCTCAGGATCCTGTTTATAGCTTCTTGGAACGAGCGGGCTGCCGGGGTCTGAGAGACTTCAGCCATCTGCATCCTGAGGAGCATTGCCACGGTCTGAAGGTTGTTTTTGATGCGGTGGTGCATTTCCCTTATTACGGTCATCCCGGTAACAAGGGTGGCGTTTTCTATAGCGAGGGCTATCTGGTTTGCCAGGGTTGAAAGGAACCTAACCTCTTCCTGGGTGAAGTTCCGGGTTTTCCCGGTATAGCAGGCCAGAACACCCCGGACTCGTTCTCTTACAGCAAGGGGCACTGCCAGAACGGAAGGGTTGCCGGAGAGGACAAGAGGTTCCCCTTTAGAGACTACTTCTTCAAGCCCTGGCAGGTCTCTTATAGGGCCGTAGGAGGCACGTGTGGAAAGCCCCCCCTTTTCATCCAGAAGCAAAAGGAATGAACCCTCAGCCTTGATCATCCGGGCGGCCATTTCCACCACAACTTTAAGCACTTCATCAAGGTAAAGGGGCGAGACAATGGTTTTGCTGACTTCGGCCAGGGCTGAAAGCTCCTCCAGCTGGCGCTGCATGTTATCATAAAGCATAGCCTTCTCAAGGGCTCCGGCTGCCAGGTCAGCCACCAGGCTCAGAAGTTCCACCTCCTCCTGAGTATAATCGTGGTAGGACGAAGTCTGGACGTTCATGGCCCCGATAACTCTACCCTGGATGGAGAGGGGAACAGCCATAAGGGATTTGAACTTCCATTCTTCCGTTTCGGGCAGGAATTTGAAGCGCGGGTCAGAGGCGGCATCCCTGACCGCTACTGGAACTCCGTGGAGGGCGGCCCAGCCGGTCAATCCTTCCCCGAGGCTAAGTTTGGCTTTACCTATGGCTTGGGGGGCAAGCCCCGTGGAAGCTCTCAGGACCAGATACTGCCCCGATTTGTCCAGAAGGTAAATAGAACAAGAATCCACTCCCATAACCTCGGCCGTAGTGCTGGTTATGAGCTGCAACGTTGTGGCCAGGTCCATGGCTGAGTTTATGGCATTGGTTATTCGCCTTATAGCTGAGATAAGGGCTTCTTTTCCCATCCTTCAATTATTATAAACCGGGTGGAAGAGGAGGGAAAATTGGCGCTTCCTCATGGGGCTGGCAAAAGCCAGTGCTTTGGCTGGCTTTTAAGCCTCCACCCTTATTGCTCCGGGGCCGAGGAGGGCAAGGAGTTCTTCTTCCAGCTCCGGACAGTATCTGGTCCGGGCCTCGGGAAATTCAAGGACATAAGGGCAGGGCATACCATCCCCGTATTCCAGGTAGATGGTGAATTTGTCTTTGCCCTGGTAACTTGTTAAGGTATTGTAAACTTTCTCCAGAAGTTTGGAATCAGCTTCTGGATTGCCGGTGCGCTTTATGGTTACATGGAGGTGTCTGGAGGTTTCTGCAGGTTTTATTATCGTCACATGGTTCTGAACCGCTTCACAGATAAGTGAGGGTTTTCCTTCCCTTATTTCCACTTTGCCCTTAACCAAAAGTATACGCCCTTCTTCCCAGAGGGGGGCAGTTTCTTCCCACACTTGAGGCCTTATCACCACTTCAAGGCTGCTTTGCAGGTCCTCTATCTGGGCAAAAGCCATGGGTTTTCCCCTGGATGAGGTTATCTCTCTTATAGAAGTGACGAGACCCAGCACTGATACCCTTTGTCCATCCAGTTCTTCATTTATCTCGCCAAGGTAATGGGTTATGTGACCGGTAAGGAGTGGGAGAACCCGGGTGAGGGGATGCTCTGAGATGTAAACACCTACAAGCTCTTTTTCCCAGCTCAGGATTTCTTTTCTGGAAGCGGGCTGGACTTTAGGAAGCTTGAGGGAAATAGGGAGGGAGAGGAGGAGCTGGCCTTGAGCCCTGGCTTTGTGAGCTTCGGTGCTCAGAGCCACCATTTTATCCATTGCCGCAAGAAGAGCTGCCCTCTCGCCAAAAGGATCCAGAGCTCCTACCTTTATGAGGCATTCCAGAGCCCTCTTCCCAACTTCTCTCAGGTCCACCCGGAAGCAGAAATCCTCAAGGCTTTTGAATGGCCCTCCTTTCTCCCTTGCCCTCAAAATTGCCTCCACCGAGGCTGCCCCAACGTTCTTCACCCCTTCAAGCCCGAAGCGTATTCCATTTCCCTCAATGGTGAAACCGGTGGAGGAGCGGTTTATGTCCGGCGGGAGGATCTCAATGCCCATCCTCCTGCATTCCGAGATAAGGATCGGGAGTTTGTCGGTGTTGTGGCGCTCTATCGTAAGGAGCGCAGCCATGAACTCCAGAGGATAATGGGCCTTGAGGTAGGCTGTCTGGCAGGTGAGGACTGCATAAGCGGCGGCGTGGGCTTTGTTGAAGCCGTAGTCGGCAAAGAATTCAATGTCGTTGAAGATTTCATGGGCTACCTCAGGGGGTATCCCCTTCTCCTTTGCCCCTTCCACAAACCTTGTCCGGTGAGCCTTCAGTTCTTCCTCCTTTTTCTTTCCAACCGCCCTTCGCATGAGGTCTGCTTCCGAAGCGGAGTATCCTGCCAGGTCCATGGCGGTGCGGATAACCTGCTCCTGGTATATCATGATGCCGTAAGTTTCCTTGAGGATCGGTTCCAGGAGGGGGTGACGGTATTCCACCTCCTTTCGGCCGTGTTTGCGGTCAATGTAGAGGTCAATGTAATGCATTGGGCCGGGGCGGTAGAGGGCCAGGAGTGCTATGACGTCCTCAAAGGTTGTGGGCTGAAGCTTCATTAAAGTCCTTCTCATCCCCGCTGATTCTACCTGGAAAACTCCTGTGACCTCACCCGAGGAAAGGAGCCTGTAAATTTCCGGGTCATCAAGGGGTATATCCTGGGGTTTAAGGTCTGTGCCGTGCCTTTCCCGGATGAAGTCCAGGGTTTTCTTTATCAGGGTGAGGGTGGAAAGACCCAGCAGGTCAATCTTGAGAAGGCCCAATTCCTCAAGGATTTCCATCGGGTACTGGGTCACAACCCCGTTTCCTTCCTCCCCTCTTGTGGGCCGGTGCAGGGGGACGTAGTTTATGAGGGGTGCATCGGCAACCACAACACCGGCGGCGTGGGTGGAGGCGTGCCTTGCGACCCCTTCAAGGCGGCGGGCGGTGTCAATGAGTTTGCGGATGTAGTCGCTTTCCTCGTAGAGTTTCCTGAGTTTGGGGGAAGTTTCCAGGGCGTAATCAATGGTGACTTTGGGGCCTGGTGGGACGAGCCTTGCCACCATGTCCACCTCCCCTGGTGGCATATCCAGGGCTCTTCCCACATCCCTTATAGCTGCCCTTGCTCCCATGGTTCCGAAAGTTATTATCTGAGCCACCTTATCCTGGCCGTATTTCCGGACCACGTATTCTATGACTTCATCCCGGCGGTCGTCCTGGAAGTCTATGTCAATGTCGGGCATGGAAACTCTTCCGGGGTTGAGGAAGCGCTCAAAGATGAGGCCGTAGCGCAGAGGATCCAGTTCCGTTATCCCCAGGGCGTAGGAGATTATGCTGGCGGCTGCTGAGCCCCTTCCTGGCCCCACCAGTATCCCTTTCTCTTTAGCGAAGCGGACTATGTCCTGGACGATGAGGAAGTATCCTGAGAAGCCCAGGCTCTTTATAACCTCAAGCTCGTAAAGGAATCTGGCTTCAATTTCCGGGGTTATGGTTCCGTAGCGCTTTTTCAGGCCTTCCAGAGCTAAAGCTTCAAGGTAAGAGTCGGTGGTGAAGCCTTCGGGGACGGGGAAATTGGGGATGTGGAAGGTTTTTGGCCCCAGGTTTACCTCGCACATTTCGGCTATAAAGAGGGTGTTTTTTATCGCTTCGGGGACTTCGGAAAAGATTGAGGCCATTTCCTGGGGTGAGCGCATGTAATAGGTGAGGCCATCCATCCTTAGCCGGTTCGGGTCGGTTATTATTGAGCCTGTCTGAAGGCAGAGGAGGATATCCTGGTAGGGGGCATCTTCGGGGTAGATGTAGTGGACATCGTTGGTGGCCACGACGGGTATATCAAGCTTTTTGCTCAAGTTCAAAAGTTCCCGGTTTATGACCCTGAACTCTTCAGGTTCGTGGTCCTGCAGTTCCAGGTAGAACCTTTCGGGGCCGAACACCTCCTTATACCATTTTGCGGCCCTGATGGCCTCTTCAATCTTTCCCTGAAGGATAAGCTGGGGTATTTCTCCTGAGCCACAGGCTGAAAGGGCGATCAAGCCTTCGGAGTGGGAGCTCAAAAATTCTTTATCAATGCGGGGTTTGTAGTAAAAGCCTTCGAGCTGAGCGGCTGTGGCGATTTTTATGAGGTTCTGGTAGCCGGTATTGTTCATGGCCAGGAGGACAAGATGAAACTGGGACTTATCTTTATCCTGCATCCTTCTGGGGGCAAGGTAAACCTCGCATCCTATTATCGGCTTAACCCCTGTGCCCTGAGCTTTGAGGTAAAATTCAACGGCTCCGTACATTGTTCCGTGGTCGGTGAGGGCGATGGCCGGCATACCCATTTTCTGGGCTGCTTCCAGAAGTTCCTCAATGTGAGGAAGGCCATCCAGAAGCGAATATTCACTGTGAACATGAAGGTGCACGAAGGACATGTTTTACCCCCTCCCTCCCTAATTATATTCCCCGAGGGATGCGGTGCAAGGCTTTTTGGAGTGGAAATTCCAGGCTTTGATACTATTTTTAGGGCAAAAGCAGGTTTTGGTTACTATTTATTGAGGTTAACCGTGAGGCAATGTGCGTGCGATTTTAAGGGAAAGCACAAGCGCGAATCCTGTCACCAGGCTTAGCGCGAGGCCGATCCTGAAGGAACGGGGCCTGTAAGCGAACTCTATTGTGTCATTTCCTTCTAGCAAGCTTATGGCCCGGAAGTAACCCCATACTTTCCGCACCGGTAAAGAGCCGAACCTCAGGGAATGGGCTTCCCAGCCGGGGTAAAAAGCATCGGTCAAAACCAGGTAACCGGGCTCCTTCAGGTGGACCCTGACCACTATTTTCTCTTCCGTATAATGCTCTATGTGAGCCCATTCCTCAGGGTTAAGGCTGTCTCTTACTGCTTTCTCCAATGCTAAGGGGTCTCCAAGCTCTTCAGGGACTGTTTCTTCCCCATGCACCACTATAGCCCTGGGGAGGCAATCCAAATTTTCGTAGATTTTGACATCGCCTGAGTGCACCAGGGCAAACGGTCCCTGATCGGAAATGGCAAGGGGATAGAAAGCTCCTGCGGGTTTGTTGAAGAGGGAAGAGCCTTTGAGGTGCCATTGGCCTTCTTTTAACAAACCCCGGAAAACTACCTTCTCTATTTTTCCCCATTGCCCCCATTCCTTTGCGGAATGATAAAGGCCGGAACCTCTCATGGGCATTGTGCCCACGAGGCGAGCACACCTTTCACCGGAGCAAAGTTCGGGGGAAGTATCTTCACCTGCTTTAAGAAGGTAAAGCCAGCTGTGTCCCTTTTCCGGGAAAATTTCCACCTCCGCCACTGGTGTCCCCGGCTCCGGGTTCCCTCCCTCAATCCATGAGATAAAACCAATGCCTGTTGCGGGAAAGGCCTCCGAAAGCGTGATGGTCAGGATTTCCCCAGCTCTGAGGGAAGCGCCGAGGCTCAGGTCGTAGTAAACCCCATCCACCCAGAGATCGTAAACCTTATCAGTTACCACAAAACGCACATTGAACAAATCCAGCAGGGGATCCGGGGGCATGGATTGGATGAACTGATAGAGCCGGCCATCCATGGCTTTTGGGCCTGCATGGTGCATGGGTTCCACTACTTTTGTGAAATCTTTAAGGGGCAAAAGCCCACCGTCGTAACCATCAACGGTCTGAAGGCCGTAAAGGGTGGGAAGATTAGGGGCCAGGATTTCTTTCTGCTTAATAGCCACCACGTAATCGTAGAAAGCCTCTTCTCCCAGAAGCTTCAGGTAAGCTGAGCGCATCTCCGGTAAGTCTCCGGGATCAAAGACAAGGGAAGAAAAGGAGAGGAAGCGGAAGGGCAGGCCTTCTTCTTTAGCCAAAGCCAGGTGCAACGGCGCAGTCCGCCAGGAGGAAAAAGCCTGAGGTGCGGTGGGGTGGCTCAGGGGCATATTTCCCGCCGCTAAGATGAGTTCAAGGGAGAGGAAAAGGTTTAAGGGCCAGTAGGGGAAGCTTTTGACCTTTATTGCCAAGACCAATGCTAATCCCGCACAGCCTGCAATCAACCATGCTGTTAAGGTTACAAAGGGTGGAGGTGAAATAAGCAGGGAAGGGGCGATGAGCAGCAATCCTGCCCCGAGCAGGGGGAAATATGCTTTCAAATTCAGGGAACGCAGGTTATCCAGGCCTATCCCTGCAAGGATCGGGATTCCCAGGGCGTAAAGGAGCATCCACCGGGCTGGAGCCCTGAAGGAGGAGAAGCCGGGGACAAATTCGTAAAGGATTCGGTAGAAGGGGTTAGCCCGGCCAAGGGCCAGGAACAGGCCGGAGAGGACCATCGCGACCCATGGCCATTTCTTTTTTGTGGGGGAGAGGAGGCCTGCGGTAGCCAGAAGAAGGCATGCGAACCCCTCGTAAGCCATGTATTCGGTGAAAGCCCTTGTTCCGAACACAGTTTCGGGCTTAAGGCCTAAAGGAGGCAGGAGGGAGTAAGCCATCAGGAGAGGGCGCAGGGAGAAAGCCGTAGCATCCTGGAAAGGGAGCCCCTGGCTGCGGATGGAAAATTTAGCCAGCTCAAAGGTGGGGACAAGCTGAACAGCTGCCAGGCCTGTCCCGACCCCGCAGGCTATCAGCAGTTTGAGAAGGCTTTTCCCCTTATCATAAAAGCTGGAAAACAGTGCATAAAGGCCGGCGGCGACAATGCTTATATAGAGGGCCTGCAAATGTCCGGCTAAAATCATGAGGCAAAAGATTAAAGCTGCGGCTGTGGGGCTGCTATTTACCATAAACAGGAAGAGGGGGAGCCAGGTTATTACCCCGAGTTGGTTGATGTGCTCAGCCTGGGCTACCAGGAACCCCCCTGCTGAAAATCCTATGGCTGAAAGAGCAGAAGCCTGGTTGGAAAGCCTCAGCTTCTTCCTGGCCAGAAGCCATGTGAAAAGGCCTGCCAGGCACAGGTGAACGAATATGGAAAGCTTTACGGCCTGGGGTGGGGGGAGCCAGACCATAAATGGCCAGTTTATCCCGTAGAAGAAAGAAAGCTGGATATTAGCCAGCAAGGGGCTTCCCATAAAGAGATAGGGGTTCCACAGTGGGATGCGTCCTTCTCTTAGGGCTTCGGCCGCCAGGTGCCAGTAGGGGTAAAAATAAGTGAAAAGGTCCAGGCCAACAAGGATGCGGTTAGTGAAAAGGAGGTAGCGGGTCACTAATATCGTTGTGCAAACGATTAAGGCAAGGGCCAGGGCATTCGCCTTCCTTCCCAAATCCAGCCTCCGCTGGGAAAGATTATATTGATGTTTTCAAAGTTGCCAAGCCGGGTAAGACCCTTGATTTTTTGCCGTTTTAGGGTATAATTTGCAATACAAACCGAAGGAGAAGGTTTATGGGAGAGGGGAAGAGGAAAGCCGTTCTTGTGGTCGGGGGAGGGGTGGGCGGAATGAGGGCGGCCCTTGATGTGGCCGAAGCCGGCCTGGAAGCTTTTCTGGTGGAAGCCACGCCGTGGCTGGGAGGAATAGTAGCTCAGCTTGGCTTTATGTTCCCTACCCACGACTGTGTCCTGTGCCGTGGCACAGCTGAGCATGGCCCCGGATGCACCAGACCAACCATCTCCCCTGCCCTTATGGATTACAGCCGTCACCCAAATATCCACATTTTTGTCAACACAGAGGTAAAAGCTGTTGAAGGAGAAGCCGGCAATTTCACTGTAACCTTGAGGATTAACCCCAGATACGTTAACCCTGATCTGTGCATAAACTGTGACCGATGTGCCCAGGTGTGTCCGGTAGAGAAACCGAGCCGTTTCCAGATGGGGTTGGCCATGCGCAAACTGGCTTACAAAAGCTCACCCAGGGCCATCCCCGATGCCTATATGATTGAGAAAACCGAATTCTGCGAAACATGCCATCGCTGCGAAAAAGTCTGCCCAACCGGAGCTATAAACCTGGATGAAGAACCCCGTGAGGAGAAAATAAACGTAGGAGCTATAATTCTGGCCATGGGCTACAGCCTCTTCAACCCCCGCCGTTACGAGGAATACGGATATGGCCGCTACCCCAATGTCATAACCAGCATGGAATACGAGAGGCTCGCCAGCCGCTCTGGCCCCACTGAAGGTATAGTGGTGCGCCCATCCGATGGCACAACCCCTAAAAAGATCGCCTGGCTTCAGTGTATAGGCTCCAGAGATCAGGAGCACCCTTATTGCTCCTCCATTTGCTGCATGTATTCCACAAAGGAAGCGGTGCTGGCCAAGCAACGCATCCCCGGCGTTGAGGCCAAAATCTTCATAATGGACGAAAGAGCCTTCAATAAGGAATACAACGCTTACTACCTCCGTTCAAAAGAACTCTACAATGTTGACTACATCCGCTCCCGCGTTTCCTCAATAACTGAGGACCCCGTCACCCACAACCTGATCCTCCGCTATTCCACCGATGACGGCAAAATCAACGAAGAAGAGTTTGACATGGTGGTGCTTTCGGTGGGGGTAGAGCCACCGCTTGGTACCCGGCAGGTGGCAGAAATTTTGGGCATTGACCTTAATGAATATGGCTTTTGCTGGACCGATAAATTCGGTCCCCTTCAAACCTCCCGTCCTGGTATATACGTGTGTGGCTCGTTCGCTTCCCCGAAGGAGATAGCTGAAACCCTCTATGAAGCCAGTGGGGCAGCTGCTGAGGCCATGGCCTTGCTTAAGGATAGCCTGGGCTCCCTTAGCCCCGAGGAAGAATTCCCTCCTGAAAGGGATGTATCGGCCGAAGAGCCAAAGGTGGGGGTATTTTTGTGCCGTTGTGGAGGGGAAATAAGCCAGGTTATTGACCTGGGAGCCATAGCTAAGAAAGCCCATAGCTGGCCTAAAGTTACGTATGTCCAGGAGGTTAATTTCGCTTGCTTCCCGGAAGGGCAGGAAGAGATCCGCAAGGCAATAATGCAGCATGGCTTGAACAGGGTGGTGGTGGCTGCCTGCAGCCAGCGCACCCATGATCCCCTCTTCAAAAAAGTCCTCAGGCGCGCTTCTCTCAACCCCTATTACCTGGAACTGGTAAACATAAGGGAGCACAGCGCCTGGCCTCACCTCCATAACCCGGAGGGAGCAACCCGTAAAGCCGCAGAAGCCATAAGGGTTGGAATTGCCAGGGCCGCTCGCCTCCAGGC
>Ga0105162_1001909_pt1 | contig 11450 bp, 10 predicted proteins | sample JNZ201metaG_FD_81532 | JGI IMG/M metagenome (GOLD analysis project Ga0105162, IMG submission 81532) | Hot spring microbial communities from Jinze hot spring, China to study Microbial Dark Matter (Phase II) - JNZ 20120812A | ecosystem: Environmental > Aquatic > Thermal springs > Hot (42-90C) >...
AGTCATCTTCGCGGCTGCTGCGAGGAGGAAGGCCGCACCGGGAGACAGCGGGAGCGCAGGTGGCAGCTGCACCTTGGAGCTGCTGATCCCCGTAAAGAGCGAGCCGGTGAACATAGTCTCCAGGACCGTGCACCACGCGCTTTCAGCGCTAGGGAGAAGCTGCGCGCGAAGCATCACCGTGCTTTCGGACGACGATCCTCCGGCAGCGGAGGAGTTGAAGAAGGCGGCCAGCGACCCCCGGGTCAGGGTTCTCCGCAGGGATGAGCCGCGGGGAGGTCGCACCGGAGCGCTCGACGAGTATTTCCTCCACCATGCGAAGTCGGAGTACGTGCTCGTGCTCGACGCGGACGCGATCATCGGCGAGAAAGCTCTCGAAGAGGTTTGCCGCCGTGCTGACGGCTGCACAACGCTAATTCTACCCTGGAGGGCTTACTACGAGGAGAGAACGAGGGTTGCGGAGACGATGAAGTTCATCACGGATATGGGCACGATAGTCCTCTACCTGATGAGGAGCAGGGCAGGCTTCTTCGCTTTTCCCCTAGGCTCGGGCACAGCTTTCCCCACCAAGGTGATTCGCGAGGTAGGCGGATGGGGTCCCGGTATCGTGCAGGATGATATTCACATCGGTGTTAAGCTAGCACTGGCCGGCTACACCACTAAGGTTATCGAAAGCGCCTCGCTAGGCATCCTCGTACCTTCCAAGTTTCAGTCGCTGAAGAAGCAGCAGCGCAGGTGGGCCTACGGTACCAGCGAAGTCCTATCCAGGAGCCTCCTCCCGCTGCTCAGAGCAAAAAGAATGCCTTTCTGGAAGCGTATAGAGATGATCATGTACATGTCGCAGCCGCTGCAGACCGTCCCGCTCTTCTCAGCTTTCATCCTGGCACCTGTAGTGGCTGCTCTAGAGCCGGGTGTTCCCCTCAGGTTCGTGCTCCCCGAAGTCCTCGGCTTATCTCTCGCTACAGCTTCCCTAGTAGCCATCTACGTTTACCTCTTCAGGAAGCTCTCAGGAGTATCTGCCAAGGCTGGTGAGGTGCTCGCCAACATCGGCAGGTTCGCAGCCATACTGACTGTCCTCTCGCCTATCCTCTCGGTTAGCGCTCTGAGGGGGCTGGCCAGGGCGGGAATGCCTTTCGAAGTGACCCCGAAAGGCGAGAAGGAGAAAGCTCTTCGTGGGGATAGCCTGCCTATGGTGGAAGCTCTCTACGCGTCGGCGAGCGCATCCTTATCTCTAGCTCTAGGCAACGCGGCAGCGACCCTAGTCTCACTTGCACTTCTGGCAGCAGCCCTCTACGCTCTGGCTAGACTAAGGTAGCACGACCGCCTCCGGTGGAGGCCACATCGCGAGGATGAGGAGGCGCGGCACCGTGATGCTTCTAGTGCTGCTCGCTCCTCGCAGAAGTAGATCAAGGAGCGTCAGGGGACGGGGCTTTAGCTCAACCACCGGCGCGTCTGGCGGCAAGCCGGCGAGCTCGCGCGCCCTTCTGAGGGCTTCCTCGTAGTCTGCTACACCGTCTACCAGCCCCACGGCCACCGCTTCCTTTGGGGCGAAAGGCCGCCCTGTGAACACCTCGGGGTCCACGCTATCCCTGTACGCGACTACCTTTTCCTTGAACAGCTGGAAGTACTCGTCTACTATGCCCTCCATGACTTTCACTTCCTCCTCGCTCATCTCGCGGTAGAGCGAGCCGATGTCTTTCATAGAGCCCGACTTGATCGTGTACACCGTCACCCCGAGCTTGCCGAGCAGCTGCTCAGCCACGAGAACGGTTGTGTAAACCCCCACAGAGCCCACCAGGCTCGCGGGGCTAGCGTATATCCTCTTCGCGGGGAGCGCTGCGAGGTACGCGCCGCTGGTCATGAGGTTTCTCGCGTACGCTACGACGGTTTTCCTCTCCGAGAGCTCGCGAACCGCCTCGAAAAGGTCATAGGAAGCGGCTACTGTCCCACCCGGGCTGTCGAAAACCAGGATGACGGCCCCGGCCATCGGGTCGTCCCGAGCCTGCCTGATGAGCCTTATGTACTCTTCTACACCTACCGTCGCTCCCAGGAGAGCTGTGGAGGAGTAGTCGAGCGCTCCAGTAACCCTTATCTCGGCAACGTAAAGCGCTGAAACCGGTCTAGGCGTGCGGGCGATGAAGAGAGCGATACCCACCGCGACGCTGAGTAGGATGAGGATTAGGGGTAGCTTTCTCCAGAGCTTCTGACCCAGGCTGGGTACCTGCATAGTAAGAAAGTTCTCGGCGGCGGCTTTATTACTTTCCTCTCCGGCTGGGCCTTCGGTACCGAATGGTTAAGCATTACGACGTGATAGCTTTCGGCACCGGCTCGGCGATGAACATAGTTTCAGCTCTGCTCGAGGAGGGGTCGAGGAAGAAGGTAGCGGTTATCGAGAACAGCATGGTGGGCGGTATCTGCCTCACCAGAGGCTGCATACCTTCGAAGATGCTCCTCGAGGTGGCGAGGAACATCAGGAGGATAAGGGAGGCTGGAAAGTTCGGCATCAAGGTTACGCTCGAGCCCGTAGACTTCACCTGGACTATGGAGAGAGTGTGGCGCCGGATCTCGGAGGAGAGCAGGATGATCGAGCGGTCGCTCGAGCGGCACCCTCTCATCGACCTCTACAAGGTCACAGGGGCTTTCATCGGCGACTACACGGTGGACGTGGGCGGGAAGGAGATAGAGGGGGATACTGTGCTGCTCTGCCTGGGGTCGAGGCCCGCCATCCCAAAAGTGCCGGGAATAGAGGAGGTCAAGTACTACACGTCGGATACCTTCTTCCGCGAATTGAGGAAGCTGCCTCGGCGGACTGTCGTCGTGGGCGGGGGCTTCGTCGGCCTGGAGCTCGGCTTCTTCCTCGCTATGATGGGGAGCCAGGTGACGGTCCTCCAGAGGAGGGACAGGATTCTGCCTGAGGAGGAGCCTGAAATCTCGGAGTTCTTGAGGCAGGACCTCTCACGCTACATGGATATACGGGTAAACCACGAGGTAGTCGAGTTCAGGAAGAGCGGCGAGCGCCAAGTCGTTGTCGCCGAGAACAAGCTGACCGGTGAGAACGTCGAGTTCGATGCAGACCTGATCCTCATAGCTAGCGGTAGAGCGTCCAACAGCGACATCACGCGAGTCGAGAAAACAGGGGTGAGGGTCGACCCGAAAGGCTGGATCATGGTAGACGAGTATTTGAGAACGACGAAGGAGGGGATATGGGCTTTCGGCGACGCGACAGGCAAGCTGATGTTCAAGCACAAAGCTAACTACGAGAGCATCATCGTCTACAGGAACGCTTTCCTCGGCGAGCAGGTCAAGGCCGACTACCACGCGGTTCCTCATGCAGTGTTCACCGAACCTGAAGTCGCGAGCGTAGGGATGAAGGAGGAGGAAGCGGTGAAGAAGCACGATATCCTCGTAGGCATAGCCGCCTACGGGGAGACGGCTAAGGGGGAGGCGATGATGGCGGAAGACTACTTCGTGAAAGTGATTCTAGAGCGGGAGAGCCTGAGAATACTGGGCGCCCACATCATAGGACCCGAGGCGTCAATCCTTATCCAGGAAATCGTCAACTTAATGTACTCTCACGGCACTGCCGAGCCGATCTACCGCGGAATGCACATCCATCCAGCTCTCTCGGAAGTTGTCGAGAGAGCGTTCTACCACCTGCACGAACCGGAGGATTGGAAAAGGCACATTCATCATGCGCACTAACTTTTCTTTGGAAATATTTTAGAAAGCTGTTAAGGTAAAAAAGTGGTATTTGATATTTCTCCTATCCTCCGACCCGTACCGCTCCGTACCAGGGCGTCCACTTCCCCCAGCCGGGGATATGACCAAAGACCGCGTTGACACCTATGAAGAGCGCGATTATTCCGGCGACCACCAGGAAGGCTATAGCGAGGTACGCGAGGGTCTTGCTCTTCTTGTAGAAGAACACCGGGGATAGCAGGACTGAGAGGCCTGTGAGGAAGTACATCAGGAATGTTAGCTCAGGTGTTCTCGTTAGCCTGTACGTCAGGATTCCGAGGCCGTGTGCAATCGGGATAATGCCGAGAAACGCGAAGCCTAGGCTCGTGTACATAAGCTCTATCCGCATTAACAGGGATAAGCCTAAGACCAGGCAGGCTACGCCGAAAATCGCCCAGGGATCCATGAGGACGATGTTGTAGGGACCTGGGAACGGCCAGGTGATCGTAGCCCACACGCCAGTAGCGAGTGCGTAAACTCCTACGGCTAGGTAGTAGGCTCCGAAGCCGCGGTCTAGCTTCTCTTTCTCTGCTAGCGGCTTGACGAGGCTGAAGAACAGGTACACAGCTGAGGCGAAAAGCGTGGCGGCGAGCAGCATAAGCCAGGTGTCAAGGGGGTCCACGACGAGAAGCTGTTGTTGGTACAGCGTATCGACGAGGGTCTGCTGCTGCAGCATCGTGGTATATAACGATGCAGAGGCATATAAAAACACATATGTAGAATTATGGATACTTCTTTCTTTTCATCGCTATTACGTTATTACTACGTCATGAATAATGTAATACATTGCCTAGATACCGAGTAGAGTTTCCATACCTCTGTGTGGGATGCATCCTGCAAGATACCTCTTCCTTCGCGTGAGGAAACCGCAAACGCTTTTTACGGTCTTTTCCTTTAAGTTTCGATGGGAGATGAAGGCAGCAGTTCTGGTAGAGGATTTGTTCGACGAGAGAGAGCTCATATTCCCCCTTTACAGGTTGAAGGAGCTCGGCTTCCAGGTCGACGTCGTGGGGCCTGAGGTCAGGGAGTACCGCGGCAAGGTAGGCTTAACTGTCAAGGCGGATAGAGACGCGCAGAGCGCGCTCCGCGAGGAGTACAGCGTGCTCTGGATACCTGGCGGCTACGCTCCCGATAGGCTCAGGCGGAGCCGCGCGATACTAGAGCTTGTGAAGAAGGTTGCGGAGAAGGGCGTGGTTGCGGCGGTGTGCCATGCGCCCTGGGTGCTGATCTCTGCAGGGCTCGTGAAGGGTCGCAGGATCTCCGCTTTCTTTTCGATCCACGACGATTTGCGGAACGCTGGAGCGCTCGTCGTCGACGAGCCGTACGTGCGCGACGGCAATATAATCACGGGCACTGACCCGGAAGCGATGCCGGGGATGTTCAAGCTGCTGGTAGAAGCCTTGAAGGAAAGAGGGCTTCTAGCCTAGCGCTTTCACATGCCCGCAAACCGGGCAGTTCTCCCTCTTCTTTACGTTGATCACGTCGAAAGAGCCCTGCACCCCGTCGAATATGAGCAGCTTACCTGCTAAGGGCTGCCCATAGCCCGTGATGAGCTTCACTGCCTCCAGTGCTTCGAGTGTGCCGAGGACGCCCGGTGTAGGGCCAGCTACGGGGAACGTTTTCTCCTCGGGCGGATCCTCGGGCAGCAGGCAGCGCAGGCATGCGCTTTCACCAGGCTTCACGACCATGAGCTGCCCGTAAAGCCCCCTGACCGCTGCGTGAACCAGAGGCTTGCCCAGCTTCACGCACGCCTCGTTTAGGAGGAACCTGGTCTTCCAGTTATCGAGGCAGTCCACCACGACATCTGCCTCCGCTACTAGCTGCTCGGCTTGCTCGAGCATTTCGAGCTTCCCGAAGACCTGTACGACTTTCACGTGAGGGTTCAGCTCGCTTAGCTTGCTCGCCGCGCTGGACACTTTTTCCCTACCGATGTCGGGTGTCCAGTGCAGCACCTGCCTGTTGAGGTTGCTGAGCTCAACCTTCTCGGAATCCACGAGGATGATTCTACCCACGCCTGCAGCCGCCAGGTACATCGCAGCTGGAGAGCCGAGCCCGCCCACCCCCACGACGAGCACCGTGGAAGACTTCAGCTTCTTCTGGGCTTCCAGCCCCCACACTCTAAGCTGCCTGTCGTACCTCTCAACCTCCTCCGGGGTTAAGTCCACCATCCTCCCACCTCGAGGGCTGTCGCCCACCCACCGGCGCGCCGCTTCATTCTCGGCCTGGAGCCGCGTCGCGGCGTGTGCGTAGGGTGGGCGAGTCAGGCTACCTACCTCAGATCACCTTTCACGCCAAGGGGAACGCTCATCACTCCAGACTTGTATACGCGTTAGCCGTTTTAAGCTATCGCGCCTATCGGGCTTGTGAAAGCGTTCGCAGTTGTAGGCTTCAAAGACTCTGGGAAAACAACGCTTGCGGAGAAGCTGGTCGGGATCCTGGCCTCGCGGGGCTACCGGGTAGCGGCGGTGAAGCACGCTCACAGCGGGCTGAACTTGCAGGGCGACTCTGCCAGGCTCTTCGCCGCTGGCGCTGAGCGGGTGGTAGCGCTGTCTGAGAACGCCTCAGAGGTGATCGCCGGGAGCTTGAGCCTAGAGGAGGCTCTGGCAGCGCTGAGAGCTTACGACTTCGTGGTTGTGGAGGGCTTTAAGGAGCGCTTCCCGGGGGTAAGGGTCGCGGTTGCTAGGAGCCGGGAGGAGCTGGAGAAGCTGCAGAGCCCGCTGCTGGTCGCCGCCTACTCGGCAGCTGAGCTGGGGGGTGCTAGCGTTCCCGTCTTCAAGCCTGGGGAGGAGGAGCGGCTGGCCGACTTGCTTACCGAGAAGGCTTTCGAGCCGCCTGCCGGGCTTAACTGCGGTTTCTGCGGGTTTAGCAGCTGTATCGAGTTCGCTCGTGCTGTAGCAAAGGGCGAGGTTTCGCCCTCGGGCTGCCGGGTGCTAGCTTCGAGAGTCAAGCTCGTCGTCGACGGTAAAGCAGTCGAGCTCAACCCCTTCGTGCAGGACGTAATAAGGAACGTGGTCAGAGCCCTGGTTTCCACGCTGAAGGGGGTTGGAGAGAGGCCGGGTAGAGTGGAGCTCGTGCTTATAGATTAGTGCCGCGAAGTTTTTGTCCACGCAGTGCCGGTGAAGCCTCGATGGAAACAACGCTCGTGGGGAGCTTCCCCCTTGAGCCGAAGAGGGAGAACCTAGCCCGCGCGTTAGAAGATCAAGCGGAGCTCGGCGTAACGTACCCCGTCCTGCCGCAGCTGAGGGATTTCGTGCTGATGTACGTTGAGCCCCTCGTCGCTAAGGGGGTTCTCAGCCTCGAGCACACGGGCTACGTGCTCCGCGGCGATCCTCTCAGCGTGGAGCCCGAGGTGCCCGAGGATCTCGTCGAGGCGGCGGATATAGCGGCGGATCTGGGGCTCCGGTACCGTGTCCCCTTCACAGGCCCTTTCACTATCGCGTCGCGGATAGCTCTCCCCGGGGGGAAGCCCGGGGATATCATGTCCTCTGTCCTTTCCTCCCGGGAGGCTCTGGAGCCCCTGCTCGAGTACGTGCGCGGGATGGCGCGTGAAGTCTACTCCAGTCTTCGCGGTTACATCTACTGTGTCGACGAGCCTGTGCTCTCCGTAATCATCGGGTCGAGAAGCGTGCTCTTCGGGTACTCTCCAGGAGAGCTCGCGGAAACCCTCGATAGCGTGCTCGAGCAGCTTAAAGCGCCTATGAAGGGAGTTCACGTCTGCGCGAGGCTGCCGCCCCTCCTGAAGAGGATGCTGCTCAGCCTTCGCTACGCGAATTTCCTGGATCACGAGCACAGTGATGTCCCGGAGAACAGGGCTTACTACACGAGGGACGAGCTGGCGGGCAGCGGTAAGGCTCTCGGTTTCGGTGTAGTGTCGTCGAAGAACCCGAGGGTGGAGAGGCGCGAGGATGTCGAGAAGCTTGCACGGGAAGCTGTTGAGCGCTACGGGGAGCGCCTAGCTTTCCTCAAGCCTGACTGCGGCTTCGGCGGGCTCAGGGGCTACCTCAAGGGGAGGGAGTACGAGGAGGTTGTGCTGAGGAAGATACGGGTTTTGGTGGAAGTGGCCTCTGAGCTCAAGGTGTAATGCTTGCCCTTAGAGCTGCTCAGGCTGCCTGAACCCGTGCCCTGCACCATAGTCAGGAGGAGGAACCGCTTCGTCGTCGAGGTCCAGGTAGCTGGCAGCGTGAGAGCTGCTAGCATCAACAACACGGGCAGGCTCCTCGACTACGTGGCCCAGGGTAGGCTGGGCTTCTGCTTCCCGAGGAGTGGTGGGCGGACGGATTACCGCCTCTTCGCGGTAGCGGAGGGTGAGGCAGCCGCCCTGATAGATACTCAGATGCAGATGAAAGCCTTCGAGTCCCTGCTGGGCCTGAAGGGAACAGTGTGGGAGCGTTGCCGCTTGCTCTCCAGGAGCCCCAGGGTCGGCGACTCGACGCTCGACTACCTTCTATCCTGCGGTGGCGACGAGATTTACACGGAGCTGAAGAGCGCAGTGCTTCGCGAAGGGCCTTACGCGATGTATCCGGACTGTCCGACGCTCAGAGGCAGGAGGCATATAAGAGAGCTGACCGAGCTTGCTAGGAGCGGCTGGAGAGCGCTCATCGTGTTCATCGCAGCGGCTCCCGGAGTCTCGGCGTTCAAGCCCTACGAGAGAGGCGACCCGGAGGTGGCGAGGCTCCTAAGGCAAGCTAAAGAGTCGGGAGTGCTGCTGAGAGCCGTGTCCATGCACTACGACCCCGCTCTCTCCGCAGTTGTCCTCGATAACCCCTCCTTACAGGTGCTTGTGTAGAGCTCTTCTTCAGCTTCTAGTCCCGCAGCCTGGGAGCTGCGTGAAGCTGGGGAGAAAGGCGGTATACTCCCCGGGGCATCGAGCCTAGAGGACGCCTACTGTGCTGCGGATCAGGCTACTGAGCGTAGAACTCCCTCACTGTAGCTGTGCTGCCTAGAGCTTTAGCGATGCTGTAGGCTCCCGAGAGAAGCAGCCCGGATGCAGCGGTGAGCGCGAAGAAGGGTGCACGAGGTATCGTGGAGAGTACTGCGAGGGCGATGGCTACCGACACTGCGCCGGCGATGCCCGCAACAACTCTGAACCTCGTCTCTTTCGGCACCTCCGCGTAAATGATTCTCGATGTTCCCGCCTCGGCTACGAACACGTGCCTGCGCGGGCCGTACACGTACTCGCAGATGTAAACAGGGACGTGGACGAGCCTCCTCTCGAAAGTTTTCTTCTCTACTAGCTTCGCAGCAGCTTGCTTGCCGAACCTTCGGGACAACCTGCGCGCAACCTCCTCCTCCGCCCTGCGCTCAGCGGCTCTATCTGCCTCCTCAGGAGGAATATCGGGGTTCAGGAGCACTCCTCCTCTCTGCTGCACGTAGCGGTAGCTGAAGTAAACCTTCCCCGCGGGGCTGAGCGTTAGCCGGCCGAGAGCGCTCTCCAGATCGCGCCTGAGCCCGGGTACGGAGACGATGGCTGTAGCGGTCTCTTCGCCTGCCTCCTCGGCGAAGCCCCGGGGGACTATACTCTCGGGAAGTATAGCCAGCGGTCTTAAGCGCACGTAGCTGCTCCCGCCCTGCACCGTGTACGCGAACACTCCGCTGATCTCGTAGAGCCAGTACGGGTGGAACTCTAAACGGCACCTAGATATCGTCGCTGAGGCGAAGAAATCGTTTGGCGTCTCGGGCATGCGGAGAGCCCACTGCGCGAAGATCTTGAACACCTCTCCAGGCTCGTAATTTATGCGCTCCATGAGGTGGTCGCCCACGCTTCCCTGCCTGGAGAAAGCTGTCCCGCAGCTAGGGCAGGTGAGGACGGATTCTCCTCTCCACTCGACCTCAGTCCCGCAGTAAGGGCACGGTAGCCTCCTCTCCGCGCTCACTTTCTCACCCTTCTCGCAGGCTTGTACGCGGTCCGAACCAGGAAGTAGACGCCGGCTAGCCCAAAGAAGAAGATTAGGATCGCAAGCTCGCCGAGCCCTACGCTCGTAAACGACTCTACCGCGGCCCCGGTCGCCAGGGAGAGTGCCCAGGATCCTGCTAGCGCCGCGGCGCGCCTCATGTTCGATAGAGGTGCCTCCGCAACTCTCGATGAGGCTTCGGGGCCCACAGCGGCACCTACGAATAGGCCTTCAGGCCTGCGGTAAGTGAAGTACCAGTAGGGGACGAAGACCAGATGAATCCACTCCACGTTCACTTTCGGGTTGAACTCGTTCAGCACCACATCCTCAACGCTGCCGGGAGCCCTCGCCCTAGCTTCGGCTTTCGCTTTCTCAGCCAGGTTATCCTCGATCGTGTCGACCACTATGCTTGCAGCCCCCTCCTTCCCGATCTCCGGCGCCAGGATGAAGCCCGCCAGAGGCTTCGCTTCCTCGGCTGACAGCTCCTTCGGCTTGCTCAGCGCCCACGCGCTCCTAACCCACTCGGTGATCTCCTCCGCTCCGAAAATCTCCGCGTTGAGCCTAGCTATCACGGGCTCGATGGTTTTCGCGCTCACGGTTCCCGAGACGCTCATCCTCCTACGCTCGCTGACCGTCTGCTTCCCGTGCTGGCGGGTCACAACGTACGTCACGGTTGCTCTGTAGCTCGCCGCCCCCTCAGCGCCTGCAACCCACACAGGGACGTACCTCAGCTCCGCTGAAACAAGAGTTCCGCCGAGCCTGCCTGCAAGCCTCTCTACCGCGCTTCGCGGAGCTGGAGGCCAAGCGAGGATCTTCAAGACTCTCCCGTAAACGTCGCCCGCCCACCCACAGTAGGGACACACGTAGACTACTGTTTCCGGGCTGAGTTGGAGCGATGCCGCGCACTGGGGGCAGCGGAGCGAGACTGTGATCTCCAGCTCCTCGACGGGGAAGCCTATCTCCCTAAGCTTCCTCGAGAGGTCCAGCCGAATCCTGTCCCCGTGGAGCTCCGCGAAGTCTCTCCTCCCCAGCTCGTAGAGGAGGCTTGTCAGCGCCTGCTCGAGCCCCGGCCGGGCAGGCCTAGCTGCAGCCGAGAGGTACACTAGCCTGCCGTCCCGCGTGGTGAGGGCCACGAAAGCTGTCGCTGCCTGGCTTAAACCGCTAGGTGCCTGGCTCAGAACCCCCACCCACTCGGGCCTCTCTCGACGAGCCGTAAGCCGGCTTGCATAACCAATCCTGTGCTCTCTAACTAAAAACGATTACTATTTTCCCGGGCACCTCTGCTAGTTAGCGAGCATTGACCGGATAAAGCCCGCGTACGTTTTTCTAATGCTCTCGAGGAGCGCTGGATCCAGCCTCCCGTGAGGCGTGAGAGTCTCGAAGATCCGCTGGGGGAAGCTGACGCGGTCCGGGTCGAAGCCTAGCTCCACTTTGAGCCTGTACTTCTCGCGGTATATCTTCCGCCCGATCTCCGCGAGGTCGGAGGGGCTGAGGTCGTACCCCGAGATCTTGAGGGCTTCTGACACGACTTCGGGCTTGTAGACCTCGCGGGCGAACAGGCACACGACGAGGCTGGTCAGCACCTGCCTCCAGGCTTCCTCTTCGACCAGCTTCTGCACGAGCTCTTCGGGCTGAGGAGTCTTCCCTATTGTTTTCTGGTCGAGAGAGTAGCCAGCGCTGTCCAGGTGGCTGTGCCTTAAACCGAACGCGTAGTTCAGGTACGCTGCAGGGCCGGTGTGGTAGCCGGCCATCTCGTTCCCCCCGAAGGCTAGGGCGAACTCCCCCCCACCGTACTTCTCCGACGCGTGCGCCACCCCTCTCGCC
>Ga0105162_1001910_pt1 | contig 11447 bp, 12 predicted proteins | sample JNZ201metaG_FD_81532 | JGI IMG/M metagenome (GOLD analysis project Ga0105162, IMG submission 81532) | Hot spring microbial communities from Jinze hot spring, China to study Microbial Dark Matter (Phase II) - JNZ 20120812A | ecosystem: Environmental > Aquatic > Thermal springs > Hot (42-90C) >...
AAAAATTTGTTTGCCTATAACTCAAATCGAGATGGGCCCATATTTCTTCCTGAGGGGATGAAACCCTTCACCCTTCTGGGAAAGACAAGCTTTTACCGGAAAGGATTGGATAATGGAATTCCTGTCGGGGGGTATGCTACGACGGGAATGTCCACAAAGGTGCAGGGTGTGGACAAGAACTGGCCTTCGCTCTCGTCCAAAAACCTCATCTGTTCTATCCGGGGAGCTTTAAGATGGGGAAAGGAAAGGGTCTGAACTTCTGGAATTCCAGATGATAAGGGTGAAACCCTTGGACTCCATGAATAGCAAGACGCTCTTCCCGCCTGAGAATACTAACCTAGCTCAATAAAAATTCTCGATTCCGATGGAAAGAAAAACTCGGAAAACAAGTTTCCTGAAAGAATGTTTCCCCTTAAGGATGAAAACCCTACCCGCCGTAGACCCATCCTTACCACCCTCCTCATAATCCTGAACTTCGGGATCTTCCTTTGGTCTTACTTTTCGGGATCCTTCGAAGAAATCGTGAACGAATACGGAATGAAACCCTTTTTGGTATCCCAAGGCAAGGAACTTTATACTCTTTTCACCTCCATGTTCCTCCATGGTGGCTTCCTCCATATAGGAGGGAACATGCTCTACCTCTGGATTTTCGGGGACAATATAGAGGACGCCTTCGGCAGAAAGAAGTTCTTGATCTTTTATTTCCTCTGCGGGCTTGCGGCTTCCTTCTCACACCTCCTTTCCAATCCCTCCTCAACCATTCCAGCCATAGGAGCCTCAGGAGCCATTTCAGGAGTTTTGGGTGCCTATCTTGTCCTTTATCCCAGGGCTAAGGTGCTCACCGCCGTCATGTACTTCTACTTCATCAGGGTGATCAAGATTCCGGCCTTTTTCTTTTTGGGCTTTTGGTTCATACTCCAAGCCCTCAGCGCCTCCCTTTTTTTGGTGGCGGGGGCTCCTTCCGAAGTGGCATATTGGGCTCACATAGGGGGATTCCTAGCCGGTGCGGTGATGGCACTCCCCAAAAGGGGTTCCCGGCGGGGTTAAAAACGGGAGAAGAGGAGAAAAATTGGGGCCCGTGGTCTAGTGGCCAATGACGTCGCCTTGACGAGGCGAAGATCGAGGGTTCGAATCCCTCCGGGCCCACTATCTCGCTGACTTCTTTTATTCTAGGACGAAAGGACGAAGATGAAAACGATAGTCCTGAAGGTGGATCCGGTAAACCCTGAGCCGGAGAAGATAGCCCTAGCCGCCAAGAAGCTTAGGGAAGGTGGGCTAGTGGCCTTTCCCACCGAAACAGTGTACGGACTGGGGGCAGATGCCCTGAACCCCAAAGCCATACTCCACCTTTTCGAAGCCAAAAAAAGACCCCCCGACAACCCACCAATCGTGCACATTGGGGACCAAGGGGAACTTTATCTGTTGGCGAGGGAAGTTCCTTCCGAAGCCAAGAAACTGGCTGAGAAGTTCTGGCCAGGGCCTCTCACCCTTGTTCTGAAACGCTCCCTTTCCGTCCCCTCCATCACCACCTGTGGGCTGGAAACCATAGCCATACGCATGCCCAAACATGAAGTAGCCCTAGCCCTCATCCGCAGGAGTGGAACACCCATAGCAGCGCCAAGCGCCAACTTAGCGGGCAGACCCAGTCCCACCAGGGCCGAGCACGTACTACAGGATCTGGAGGGTAGAATAGACCTAATTCTGGATGCAGGACCCACTCCCATAGGCGTGGAATCGACGGTACTCGACCTGACGGTCCAGCCGCCCCAAATCCTCCGACCGGGAGGGACCCCCAAGGAAGCCCTGGAAGAGGTGCTGGGAGAGGTGGTTTTCCATCCCTCCGTGCTGTCCGAGAAAGAACCGAAAATAGAAAAGGCCAAGTCCCCGGGCATGAAGTATAGACATTATGCTCCCAAAGCGGAGATGTGGGTGGTAGAGGGTGAACCCCAAGCCGTGGAGGAAGAACTGAGAAGACTTTCCGAAGAGCTCAGAAAGAAAGGTAAGAAGGTGGGGATTCTGGCCACGGAAGAGACCCTTTCCGGGTGTAGCGCGGATGCAACCTGCTCGCTGGGGAGAAGGGGAGATTTGGAAGAGGCCGCCAGAAGACTTTTCGGAGCCCTAAGGGAGTTGGATACCCAAGGCGTGGAAATCATCTTGGCAGAAGGAATGCCCCTGAAGGGACTGGGGGTGGCGCTGGTGAATAGGCTGAGAAAGGCCTCGGGATACAGGATCGTAAAGGTCTGAACCCACTCCTTTTTTAAGTAAAAGACTAAAAGGAAGGAATGGCCTTGGCACTTCCACCTGAACTCCAAAGGATGATAGATCTGGGTAGGAAAAACCCAGAGAAGCTTTGGGGAGAGATTGCCGAAGAGCTCCACTGGTTCGAGAAGTACAAAAAGGTCTTCGAGAAGGAAAAATATCCCTTCTTCAAGTGGTTCGTGGGTGGAACCACCAACATTTCTTACAACTGCTTGGACCGCCATGTGGAAAGGGGAAAGGGTGATAAACCCTCACTGATTTGGGAGTCCGCCGAAACGGGGGAAAGCCAGACCTTCACCTACAGGAAGCTTCTGGAAGAGGTAAAGAGGTTTGCCTCCGCTTTGAGGGCCCTGGGGGTAAGGAAAGGGGATAGGGTAACCCTTTACATGCCCATGGTACCCGAAGCCGCAGTGGGCATCTTCGCCTGTCTCAGGATAGGCGCCATTTATTCACCCGTTTTTGCGGGCTTCGGTTACCATGCACTCGCGGAGAGAATAGCCGATGCCGATCCCAAGGTGGTATTAACCGCCGATTTGGCCTACCGGAGGGGAACCACCATACGCCTGAAGGAAATTTTGGACAGGGCTTTGGAATTCCCCAACCATGTGAAAAAGGTAATAATCCTTAGAAGGGGTGAAGGGGGAGCCATTACCAAACCAGAAAGGGATCTGTACTGGGAAGAAGCCCTCAAGCTTGGAAGAAAGGAAAATGCGGAACTCGTTCCCATGGAAGCCAACGAACCCGCTTTCATCCTATACACTTCCGGAACCACCGCAAAACCCAAGGGAGCCTTGCACAACCATGGAGGGTATCAAGTTTACGTGTACGCCATGGGGAAATGGGTGTATGGTCTGGAGGAAAAGGACATCTGGTTCTGCCTTTCAGACATTGGATGGATCGTTGGATCCAGCTACGTGCTTTTTGGACCGTTGCTGGTAGGCGCCACCACTCTGATGTATGAGGGTACCCCCGACTACCCTTCCCCCGATATCCTTTGGAAATTGGTGGAAAAACACAGGGTAACGAAGATGTGGGTTTCACCCACACTCATCAGAACCCTCATGAAGTATGGGGAGGAACCCCCCTCCAAGTATGACCTAAGTTCCCTCAAGTTCGTGGCCTCCGCCGGCGAACCTCTCAATCCTGCAGCCTGGGAATGGTTACAGAAAAAAGTGCTGAAGGACAGGGTCCCAGTGGTCGACCATATGTGGCAAACCGAAACCGGTGGACCGATAGTGGGCAATCCTTACGGTATCTCCCTCCTCCCCATCAAACCTGGGTCGGCAACCATTCCCCTGCCGGGAGTGGAAGGGGAGGTGGTGGACGAGAAGGGAAATCCCGTACCCCCGGGGGTGGAGGGAATCTTCGTGGTGAAAAAACCCTTTCCTGGTCTCATCCAAACCCTTTGGAGGGCGGAAGGAAGATACGTGGAAGAATATTGGAACAAGATCCCCCCCTATTACTACACGGGGGATGCTGCCAAGAAGGATGAAGATGGATACATTTGGTTCATTGCCAGGACGGACGAGGTAATAAAGATCTCAGGGCATAGGATAGGGGCCATAGAGGTGGAGAGTGCCCTCCTCACCCATCCCGCAGTGGCGGAAGCCGCCGTGGTGGGAATGCCAGACCCCATCAGAAGGGAGGTGGCCTGTGCCTTCGTGGTGCTCAAGAGCGGTTTTTCTCCCTCGGATGCCCTCAAAGAAGAGATAAGGGAGAAAGTGAGGAACTTGATGGGTCCGCTTGTGGTTTTCGGAGGTTTCTTCTTCGTGAACAGGTTGCCCAAAACCAGGAGCGGCAAGATCATGAGAAGGCTACTGAAGGCCCTTCTTTCCAACCAGCCCCTAGGAGATTACTCCACCATCGAGGATCCAGCCGTGGTGGATGAGCTCAGGAACCTCCTGCAGCAGGGAAGATGATTTCAAGGGAAGGGATGGGGGTTTCCAGGCTCCTTTTAGCCTGGCTGGAAGATCCAGCTGCCCTAAACATCTGTCGCCATCTCCTCAAATCTCACCCCTTCCAAAAACGGGGAGAAGTATATTACTGGGGAAAACTCGCTCTCCTTTTCTCGGAGGAGAACCCGCTGGAAATGAGGGTCCTCCCCTTTCCCGTAGAGGAGGTGGTAATCCTCTCAAGACATGCCAGCATCTCAGGAGTACCCACCCTTTCTGTACATGTTCCGGGAGAACCCCAGAGGGAAAGGCTGGCACTGGCTAAACCCGAAACGGTGGGATCGATCCTGCGCTCCCTCCAGGAGGTGAAGGAAGAAATGAACCTTCCCCACCAAGTCTGTTTGGAGGCCACCCATCACGGTCCCACCGATCTGAGCGTTCCAGTAACCTTCGTGGAGATAGGCAGCACCAGAGAAGAGTGGACCAGAGAAGAGGCTGGAAAAGCCGTGGCGAAAGCCGTTCTTTCCCCTCCCGGCGAATGCCTGAGGGCAATAGGAGTGGGAGGACCACATTACGCACCCAGACACACCGAAACCATCCTCAAAACCAAGTACTGGACAGGACACCTCCTTCCAAAATATTTGACCTTCACGGAAGGACTGTTGAAACAGGCCCTCTCCAGAACTCAGGGGGGAGCCGATTTAGTCCTCTCGGACGAAGACGGTCTAAACTCGGAACAGAAAAGAATAGTGAATGAAACATGTAGGAAATTGGGAGTGACGAAGCTCACGATAAAACGCTCTTTTCTCAAAAGCTTTAAAACCAAAGAAAACTCCTTTCACTGATGAAATGAGTGCTGCATCCTTTGTAAACTCCGTCAAACCAGGCATAGAAATAGGAAGGGAGAAAAAACCTGCCAAGAGAGGATACACGGACCAGGAGCTGAAGGAGATCCACGAAAAGGCCGCGGTAAAAATCCTTGTGGTGGGATGTGGAGGAAGTGGGGGAAATACCCTCTCCAGAATGATGGAGGTAGGAATTTATGGGGCCGAAACCATTGCGATCAACACGGACGCCCAAGACCTCCTCTACACTCTAGCCGATCGCAAGATCCTCATAGGTAAACAGACCACCGGAGGAATGGGAGCGGGAGCTGACCCTGCAAAGGGGGAGCAGGCTGCCAGGGAGGACGAAGATCTGATAAAAGATCACCTGTACGGAGCCGACATGGTTTTCATCACTTGCGGGTTGGGTGGGGGTACGGGAACGGGTGCCGCGCCGGTCGTGGCGGAAATAGCTAGAAAACTCAACGCCCTAACGGTTGCCGTGGTAACCTTGCCTTTCAGGGTGGAGGGAAACAGAAGAATGCTCAACGCGAGGCAGGGTTTGGAAAGGCTGAAGCAGAACGTGGATGCCATGATCGTCATCCCCAACGACAAGCTCTTGGAATTGGCTCCGGCCCTGCCCATGGGGGCTGCCTTCAAGGTAGCCGATGAAATCATCATGAATGCCGTAAAGGGAATAACGGAAACTATAACCAAGCCAGGGCTTATCAACTTGGACTTCGCCGACCTAAAAACCGTTTTAAAGGATAGCGGTACCGCGCTCATAGGAATAGGAGAATCCGATACCGAAAACAGGGCTGAAGAAGCCGTGGAAGAGGCCATCCACAGTCCCTTGCTGGAAGTCGATATTTCGGGGGGCAAGAGGGCCCTGATCAACGTGGTGGGTGGACCAAGCCTCACCCTCAGCGAAGCCGGGATAGTCTTCGGTAAGGTCTCCGAGGTGCTGGATCCCGATGCCCTCGTGATATGCGGTGCCCAAATTTCTGAAGAAATGAAGAACAGCTTGAGGGTATTGTTGGTGGTGACGGGAGTCTATTCTCCCCACTCCCAGCCCAGGCCACCCATTCCCAAACTAAAACCTGAAGAAATAGATCTAGGGTTGAAAAGGATATGAGCAACAAACTGAGCGAAATAAGGCGCGTTCTCTTGGTAGCTAGGAAACCGAGCCAGGAGGAATTCACGGAAGCCTCGAAAGTTACGGGGATGGGGATTTTGCTCATCGGGATGGTGGGCTTTCTCATCATGGCCATCGGCAGGCTTCTGCTGGGGGGTGCCTAAGTTGGAAGAAGAAAAGGAAGAGGTCCAACGGTCATCCATTTATGCCATAAGGGTCACGGTAGGTCAAGAAAAGAACACTGCCGATGTGATCATCGCTCACGCCAAAAAACAGAACCTCCCCATCTTGGCCGTGATGGCTCCTGCCAACCTCTCGGGTTATCTCTTCGTCGAAGCATACGGGAGAAGCTCCGTGGAGAAAGCCAGGGCAGGGGTGAAGCATGCCAGGGGAATGGTCTCCGGAGAGCTTTCCATAGAAGAACTGGAGCAATACCTCTTTCCCAAACCTCCCGTGACGAGGATGGAGGTGGGGGACTTGGTAGAAATCTGTTCAGGACCCTTCAAGGGGGAGAGGGCAAGGATTGTGCAGGTGGATAGGGAGAAAGAGGAAGTGACGGTTGAGTTCTTCGAAGCCACCGTACCCATACCCGTGACCGTCAAGTCAGAAGCCGTGAAGGTGATACAGAAAAAGGGTGCCGAAGGAGAACGATAGAGAAGCTTTTTAGTGGATGAGGGGGTGGTGTTTCGATGAAGGCTAGGATAAAGCTACTGGTAGAAGGAGGAAAGGCCAATCCGGGACCCCCCCTTGGCCCAGCCCTGGGACCCCTGGGGGTCAACGTGGGACAGGTGGTTCAGAAAATAAACCAAGCCACCGCAAAGTTCAGCGGCATGAAGGTACCCGTCATCCTCACCGTGGACAGGAAAACGAAGGAATTCCAGATAGAGGTGGGCTCTCCTCCCGTCTCGGTCCTAATAAAGAAGGAACTGGGGATAGAAAAGGGGGCCAAAACTGCGGGTAAGGAAGTGGTTGGAAACCTTACCCTTTCCCAAGTCATCAAGATAGCCAGGGAAAAGGGTGGGGACCTCAAGAAGAAGGTGAAGGAGGTACTGGGAACTTGCAAGAGCATGGGGGTAACCGTTGAAGGTAAAGATCCGAGGGAAGTCCAAAGGGAGATCGACGAGGGCAAATACGAGGAGGAGCTGAAATGATTTCCAAAGAGGCACTGAAGGAAGCCGTAAAGCAGGCGAAGGAAAACGGAAAGGGGAGAAGGTTCAAGCAGGGAATTGAAATCCAAATAAGCCTAGAGAATCTGGACTTGAAGAGGACCGAAGAGAGGATTTCCTTTGAGGCCTTTCTCCCCCACGGAACTGGAAAGACCAGAAGGATTGTCGTTTTTGCTGAAGGTGAGATGGCCCTGAAGGCCAAGGAAGCAGGGGCAGACCTTGTGCTCTCCAGGGAAGAACTGGAAGAATTGGGCAAAAATCCCAAGAAGGTCAAAAAACTGGCAAAGGAATACGATCTCTTTCTGGCCCAACCCGACCTCATGCCCCTAGTCGGAAGGTTGCTGGGACGCATCCTCGGCCCAAGGGACAAGATTCCTAGACCCCTACCCCCCAACGTGAACCTCCAGCAAGCCATACAGAGATACCGGAAGCTCCTCTTCCTCAGGACCAGGGACCAGCTCGCCATTAGGGCCAGAATAGGGGATGAAGGAATGCCCGATGAACAAGTGGCTGAAAACGCCCTCAGTGTGCTGGAGGCTTTGGAGACTGCCCTCCAAAGGGGAAAGGGCCGCATCAAAGCCGTCTATCTGAAGACCACCATGGGCAAACCCGTAAAGCTGGAGGTGAGGAGATGAAGAGGACCACCTATCCCTCCTGGAAAGTGGAGACCCTCAAGAAATTGAAGGAGAAGATCCTCTCCTCGAAGGTAGTGGGGGTCCTAGACTTCGAGGGTTTTCCCGCCCCCCTCTTCCAAAGGATCAGGGAAAAGTTGAGGGGAAGGGCCGAAATCCTGGTGGCCAGAAATACCCTCATCAAGTTGGCCCTTTCCGAGGCCTCAAAGGAGAGGAAGGGACTGGAGAAACTCTTGGAGCACGTGAGGGGTCAGAGCGCCCTCATCTTCACAGACCTCCCACCCCTCAAACTCAACCGCCTCGTCAAAGAGGAAAGGGAAAGGGCTCCACCCAAGCCCGGGAGGATCGCTTCCACCGATGTCGTCCTCAAAGCCGGGGAAACGGACTTTCCTCCCGGACCCATCGTCAGCGAGCTCCAAAGGGTGGGGGTGAAGGCCAAAGTGCAGGCGGGAAAGGTGGTGGTTTCCGAGGACTTCACGGTGGTGAGAAAGGGAGAAGTGATAACGAAGGAAATCGCAGACCTGCTCTCCAAGATAGGGATAGAACCGGTGGAACTCATCCTCAAACTCAGGGCGGCCTATGAAGGGGGTCTGATCTTTTCCGGGGAACTTTTGGAATTGGATGAGGGAGTGGTTTCCGGCGAGCTCAGGAGGGCCCATGAGGAGGCCCTCACCCTCGCCCTTGCCTTGGATTATCCAACCAAGTTCACCGTGCCCCATCTCCTCCTGAAATCCCACACGAGGGCCCTAGCCCTAGCCCGTTCCCTTTCCCCAGCCTTCCTCACCAAGGAAACCCTTTCCGAGCTCCTGATTCAGGCCCATCTGCAGGCCCTCCACCTCTCCTCTCAAGTGGAGGGGAAAGGTTCATAAAGGGGTAGGAGTAAAAGGATGAGTTCTCGGGAAAGGTGTAAAAATGGAATACGTACATGCCGTGATGCTCCTGCATGCGGCCGGTAAGAAGCCGGATGAGGAGAGTCTAACGAACGTGCTCAGGGCTGCGGGCATAGAAGTAAACGAAGCTAGGGTGAAGGCGCTCCTCTCCGCTCTGGAAGGGATAAACATCGATGAGGTCCTGAAGGGTGCTTCCACGGTGGCCGCTGCTCCCGTAGCCCAAACGGCTCCTGCTCCTCCCAAAGTAGAGGAGAAGAAGGAAGAGAAGAAAGAGGAAGAGAAGAAGGAAGAAGAAGCCATGGCTGGGCTGGCTGCCCTCTTCGGCTGATCTCCTTTCTGGGTCATGAAAGGGCGAGCCGTGAAGGATCTCAGGATTTCCTCCCGCACAGGGATAAAGGAACTCATGGAACAGTTTGGCTCCTGCGGCGGCTTCAACGCCCAGCTCCTGGCCAGGGGCGTGGAGATCCTGAAGGAGATGCTTTCCGACAAGGAATGTCTGAAGATGCTCTCCTTCCCAGCCTGTCTGATGGCCACGGGAACCAGAGGTGTGATAAGGGATTTCGTGAAGGAGGGATTCTTCGATCTGGTCCTCACCACCTGCGGAACCCTTGACCATGACCTAGCGAGGAGCTACGGGGAGTACTATCATGGAAGCTTCCACGTGGACGATGGGGAGTTGAGGAGGAAGGGGATAAACAGGTTGGGAAATGTCTTCATACCCGATTCCTCCTATGGGATACTCATAGAAGAAAAAATGAGGGAATTCTTGGAAAGGGTTTACCTATCGGGGAAGAGGGAATTTTCCACTTACGAGCTCTGCTGGGAGCTGGGGAGATGGATAGGGAAGGAAGAATCCTTCCTCTACTGGTGTTACAAGAGAAAAGTTCCCGTCATCGTACCCGGGATAACCGATGGTGCCGTGGGTTACCAGCTCTGGGCCTTCTGCCAGGATCACGATTTCAGGATCAACACCATGAAGGATGAAGATCTCCTCTCCGAAAGGATTTGGTCTTCCAAGAGGACTGGGGGACTCATCGTGGGGGGAGGGATAAGCAAGCATCACCTGATCTGGTGGGCGCAGTTCAAGGGAGGATTGAGCTATGCGGTCTACCTCACCACGGCCCACGAATACGATGGGAGCCTTTCGGGGGCTAGAACCCATGAGGCCATCTCTTGGGGAAAAATAGGAAGGAAGGCCAAGCACATTACGGTGGAAGGGGATGCCACCATCTGTCTTCCGCTCATCTTAGGGGCCCTCAAGGGAAGGTAGTTTTAACTTTCAAAGGGGAGGATTCTGGATGCGGAACGTGAAGGCGGGAAGGCTCTACCGTGTAGAACTCTTCAGGGAAAAAGGGTTCGAGAGGAGGAAGTGCGAGGGGTGCGGGAGGTGGTTTTGGACCCTTCATCCAGAGAGGAAAACATGTGGTGATACCCCCTGCGACGAGTATTCCTTCATAGGAAAACCCCTCACCAAGAGGAGGCTCTCGCTCAAGGAAGCCGAAAGGATCTTCCTCAAGTTCTTCGAGAAGAGAGGACACAAGATCATCGAGAGGTATCCGGTTGTGGCGAGGTGGAGGGAAGACATCTTCCTCACCATAGCCTCCATAGCCAACTTCCAGCCCTGGGTAACGAGTGGACAGGTCCCACCACCGGCCAATCCCCTGGTGGTCAGCCAACCCAGCATACGCCTAAACGACATAGACAACGTGGGGAGATCGGGAAGACACCTAACCCTCTTCCACATGGGGGGGCATCACGCCTTCAACTCCAAGAGGGAGAGGATCTACTGGAATGACAGAACGGTGGAACTCTGCCACGAATTCTTCACGAGAGAATTGGGGATAAGGGAAGAAGACCTCAACTACGTAGAGGATTTCTGGGAGGGAGGAGGGAATGCGGGGGAAGACTTCGAAGTTAACGCCGGAGGACTGGAGCTGGCCACTCTCGTTTTCATGAGATATGGGGTGGTGAACGGAGAGTACAGGAAGCTCCCCCTCCAGATAGTGGACACGGGATATGGGCTGGAGAGGATTGCTTGGGTTTCACAGGGTAGTACTTCGGTTTACGAAGCCATTTTTGGTCCCCTCCTCCGCAGACTGGAAAGGGAGGCCGGCATCGAAAGGCCCCCCGAGGAACTCCTGGAGCTGCACTCGAAGATAGCGGGGTTGATCGACGTTGAAAGCGGGAGGGATTTGGCACTGCTCAGGGAAAAGGTGGCGGAGCGCTCCGGAGTGAACAGGGAAAAGCTCGACCGCTGGATGACCCCCCTCGAAGCCCTCTACGCCATAGCGGACCACCTCAGATGTCTGGCCTTTATGCTGGGAGATGGGATCACCCCGAGCAATGCGAGGGAAGGGTATCTGGCCAGATTGGTGTTGAGGAGAACCCTCAGGCTCCTGAGGGAAGCCGGACTCAAGCTTCCCCTCTCGGAGCTGATGGCCATGGAACTTGAGTTCCTCTCCCAGCCGGAATTGGAGGAAAAAAGGGAATACATCCTCAGGGTGGTGGAGTTGGAGGAAAAGAGGTATCTGGATGCCATAACCAGGGGGAGGAGGCTGGTGGAAAGGACCCTCTCCTCCCTCGAAACCCCCTCCCTACCCCAAGAGAAGCTCTTCGAGTTCTACGACAGCCACGGTCTTCCACCGGAGG
>Ga0105162_1001911_pt1 | contig 11444 bp, 15 predicted proteins | sample JNZ201metaG_FD_81532 | JGI IMG/M metagenome (GOLD analysis project Ga0105162, IMG submission 81532) | Hot spring microbial communities from Jinze hot spring, China to study Microbial Dark Matter (Phase II) - JNZ 20120812A | ecosystem: Environmental > Aquatic > Thermal springs > Hot (42-90C) >...
AGAGCTGTCAAACTTCCACCGCCAAGTTCATCGCTTAACTTTGAAGCTCTCTCAAGGAGTCGCGAATGGAGATAAAATATATCTCCAGGGTAAGCTTCTCTACCTGGGGGACGCCTCAAAAGAAGTGAAACCTGCCTATAAGCCCATGCATGCTTGCTCAAATCATCATAAACAACAAGGGCATGTCTTCCAGAATCCCTGAAATACTCACCCATCGTGCACCCAGCATAAGGAGCTATATACTGAAGCGGTGCTGGATCACTTGCAGAGGCGACTACCACGATTGTATAATCCATTGCTCCTTCCTCTTCAAGCTTTGCTACAACCTGCGCCACAGTTGACATTTTTTGACCGATCGCAACATAAATACAATAAACTGGCTTTATCCCCAATTGCTTCGCTCTCTCAGTATGAGTAAATCTCTGGTTTATTATTGTATCAATCGCTATAGCTGTCTTACCAGTTTGCCTGTCCCCAATTATCAATTCCCTTTGTCCACGACCTATTGGAATCATAGCATCAATTGCCTTTATACCCGTTTGCAATGGTTCCTTCACAGGCTGACGATAAATAACGCCCAAAGCCTTTCGCTCTATTGGCATATATTTCTCAAACTCCACAGGTCCTTTATCGTCAAGGGGTTGCCCAAGTGGATTTATCACCCTGCCAAGAAGTTTTTCACCGACAGGGACTGATAAAACTCTCCCAGTTCTGCGAACTATATCTCCCTCCTTAACAAGTGTATCCTCACCGAAAAGAATACATCCAACATTATCCTCTTCAAGGTTCATTGCAACCCCCATAACTCCATTTGGGAATTCAAGAAGTTCGCTCATCATCACTTTTGATAGCCCATAAACACGTGCGATCCCATCTCCAACCTGAAGAACTGTTCCGACATCATAAACATCAACTTCTTTTTCAAATCCTGTTAACTGCTTTCTCAATATTGAAGATATTTCATCAGGTCTAATTTCAAGCGTTGCCATAATTTTTCACCTTTATTTTTCTTTTTAACTTCCGTAAATCAATTGTTCGCGCAAAAGCTGAACTTTCCTTCTTATGCTCGCATCATAAACAGTATCTCCAATCCTTATCACAATTCCTCCAATTATTGAGGGGTCAACTTTGTAAATTGCTTTAACTTTCTTCGCTCCAGTTAATTCAAGAATTTTTCTCTCCACCTTCTTTTTCTCACTTTCGCTAATCTCAACTGCGGTCAACACCTCAGCGGTCACAATTCCCATTTTCTCATCATAAAGTTCCTGATACATCTTTACAATGTCATGAAGCAAATTTTCTCGTTTTTTCTCAATCAAAAGAAGCATAAATTTCAATGTAACAGGGTCAACACGACTATCCGTAAAAATCTCCTGAATTATTTCTTTCTTTTTATCCTCTTTGATTATTGGACTTTTTAAAAAAAGCTGAATCTCACGCGAACTTCTTATCACAGAATCTATCAGCTGGACATCATGAGTTATCCTGTCAAGTTTTTCAAGTTCCTCAGCAATCTCTATCAAAGCTTTTGCGTATCTTTTTGCTACCCTTAAATTTGGCATTTTTCAATCTCACGCTCTTTTTTCAGATGAAATCTCTTGAAGATATTTTTCAACAAGTTTTTTATGTTTCTGTTCATTCAATACTTCTCCAATCAATTTTGATGCCACTTGAATTGCAAGGTCAGCCACCTGAGCTCTTAATTGAAGCATTGCTTGCTCACGATGTCTTTCAATTTCTTCTTTTGCCCGTTCAATCATAACATCTGCTTCTTTCCTTGCACGTTCAAGTATTTCAGCACGTATCCTTTCGGCAGTTTCCCTGCCTTCACGAATTATTTTCTGCACCTCTTCCTCAGCACGAGCAAGGTTGCGTTTGTTTTCTTCCATCAATTTTTCAGCTTCCTCCCGAGCTCTTTGAGCATCTTCAAGCGCCTTTCTTATGCTTTCCTCTCTCCTTGTCAACGCATCAACTATTGGCTTCCACGCAACTTTCTTCAAAATAGCAACAAGTATCAAAAATGTAATTATAGTCCATATTGCAACACCAGGATTTATCTCAAGCATCTTTTAAATAATTTTTATTTTAACGCAAGAATAATGCAAATAACTTCTGCAAAGAGCGTAACGCCTTCAATTAAAGCTGCCGAAATTATCATTGATGTCCTAACCTCACCTGCAACCTCTGGCTGACGACCGCTTGCCTCCATTGTAGCAGCAGCAAGCTTGCTTATCCCGTATGCTGCGCCAATTACCGATAAAGCTGCGCCAAAGCCACCAGCAAGGTGTGCTAATTCTGGCATATTTTCCTCCTTTTGTTTTTATTTTTGTTTTTAATGTTGATGTATTGAAAGACCCACAAATAATGCAGTAAGCATTGTGAATATATACGCCTGAATGAAAGCAACAAGTATCTCAAGAAGATTTATAAAAATTGCAAAGGCAATTGAAATTGGAGCTACAAGAACACTCTTGAAAACAAATATCAAACCAATCAGAGATAAAATCACAATATGTCCAGCGGTCATGTTCGCAAACAAACGAACAGTCAAAGCAAATGCTTTTGCAAAAAGCCCAAGAAACTCAACTATGAACATAACTGGTGCAACAAACGCTGGAACACCGTGTGGGACAAGCCCTCTATAATACCCAATTAAACCATGCTTCTTTATCCCAGCAAGCTGAATCAAAATAAACGATAAAAACGCAAGCCCTCCCGTAACTGCAAGATTTCCCGTAGCTGTTGCCCCATAAGGAATTAAACCGAAAAGATTACACAAAAGAATGAAAAAGAAAAGCGTTAAGAAATAATGAAGGTATTTTAAGCCCTCCTTACCAATCACAGATAAAACTATTTCATCCCGAATGAAAACAACAAAAACCTCAACAAGATTTGCAATCCCATGTGGGACAACACTTCTCTTATAACTTCTCGCAACAAGCGAAAGAACCACAATCAAAATAATTGAAACAAGCCACATAAAGAAAACATGTTTCGTAATTGAAAGGTCTATTTCTATCCCCGCAACATTAATCGTTGGAAATTGCGGAAGAGTTATATGTCCCAATGGTTCAAGGTCAATTGTCCTTGAGTCAGATATGTGATGAAGCATCCAGTTAGAACTTTCCTCACTGCCATGAGAGGCGTTAGGATGTTTTAGAGTATCAGCTACAGCGACCAGATGACTTAACCACACCTGTGTCAAAACTCCTTTTTTGTTGTCAATTTACTTAAGTAGAAAATTTCAACGCCAAGAAAGATAAAGTAAAATAAAAGCAAAGACATAACAAGACCATAGATTTCAAAGTTTAAAACCTCAAGCATAAGCAAAATTAAACCAGCGATTGCAAATAACCTTATTCCCATACTACCAAATGTCAGCTTCAAAAATTCTTTGTCTGGCTTAGCTATACCTTGCTTTAGAACAAAAATTCCGATAACTGAATTTACAAAACTTATCAAAGAACCAACGATAAATGACCTTATAAATTCACCAGATGCAAATTTAATAAGTGGATAAGAAATTAACAACCACACAAGGACAGTAGCAATCAAGATATTTTTTAAAAACTTTTTAACATCAATTCTCATCTCGTTTCTCTTTCTTTTTTCCAAGCTCAATTACCGCTTTTATAAAGTTATACATCCCTACCACTATTCCAAGCATTGCTCCCACGACCATCCACAATGGCGATGTCCCATAATGTTCGTCAATCAATTTTCCAATAAACCAAAATATAACCACTGTTACCGCAAGCTGTAAACCAAGTCCGCTATACGGCGCTATCTCTTTTATCGCACGACCAATGCTCTGAAACGCCTTTTCCCTTTTTTCTTCATCCAACATTTAAGAAGTTCTATTAACTGTTGAGGCGCTTGTCATCACACATTTACCATCAAAAATCGCTCCCTCATCAACCACAAGCTTTGATGCCTTAACATCTCCCTTGATAACTGCCTTGCTTTCAAAAACAAGCTTTTCAGCAACAACAATTGTCCCGTTAACCTTCCCGCCTATGATGACATTTTTGGCTTCAATATCCCCATGAACTTCTCCAGTTGTTCCAATCGTCAAGTTTCCATTAACATGGACATTTCCAATTACCCTTCCATCAATCCTCATGCTCCCCTGACTTACAATCTTACCTTCAATTACTGTTCCATTCGCAATGATATTAATTTCAACATTTGAACTTTTTCCTTCCCTATTTCCACCGATTAAAGCCATTCAATTTTACCCAATTAATTTGGTATATAAAATTTTGGATTTAACGGTTTCCCATTTTTCCAAATTTCAAAATGAAGATGCGGTTCGTTTCCAGTTTTCCCCGTCTTACCAACAAGTGCAATTGCCTCGCCCTGCTTAACAAAAGAATTTCTTGCCTTTAGGTTCATCTGTCCATGCTTATACACGCTCATATAACCCCCACTGTGTAAGATAATGATAACATAACCATCCCTATAAGTCCAGTCAGAAAAAATCACATAACCATCATCAACCGCTCTTACCACATCCCCCTCCTTTCCAGCTATGTCAATACCAAAATGCTGAATGTTGGGATCAAAACCACGAGTTATAAAGCCATTAAAGACAGGGAAAATAAATTTTGGTTTAACACTTTCAATATCTATCACCTGCAAAACATCAAAACCATTCTCTTCAAACATCATCTGTTTTTTCTGTGACATATTCTCAAGCCGACTTATGCTGACAGCTATGCTATCACTTACCTTTTCCCCAAGCGCCTGCCGTAAAAGATTGTTGTAAAGTTTAACCTTCTCAAGCTCATATGCGAAATTTTCAAGTCGTTGATATAACTCTTGCATCTTTTTCGCTCTTTCTCTACTTTCAGCAAATGTTTCCGGAAAAACAATGTATTTAATAGGGGTATGAATCACCAATACTAAAACGATCGCAGAAATAAAGATAACAACAAGCGTAATATATGCAATTAATGCCTGTTTACTTAACTTCACGCCTTTCGGTTTCTCATCCTCATCAGAAAAAAATAAAATAGTATATAAACGTTGCCTCTTTCGCTTTAAACCTGAACCTGGAAATATCATCAGGTAGAAAGTTTAATTTTCAGGTTTTAAATATAAACAAATAAAACCAAAAAAACAAACTAAACTTTTCCAGGAAACTTTATCGCAGCACCGTTTATCCCTTTTGCCTCATCTGAACATAAATATCCTATAAATTTCGCAAGCTCCAGCGGATCAACCCACCTTGTATAATCAGCTCCTGACATGCTCTTTTTATTATCCTCCGTTGCAATTATACTTGGTAAAATAACATTGCAAGTTATATTGAAATCTTTAACTTCTTCAGCGATCACCTCTGTAAGCGCTATTAAGCCAGCTTTTGAAATAATATAAGCTCCCCTGCCTGGTGAAGGCTTAACAGCAAGCAAAGCAGATATATTTACAATTCTTCCATTTCTTTTTGGGATCATATCACGCAAAGCCCACTTTGAACAAAGAAAAGCAGTTCGCAGATTTAAATCCATCATCTCATCAAATTTATCTTCTTCAAGCTCAAAAATCATCTTCCCTTCAAAATATCCGCCAGCACAATTTATCAAAAAATCAACCCCACCATATCTTTTCACAAATTTAAAAATTTTCTGAACATCCTTCTCATTTGTCAAATCAGCCCTGACTTTGTAAAGATTTACATTTTTCAAAACATCTCTGAAAATCTGCTTAAACTTTTTCTCCTTCCTATACACAGCGAAAACATTTGCCCCATTCTCAAGGAAATATCTTACTACCACAGATCCAAGCCCGCCTGTTGAGCCAGTTATAACAACATTTTTACCAGTGAACATATTTCACACCTTAATTTTTTTAAAGATATTTTAATCCAGAAGCAGTATTAAAAATGACGACAACATCTTCCCTTTTCACAAATCCATCCGAGACAAGTTTTTCAACAGCCACTGCCGTTGCTGAACCCTCAGGGCAAAGGAAAATTCCTTCAAACTCAGCTATTTGCTTCATCATTTTAAGCATATCCTCATCCTCAACTTCAAGTGCAAAACCTCCGCTCTCACGGATAATTTTAAGAATTAGTCTATCCGCAAAAGGCTTTGGCACACGCAAACCATATGCGATTGTTTTCGCATCTTCCCAAAACTCAGCTCGTTCCTTCCCTTCCTTAAAAGCCTTAACAATCGGAGCACACCCAGATGATTGAACCGCAACCATCTTTGGAAACTTTTTCTCAATCAAACCTGATTTAATCATTTCTTCAATAGCAAGCCATATCCCTATAAGACCTGTTCCACCGCCAGTTGGATAAATTATCCAATCGGGAACTTCCCAGCCAAGTTGTTCAACAATTTCAAACCCAAGTGTTTTCTTACCCTGCAAACGATACGGTTCCTTCATAGTTGAAATATCAAAAAATTCACTTCTACTTTGAACTATCTTCCCAGCATCTGAAATCAAACCATCAACAAGAGTAACTTCAGCACCATAAAATTCGCACTCCTTCAAAATCAATTGTGGTGTATCTTTCGGTGCACTCACAAAGCATTTAATCCCTGCTTTAGCACAATAAGCACTTAAAGCACTTCCAGCATTCCCAGCAGTTGGCAAAGCAATTTTTTCAATTCCAAGCTCAAAAGCCTTTGAAACAGCGCACGACAAACCACGAGCCTTAAATGAAAGAGTTGGATTAAACGATTCATCCTTCAAATACAAATTATCCAACTCAAGCATACTGCCAAACTTTTTCAACTTCAAAAGAGGCGTCCACCCCTCACCCAAGCTTATCACATTTTTCTCATCAATAACAGGCAAAAACTCAAAATATCTCCACATGCTTGAAACCCTGCTTTTAAAGCTATCTCTATCAACACTTTCCCTTATCGCATCATAATCATAAACAGCTATCAATGGCGCATTACAATTTTGGCAAAACCTCTGCACTTGTGTATGCTCAAAAATTTCACCACAAACTGAACATTTCAGATAAATTATAAACGATTTCATTTCCACTTCTGTATTTATTTACAAGGATTCCAGCATCAGTTATATAATACCCAATAAATTTGGCACTTACAATCTCAAAAATAACATCCACAGTCTCAACACCCCCGCTTTTTCCGATTTCAAAACATTGTTTAAAAAATTTTCTCTCAATCGCTTTCCTGTTTACAAACTTTGAGAAATCACCAAGAACTATCGTATCCTTCCCTTGCATTCTCGCAATTTTAAAAATTGTCAATGTTCCAGCTTTGTTGAGAACATCTCCATTTTTAAAAATTGCATCGCACCCAGAAACCACCTGATCAACTTCCTTAAGGACAAAGTCGGCACCAAAATCATTCACCAAAAAAACTTTAAATTTTTCATCAACAAGTTTTCTCGCCATCTCATCACCCTCACACCTTGGGCACGAGCGAAAAACATAAACCTTTGAGATTCTATCTTTCGCATAAGAAAGACACCTCAACACAGTCCCACTGTAGCTTAAAGTTGCAATTGAAACTTTCTTAAAGTTATTCTCATCAAGCCATATCAAAAAATTTTCCGCAACTTTTTCACTTGCATTTTTAAATCTTTCCTCAACTTTCTTGATAGTTGAAAGCATCTCGCTTTTATCCCCCCTCATCAAAGCCAAACGAACGAACTCAACAAGATTTTGAAGTTGAAACAAAAGCGGATGATATCTTTTTAAATCATTTTTTAAATTCCCAATGAAACGCAAGAACTCTTTTTTACTTTTGCTCTCCACTGCCAACTTCTCCAAAACATCAAACAACTCTTCGGCAAGAATTGATGCTCCCGATTTTTTATCCCCGTATATTCTTTTCAACATAACATCAATCTTCCCACTCATCATAACTATATCTTCCCTTTTTCCCTCGCAAAGATGAAATAAGCAGAGATGAGAACAAAGAAAGAAATCAAAGTTGACGCTATAAAGCTTTCGGCAGGACTCAAACCTTCACCTTTTATAACTATTTCAGAAGGAAGTTGTGTCTGAACAAGTGGACCTCTTTTTCTGGGATAATAATTCCCGACTACCTTAACATCAACAATCTGAAACTCAAAATAATAATCATAAATCTCGTTATCTGTTTCAACAGGAAGATAAAGCCCGATTTTCCTTCCGATATTTCCGTAAATTTCTTTCGCCCTTTTTTCATCGTTGAAATCAATATATGGGTAAAAACCAGCAATTTCATAATCTCCCGAACTCATAAGAACACGATCTGACGGAACGAGATGCAACTCTACAAAAGCATTTGGGAAAATGTCAATGTTAGTTGAAAAACCAACAGGGGAATAATTAAACTCGTTTAAATAATTGAAGTTTATAACTTTTGACGCACGAGCATCAATTAAAATCTGTGCATCATTCAAGGAAAGGCTGATCTTTTCATTTCTTTTGTTTTTTAACCTCAAATGAATAAAAGACTCGTCAATCACAAATTCAACAGATATATTCAGGTCAGAAAAGAAAAGCCTATCCCTTGTCACGGGTTTGATAAGTTTGTAAACATATGCGTATTTTTTCCCAAAAGGAGACTTTAACCCAGTGTTTGAGGTAGGGATAGAACCTGAATCTTCTTTCAAAGTTTGCTTTGAACTACTACAGCCAAGGAAAATGATTAAAAGAACCAGAGAAAAAAAGAACTTTCTCAATCTATTTCCCTAATTTGTTTTAAAACCTATATCGCAGGGTCAAGATAAAGTTCTTTGCTTTGTTATCCTCATTTGTGATTAAGCTATAGTAATCGCTTCCAAGTTTATAGCTATATTGAGTATGTATTGTGCTCCACTTTCCACTTATGTAGGCAAAATCAATCAAAAGCGTTTTTTGTAAAAGAACGGTAAATCCAGAAGTTAGAAGTTTTGTAGCCCTGCTTGAAATCCCCTTATCTTCTGCATAAGGCGAGGGTCTGTAGCTATACCCAACTCTTACTTTAACTTGCTGTAGAAACGGAATCATGACCTCAACGCCACCACTTAAGCTTACGGTCTCCGTGAATATCTCTTTTATATCTCTATTAAGTTGAATTAAATCTGGGTTATTTTTGAACTCCATTTGACGCCAATCAACATAAACGACATCGCCTGCAACGAGAACTGCATCTTTCAAATTAAAAGATAACCCAGCACCAAAATAAAACGGGGAAAGCACACTATATTTTGAAATCCCAGAATAAGAATATGAATACGAATCGCCATTATCAAAAGAACTTTCCCCGCTTCTTGAATAATTTTCCTTAACACTCAAAGATGACGGCAATCTCGTCATCAATCCAATTCTAAAGAAATTGCTTCTATACATTAAACCAGCGTTCGCTGAAAAACCACTTACAGTTGCGTCAATTATATCCGAAACCGTTAATTGAGCAAAATCCCACGGGAAATTTTTATAAAAATCTCTTGTATCGGCTTCAATAAATCTTCTATCATACTTATAATTTCCAGTCACAATTGAAATCGTAGCTCCAGCTGATAAATTTTCCGCTATATCAATAGCGCCTGAAACAAACCAATGATTTAACCCACCACTTTCATACAAAGTTATCTTTTGCTGAACATTGTTTAAAATCTGAGTTGCCCCTGTTGAATCTTCAAGTCCAAGTTTCCAAGCAAGATCAAATTCAGGGTTAGAATCATAAAGCGATGGAACAATGGAACTTTGAGAATTGAAAAGAGAAATTGAAAGAGTCCCCGTGAAATCAGAAACACGCACATACCCACCTGCGAAGACCAAACTTCCACGAATTGTTGGAACAGGAAGAACAAGGGCAACTGTATTTAAATTTGTTGTGGTATTCTCAAATGAATTTGAGTAATCAAAAACCCTTGCAGAATTAGTAAGCGATAAATGATTCAAACCACCTGCAAATTCAAACCTTCTTATTTGAGCAAGCCCCGCTGGATTCCAAAAAATTGATGAATAATCATCTGAAACGCCAATGTATGCAAATCCAAACCCAGTTGCTCTCGCTCCAACACCAAAATTTAACATTGAATATCTAAGAGCGTCATCGGGAAATTGTGCAAAGGTGAAATTAAAAAGTAAAATTATTAAAACTAACGCTAACTTTTTCATTTTCTTCTTGAACCAATGTTTCTTTTACCTTCAGATTCTTTATTCCCATCTTTATTTTGTTCCCTTGAATCTCCACTCGTTGAAGACCGAAAACCTGATTGATCTCCTCTATCGTTTGTCGTCTTGGCTTTCCCCATTGAAGATGATGAACTATCTCCCTCAATCCCAGAAGTAGATTTTGGAGGAGTCCTCGTCGGTGGCGGTGGAGTAAACGAACTATTACCTGAGGCAGTTCTATGAGAGCCAAATTCCCTCTGTCTTTCGGAAGGCATCTCCATATTTTGAGTACGAGCGGTATCAACATAATTCCCAGACCACCAAAACCACCACGGTGAATTATAATAAGCCCAAGGTGATGCAGTATGCGCTGGAACTAAATCATAGAAATAATTCAATTCAGAAACCGAATGGCATCCGGCACAATCACTTCTGTAAGAAATATGCGAAGTGTAAACTTCACCAGATGAATCAATATAATTAACCTCAGGATGCTTTATAACAGTATAGCAACCTGATAAAACTAAAACTACAAGAATTAATTTTTTCATCTTCTATTTCCTATATGTCTTTTCTGCTCCTGCCTTTGCTCGGGTTGTGAAAATCCCGTTGAACTACTTGGCTGACCTCGCAAAGATGAATTATTCAAAACATTCGACAAATCATGTTTTGGCATCTCAATCAATGTGTTTCTTCCAGTTTCATAATTTCTGTAAATTTGAATTGAATTTCTATTCGTCCCAATCCTTCTTGGTTGATCTGTTTTACGAGGTGGCGTTGAATCCCGCCTTGGTGTCCCTGAGTTCCCATCGTTTGATCTCGGCACGACTCTCGGAGTTGAAGGAGTTCGCGTTGAACCTTCACCACGCGTTCTTTCACCACCGCCTCTCTCAACTGCGGGCGTCCTTCCTCCAGAACTTGATGATTTCCTTAAACTTCCTTCATCAGAAGATCCACTTTGCACACTTCCTCCAGAACCTCTCAATGGCGCATTCCTTGATGGTTGTGCCACACTTTGCGAACTTGATTCAGTTTTCATCCTTTCATCACGCACCCCTTCTCGCGTTGAACCAAAATTTCTTGATCTAAACACAACTGTCCTTCCACCACCAGAGTAATACGGATAATTATTGATTACCACGATCACAGGAGCTCTATACCACCATGGATAATAATACCAGGTCGGAAGATACCAGTATAGATCCCACCAATAATATCTGTCCCACCAATACCAGTTCCACCAGTAATAATCAAACCAGTACGGGTCATAATACCACCATTCGCCCCAACCAATAGCAAAACTTGGAGTATAATACCTGAAAAATAGATAATACCTCGGATATGGTAGATAATAACGATAAACATA
>Ga0105162_1001912_pt1 | contig 11444 bp, 11 predicted proteins | sample JNZ201metaG_FD_81532 | JGI IMG/M metagenome (GOLD analysis project Ga0105162, IMG submission 81532) | Hot spring microbial communities from Jinze hot spring, China to study Microbial Dark Matter (Phase II) - JNZ 20120812A | ecosystem: Environmental > Aquatic > Thermal springs > Hot (42-90C) >...
ACTATACCTGAAATGATTTATTAAATAAAAAAAAGAAAGATCAAAATTGAACATTAAATAATAGTTATGTTAGCTTTTTTTGCATCCTCTAAAAATCTTTTTAAGCCTATTTCAGTGAGAGGATGTTTAAACATTTGTTCAATCACCTTAAAAGGGATAGTAGCAATATCTACACCTAAGAGAGCGCAATGTTTTACATGGTCTACATGCCGAATACTTGCTGCAATAACTTGTGTTTCAAAATCATATAAATTATAGATATGAATTATTTCCTCTAAAATAGCTATTCCATCATAGGCTATATCATCTATTCTTCCTATAAAAGGTGATACATAGGTAGCCCCTGATCTTGCTGCTATCAAAGCTTGTAATGAGGAAAATACCAAAGTTACATTAGTTTTTATTCCTTCAGCTTTTAAGGTTTTAACAGCTTTTATTCCTTCATAAGTAAAGGGTATTTTAATTACTACATTGTCTCCCATTTTAGCAAGTTCTTTAGCTTCTTTTACCATTCCTTCAAAATCTGTGGCTATTACCTCAAGAGAAACTGGTTTATCAGGAATTTCTCTCAATATTTCTAAAGCTGCTTCTTTCCAAGGTTTACCAGTTTGAGAAAGAAGACTTGGATTAGTAGTAACTCCATCAAGAATCCCCCATTCTTTTACTTTTTTAATTTCTTCAATCTTAGCAGTATCTACAAAAATTTTCATAAAGTCCCTCCTTCTTTTAAAAGCTGATAAAGTTTCAGTCTTAAACCCTGAAGCCTTATAAAACCTTCAGCATCCTTAGGATTATATCCCTCTTTTTCATCAAAACTTGCTAGATCTTTACTATAAAGACTGTAAGGACTTTTTCTTCCCGCTACCATAACATTGCCTTTATAAAGTTTAAGTCTTATTGTTCCTGAAACTCTTTGTTGAGTTTCTTCTATAAAGATTTTTAAACTTTGAAATTCTGGACTATACCAAAAACCATAATAAATAAGTTCAGCTATTTTAGGCATGAGGGTGTCTTTTATCCTCATTATTTCTCTATCAAGCGTTATCTGTTCCAAAGCTCTGTGCGCCACATGAAGAATTGTTCCTCCTGGAGTTTCATAAATTCCTCTACTTTTTATTCCTATAAATCTATTCTCAACCATATCAATCCTTCCTATTCCATGTTTACCACCGATTTTATTAAGGTTAGTAAGAATTTCTACAGGATTTAATTTTTCTCCATTTATAGCTACCGGGATTCCTTTTTCAAAATCAATTTCTATGTATTCTGGGTAATCAGGAGCTTTTTCTGGTGAAACAGTCATAATAAACATATCTTCGGGAGGTTCTTGCCATAAATCCTCTAATATACCTCCTTCATAACTAATATGAAATAAATTTGCATCAACACTATATGGTTTTTCTAACGTTACAGGTATAGGAATATTATGCTTTTGTGCATATTCTATAAGGTCACTTCTTCCTTTAAAATCCCACTCTCTCCAAGGAGCAATTATTTTAAGATCTGGAGCAAGAGCTGTATAAGTTAATTCAAATCTTACTTGATCATTTCCTTTTCCTGTGGCTCCATGAGCAAGAGCATCTGCTCCTTCTTGTCGTGCTATTTTAACTTGCTCTTTAGCTATAAGTGGTCTTGCTAAAGATGTACCAAGCATATACCAATTTTCATAAATAGCTCCAGCTTTTATAGCAAAGAAAACATACTCCTTAACAAATTCTTCACGTAGATCTTTGATAATTACTTTCTCAGCTCCACATTTAATCCCTTTTTCTCTTATTTCGTCCCAATTTTCCTCCTGTCCCAAATTGGCACAGAAAGCAATAACTGGACATTGATATTTTTCTATAAGCCATTTTAAAATAACAGAAGTATCAAGTCCTCCAGAATAAGCTAAAACTATTTTTTGAGGCTTCAAAAGATTATCTCCCTTTCTACTTTTGAAATCTCTCTAATTTTTCTTCTACTGATTTTATTTTTTCTCGAATTCTATTAAATTTTCCTTTTCTATAATCTATTTTAATATTCACTATAATTCTATTGCAATCTATTTCCAAAACTTTAAAACAATTCTCAACTATTTTAAGCGCTGCTTCTATGGATTCTACTTCTATTACTGTTTCCATTGGAGTGAGTAAATAAGAATAACCTGAATCTTTAATTACCTTAACAGCTCTTGTAACATATTCACTAACACTTTCTCCCTTATCTAAAGGAAATATACTAATACTAATGAGAACACTCATAATAGCTTAATTTTACAATAAATTCTTTTAATATCAATCTTTCGTTTTATTTTTAAAAAATTCAAACCTTGAAAAAATAAAAATAATGTTTAATTTTTAAAATAAAATTTAAAAAATTTCTTAAAACTTCCAAAAACTCTATGAAATCATTAATAATAGTATCTAATCGTTTATTTTTCAGTGTTAAGCCTGATTTAACTTTTTCTAAAAGCCCTGGAGGATTGGTTTCAGGTATAAAAACTTTTTTAAAAAAAGCTGAATTTATTAAAGAGTATATTTGGATTGGATGGCCTGGTGCATCTTTTGATAAGAAAAAAGCTGAAATTATAAGGAAAAAAGCTAAGAGATTCAAATGTCATCCTGTATTCATATCGTCCAAACAATTAGACAAATTTTATAATGGTTTTTGTAACAAGATTCTCTGGCCTCTTTTACACGGATTTCCAAGTTATGCAGTTTATGAGAAGAGTTTTTGGGAAAATTATGTAGCTGTAAACAACTTATTTTGTGAGGAAATAGCTAAATATGTAAATCCTGAATCTACAATCTGGATTCATGACTATCACCTTATGCTTTTACCTAATATGTTAAGAAATCTTTTCCCGGAAATAACAATAGGTTTTTTTCTTCATATCCCTTTTCCTTCCCCTGAAATTTTTATGCAATTACCTTGGAGAAAAGAAATTCTTAAAGGATTATTAGGATGTGATTTAATAGGATTTCATACATATGAATATACTAATAATTTTTTAAGGACCCTTTCGCGTACTTTAGGAGTAGATCCTAAAATAGGAGGTTTATTTTATCAAGATAGATTTATAAAAGTTGAGACCTTCCCTATGGGAATTGATTTTGATTTATTTTACAATGCCAGTGAAAAAAGAAAAATCAAAAATATGGCTCAGCATATTAAAAAACAATTAAAGGGTAAAAAAATCATTTTTTCTGTAGATAGATTAGATTATACAAAAGGGTTATACAATAAACTTTTAGCTTTTGAGGAACTTCTTTTAAGAAGACCGGATTTTTATGAGAAAATAGTATTAATAATGGTAGTAGTACCCTCTAGGGAGGGAGTTGATCATTATCAAAGAATGAAAAAACAATTAGAAGAAAAAATTAGCGAAATTAATGGTAAATTTGGTAAAATAGGATGGACACCAATTTTGTATTATTATAAACTTCTTAATTTTGAAGAATTGGTAGCTCATTATTTAGCAACTGATGTGATATTAGTTACTCCTTTAAGAGATGGTATGAATCTTGTTGCTAAGGAATTTGTAGCTTCAAGAAAAGATCAGAAAGGAGTAATTATTCTTTCAGAGTTTGCAGGAAGTGCAAAAGAATTAAAAGAAGCCTTTATTGTGAATCCAAATTCTATACCTGAACTTTCTTGCGCTTTAGAAAAAGCTCTTGAATTACCAGAAGAAGAACAAAAAATTCGTCTTTTTTGTATGCAAGAAAAACTTAAAAAATATGACATACTTAAATGGGGTAAAGATTTTCTGGATACTTTAGAATTACTTAAAGAAGAGAGAGAAATTTTTACTGCAAAATTACTAAGTATCCATTTAAAAAAAATAAAGGAATCTTTTGATAAAGCCTTAAATAAAATCATTTTTTTAGATTATGATGGAACCCTTGTGCCTATTGCTTCAAAACCATATCTTGCTGCTCCTGATAATGAACTTAAAAAAATTCTTTTGGCTCTTTCATCTTGTCCCAATACAGAAGTAGTTATAATTTCTGGAAGAAAAAAAGAAGATCTTTTAAAATGGTTTGATGGAATAAGATTAAATTTCATTTCTGAACATGGAATATTTATAAAAAGATATAAAAAGGATTGGGAATCTTTGATTAATATTTCACCTGAATTTAAATCTCCTATAAAAAATATATTGAAAATTTATGTAGAGCGTTTACCACAATCTTTTATTGAAGAAAAAGAACTTTCAATAGTTTTTCATTATAGAAATACTGACCCTGAATTAGTTAATTTAAGAATTCCTGAATTAATTAAGGAGCTCCTTATTCTTACAAAGGATATGGAATTAAATTTAATATTGGGAGATAAAATTATAGAAGTAAGACCATCCGGAATTGACAAAGGAGTAGCTGCTAATATCTTTTTAAAAGATAAAAATTATGACTTCATTCTGGCTATAGGAGATGATACCACCGATGAAGATTTATTTAGGGCTTTACCTGAAAATGCAATTACTATAAAAGTAGGAATAGGTAAATCTTTTGCTAAATACTGTGCTAAGTCTTACATGGAGGTTAGAAATTTAATAGAATACTTATTAAATTAAATGAGTAAACCTTTTATTTTTAAAGCTGAATTCTGGGTTCCTAAATCTACAGGAATAAAAGTTCTTTCCTTAAAAGACTTTATAGAGACTTTAAAATGGATTGATAAATTTTCTATTTTTTATCACATGTATGTAAATATTTTCAATTATCATAACTTGCCTACTTTTTATAACAATAGCTTTTCCTATTGGCTATATAAGAACAATTATCTTGCTTTAGCTGAAAAAATTTCTATTGTAGATCCAATTGAATATTTTGATTTAGAAGAATTAAGAATCTCATTAATAAAAATTTTAGAAGAAAACTATGATAAACATTTAGAAGGAAATATTATTGAACCTTTCTTTTTTATTACTGTAGATAGAGAAATTATTGAATATAAAAATCCTGCTGATAATTTAGAGGAATTTATAAAAAAATTTAAAAAATCAAGTATAAATTCGGTTTTTTATCACTTGGTGACTTCCCGAATAGAAAATAAAACTTTAATAAATGATTATTCTTCTTGGCTTCTTTCTATAGGTGAGGCTAAAAAAGCAGAATTAATAAATAAATTAGACATTTATAGTATGAATCTGTATGAAATTAAAAAGGAAATTACTAAAATTTTAGAATGTAAGGAATGATAAAAAAATATATTCCTTTTGTAGGAGAAGAAAGTATTAATGAACTTTTTATTTTGGCTGAGAAGGTCAAAAACTTAAGAATTCTTCATGTAAATTCTACTTATAAGGGAGGAGGAGTAGCTGAGATATTAAGTAGAATTGTACCTTTAATGAGGGAATTAGAAATAAAAGCAGATTGGAAAGTGATTAAAGGAGATGAAAAATTTTTTAATTTTACTAAAAAATTACATAATCTTCTTCATCTTTCCTTCTCAATTCCTATAGAAAGTGAGGAAATTGTTCATTATTTAAAAATTATTTATGAAAATATGAATAAAATAAATACAGATAATTATGATGTAATATTTATTCATGATCCCCAACCTATAGGGTTAGTTATTAAAAAACAACCAGGTCAAAAATGGATCTGGAGATGTCATATAGATACCTCAGCACCTAATCCACAAGCTTGGGATTTTTTAGAAAATTTTATAAATGCTTATGATGCTTGTATTTTCCATATGCCTGAATTTGTATATAGAGGAATTAAAATCCCTACTTATATTGTTCCTCCATCTATAGATCCTCTTCATCCTAAAAATGTTCAATTATCAAAAGAGGAAACAAAAAATATTTTAGCTAAATTCGGAATAGATCCTGAAAAGCCTGTTATTACTCAGGTGTCACGTTTTGACAGATTAAAAGACCCTTTTGGAGTTATTTCTGCTTATAAGCTTGTTAAAAAGAAATATGACTCCCAATTGATATTAGTTGGTTCTTTTGCCTCTGATGATCCAGAAGGAGAAAATGTATATAAAGAACTTTTAAATTTAACTGCTGATGAAAAAGATATATTTATTCTTAACCTTCCTCCTGACAGTCATAAAGAAATTAATGCATTCCAAAGAGGTTCTACTGTGGTAGTACAAAAGTCTATAAAAGAAGGTTTTGGACTTGTAGTTTCTGAGGCTATGTGGAAAGAAAAACCGGTAGTAGGTTCCAATATAGGAGGAATTAAAAGACAAATTGTTCACGGAATTACTGGATATTTAGTAAATAGTATTGAAGGAACCGCTATGAGAATAAAACAACTTTTAGCTAACAAAGAATTTATAAAAACTATGGGATTATACGGTAAAGAAAGAGTAAGAAATAGATTTTTAATTATTAGGCATTTAAGAGATTATCTAATACTTATTCATAAAATTTTAACAAACCCCACAAAGATGACATCTGCCTAAATTACAAAATGGAGTTAATTGTTCAGCTTTAGCTTTTAACCATTCTTTCCAGAGAAACTCTTTTTTAATTCCTGTATCAATTTTATCCCAAGGAAAAAAATTATCCAATGAATTTTGAGGAACTAAAATTTCATTAAGGTCAGGTATAAATTTTAAACACCTTTTAAAACTTTCTCCTTTTGCTTTTAAAATTAGAAATTCCTTTAATCTTTTATCACCTCTTGCAATTATAGCCTGAAAATAAGCAGATTGAGGATTTTCTATTTTAATATTTTTTACATAACTTAGTTTCTTTTTGATAAACCTTTCTTTTTGTTTAAGTTCATTAAAATTTAAAAAAGGATACCATTGAAAGGGAGTATGTGGTTTAGGAACAAAAAAAGAAAAAGAAAAAGAAAAATTAAGTTTAAATTTCTTGTTTAAGATTTTTTTCACTAATTTAATGGTTTCTTCTAAATCCTCTTCTGTTTCAAAGGGAAGTCCTAACATAAAGTAAATTTTCACTTTTTTAAGTCCCTTTTCTTGAAATTTATTTAATGCAAAAAATATTTCTTCTTCTGTTAAGTTTTTATTTATTATTTTTTTAATTCTTTCTGAACCTGTTTCAGGAGCTATAGCAATACTTTTTAAACCTTTAAATAATTCCAAAAATTCTTCACTTAAGGCATCAATTCTTAAAGAGGAAAATGTTAGAAGGCAGTTTTTTTCTAAAAGTCTTTTGCCTATAGCTAAAACCTCTTTTTTATCAGCAAATTCTAATCCTATTAAACCAACTTTTGCTCCTTGAGGTATTTTTTCTATTACTTCTTCAAGTTTTTCTAAAAGATGACTTCGTGGAGGCCTAGAAAGAAAACCTATAGCACAAAATCTACAAGCCCTTCCACATCCTTTAGAAACCTCTATAAGATAACTATTACGAAACTCTGCCTGTTCACTAATAATTTCAGAATAAATAACTTTTTTTAAATTTTTACTTTTGATTATTTTTATAGATTTTTTATTTTCTAAATGTGGAACATAGGAAAAGGGATATTCATTGAGATATTCTAAAAATTTCTTTTTATTGAAATAATATTTTAAACACAAAGGTATTATTTTTTCTTCTATTTCTTCCCATTCTCCTAATAAAAACCCATCAACAAAAGGTGCTAAAGGTTCAGGATTAAGCCAAGTAGCTATGCCTCCAGCAATTATAATTTCTTTTCTTTTTAAGGGATCTAATAAAATTCCTCCTAAATTAAGAATCTTTATTACATTCACATAATCTAATTCAAAAGGAATAGAAAATAGAATAAAATCGAAATCTTTAAGAATTCTATTATTTTCTAAAGATTTAGGAGGTTCTTGCTTTTCTGGCAAAAATATCCTTTCACATACTATTTCTTTATATTTATTAAGACTTTCATATATGTAAATAAACCCTAAGTTAGACATACCTACTTTATAATAATTAGGAAAAACCAAGGCTATAGAAATCTTATTTTTCCATTTTTTTCTTATATAATTTTTCTCAAAATTTAGATACTTCATAAGTTGCGGAGTTTATTTTTGATTATAAAATAATTTTAAAAAATAAAAATTTTTATATAATCCTTTATGAAAAATTTTCTTATTATAGCGGGGCCTTGTGTACTTGAAGATTTTGAAAATGCCCTTTATATTGCTCAATTTTTAAAAGATTTAGTTCCCTTTTTTGGTTTTGAACTTGTTTTTAAAGCCTCATTTGACAAAGCAAACAGAACTTCTCTTTATTCATATAGAGGTCCTGGACTTGAAAAGGGTCTTTTTTGGCTACAAGAGATAAAAAATAAAACAGGTATAAAAATTACAACTGATGTGCATGAAACCTGGCAAGTCAATCCTGTAGCTGAAGTAGTAGATATTATTCAAATTCCTGCTTTTCTCTGTAGACAAACAGATTTAATAATCTCTGCTTCAAAAACAGGAAAACCTATTAATATTAAAAAAGGCCAGTTCATGTCGCCATGGGATATGAAATATGTTCTTGAAAAAGCAAAATCTTTTAATTCTTCGGAAATCTTTCTTACTGAAAGAGGCTATTCTTTTGGCTATAGAAATCTTGTAGTAGATTTTAGGTCAATTCCTATTATGAAAAAATTGGGAGCTAAAGTTATTTTTGATGCTACTCACAGTGTTCAACTCCCTGGAGCAGCAGAAGGAAAATCTTCAGGGGAAAGAGAATTTATTCCTTATTTAATAAGAGCAGCTGTAGCAGTAGGAGTAGATGGAATTTTTATGGAAGTCCATCCAGAACCAGAAAAAGCTTTGTGCGATGGACCTAATTCCTTACATCTTTCTAATCTACATGAAATTTTATCTCAAATTAAAGATTTAAGAACAGTAGTAGAAAAATATGGAATATCCTGAAGCTATACTTGAAAAAGCTAAAAAAATCAAACTTTTACTTTTAGATGTAGATGGAGTATTAACTGAAGGTAAAATTATAATAAATTCAAAGGGAGAAGAAATAAAAAATTTTTATGTACTTGATGGGATGGGAATCAAGTTATTACAAAAAATTGGAGTAGAAGTTGGTATTATATCAAGTAGATTCTCTCAAGTTGTTGAACATAGATCAAAAGAGTTAGGTATAAAATTAGTAATCCAAGGAGAATTATCTAAAATTGACTCTTATAAAAAAATTTTAAAAGAAAAAGGGTTAAAAGATGAGGAAGTAGCTTATATAGGAGATGATTGGATTGATCTTCCTATTTTAAAAAGAGTAGGACTTGCCATAGGAGTCCCCAATGCATGGGATCCTGTTAATAAATATGTTGATTATATTACTCGTTATCCAGGTGGTTCTGGAGCTGTAAGGGAAGTTTGTGAACTCATTTTAAAGGCTAAGGGTAAATGGGAAGAATTATTAAATTTTTACTTATCTTAGCTTTTTTATTTAGACCATCCCTTTCATTATCATTTAAAATATTTGCTACTGATTTGGAATACTATTTTTATAAAAAAGAAAAACTTATTTGGAATTTCAAAATCAAGGAATTTATTCAAAAGGATGAGCTCTCCTTTGAAGCAAAAAAAATATATATCATCAATAAAGAAAAAAATCTTGAAATATGGGCAGACAATGGATTTTATGATAAAAAAGAAGATAAATTTGTTTTAAAAAACAATGTTTATTTAATAACTCTCGAACATGGAGAAATAAAAACTTCAGAACTTACTTTTTTCCCTCAAAAAAACTTAATTTTAACTGATGGAGAAATATTGGTTAAAAAGAAAGATTTAGTAGTAAAAGGGAGAGGATTATTTTATAATATAAATACTGGAAATTTCCAAATTAAGGAAAAAGCTAAAGTTAGATTAAGGTTCTGAAGAATGGATATCAAAAAAGAAAAAATTCTTTTAAGTGCTTACGAAAAAGCAAAAGGTCACAGAAAAAGAGTAAAAGAAAGATTTTTGAAAAATGGTCCTGAATCTTTTACTGACGAAGATCTCCTTGAACTTTTACTTATGCTAAATATTCCTTATAAAGACACAAGAAAACTTGCCAGAAATCTTTTATCTCATTATAAAACATTGGATAAGGTTCTTGATGCACCTATTGAAGAGTTATCTAAATTTAAAGGTCTTAAAGAAAAATCTGCTTTGCCTTTAAAGGTAATAAAAGAGGTTGCTAGAAGATATTTAAAAAATAAAGCCCTTAAAAGTGAATATTTAAAGTCTCCAGAGGAAGTTTATCATTATTTAAAATATGAGATGCAAAGTCTTGCTAGAGAAACTTTAAAAGTTATTTTTCTTTCTTCTAAATCTAAAATTCTTGATATAGAAAAACTCTTTGAAGGTACTATTACTGAAAGTACTTGTTATCCAAGAGAAATATTTACTAAAGCATTTGAAAAAAAAGCTTCCTCTATAATATTAGTTCATAATCATCCCTCAGGAGACCCTACTCCATCAAAAGAAGATATTAAATTTACTAAAAATTTAATATTAGCAGGCTATCTCCTACAATGTAAAATCCTTGACCATATTATAATTGGTAAAGATGGTTATTATAGTATGGCTGAAAAGGGAATTATTGAAAATTTAGAAAAAGAAATTCTTCCCAGTTTAAAATGAAAATCAAAATAGCTAAAAAAGCTGGTTTCTGCATGGGGGTAAGAAGAGCTGTAAATCTTGTTCTAAATGCCCTTAATAAAAAAAAATTCCCTATTTATACCTATGGACCTCTTATTCATAATCCTCAAACTTTAGAACTTTTGTCTAAATTAGGAATAAAAATATTAGATAATAAAACTGAAAAAGAATTCTCTTCAGGAATATGTATAATTAGAGCTCATGGAATACCACCCAAAGAAAAGGAAGTACTTTCTAAAAATTATGAAATAATAGATGGAACATGCCCGAGAGTTTCAAAAGTACAAGCTTTAGCTAAAAAAGCTATATCTGAAGGAAAAGAAGTAGTAATAGTAGGAGATAAAAATCATGCTGAGGTTAAAGGAATTTTAGGTTATTGTGAAGGAAAGGGATATGTAATAAGTTCTATGGAAGAAATAGAAAATCTTCCTAATTTAAATAACTATGTAATTCTTTCACAGACAACACAAGATGAAAAAGTATTCCATGAAATCTCTAAAACCATCTTATCTCGTTATCCTTCTGGAGAAGTTATAAATACTATCTGTAATGCCACAGAAGTTAGACAAAATGAAGTTAGAAGATTAAGTAAAATATGTTCCTCTATAATTGTAATAGGAGGAAAATTTAGTGCTAATACAAATAGACTTGCTGAAATTGCTAAAAAAGAAGGAAAAAAAGTTTTTTTAGTAGAAAAAACTGAAGATATACCTATAAAAGAATTAAATAAGTGTGAAAGTATTGGAATTACTGCTGGAGCTTCAACTCCTAACTGGCTTATTAATGAAGTTGTAGATTTTTTAAAATCCTATTCTTCTAATTTTTATAAATTTTTAAAAACACTTTCCTTTTTTTCTTTTCTCCAATCTCTAAACTTTCTCCTTTTATTTGTTAGCTTTTTGAATTTAATAAAATATCCTTTACAC
>Ga0105162_1001913_pt1 | contig 11441 bp, 12 predicted proteins | sample JNZ201metaG_FD_81532 | JGI IMG/M metagenome (GOLD analysis project Ga0105162, IMG submission 81532) | Hot spring microbial communities from Jinze hot spring, China to study Microbial Dark Matter (Phase II) - JNZ 20120812A | ecosystem: Environmental > Aquatic > Thermal springs > Hot (42-90C) >...
AGGCCAGGTAGCGTCAGTAGCCACGACGATTTTCTTAGGGGCGGGAGTGGGTGTTGGGGTTGGTGGGACAGGGGTAGGGGTCGGCGGGACGGGCGTGGGTGTAGGGGTTGGGGTAGCACACGCTGCCACCAGGAGCACCAGCACCGCAAGTGGCAGCACAATTCGTTTAAAGCTACCCATTGCTCACCTCCTTAGCAAGGTTTTTAAAATTATACCCCGAAAATAGAGGAGGGGCAAACTACTTGGATGGCCCATACCACTTCTTGACCAGCTGGTCCAGGATGCCCTTCTCCTTTACGGCCTTGAGACCCTTGTTGATAAGGTCCAGAAGCTCTTTGTTCCCTTTCTTAACCACAATTCCGTAATATTCCTCAGTGAAAGGCTCTCCCACCCACTTAAGCTTATCGGGGTATTTGGCAACGAAAGCCATGGTCAGGGGGCTATCGGCTACTACAGCATCAATGCGCCCTTCCAGCAAGTCCATGAAAGCCAGGTCAATGGTATCGTATTCTTTGAGAGTAGCCCCCTCTATCTTTGCGATCTCAAAGGCCCCTGTGGTTCCGATTTGAGCTCCAGCCACCTTGCCTTTGAGGTCAGCGGGGCCTTTTATGTCCTGGTTATCAATGCGCACGGCTATCAACTGGCCAGCGTTGAAATACGGGTCTGAGAAATCGTATTTCTGCTTGCGTTCATCGGTTATGGTAACAGAGGAAATGATGGCATCGTACTCACCAGCCTCAAGGCCAGCGAAGATTCCATCCCAGGCCACGTTTTTGAACTCCACCTCCAGGCCCACTTCCTGAGCTATGGCTTTCATGAGGTCAATATCAAAGCCCACGATTTCCTTGGTTTTTTCATCAATGAACTCAGCAGGAGGCCAGGTAGCGTCAGTAGCCACGACGATTTTCTTAGGGGCGGGAGTGGGTGTTGGGGTTGGAACTGGGGTGGCGCATGCTGCTAAGAGTGCGAGGGCTATCAGCGATAACACAAAGCGTTTAAAGCAACCCATTGTTCACCTCCTAAGGAGGAGTCTTTGAGATTATTATACCCAAAAAGGGGGCAAGGGCAAATTATAAGCTCAAGACAACATTTCTATGAACTCAGCGGCATTTCTCACGGCAAAGCCGAAGGCATCGTTATTGAAGTAAACGTAAAGGTTAAAACCTTGCCTTAGAAAACCCCTGGCTATTTGAGCCCAGTAACCCAGCTCTTCCGAGCCGTAAAGGCCACCATAAACCAGACCACTACCATGCATCCGGATGTAGACAAAAGGCGCAGTGGCCTTAATTGGACATAGAAATCCGGGGAGGCTTATAAGGCACAGGGCTATGCCTTTTTTCTCCAACAATTTATAAACCTTCTCATTGAACCAGCTTTCGTTCCGGAACTCAAAGGTGAAAGTTAAATCACTGGGCAAAATTTCAAGGAAAGCTTCAAGTCTTTCCACATTGCACGACCAGTCTGGAGGAAGCTGGAAAAGGATTGGACCAAGCTTTGGGCCCAGAAGTTTCGCCCTTTCAAGAAAAACTTCTACAGGCCTGGAGTCCACCTTTAGTTTTTTAATGTGGGTTATAAAACGGCTGGCTTTAACGCTAAAGAGGAAATCCGGAGGGGTGCTCCCAGCCCAGCTTTGAAAAGATTTCTCACTCGGCAGATGGTAAAAGCTGTTATTGAGTTCAACGGTCCGGAAACGTGAGGAATAGAATTTCAGCCATTCCTTCTGGGGAAGCTCCGGAGGATAAAACACCCCTTTCCAGTGGGGATAAACCCAGCCTGAAGTTCCAACCCAGAACGCCATTAAGATCCTCCTTTTGGATTCAACCGGGTGGAAGGTTGCCAGCGCTGGCAATTTGCCTTTTTAAGGACACGCCTTCGTCCTTCCGGTACGCCTGCGGTTTACTCCATAGAGGAAGTAAGAGCTGTTACCAGAAGCTCAAGGGAGACAGGCCCCTCTGCCCTGCCGGTTTTAAGGGCTACATCCAGGTTTAAAAGCCTTTCGTAAGCCCTTTTCAGAAATTCCACTGTAAAATTTCCGCTCTGGCGGATGGCTTTGTCCACCACAAAAGGAAGGACCCCAAGCCTCTGCGCTATCTCCCGGGAGGAATATCCTTTAGCCATCAGAAGTTTGACCATGAGGAGGAGCCTTATGTGTTTGGCAAGCATCGCTATAATGACCAGCGGAGGCTCACCTTGCTCCAGTAGGGAGCGCAAAGCGTCCAGAGCTGCTCCCGTGTCTTTCCTCCCCAGAGCATCGGTAAGGGAAAATATACTGGCTTCACGAGCATAAGGCACCACAGCCCTTATATCTTCCGGAACCACAGGACGGGCTCTGTCCACATAAAGGGCCAATTTTTCCAGCTCCATGTCCAATATCCGTAAATCCTCCCCGACAAAGAAGGCCAGCTCTTCGGCTGCTTCCGAGGTTATTTCTATCCCCTTTTCCCTGGCTCTATCTTTAATCCATTGCTTAAGCTTTTCCCCCCTAACCCTCTCAAAACCAATAAGTTTAGCCTTGCCGCTTTTTTCCAGCTCGCTCAGCAGCAGGTAAAGAGGGTGGTCTTCACCTATGGTTTTATCTTCTTCCAGAACCATAATTGTGGTAGGTGGAAGTGAGGGGAGGAAATCCGCCAGGAACTGACCCAGCTCCTGATTCCCTTTTTCCACCCGGGTTAAAAGCCCCCTCACCAACACCATTCTCACCGGAAGCATGAAAGGCATAGTCCGGCAAATTTCCCTCAACTCTTCAGGCTGAACCTTCTTCCCCTCCAGGAGGGTAAAGTTCATGTCCGAAAAAGGAGGGGGACCGAGGCGCTCCTTCAGTTTTTTGATAGCCTGGCTTCTCAGGAATTCTTCTTCTCCGTGGATTACGTAAAGCATATTTCAACTTTGTGAACTCTCACAGCCCCGCGATCAAAACGCTTTATCTCTTTTATTGAGATACCTCTCATATCGGGCGAAGTTGTAATATAACGCTGGACTAAGAGGCCCAGAGGTTGAGAAAGGAGCAAAGCCAGGGTTGCCAAAGTTATGGCTTCAGGGAGGCGAGTCCAACGCCGGCGGGGCTTGCCCACAAGGGCCAGGAAAGCTGAAAGGCCTGCCAGAACCCCAGCGGTAGCAATGTTAGTTCCGCATTGAGGATGAAGAGCCAGTTCGCTTTCCCCCCTCTGAAGGCGGGCGAGAGCTTCACTCACTGCTGCCGCGAGCGCTTCTGTCTCCACATCCCCATATATGTAAAAGCCAGAATTAGTGCTCCTGCCCAGAAGCCGGATGTGAGGATAACGCCAGCTGAGGACGTGAATAGTAGCGTGCTCCAAGGCATGAATTTGACGAATCCTCCTCAACAATTTAAGCATGTTTTTCATTTCTCTACCCCGGCACTAAAGTGTAGACCAGAAAAGCTATAACTGCGATCAAAGCTGTGGAAGGCAACAAGAGCCTGTAAACAGGTCCCCACCTTGCCTGGAAGTATTCCCTGGTAAGGACAAGGCAAACGTGGAAAGGTGAAAGAAGGACGCCAATAAAAGAAGCACCAAAAGCGAAAGCCACAGCATTCAGGTGGGGAGAACTTCCCGTAAGGATAGGCCCCAGGAGCGGAAAAGTTATCCCTATGGCTGCTCCCGTCACCCCTGTCAGAAGCCCAGCACTCATGGGAACAAGAAAGGCCATGAGAGGAGGTGGGCAATGGAGAGCTACCAGAGCTCTGTAAACAGCAGGGGCAACTCCCGCTATTTCCACCATCCTCTTAAAGCCCATGATCCCCAGGATCAGAAGGACGTTTCTCAGGGAAAATCCTCCTTTGAAGGCCCTTTTGACTTTTTCTACACCCAACCTGTGCACCAGGATGATAAGTATTATGGTCAGCAAAAGCAAGGCAGGAAGATTTATGCCCAGGCCGACTGTCCCTGCTATCACCAGAGCTACAGGCCACAGGGCAACGCCCAGCTCCTTCCAGGCTATGCGCTTCTCTCTTTCCGAATTGTTTGGGGCAAGCCGATTAGGAAGACGCCTGAACAGGATTATACTTCCCGCCAGCATTGCCCCGGCTGAGAAGGGGGTCTGAATTATCAGAAGTGTCCTGATGGGCACGCCCGTTATGGATGAAGCTATGAGAACAGCGGGGAAAAGGGGGACAATGTATTCCCATATATGGCGGAACCAGTAATTGAAAAAGGTCTTATCCTCATTGCTGAGGGGTAGATCCTGTGTGGCAGTGGCTACCATAGGAGCTGAAAGAAGTGCTCCCCCAGGCATCGGGAGCAAACCCAGGATGGCCGGAGGTATCGGGATGCTGAGGCGACGATCGGGAAGCAGGGTGCTCAGGGATTTTACGAGCCTGTCCAGGCTACCTGCCTCCCGCAATAACTCAACCATGGTTGTAATCAGGAGGACTGCTGCCAGCAACTCCAGAGTGCTTCGGGAGGTTATTTCCCTGAAAAAAGCGGGGCCCCATTCAGGCAATGGTTTTCCGGAGAGAAGGCCCATCGCCACCGCTCCCGAAAATATGACAAGGCCAACATCCCATTGCCGGAAAAGGAAGAAGAGCATTAAGCTTAAGATAAACAAAAGTTTGGCGATAAGCAAAGTGTCGCTCACTTTTCCTCCCGCAGTTTTGCCATTATGGATTGCAGCTCATAAAGGGAAATCCTGGAGGTAAGATCCAAACTCAGGGGGGTAACGGAAACAACTCTCTCAATGGCCACAGCGTAAATGTCCGAATCGGGCTCAAGGTTGGCCGGGTCAAAGCGAACTTCGTAATCCATAGGGGCCTTGTCCTCCAGGGAACAGCGTGGGCGGGGTTTAGGATGAAAGTAGCGCTGGCGTGATAGTCTGGTAACTCGCCAGGGAGTATTGGGGGTTGCATCCCTGGGTATATCTACCTTGAGGACATCCAAATCATGCAGGCGGGGCATCTTCAGCATTATGCGGGCAAATAATCTGGTGAAGTAGGAAGCAGCAGTGAAATCTATCTCCTGGCGAAGTTCCAGGTGGTACTCCCGGGGCATTTCCAGCGACACCGCCAGAGCAGGAATGCCAAGGTTAGCTCCTTCCAGGGCAGCCCCTACAGTCCCCGAAAGGGTTATTACTGTACCCAGGTTCTCCCCGCAATTTATCCCGGATACCACCAAATCTGGCAGGCGAGGGCAAACTTCAAGGGCACCATGGAGGACAGCTTGTGCCGGTGAGCCCAAAATGAAAAAAGCTGGGATGAGTCGCCCCTTTACTTCAAATTCCTCCTTATAAAGAGAACCATCATACCGAAAAGGAAGGGAACGACCCATCCCCGTTTGCTGCTCTTTGGGAGCTACAATGATAAGGTCTCCCAGGTCTATTAACGCCTCCGCTGCAGCTCTCAAACCCCTGGAGTAAAAGCCGTCGTCATTAGTTAGAAGGATCAAAGGCTTTGTCAACTTTTACTTCTCACTCAAAGCCCTTATGATTTCCCGACAGAAAGCAGGGAGATCTGCAGGCATCCTGGAAGTGATGAGATTGCCATCTCTGACCACTTCCTGGTCTACGTATTTAGCCCCGGCATTTATGACATCGTCCTTTATGGCGAAGAAGCAGGTAGCCGTGCGCCCCCTAAGTATTCCGGCTGAGATCAGAACCCAGGGGCCATGGCATATGGAGGCCACCACCTTGCCTTTATCAAAGGCTTCCCGCACAAACTTGAGGACAGATTCATAACGGCGCATTCTGTCAGGTGCATAACCCCCGGGGATAATGACCGCATCAAAATCATCAGCACGAGCCTGGTCTGCGGATAGGTCAACCTGAACTGGAAGCCCATGTTTTCCCGTATAGTGGTTAGCGGAGCCCGTGCCGACTACTTTGACCTCAGCCCCTTCCTCTTTCATCCGGAGGAGGGGATACCAGAGTTCCAGATCTTCGTAGATGTCTTCGGCCAGAACAGCTATGCGCTTTCCTTGTAGCTTCATGGCTTTTCCCCCTTTAAAATTCTAAAGGTTTTACCGTATAACGCCCGTTTTCCTCCACAAGATAGCCTGCAGGGAAGAAGGGGTCATGCTCAAAAAAGAGAATAACCTTTTCCTCCACCGCCCACTGCTGGATTTTCCGCCTCGTTTCTATAGTTTCCAGAGGTTCCACATCAAAAGCTGGTATCCAGGCCAGCTTTTCCATATTTATCGCCCATGGGGCAAGGTCGCCCAGGTAAAAAGCTTTCTCCCCCTTGCTCTCTATGAGGATGCTCTGGTGCGCACGGGTATGGCCTCTGGTTATTACACAGCGGACTTCCGAAGTTACCCTGGTATCACCATAGAGGAGGCGTACCTTTCCCCGTTCCCACAAGGGGATAAAGTTGTGGGCCAGGTAAGTAGCACGGGTGCGCTCGTTGGGGAAGGCAGCATCAGCCCACTCAAGTCTCTGGATCCAGTATTCGGCTCTGGGGAAGGTAGGGATTATTTCCTCCCCCTCCGCTACAGTATTACCACCACAGTGGTCCGAATGCAAATGGGTGTTTATTACAATGTCAATATCCTCAGGGTAAAACCCGAGCCCTTCCAAACTCTTGAGGAGCCTCCTTTCCTGGTAAAGGCCGAATATATCCCTTTCCTTTGGGGTGAGCTTGTCACCCATTCCCGTGTCCACTAAAATCCGTTTACCTTCGGATATTATCAGGAGGCAGTTAAGGTTCATGGGGACCCTGTTCAGTTCATCCGGGGTTATGACTTTTTCCCACAAAACTTTGGGAACAAGCCCGAAAACAGCACCGCCATCCATTTTAAAGGTCCCGTCGCTTACGATGTAGACTTCCACATCACCTATGCGCATGGCTCGCTCTCCCGCACAAGTTTAAGAAGCTTTTCCCAGGCCTCATCTACGTTGCGCTGTATCATCTCTATCTGTTCTTCGGTAAGGTGGCGGAAACGACCCTGAAGCTTCAGATATTCTCTTACGGGGACGAATTTTTCAGGCCAAACAGTTATGCGCCATTTCTCCCCATGTTCCACCTCAATAAGGGGAAAAACTTTGCTCTGGACCGCAAGGCGGGTAAGCTTTACGGAATCCTTTGATTCCGCGCGCCACCCCGGGGGGCAAGGGGAGAGAAGATGGATGAACCTGGTTCCCTTTATGCCCTTAGCCTTCCGGAATTTCATCTCAAGGTCATCGGGGTACCCGATGGTGGCAGTAGCGGCGTAAGGGATGCGGTGGGCAGCCATTATGGCTATTATGTCCTTTTTGGGTTCTTCCTTGGGTCTGTCAGATGGTGTGGTAGTGGTCCAGGCCAGCCAGGGTGTGGCAGAAGAACGCTGGATTCCCGTGTTCATGTAAGCTTCATTATCGTAACAGACGTAGATAAAATTTTCGTTGCGTTCAGCAGCTCCAGAAAGGGCTTGTAGACCAATATCAAAAGTTCCCCCATCTCCAGCCCAAGCCATAACGGTGACTTCTTCCTTTCCAAGAACTTTAAGGGCTGCCGCGATCCCGGAGGATAGGGAACCGGCCGTTTCAAAAGCAGTATGATAGAGGGGGACATCTAAGGAAGAGTAAGGGAAAGGCCCTGCTATTATAGACCAGCAGCAGGCCGGTATAACTACAATGGTGTTTTTGCCGAGAGCTTTTAAGGCAAGGCGCATTGCCAGAGCTGCACCACATCCGGGACAAGCCACATGTCCTGGTTTGAGAAGTTCCTCTTCAGGCAATTTGTAATTTGGCTCTAACTTTGGGCGAGGGTAAGTTTCCATGCTTTCCTCCTCTTACCTTTTAAGGTCAAACCAGATAGTATCTTCTTCAGGGTAATCGTGGGTCAAGGTATAGCGAAGCACACCCTCTATGGTGGCGGGGGTTATATCTCTACCACCAAGGCCGGCTACAAAGGAGAAAAGGGCCGGCCGATGAGGAGCCATGTAAAGAGCAGATTTTATCTCCTGGGCGAAAATTCCACCATGCCCGAAGGAGATATTGCGGTCAATCACCGCCACTTTTTCAGCCCCTTCTAAAGCTTTGCGCACCTCCTCAGAAGGGAAAGGACGGAAAAGCCGCACTTTAAGAAGGCTTACCTTTTCCCCTCTGGCTCGCCACCCATCAATAACATCGCGAGCTGTGCTGGTCACGGTGCCGGAGGTTACCAGGATTACCCTGGCTTCATCCTCAGGATACTTTTCCAGGAGACCGTAGGAACGGCCAAATAGCTCACCATACTCGCTATCGGCTTCCCGGGCCACTTCAAGGGCTTCCTGATGAGCTTGCTGAATCTTGTAACGAAGCTCGGTCCAGTCGGAGGGATAAACAAGGCCACCGAAAGCTCTCGGGTCATTTACATCCAGTTTGTATTGGGGCTGGTAAGGTGGAAGGTATTCGTCCACCATCTCCTGAGGCGGTATTTCCACGATCTCAGAAGTATGGGACAGGACGAAGGCATCCAGCACGACCATGGCCGGGAGGGATACTTTTTCAGCTATTTTGTAGGCCTGGATAACGGTGTCCAGGACTTCCTGATTGCTTTCAACGTAGAACTGCATCCAGCCTGTATCCCGCTGGGAAAGGGTATCATTTTGTTCGGTCCATATACTCCAGCCCGGGGCGACCGCTCTATTAACAGCCGCCAGAACTATGGGGAGGCGAGCCCCAGCTGCCCAGTGGATGAGCTCATGCATGAGCAAAAGGCCCTGGCCTGAGGTAGCGGTGAAAGCCCTTGCCCCAGTAGCCGATGCCCCTATGCATGCTGCCAGGGCTGAATGTTCCGATTCTACTTTAATAAATTCTGCTTTTAGTTCACCGCTGGCACAAAAATCAGCCAAATACTCTATTATGGTAGTTTGAGGGGTTATCGGATAGGCAGCTATTACCTGCACTCTGGAAAGCTTAGCCCCGTAGGCTACAGCTCTGTTTCCTGTCATTACTTTTTTCATGTCAATTCCCCCTTTGAACAGATGTCTCCTCCCTGAGCGAAAGGGCATTGCGTGGGCACTCGCTCACGCATACCCCGCACCCCTTGCAATAATCGTAATCTATAACATACCCGAACCCGTTTTCTTTCCGGCTTATAGCCCGGTCAGGACAGAAAATGAGGCAGTTATCGCACATGACGCATGTTCCGCATACAAAACACCTTTTAGCTTCTTTAATTGCCTCTTCTACGGTAAATCCGAGGTTCACTTCCTCAAAAGAGGAACGCCTTTTATCAAGGGGGATGTGTTTTGGAGGCAACGGTTCTTCCCACCGGTAGTAGGCTAAATTCAGGTCTTCAAAGCGTACCACGGTTTCAGAAATGGGTCTTAGGACAGCGTAAACGTTCCTCTCAAGAGGGGGGAAGCCCGTAAGAGCTTCTCCCCTTAGAAACCGGTCTATGGCTAAAGCTGCCCTTTTGCCCGATCCTATGGCATGGGTAACGGTACCAAATCCAGTGGCAATGTCTCCCCCAGCAAATATACGTGGGGCAGCCAGTGTGGAAGAGTCAACCTTTATACGCCCTCTCTCCACCTTCAGCTCATCAAATCCGTCCAGGAAGCTAAGGTCAGGTTCTTGACCCACAGCCGGGATCACGTAATCTAACTCTACAGTGTATTCAGAACCAGGAATAGGAACGGGTCTTGGCCTTCCTGAAGCATCTGGTTCCCCGAGGTGCATCCTGATAAACCGCACTCCCTTAACCCTGCCGTTTTGGGTTATGACTTCAACTGGAGCTGTGAGGAATTCCATGCGGATTCCTTCTTCCTCCGCTTCTTCTATTTCTGCGAGGATAGCTGGCATTTCATCCCTGGTCCTCCGGTAATAGATGGTAACGTCAGCCCCGAGGCGGATGGCAGAGCGGGCGGCATCCATGGCTGAGTTCCCTCCGCCAATTACTGCCACCTTTTTACCAGCCAGGCCTTTTAACTTGCTGGTGCCTTCAAGGTTCAGAGTCTTCAGAAATTCCAGAGCCGGGATGACCCCTTCAGCATCTTCACCTGGAATTTCCAGAGCCCGGTTTCTGGAGAATCCCACAGCCAGGAAAATAGCAGCATAATCCCGTAAATCTCCCCAGGAGAGATTTCCTCCCAGCTTCATCCCGGTGCGAATTTCCACCCCTAAAGCTTCTATGAAAGCTATCTCCCGCATGAGGACCTCTTTGGGTAGGCGGTAATCGGGTATGCCGTAGCGCATTATACCGCCCGGCTCTGGCAAAGCCTCAAAGACGGTAACTTTATACCCCTTGCGGGCCAGATGGTAAGCACAGGATAAACCCGCCGGCCCTGAACCTATAATGGCCACTTTAGGCCCTTCAGGTTTAGTTAAGGGTTTTGCCGGCCTCAGCTCCGTTTCCACTATATCGGCCACAAATCGCTCCAGGCGGTGGATGGAAAGAGCTCCTCCGTAGTGGTTGCGGTTGCACTCCTTCTCACAGGGGTGGGGGCAAACCCGACCCGTCACTGCCGGGAAAGGATTCTCAAAGCGGATAACTTCCCAGGCCTCAAAGAACCTCCCCTGGGATATAAGCCCCAGGTAAACGGGAATATCTTCCCCGGAAGGGCAATTGAAGGAACAGGGTGCTCTCTTGTCCTCGTAAACTGGCCTTAGATAGCGCCACCCGCCCGTTTTATTGTAAAGGGTGTCGGCCAGAGAGACAGGGAGTGGGGGAACTTCCTCAAAGCTGCGGAAAGTTATAATTTTTCCTTTTTCCACCATTGAAGCCTCCTTAGAAAAGCACTTTTTCAAAAGCCTCGCGGGCTGCCGCTATGTTGTCTTCGGGCTTGAAGGGAACAGATTCTTTAATAGCTTCAGCCAGGGAATCAAGGCGGACAATGCCTGTAATCTTAGAGAAGGCCCCTAATATAGCGGTATTGACAATAGGGGCAGTGGATGTGCCCAACCGGTGAGCCACAGCTATAGCACTGGCATCCACAGTCGCCACCTTGTAGCGAGGAAAAGAAGGCTGGAAAAAAGAAGGGGGGTGCGGAGAATTTATCAGGATCCATCCCCCATCCTTAAGCCCATCGGTGACATTTACTGCTTCCATTAGCGTTGGATCCAGCACTATAATGTGGTCGGGGTTAAAGATTGAGTAGCGAGCACGGATTGGCTTTTCAGAAATTCTGGCGAATGCCATGACGGGTGCTCCTCTTCTTTCTACACCAAAGAGGGGGAAAGATTGGACAAATTTGCCTTCCAGGAAGGCGGCGGTTACCAGAACTTCCGAAGCCACCACCGCGCCCTGTCCTCCCCGTCCGTGGATTCGGATTTCTATCATTCTGGCTCCTCCAAAAGTGTTAAATCTCTACAGGCCCTAATTATATACCTTGCCCCCGCATGGGTCAAGAGCTTGCGTTCCTTTACATAAGGACTGCTGACAGGGGAAAATTGGGAGTGCGGGGGCATAGCCCCCTGCCGGGGGAACTGGGGGGTGTCCCCTCAGGTTTTCTTCAAAAAGGGGGCAAACCGCCACCATTAGCAATAAGCCCACAAGTGGGACCCAAAACCATGGCAAACCCTTAGCCCACGAG
>Ga0105162_1001914_pt1 | contig 11440 bp, 6 predicted proteins | sample JNZ201metaG_FD_81532 | JGI IMG/M metagenome (GOLD analysis project Ga0105162, IMG submission 81532) | Hot spring microbial communities from Jinze hot spring, China to study Microbial Dark Matter (Phase II) - JNZ 20120812A | ecosystem: Environmental > Aquatic > Thermal springs > Hot (42-90C) >...
ATGTCTACGGGCCCCACCACCGATAGAGATTGACACAGTGGCTGTGGTTGTTTTAATCTCACCTTTAATGGTGGCTTTATAGAGCTCTAGCAGCTCTCCTGGGGATGAAGTTAGCCCAGAGATCTTCAACTTATCGGAGAACTCGCTCACAACCCTATTCCTCTCAGCGGTAAGCAGTATCCATCTAATAAGCAGTAGAAGCCCGGCTCCCCATATAAGTATAGCTATGTAGGTTGCTATAGGATTGTTGATTATCTGTATCATTATAAACGTAATAAATGCGAACACAGCGATAGAGGGAATGCTATAGAGTAGAGACATTACAAGATCTTTCTCAACGGCAATTACAAGAGGATCACGAGCGCCGGTCAAGGCTGCTAAATGTTATAAAGAAAAACCCTTTTAAATCTTCAAGTATCGATAGTTCGTTTGCCTTCTTTAATACCGTTGATGTTTAGTTTCGTTATCAAAAGACTCTTAATACTGAGACGGAAGATATTCAGGGCTTCATAGCAACAAGCACCCCTCGAAGCCAACCGCCCTGCTTAGGTCTTTATCTATGCTTGTATTGTAGACAGGTATCTGCAGATATTCTTGTTAGGCTTATCCATAGAAAAGGATCTAGCGAGGGGGCTGGTAATAGCCATTGTAGGTCTCCTTGAAACTTGAATGGCTTGTTATAGCACAGGCTTTGGTAATTGTTGAAATTATAAGGTTTCCCCAGAATCAAGGATAAGGCTATCCATCCAGTGTGATCACGATATTCATTCCAGTATTTCGACCCGGGTTTTCTTTTCCTAAACATGGTTGTGAATCACAGGTTCATTGGAGCGTTATTATTGTCTGTAAAGAGATTATCTGAATCACTGCTTTTTCTTTACCTTGAGTACGAAGCCTTTTTTACCAATAACTATTACAGTTTCACCAGCATTTATTTTCTCATCTGAGACCGCTCGCCATAGTTCGCCCTCGACTAGTACAAATCCTTCTTTACCCGGTTCTATATCGTCTCTAGCAACACCCTCCTTTCCAACGATCTCGAAGATCTCGGATTTTTTCTTCCTGATCAGCACTAGCTGCCATGCTATGAGCCCACCTATTATGGCAGAACCTATACCGATCCCGAGTGAAAAGCCGTAGATCGTGCCCATTATGTTGCTTGAACCAGCTATTAGTATTTCTCTCCCCGTTACTGGTAGAAGGGCTGCCCCGATCGCTGCCATAGCTATCCCAGCTGTCATAAGTATACCGCCATCGGCATGCCCTATAGCTATCCCAGCTGCTATGAATGTGATCCCTAGCAGGATCAGTGCTATTGTTAAGAGATCCACTTGGAGACCTGAGCCGAGCAGTCCTAGGAGTATGAATATGAGTGAGAATGGCAGTGCTATTAGATGCCCAGAGGATATGGCGAAGATAGCGCTAAACACACCTATTGTTATGAATACACCAGCCACCATGGGGTCTGAGAGGAAGCTGAGGAGCCTACAACTTAGGCATTCGCCAGCGGGTGTTAATTGATATATATTGAGTCTATACTCAACCCCATCGATGGTTATTATCTTACCCCTTAGCTTTTCAACCAGCTCGCTAACACTCCTGGCAGTAAGGTCTGCGAGCCCTAGTTTAACAGCCTCCTCGCCGTTTACTACGGTTGCGTTTAATATGAACATCTTAACCAGGGTGGCATTTCTACCACGCGCCTCAGCATAGTCTACGAATTTCTTGACAAGCGGGTTTATGATCTTAGGCTCTGTTATTGGTACAAGCCTGCCTGTCTGATCTATTGTGACAGGCTGGGCATCCCCTACCAGGGATGATGGGTTGACAGCAAGTATGTGGGTTGGGATCAGTATTAATGTAGCCCCGCTGAAGCTATCTCCCGATGCATAGCCAATTATAGGGATCTTTGCGTTAAATATCATATCAGCTATATCCATAGTATCTCCTAGAAAGCCTCCTGGGGATTGAACGTCAAGTATGAGAGCGACCCTCTCGCTCTGTGCTCTATCTATGAGGCTCTTTATATATCTACCCATACCCTGATCCACTGTGCCTCTTATATCAGCAACAATAGCCTCCCCGATCTCGACCTGCTGTTGAAGCATGAGATTGTTATTCGCACTAGACTCCCAGCCATAGAGTAGCCCTGGATGTGGCAGAAAGATCGCTTGGATCGCTGGAACAATTAGCAGGACTATGGAGAGGATGGTAAGACCTGTTGCTATGGGAAAAGCCATTCTAAAGGCTACGTTCATTTGCTTGTCCCTTGCTGTCCTCTACTGAAAGCTGCGGCTCCTAACTGGAACCCTAGGCCCGAGAGATCGGATCTGATTGTATCAGCTATCAATACCATGTTCTTCTCTTTAGCAACCTCGACAAGGGTTTGGAGCTCTCTAAGCCTTATAGCTATTGGGCTGTTGGCATACATACTTGCTGCCTCTGCTAGTATCGATGCAGCCTGTCTTTCACCCTCAGCCTCGATTACCCTCGCCCTCCTAATTCTTTCAGCCTGGGCCTGCATAGATATAGCTCTAACCAGTTCCTCTGGGAGCACTATATCCTTAATAGTTACCGCAACTATCTTTATACCCCAGGGTTCTGTTATGTCATCCACTATTTTCTGTATCCTCTTACTAACCTCCTCCCTATGTGTTAGAAGCTCATCAAGCTCTACAGTGCCGGTGACATCCCTGAGGGTTGTCATTGCAAGCTGGACAACAGCATAGTTATAGTTAGCAACCTTCACGATAGCCTTTACAGGATCTTCTACTCTATAATATACAACAGCATCCATAAGGATACTCACGTTATCCTTTGTTATGACGTTTTGTTTCGGAAAATCTATCGTGTTTATCCTAAGATCTACTTTAAAGATCTTATCAACGATCGGTATTATGAAGAAGATCCCTGGACCTGCTGCTCCCTTAAGCCTCCCCAGCCTGAAGATCACTGCCCTCTCATACTCCCTCACCACCTTTATGGAGGCTGCTAGGAAAGGCAGAACTATGATCAGTATGGCTATTATTAAGGCTAATTGAGCACCATCCATAATAGATCCCTAGATATACTTGGTTTTCAGGGCTAATAAAAAGTCAGAGGCACGTTATACCACTATGGATAAAAACTCCCAAACGAGTATTGAAGAGATAGGATATGCTCCAGGGTTACAGTGATCATGTGTGTGGAAAACCTAACAGGCTTGTTAATTCCAAGAGTAGGTATCTCAGGCTCCACGCCTGTGACCCTATAGATTGGTATGAATGGGGAGAGGAGGCTTTCCAGAAAGCTATGGCTGAGAATAAACCGATATTCCTATCCATAGGATACTCTTCGTGTCACTGGTGTCATGTAATGCATAGGGAGAGCTTCCTAGACCCTGAAGTAGCATCGATACTCAACACATATTTCGTACCAATAAAGGTTGATCGCGAGGAGATGCCGGATGTTGATGAGATATATATGACAGCGACGATAGCCATAACAGGCTCTGGCGGCTGGCCTTTAACCGTTTTCCTAACCCCGGATCTCAAGGTGTTCTATGCAGGGACATATTTTCCTAGAGATAGGTTGGTTGAGATACTCAATGCGATCAAAGATCTATGGATAAGGGATAGAGATAGGGTTTTAGCGGCGGCGGGAGAGATCCAGAGTGCGGTGATCAATTACCTCTCGGCACAAGAGGTTAAGAAAGGCATAAACATTAACGATATCTTTGAGAAGGCATTTACAGAGATATCAGCATCCTTCGACCCTGTCTTCGGAGGCTTCGGGTTCTCGTCTAAGTTCCCCATGATACCCTACCTAGACCTTCTCCTGAGATACTGGTTCAGAAGGGGTGATGATACAGCGCTAAGAATGGTTGTGAGGACTGCTAACAGCATGGTTAGGCTAGGGCTCCAGGATCACCTAGCCGGGGGTTTCTTCAGATATACCGTTGATAGGAGTTGGAGGATCCCTCACTTCGAGAAAATGCTCTACGATAACGCACAGATCGCAAGGATCCTTGTGGATCTCTATAGAGCGACAGGATCTCTAGAATATATAGTAACAGCCAGAAAGACGGTTGACTTCATGCTCGAAAACATGTTGAGTAGAGAGGGGCTTTTCTACTCGTCCCTAGACGCTGAAGCTGATGGTGTTGAGGGGGGAGCATATCTATGGAGCGAGGAGGAGCTTATAGAAGCCCTTGGAAGGGATAAGGCTGAGATCGCTAAGAATATATACGGCTGGTCCCAGACAACCCTCATACATGAGAGGATGCATCCAGTAAGGGCTATGAGCCCCATGGATCTTGCAAGATTCCTTAAAAAACCATACGACGAAGCCCTCAGGATCTATAGCGAGATCGAGGCAAAGTTATACGAGTATAGGCTATCGAAGAAGCCAAAACCCCATATCGACGAGAAACACCTAGCAGACTGGAATTCCCTGGCTATCACGGCGCTCGCGAGACTCTATCTAGTAACATGGGATCAGAGATACTTGGAAGCGGCTAGAAAGGCTGCTGATGCTATTAAAAGCAAAATGTGGATCGGTGATAGGGTAGCCCACGTATACTATGAGGGAGAGGCTAGTAAGTGGGGTTATCTAAGCGACTCCTCGCTGTATGGCTCTGCATGTGTTGATCTATATATGGCTACCAATGACGAGAAATACCTAGAAATAGCGGTAGAGATCTCGCAAAGCATCGAGAAGGTATTCATAAAAGATGGCGCGATTATCGAGAACCCAGATGCTCCTGGCTCGAAGAGTATTGCTATATCAACCTTTGTAGATAGTGCTATACCGAGTGGTGCCTCGGCAACGATAGATCTGTATTCAAAGCTTTACCTCTATAGTGGTGATAACTCATATAGAGAAAAAGCCCTAGAGATCTTTAGGAGATCATCGAAATACATAGACCAAGTTCCACAGCAATACGCAGCAATGATAACATATATAGATACAATAGTGAACCCATCCTACCAGGTTGCCGTAACATTGGTTTCAGAGGATCAGGGGTACGAGCTGTTCATAAAGAATCTATGGAAGAAATACTGGGTGGGCGTCACCTCCGCGAGCGCACCTAATCCGAGATCAAAGGTTCTGAGGGAACTATATAGAGGAAAAATGTGGGGAGAAAAACCTATATATTATATATGTTATGGCACTATATGCGCCTTACCAACCCAGGATCCTGAAGAAGCATTGAGAAGATTCGATGAGGTAAAATCCCAGAATAGCAGATAAGTACATGTTCTATTCCAACAGCTTCTCGTATCCCAGCTCCTTATAGAGCCCTAGCATAACTATTTTTGGGGCTTTATGGCGGATCTTGAGGGTATAGTTAGGAAGGGGATATCTAGGGGTCTCTCTAAGGAGGAGATCCTGTGGAGAGTGGTTGACGAGATCGTCTTTTACAAAGATCTAAAGTGGGATACGGCTTCGAAGTATGCATTAACAGTATATGATGAGACACTATCATCTCTTAAGACGTGTAGTGATAACATAGATCCTATGCTAAGGAAGATACTCTGCCCCAGCGGTTCCGGGGTATCTGCGGGTATTGTTGGAATAGGCTCTAGGGGCTCTGGCGATTTCTTTTTCCATAGACTCCTAGCAGGTGTTGCCAGCTGGGGGAATAGTGAGGGTTCTGCAATGGATCTTGACGATGCTGGGTGGGTTAGAATAGGTAACATGTGGATCGTAGTTGCTGTGGACGGTATACATAGCAGGCTCTCCTACTTCCCACTCATAGCAGGCTTCCACGCCGCTAGGGCTGCTGCTAGGGATGTTATGGTTAAGGGAGCGGTGCCTGTGTCTTTTGCCGTAGATCTTAGGATTGGGGATGACGGCGATCCCTCATACCTACTTGACCTAGAAGCGGGCGTCGCAGCTGTCTCGAAATACCTGGGGGCACCGATAGTAGGTGGATCTACCCTGAGAATAGGGGGCGACATGGTTATAGGGACAAGGGTTGTTGGGACTGTGATGTGTGTTGGTGTATCTAAAAACAGGCCTAAGGCTAGGAGGAATGCCCGTCCTGGTGATAAGATACTCATGACAATGGGTGCTGGGGGCGGGACTGTGGCTACAACAGCAATATATGGCGGTAGGCCTGAAGTGGTTCTAAGAACCCTGAATTTCAATACGCTTGAGGCCCTGAGGACTATTATTGAAAGCGATGCTGTGGATAAGATCCACGCTATGTTTGACATAACCAACGGGGGGATCAGGGGGGATCTTAACGAGATCTCGAGATCCTCGGGGATCGGTTTCTTAATAGATCTAGAGGAGATCTATAGCCTCATAGATAGTGAGGTGCTTAGGATGCTCAGGGAGCTCGATATAGACCCCCTTGGCATCTCGCTGGACAGCATAGCCATCATAGCGGAGAAGGATATTCTAGAAGATATAGAGAGGCTTTTAAAGAGCAGAGGTATAGAGAGCAGAATTATTGGTGAGGTTATAAGCGAACCAAAGGTCCTGTATAGAGATCCAGGGGGCAAAGTTGAGGAGCTAAAAACATATCATAGAGAATCGCCCTATACAAAGATAAAAAAGCTCGTAGGGATAGAGAAGCCAGAAAACTGGGAGGCTGTGGGTAAAAGACTTGAAGAAGCATATAGGAAAGCTCTAGAGATTAGGGATAGGCTCTACAGCATAGCCCTAGGACAAACAACCAGATAAGATCTTATTATGATCTGCTATAACCGATCGCACTAGGAGCCTCATGCCGGTAGTCTTTAATACAAATATATTTCTCCCGACAATTTATCAGTGGGATGGGTTCCGTGGGAATCTTTAGAGCATATCTAACGTATAGTGATAGTAGGCTGGATAGGCATATTATAATTATAAGTGGAGCTCTCAATACTTCTTCACCAACGTTGGCTATGGGAGTGGTCTACAATAGACCTGTTAAATCCTATAATAGGATTGTATAGAAAGTGATGGAGTATGGGCGTAGATCTAAAAGATCTGATACCTGAGAAAGCTGTAAGGCAGATCAACGACCTTAGGGAGCTTTCCGGCAAGATCATAGCTATCGATGCTTATAACGCCCTCTACCAGTTCCTAGCAGCGATAAGACAGCCTGATGGGACTCCTCTCATGGATAGTAAGGGAAGGGTTACTAGCCACCTATCAGGCTTATTTTACCGCACAATAAACCTCGTTGAGGCTGGTATAAAGCCTGTATATGTGTTTGATGGAAAGCCTCCCGAGATCAAGGCTGCAGAGATAGCTAGGAGGAGCATGGCTAAGCAGAAGGCTGAGGAGAGGCTTAGAATAGCTAGAGAAAAAGGGGATGAGGAGGAGATGAGGAAATACGCCCAAGCCACGTCAAGGCTATCAAATGATATGGTTGAATCTTCTAAGAAGCTTCTAAGCTATATGGGGATACCATGGGTCCAGGCTCCCTCTGAGGGAGAGGCCCAGGCAGCATATATGGCTATGAAGGGGATAGCCTGGGCTACTGCGAGCCAGGATTACGATTCCCTGCTATTCGGCAGTCCGAGGCTGGTCAGAAACCTCACTGTGAGTGGTAAGAGAAAGCTTCCTGGGAAAGAGATCTACGTTGAGATCAAGCCTGAGGTAATCGATCTCAACCTTCTGATGAAAACCTTAGAGATAACGAGAGAACAGTTGATCGACATAGCGATACTGGTAGGCACGGATTTCAATCCAGACGGTGTTGAGGGGATAGGTCCTAAAAAGGCATATAGTCTGGTCAAGAGCTATGGGAGTATAGATAGAGTCCTCAAGGTACTCCCGGGAGCAAGATTCCCCGTAGACCCCATGGAGATCAAAAAATTCTTTCTAAACCCACCTATATCAGAGGTTCCTCGTATCGAGTGGAAAGCTCCTGACCGTGAGAAAGTAATAGAACTGCTAGTAGAGGAGTACGAATTCTCTAGAGAAAGGGTGGAGAATAATCTAGAAAGACTCTCCAAAGCTATCTCTAGAGCGTCAGCTGCACGCGGTCTCGACAAGTGGTTTGGATAAAAAGTAGCAGAATATCTATACCTAAGAGACTTCCGCCTAGCAAGAAAAACAGTTTAAACCTAGCGGGGTTTGGCGGGTTCTTCACGAACTTCTAAGCGATAGGATTCCCTTCACAAGCCTTAGTATTTCGTGGTATTTGAACTTCTTTCTAACAATCCCGGCATCTATTAGGGCTTCTGTTGAGCATAGGTATCCTGGCACCCCACTAACCCCTCCTCCTGGGTGTGTGTCCGCGCCGCATAGGTAGAGCCCTTTTACTGGTGTTCTGTAGTTTGATAGCTCTCTATCAGGTCTATTGCTCCAGAGCTGGTCTGGGGACATGCTTATGTGGAATATATTTCCTCCCGGGGTTTGGAACATTTCCTCTATATCTCGTGGCGTTATTATCATTATTTTCTCAGCGTTCTTCCTAAAGCCGCTATAGTAGTTCTCAAGTACTGTGAATACTCTCTCAACGAGCTTCTCTCTATCCTCCTCGCCCCAGTTTCCAGGGCTCTTTCTACTTGTGTATTGCACAAAGAGTGATGCTATATGCCACCCCTCTGGGGCTACTGTTCTATCTAAATAGCTCTGCACGTTTACCGAGACCCAGGGGTTCCTGCTCATTCCCTCCATCAATGCTTCTGAGTATGCTTTCTCGACATAGTCTATCGATGGGATCGTTACTGCAGAGGATCTATATGCCAGATCCTCGTAGCCCGAGTATTTATCAACTAGCTTTGGAAGATTCCTCATAGCAACAACGATCTTTGACGAGGCCCCGACACTCCTAAGGCTCTTAATCCTTCTAATAAGATCCTTATCAATAGGAGCCTCGGGGTCAAGTAGCTTAAGCATTGTTGTCCTGACATCAGCACTGCTCAGAACCATCCAGGATTCGTAGAACTTCCCACCAGCTATAACGCCCCTAACCCATCCAGCATTGCTAACAACGATTCTCTCAACCTCTACTCCGAGATGGATCTCAACACCGAGCTCTGAGCATCTCTTAGCAAGGATCTTTGAGAGGGATCCCATACCACCCTCCACATAGCCCCACTGACCTCTGTTCCCAGTTATATTCCCCATATAGTGGTGGGCCATGACTATTGAGGATCCAGGAGTGCTCGGAGAGATCATCTCACCTACTAGGGCATCTTCAACAAGGGCTGCCTTAACCTCTTCAGTCTCGAAATACTCGTCAAGGATCTTCGATGCTGGGGCACTAATAATCCAGGGGATGTCGTTAACATACCTAGAGATCTCCTCTCCACCATGCTTAGCAATACTCACAGTCTTCTTAGCAAGCTCCAGGGTATCTTCAAGGCTGAGGGGTTTACTCATATATATAACATCTAGGAGTGCTCCAACAAACCCCCAGAACTTGCTCCACCTAGCATACTGGGCAGCGTCTCTCTCAGAGATCCTCGAGATCTCCTTAGCAGTCTTGCTAGGGTCGCTCCATATGCTCAGAACCTTACCTCCCTCTAGAAAGACAGTCATTCCAGGATCCTTTGGGATTATTCTCAAACCTCTCTCGAATAACCCAAGCTCCTCAGCGATCTCCCTCCTGAAAAGGCTTATCACATAAGCGCCTATAGGAACAGCAAATCCAGGCCATAACTCGGGCGAAGAGGCCATGCCCCCGAGAAACCTGTTCCTCTCAAAAACAGCCACCCTAAGCCCTCTCATTGCAAGATTACACGCCGCTACAAGACCGTTATGCCCAGCACCTATGACTATAGCATCATACTTGGCCAAGCGACATGCACCAACTAACTATCATAGCAACCTTATATAAGGTTATTCCCATAGTCTGGAGAGTCAGGGATCTATTTAAATAATATAGTAAAAATATATATTTTTAGCTCTATATTTCTCCTAGAAAACTATTTTATGGTTATTATTCAAATATATTAACCCCTTAGAGTAGTGTGTGTTGATGGTGTGTTTTAGATGAATGTGTGGCAAAGAATAACTATATATATACTGCCAATAATGATCCTGATAGCATCAGTATCAATGTCATTATCGATCCTTCAGGTAGATGCTCAGGTAGTCAAGGGACCTGCCACAGATATCCTAAGGATCCAGAGGGTACCAATAACAGAGGTTGCCCAAGCATTTCAGGCCGGAAGGATTGATGTCTACCTATACGGAGGTATACCTCCTGCTACTGCAGAGGTTCTTAAAAGGGATCCCAGCCTGAGGGTGCTCAACGCGCCCGCAGGTCTTGTAGACTTTATATTCAACCCAGCGCCTGTCTATATAGCAAATCTATCTGGCGATCAGACCGGAAGACCTTTAAGCGAGCTTGCCAGGCTTACAGGAGGATCTGCAGATGCTATAATTAATGTTTACTACGATCCCGATAAGGGTCAGACCTTTGTTGAGTATGGAGCATATCCCGGCAATGGTGCCAATCCGTTTGCATTCAAAGATGCCAGGGTTGCGATGAACTATCTAATAGACAGGGATAACATAGTCAGCACAATCTATAGAGGATCGGCGTCTCCTATGTATACCTTCCTATCATCATACGACCCTGATTTCCCGCTGATCTCCGATATAGTGCTTAGGTATAAGTTCGCATACAATCCACAACTTGCAGAGCAGATCGTCACCAGCGCGCTCACTAAAGCAGGGTTCCAGAAAGTGGGTGGTGTGTGGAGCTATGGGGGAACCCCGATACAGATTAACTTTATAATAAGGGTAGAGGATGAGAGAAGAGATGTAGGAGATCAGTTGGCAACAGCTCTTGAAACCCTGGGCTTCAGGGTTAACAGGCTGTACATGACCTTCGGCCCGGCTATAGATACGGTGTACGGGACAGATCCCGCAGAGTTTAAGTGGCACATATATACAGAGGGATGGGGTAAGACCGGTATAAGTAAGTATGACTCAGCATCCATAGCCCAGTTCTGCGCTCCATGGTTCGGCTACATGCCAGGCTGGGCTGAGGCTACGTTCTGGAACTATAGGAATGCGACTTTAGATGATATAACAGAGAAGATCTATAGCGGTAACTTCACAAGCAAGGAGGAGAGAGACTCCCTGTATAGAAAAGGAGTCGAGCTATGCATAGCTGAGAGTGTGAGGGCTTGGGTTGCTACGAGGCTTGATAACTATGTTCTGAGAGCAGATATAAGGGGATACACCAACGATGTCGGTGCAGGGCTGAGGGGTCTGTGGAGCCTGAGAGAGATGAACGCGCCTGGCAAGACAACACTTAACCTGGGTCACCTTTGGGTATATACAGCACGAACTGTGTGGAACCAGGTCGGCGGTTTCCAGGATGTCTACAGCGTTGATATCATGTATGGTACATGGGATCCCATGACATGGACTCATCCATTCAACGGACTTCCAATACCATTCAGATCCTCATTTGAGGTTCAGACAGCAGGTCCTACGGGCAAGCTAGACGTGCCTCCTGATGCATTTATATGGGATGCTTCGAGAGGCGGGTGGA
>Ga0105162_1001916_pt1 | contig 11432 bp, 10 predicted proteins | sample JNZ201metaG_FD_81532 | JGI IMG/M metagenome (GOLD analysis project Ga0105162, IMG submission 81532) | Hot spring microbial communities from Jinze hot spring, China to study Microbial Dark Matter (Phase II) - JNZ 20120812A | ecosystem: Environmental > Aquatic > Thermal springs > Hot (42-90C) >...
GGATAAATTAAAAGTAAGGACAAATGAAGAATATAGAGCAGTTGAAAAGGAAATTGAAGAAACAAAAAAGAAGAAGGAAAAGGTTGAAGATGAAACATTAAATCTTATGGAGAAAATAGAGATTGAAAAGAAAAATTTTGATATTTTTAAAAAGGAGAGTCTCCAAAAAATAGAAGATTTTAAGAAGAGAATAAAGGAACTTGAGGAAGAGGATAAAAGACTTAAGGATGAAATCCCAATAAGAAAGGATGAGAGGGTGAGGATTTCCAAAAGAATAAAATCAGAATATCTTGAAAACTATGAAAGGATTAGAAAAATAAGGGGAACTTTGGTTGTTGTTCCTGTTAAGGATGGTGCATGTGGTGGATGCCATGCATCTGTTCCAACTCAAAAAATTGATAAGTTAAGAAAAACAAGAGGAATTGATATATGCGAGCATTGTGGAAGAATTTTATATATTCCTGAGGAGGAATTATGAATGAGAAAATTATAATTTATTTTGATGGTTCTTCAATAGGTAATCCAGGTCCTTCTGCGGCTGCTTATATAATTGAGAAAGAAAATGGAGAAGTTCTTTTTGAAGAAGGAATATTCATTGGTGAATCAACAAATAATGTTTCTGAATACAAGGCTCTTATTTATGCCTTAAATAAGGCAAAAGAGATGAGTATAAAGGAAATTGAATTAAGAACTGATTCAGAACTTGTAATAAACCATCTTTTAGGTAAATATAGGGTTAAGTCTGATAAAATTATACCCCTTTTTAAAGAGGCAAAAGAACTTTTAAAAAATTTTAAATGGGAGATTAAAAAGGTCTCAAGAAAAGAAATGAAAAGAGTTGATCAGCTTGCCTTTGCAACTGCAAAATCTGGAAGATGAAAATTCTATGGGCTCCATGGAGAATTAAATATATTGAAGGATTCAAAAAGGGACATGAATGTATTTTCTGTATAAAACCAGAAAGAAAAAAAGAAAATTTTATTTTGAAAAAGGGTAAATATTCTTTTGTTATAATGAATACATTTCCCTATAATCCAGGACATTTAATGGTTGCTCCATATAAGCATGTACCTGAGCTCGGTGATTTAAATAAAGAAGAAATTTATGAAATTATGGAACTTATTAAAGAAGCAATAAAGGTTTTAAAAAAAGTTTATTCCCCTCATGGTTTTAATATAGGAGTTAATATTGGTAAAATAGCAGGAGCAGGTTTTGAAGGGCACATTCATTTTCATATAGTTCCAAGGTGGGAAGGAGATACAAATTTTATGCCTGTTTTAGGTAATACAAAGATTATATCTGAAGAGTTAAAAAGAAGTTATAGAAGACTAAAAAAATATTATGTTAAATGACTTTGTCAAAAAAATTAAAAATTTAAAAATAGCAGTAATTGGTGATGTAATTCTTGATGAATATATATTTGGTGAAGTTGAAAGGATTTCTCCAGAAGCACCTGTTCCTGTTGTTAAGGTGAATAGAAAATTTTGTAATTTAGGAGGAGCGGCAAATGTTGCTTTAAATATTAAAAAACTCGGTGCAACCCCTTTTCTTCTTGGAATAATAGGAAATGATGAGGCAGGTAAAAAGATAATCGAAAGGCTTAAAGAGAATGAAATAGATACAAAATTTTTAATAATTCCCTCTGATTGGAAAACAGTTGTTAAAACAAGGATAATAGCACAAAATCAGCAGATGATAAGGATTGACCAGGAGAATAATTTTAGGATAGAGGATAAGTATTTAAAGGAATTTTTTGAAAAATACGATGAATTGAAGAATTTTTGTGATGGAATTTTGATTCAGGATTATGAAAAAGGACTCCTTTCAAAAAAAAATATAAGTGAAATATTAAAGAATAAAAAACCAATTTTTGTTGATCCAAAATTTGAAAACTTCTTTTTATATAAAAATGTTACAATTTTTAAGCCAAATTTAAAAGAAGCTGAAAAGGTACTGGGTAAGAAACTGAGAGAAGAAGAAGATAGGATTTCTGCAATAAAATATATTAAAAATAGAATAAGATGTGAGAATTTAATAATGACAATAGGAGAAGAAGGGATGATTGGAATAGATGGTAAAAATAAAATATTTAAAGTTCCTTCAAATAAGGTTGAAGTTTATGATGTTACAGGTGCAGGTGATACCGTTATTTCCCTTTTGACTCTTTCCTATCTTTCTGGTCTTGATATAATTTCCTCGGCTGTTTTAGCAACAATAGGAGCAGGTATTGAAGTTACAAAACTTGGAGCCTCTCCTGTTGAAAAAAGAGAGTTGACAGAGGGCATTAAAAAATATTATAATTTTTTATTTAAAAATATTAAATTTTTAAAGGAGTGATTATGAAAAAGTTAATTTTGATAGGAATAGTATCTATTCTTTATGCTCAATATCCTGATACCCTTGATATAATAATAAATCCTGCTTCTGGCTCTATTGCTGATTATTACAGAATTGTGATTTATGTAAAAAATAAGGCAACAGGTCAAATTGACACTTCTTTTAATGGATTGATTGAACTTTGTACCGATGGTGATTGGGGATATAAGACTTTAAACTTACAATATCTTTATGCTTTTAAGGGAAGTGTTATAAATGACACTCTAAGGATATACAGGGCAGGAAATGTTTATGTTTATGGAAGATGTGCAGTTGGAAGAGGAAGATCAGAAATGCTTTCTCTTACGCCTTTATCTCCATATAAGTCTGTTATCCTTTATACAGGTCAAAATCTTATAAGGGGATATGGTAAAGGGAATTATGTTCCAACATCAATTTATGCAGGTGATTCTCTTTATTTTAGAATAATCTTAACAGATAAATATTATAATCCTGTTTCAGGTAATCTTCCTGTTCATTTTTCATCAAATGATTCTGTTGCAGAATATTTTCCTGATTCATTAACACTTTTAGATTCAACAAGAGTAAAAATAAAATTTAAAATAGCAACATATCCCCCACAATTTTTCCAACCTTCTGATTCAAGGTTTGTTTATTCTATTCCTTATGACCAAAATTTTAAGGGTGATACCCTTTCTCCTTCTTTTCAAGTTTTTGCAGGAAATTATGAAAAACTTTTACTTGTTGCGCCAGGTGAAAGACATTTTCCAGGTGACGAAAATAGAGGGAAGAAAGGGACAATTCCTTATCTTCCTTCAGCAATTCCTTTTTATTTAAAACTTTTTGCATGTGATAAATATCATAATTTCCTAAAAGGAGTAAATGATACAGGCATACTTGTATTTAATCCACCAGATACCTTGATTGATACAGTTCCCTCTTATATAAATCTTATAAATGGAGTTGATTCTTTTAGAACAACAATTTTTAGAGGTGGCGCATATGTAGTATATGGACTTGATAAAAATATAAATAGACAAAGTCCGTCGGTTATTCTTCAAATAGTTGGTTCAAGATATATATCAGAAGTCTCTCCTGATACAGTTTTATCAGGGAATGCAATCCATCTTAAAATTGAATTTGTTGACCCTCAAGGAAGTTTAGTTCCCCATTCACATCCTATTTATCTTACACCCGTAAATGCATCAAATCTTCAACCTGCTTCAGGAATAATAACTCCTCAAGTAGTTCAGATGGAACTTGGAAAATTTGAAGGTGATGTAATTTATACAACCCAAATGTCTGAAGAAATAAAAATTAAGATAACAGACGACCTTGGAACAGGAGAACATTATACAGATAAAATATTTGTTGCATATCTTAAAGCAGTTCCTGATACACTCATAAATTATCCAAATCCCTTTGGTAAAATAGGTTCCGAAGAGACATATTTTGTGTTTTATTTACCAAAACCAGCGGACGTTAAAATTTATATTTATGACTTGTTTGGAAATTTGATTAAAAAAATAGAGATGAATGGAGTTATTGGAGTAAATAGAACTAAATGGGATGGAAGGAATGAAAAAGGTAAAAAGGTTTCATCAGGATCATATATTGCTATTTTGAAGGCAACAAGTGGTGCTGAAGAAATTATTGAAACAAAAAGATTAATAAGTATAATAAGATAGGAGGGAGAAATGAAAAGAATTTTTTTAATTTTGCTTTTTGCTTCTTTAGTTTATTCTGAGAGTGGAAATTGGGGATTTAAGGGGAGTTATGAATATTTTCCTGTTTCTGCAAGAATCTTATCGCTTGCAAAAAGTGGCTCTGCCTTAACAGAAGATATGTCAAGTGTTTATTTTAATCCTGCCTGCCTTGCTTACATAAATCCGCAACAAATTGTTTTTTCAGATGCTCTTTTACCTCTTGGTTCTACAATGGGATGGTTTGGTTATGCAAGACCAACAAAAGATTTTGGTAATTTTGGAATTCATATAACAGGGTTATATGCAGGGAAAATGGAAATAACCGATATATGGGGGAATAAATTGCATGATAAATATGCTGATTTCAATATTTCAACTTCTTTAAGTTATGCAAGAGAATTAACTTATAATGTTGGTTTTGGATTCTCTTATAAACTTATTTATCATACAATTTCAGAATACAGTGGAATTGGACACGGTTTAGACATAGGATTTTTATTTTCAGGAAACAATCCCTTTTCTTTTGGTTTTTCAGTTTATAATTTACTTCCACCAAGAATAAAATTAATTGAAGAAACCGAAAGATTTCCTCTTGGTATAAAAGGAGGTTTTGTTTATAGAATTTATTATGATAAATTTCTAATACTCTTTGATTTAACAGGGGTTCCAGAGTATAATATAATAGAGCCATCAGCAGGTTTGGAATATAAGCCTTTTAAATTTTTAAGTATAAGAAGTGGAATGGACGATAAAAGATTTTGTTTTGGTTTTGGGGTTGAATATCCAATGATTGGTAAAACAATCGGTGTTGATTTTGCAGGGACATACCATTATTCTTCTGGTGGTGTGTTTCCTATGATCTATTATTTTACTCTATTTTTACATTTTGCTGGATTTAGACTGGAAGTAACTCCGAGTACATATGTTTTTTCTCCTACTTCAAGAGAAAATAATGTTTTACCTATAAGAATATTTGTAAATACAAAAAAAGAGATTGAAAGATATCAATTCCTTGTTAAAGATAGTAAAGGTGAAGTTATAAGAGTTTATAAAGATTATGGAGCACCCCCAAGAGAAATCATATGGGATGGAAGGGATGACTTTGGCTCCCTTGCAATGGATGGAAGATATTATTATGAATGTATAGTTGTTGAAAATAAAGGTTCTGTATTTAGAGAGGAGGGTTTTTTAAGTGAAATAAGAACAATAGGTCCTGCAGGGGAAATATTCTTTAAAGAAAAAATTAAAAGAAAAGAGGAGGTTCCTGAAGAGAAAAAAGAAAAAATAATCATTGAAGAAAAAGAGAAAGAAACTCCAGAAGAAAAGGCACCAGAAGGAGGAGGAAAATGATATTTTTTCTTTTGTTTTCATTATTATTCTCAGAAGAAGAGATTAAAAAAGTTGAGTATGCAGAAATTCTTTTCCATGAAGGTCTTTACGAAAATGCAATAGAATACTATAAATCATTAAAAAACACAAATCTTGGTAAGGCAATGGAATTAGAGTTTGATTACAGAATTGGAGAATGTTATTTCAATCTTGGTAAATATGATGAGGCTTATAAAATTTTTAAAAATCTTGAAAATAGAGCACAGAATTCTTATATTTTACCCGAAGTTTATTATGCCTTAGGTTTAATCTTTATTGCACAGGAAAATCCAAAACAGGCAGAAGATTATTTAATTCAAAAGATGAAAAAATTTCCAGGTTATGCAGAGGATATAAGACTTCTTGAGGCGCAGGGAATTTATTATTTTACACAAGCAATTTATGAATCTGCTTATAAGAAACTTGAAAATGCATTAACAGGGGTTGGTATTTTTTATAAAGGAGAAGCACTTGCCCGTCTTAAAAGACCTGTTGAAGCTCTTCAGAATTTCAAAAAAGTTGTAATGCTTTATCCAAATACTCCTCTTGCAGAATACGCATCCTTTGAGGCAGCAGAGGCACTTTATATAAATGAAGATTATAGGGGGGCAAAAGAACTTTATATAAGATTTATAAAGGATTATGGAAAATCCCCTCTTGTAGATTATGCAAATTATAAAATAGGTGCCTGTTTATTTCATGAAGGTGAATATGCAAAATCATTACTTTATTTTAAACCACTTTTAAAACATCAAGATAGAATACTTTCAGCACATGCCTATCTTATGTGCGGGAAGGCGTTAAGGGAAATTGGTAATAAGCCCGAGGCTTTAAAATATCTTTTAAAAGCCGCTTTTGATTTTCCAGGAACAGGTGTTGCTCCTGTTGCCCATATGGAACTTGGAAAAACATATCTTGAAATAGGTGATTCAGCACAGGCTATTATTTCTTACAGACAACTTGCAAATGTTTATAATACAGGTGAATATAAAGGTATTGGTGATTATTTAACTGCTTGCGTTTTATATAGACAGGGTAAGACACTTGAAGCTCAATATCAACTTGAATCTCTTTTGAAATATGCAAAGAATACCTTTATAGCATATCCTGCAACTTCTTTGCTTTTAAAATGTATGATAGATACAAAGCAATTTGATGAGGCAATTGCAGCAGGTGAGGAATTTTTGAGTTCAACTCCTCAAAATCTGGATGAAGAAATGTATCATTATATTTCTACATGGACAAATAGAATAAGACATATGCTTGCAGAGGCTTATTATCAGAGACAGGATGTTGCAAAGGCAATAAATTTATATGAATCACTTTCGGAAAGTGGTGATCCTGAAATAATGGGTGAAATATTTAATGCACTTGGATGGTGTTATATTGAGACAAAAAGATATGATGCTGCAATTCAGAAATTTGATGTTGTTATAAGTGGATATCAGAAGGATACATCTGCAGTTGTTTCTGCAATTTTTGGAAAAGGTGTAGCAATTTATGATAAAAGTGGTGATATTCAGAATCCAGAAGAAAAGAAAAAGAATTATTTGCAAGCTGCTTATACATTCAAATCAATTGCTCAAACTTATCCATCTCATAGTCTTACTCCTGCTTCTTTATTTTATACTGGTGAATCCTATGCAAGAGCCGGATACTATGCAAATGCAATAAAAGAATGGGAAGCATGTTTAAATGACTTTCCCGAATCTCCTTATGCAGCACTTTCTGCTTATTGGCTTGGAAATACTTATTTTAGAGCAGGTGAATTTGATAAGGCGATAACATACTACAGTGTTTTACTTGAGCAGTATCCAACTTCGCAGAAAGCAAAAGATGGTTTTGTTGAATTAGCAGCTACATATTATAATATGAAAAACTACGATATGACAGTGAATGTATTAAAGAAATTTCTTTCTCTTTATCCTGAGGATAGTCTTGCAGTTAATGCAAAAAAATTATTAGAGCAGGCATATTATTTTGTATCAAAAGAGGATGCAGAAAAAATAGAGGAATATTCAAAAGAATTTCCTGAAAGTGAACTCTTAGCAGAAAATCTATATAATCTTGCTGCAAAGCTCTATAATGAAAAAAAGTATGAAGAGGCGATAGAGAAAGCAAAGAAAGTTATTTTACTTTTCCCAAAATCAGAACTTGCTCCAATGGCTCAAAAAGTTGTTGTTGCTTCATATTCAGCACTTGGAAATAGTAAAGCAATGGCTGAAGAGGCTGAAAAATTTGTTACATATTTCCCAAACCATGAAGAAGTCCCAGTGATGCTAAAACTTGAAGCAATTGGGCTAATACAGCAGGAGAATTATTTAAAAGCGAAAGATGTTCTTGAAGTTTTGATAAAGAATTATTCAATGCATCCTGCTTCAAAAGAGGGGATAATTTTAAAGGCTGAATGCCTTTTAAATCTTGGAAAAACAAGAGAGGCTATAAGAGATCTTGAATCCCAATCCCCTTCTCCTGAGGTTGCAACAAGATATTATTATATTCTTGGTGAATCTTACAATAAAATAGGAAATACCCAAAAGGCAATTGAAAATTATTCAAGTCTTTTAAGGGTTGGCGGGATGGATGACCCTTATAGAATAAGAGGTTTATATCAACTTGCCTATTTGTACCAGTTAAGTGGAGATACGCAGAGAGCAGCATCAATATACGAAGCAATAGCGCAGGTTACAAGTGATAAAAATATAAAAGAGGATGCCCTTGGAAGGGCAAGTGCATTAAGAAAATAAGAGGAGGTGATTATGATACTTGGACAAAGTATAATAAAATTGGCATTGAATCCATTTATGCTTGCTCTTGAAGTTCTTTCACTTGTTGCTTTATGGGCAATAATTGATAGAATTCTTTCATACAGAAAAATTTCAGAAAGGGAAGAGGCAAAGTTTATTTCAAGAGCAAAGAATCTTATTGAAAGAGGTAAAATAGAAGAACTTAAAGCAATTTCAGAGGGCACTAAAACTCCAATAGCAAGGATTGTCTATATGGTTATGGAAAATCCTGAACTTCCAAGAGATGTACTTGAATCAATACTTTCTTCTGGAATAATGGTTACAGAACTTGAACTTGGAAGAAAATTGACAGTTCTTGGAACTGCAAGTTATATTGCTCCTTTGCTCGGGCTTCTTGGAACAGTTGTTGGAATAATACAGGCATTCTATGGAGTAGCAAAGAAAGGTGCAGCAGTAGGACCTGAAGCAATGCTTGAAGGTGTTGCAATTGCCCTTTTAACAACAGCACTTGGAATAATAATTGCGGTTCCCTGTGCAATAATGTACAATTATTTTAGAAATAAAATAAATCATCTACTTGCAAGGATTGAAGTTTCAAGTAAAGAGATATTAAACTATTTAATCTATGTAAGGGATAAAACTAAATTATGAAAAGGAGAAGTTTAATAGGTGGAGCACCTCCAATAGATTTAACACCTGGAATAAATGTGGCTCTTTTACTTGTTCTTGTATTTGTTTTAGGCGCTGCTCCAATTTTTCAAACATGGCTTTCTGTTACTGCTCCAAAGGTGAGAAAGGCGCCAATTGAAAAAGCATCTCCTACAACTGAATTTAAAGTAAATATTCATTTAAAGGAAAATGGAGAAATAATTTTGAATGAAGAAAAGATTACATATGAAAAACTTGAAGAAATTTTACCAGAACTTCTTGCAAGAAGCCCTTCCCGTCTTGTGATAGTTTCTGCTGATTCCCTTGTCCCCCATGGAAAGGTTGTAGAAATTCTTGACCTTGCAAAGCAAAAAGGTGCTGTTGAGGTTGCACTTTTAAGGAGAAAATGAGTATAATGTAAAACTATGAGTATAAGAAAAGAAAGACAAATGGCAAGAATAAATATAACACCTCTATGCGATGTTGCTTTTACTGTTTTAATTACACTTATGATAGCAACTGCTGTTATACATTTAAAACCGCCTCCTTTTCAAGTATTCTTACCTCTTGCAAAAACAGTTGAACCAAGGGGTGCTGAGATGGTTACAATAGATATAGATGAGGAGGGTAGAAATATTGCTGTTCAGGGACACATAGTTAGTTGGGGAAATTATATTTATTATGTAAAGGAAGAAGCTGAGAGAGATCCCACAAGACTTTTGCTTATAAGGGCTGATAAAGATGTTCCTCATGGTATTGTTTTAAGAGTTTTGGATGATTTGAAAAAATTGTCTTCAGAATTTGCCCAGGAGGAAAAAGAATTTTTTTATAAAGTTGCTTTTGGAACGAGGAAAAAAGAATGAAAACAACAACAACAAAAGTTTATTCGCTTGTTTATAGAACACCAAGAAAGAATGATTTTTTTGGTATAATTGGTTCAATTGTTTTACATATAATAATATTTTTGCTTTTGCTTTTAAGACAGGAAAGAATTGAGACAGGTTCTTCACTTTCAGTTACACTTTTAGAAGAGGAAAGGAAAAAAGAAAAGAAGGTGGAATCTCTGGAAAAGAAAGAACCCGAAGCCCCAAAACAACAGGTTAAAGTTACTCCAAATTTAATGTATGCTTTAAGGCAGATGGCTCCAACTCCCCCTCCACCTATTCCTGCAGTTTATCAAAAATTTGAGATTCAGAAGGTTGAAAGGCTTCCACAAGAGCCAGGTGTAGTTCCTCCAATTGGAGGAATAGAGATAAAAGAAATTACAGAAGCACCTGGCCCTCAAGCAAGACTTGATATTTCAAAAATTGAACTTGCAGAAGGAGGTTTTGGTGGTGAGATAGTTGTTGGAAGGGGTGTTCCTACATCAGAAATTTTAAAAGCACCAGTTCATACATCTGCTATAAGCATAGGTGAAGTAGCACCTGAAGCAACAGGTTCCACATGGGGTGGCGGGCTTTTAGAACCCGGAGGTGGTGCTGGTGGAAGAAAAGGTATAGATATTGGAGTGAAGATTGAAGAACGTGCTCCTCCACCACCTGCTGTTTCAACCCCTTCTGTTAAAATTACAACAACGCCAACAATTGAAAAAAAAGAAAAGAAAGTAACTTTTGAAATTTCAGGAAGTATAGCAGGTAGAAAAATACTTTATGGTCCTTTGCCCTCTTATCCTTCATGGGCTGCTGAAAGAGGTCTTGAAGCAGTTATTGTTTTAAGAGTTTATGTAACGCCGGAAGGCAATGTTAAATCAAATCTTGTTGTTTTTCATACATCAGGTTATCCTGAGTGGGACGAATTGGTTAAAAGAATATTATTAAGCTGGAGATTTGAACCTCTTCCAGAGGGAAGTGATGTTATTCAGTCAGGTTATATAACATTTAGATTTATTTTGGAGTGATGAAAAGGTTTTTAATTTTGTTTTTGATAATCTCAGGGTTTGCGCAGGAAGAGAAAAAAGAATACGAGATAAAGGAAGTGTATAAAGGTATAATAGAAGAAAGGAAAAGAGTGTGGGCTTTATTTTATAATCCTCTTGATGCAGCCTATGAACCTCTTCTTAAAAAAGGTTATATATTTGATGAAAGATTTGGTAAAGGTATAATTAAGCCTCCTTTACCATCCCTTGCTTCAGAAGAACTTCGTAAAGCATGGCTTCAAAGTATTGTAAGGGATGAAGTTGGATTTTTCAATCCATTTTTTGAAAGAGAGGTTAAGGAATGGGAATTAAAAATAGTTGACTCAAATAATAAAGTTTTCAGAACATATATAGGGGAAGGTAAGCCACCAAAAATAATAAAATGGGATGGAAAGAATGAAAAAGGAGAAGTACTTGATGTAAGTCTTGATTATTTTTATATTTTTACAGTGAAAGATGCAATAGGGAATGAAGTTAAAACAACTCCAAAGAAGATTAAGTTAAGTGGGATACTTTATGAAGATGGACCAAGATGGATTGTATCAGTTGATGGGAATGAAATATTTGAAAAAAATAAAGATAAAATGAAATCTTTTACTCTTTTAGAAGAAGCGAAATCAATAATTAAAGAGAAAGCAAGAGCAAAGGTTAAAGTTGTTGTCTATGGAAAAAATCCAGAACTTACAAAGAAAAGATATGAAAGGGTAATGA
>Ga0105162_1001917_pt1 | contig 11427 bp, 9 predicted proteins | sample JNZ201metaG_FD_81532 | JGI IMG/M metagenome (GOLD analysis project Ga0105162, IMG submission 81532) | Hot spring microbial communities from Jinze hot spring, China to study Microbial Dark Matter (Phase II) - JNZ 20120812A | ecosystem: Environmental > Aquatic > Thermal springs > Hot (42-90C) >...
CCTTCAACAGTTATTAATTCACACAATTTGCTGATTTGATTATACCATAGACAAGGCAAAAAAATCAACGCTCTGTATCCCCGCATTAAAATGCCGGGCTTTAGAGCGTCAAAGCACTGTAAAGGAATATATGTGCTTACCTGAAAACAGTATTTGAGACCCGATGATTGAAGAATTACTTGAGGAAATTCTTACGAAAGATTACCAAAAACCAATTGCAAAAAGTTGGTACCTCCAACCGCTTAAGGATGTCGAAAATGTTTGCTACAGACAGGAAATTTTTGAGGATTTGGTGAACAACCAGAAGTTGCTCGAGAGTTTAAGGGATTTTACTGAAAAGATGGAAGACGTACGCAGAATTCTTAGAATGACCAAAGAACTAGGTTACGAAGTCAACAAAAAAGGATGGTTTTTGGAAGCTGGCTTTTTGTATTGCAGTACCATCGAAAAGCTGTCTATCTTTTTGCGGCACGTGGAGATAAATTCCTCAGGCCTTGTAAACTTTCGGAACTACCTTAACAGGTACGTATCTTCAGTACGATATACGGCTCTAAAATCTGATTGTGAACTGGTGAGAAACATAATAAGAGACGTGAAATACGTCCTCATCCTCCAACCCGGTCAGGTAACAGTGAAAGAATACGAAAATGAAGAAGAGTACGCAAATGCCATCGAGAAAACGTTTCAAAAGTTTAAGGAAGAAGAATGTATCGAAAAATACAGGTTCAATCTGCAAAAAGCAACAGGTATGAATCATATCGAGGCTAGGATCGTCGAATTTCTAAAAACAATCCAGCCAAAAGTTTTTCAATTGCTCGATGAATTTTTCGAAAAACACGAAACTTTTTTGGATGAGACTTTGGACTCAATTTCCAGGGAACTGACATTCTATACGAGCTATTTGGATTTTGTTAACCGACTGGGTGCGAGTGGATTACCTTTTACAATTCCAAAAGTAAGCGAAAAGGACAAAGAAGAGTTGATAATCAATACATTTGATCCAATTCTTGCAGCAAAATCTGGAGGACATGTTGTTCAAAACGATGTTATTCTAAAACCTGGAGAGCGTATTATGGTAATTACAGGACCAAACCAGGGCGGGAAAACAACTTACGCACGTTTGTACGGATTGCTTCACTACCTTGCTGGCCTCGGTTTGCCTGTTCCTGGTAGCGAAGCAAAATTGTTTTTACCAGATGGTATCTATACACACTTCGAACGTCAAGAAAAAGTCGAAAGTCAAAAAAGCAAACTTGAAGACGACCTAATCCGGTTGAAAACCATCCTGGGAAAAGCAACACAAAACAGTTTGTTGGTATTTAATGAGATATTCTCATCGACAGCCTCGTACGACGCCACGCTATTGGGTAAAGAGTTAATCGCTAAACTCAGCAATCTTGATTGTCTTGTTGCTTGGGTAACGTTCATTGATGAATTATCCAACTCAGAAAACGGGAAAGTCGTCAGTTTAGTGGCACTCGTTTCTCCTGAAGATCCTTCGATAAGAACGTTCAAAATTGAGAGGCGAAAAGCGGAAGGAAAGGCACATGCATTTTCCATCGCACGTAAGTACGGCCTTACCTACGAAGAAATAAAGAGGAGGCTCAGTAATGAGAGTCCAGTTGCTTAACGACGAACATACCAATCGAGAATTCAAGTCACTCCACCTGACAAATTGGTCTGAACTGGTCGATGATTTTGGTTTGGAACCTATTCTCAACATCATGAGCGGTGGTGACCAGTTCTTCAGGAATGTGGTTATTGATGTGCTCTCAAGACCTCTACTCGACCCAAAGTCCATATTTTACCGTCAACAAGCTCTCAAGGACGTCCTAAAGAACAGACATGTAGTTGAAAAGTTGTACGAAACACCGGTAAGAGTTAGAGAACAGAAGCGGAGAAACTGGCTCGGAATTCTCGGGGTCAAGACACCTTCGAACGTGTTACACGGAGCAAGGAACTATCTGAAATACTTGTTGACGGACTAACCGAATTACGAAACATCGCAGATGCATATGCAGAAAGTTTTGAATTACCTGCTTTTAAAAACTTTTTCAAAACTGTTAAGACAGAGCTTGACGATAGGTACTTGACGTCTTTAAGAAAACATCTGGAAAATCTGAAATTCACAAGTGGTGTTCATGTGATCTCGTACCTCGGAACTGGTTGCGAGGGAACGGGTTACACATTGGCTATACCCAACAAAGTTCGAGGGCTCAGAAACCTCTTTAAGCACCCAAGGAGCTACACGATAAAATTAAACCCACGCGATGACGCGGGACTAAGCTTTTTGGAGGAACTCAGGAATATGAGTCTCCAAAGTGTTGCTCAGGCGACAGCTTGCGCTACCGAATTCATAGAAAAATTCTTTCTAAATCTCCAATTCGAAACAGCATTCTGCCTCGCATGTTTGAATCTGGCTGATAAAATACGTGAACTCGGTTTACCGATGACGTTTCCAGAAGCATTACAAGTGGAAAGCAATGTTCTAGAGTTTGAAAACCCTTACAATCTAAGCCTTGCACTGATTTCAAACTCAAAAATTGTCCCAAACACACTGAAAGCAAAAGGTAAGCAACTTTTCGTTATAATGGGGGCAAACAAGGGAGAAAAGACGGTTTTTCTCAGAAGTTTAGGTATTGCGTTTATAATGATGCAGGCCGGATTATTCGTGCCAGCCAACCACTTTAGAGCTCCGATAAGTTACGGCCTTTTCACTCACTTTCGAAGAGAAGAGGATAGAAACTTACGAGTTGGAAAGCTTGAAGAAGAAGAACTCGTGCGTATGAAGGCGATTATAAATAATATTAAACCCCGTAGCCTGTTGCTTCTCAACGAATCGTTTTCCTCAACAAACGAATACGAGGCCTTTGAGATAGCCTATCAAATTATCAGGGCTTTATTGGAAAATCACGTGACTGTGTTTTATGTAACACACCTGTACGACTTTGCGTCACGCTTTAAAGATTCTCGAGAAGCACTCTTTTTGGAATCTGAAAGGAGAGAAAACGGGGAGAGAACTTTCAGAATTATCGAGAGTCGTCCGACATTCACAAGTTACGCTCTTGAATTGTACAAGCGGATCTTCAACGTTTAAAGGACTTTACAAACAACAGAATCAACCTTTTTTTCGTCAAAGTACGCCTGCGCTAAACACCCAGAATAGCACGAAACGTTTCTTAGCGAGCAAGTCCGACAACTTCTAGGTATCAGGATTTCTCTGTCAAACCTTTCCCAAATTGCCTTGAACCGCTCGCTTCTTACGTTTCCCATGTAAAATTCGGGATTATATCTGAAATGTCCGCACGGAACGACGTTCCCGTCAACAAGAATGGAAGCGTGCGTCTTTCCAGCTGTACACTCTTCGCCAAAAATGTTCTCTTCCACGTACAGTGGCACGGAACCACCATTTTTCCAATAAGCACGCAACTTTTCGGCAACAAACTCGACCATTTCCTTGCTTGGTAGCAGTTTATCCTTGTTCAACCACCCCCTACCAACTGGTATGAACCTGTCCACATACAAACTCGCTCCAAGTTCCTTAGCCAACGATAACATATCCTCGATGTACGAGTAATTTATCCTGTTAACGACGAACAGTAACGTTACATCAAATCCAGCTTCCAAAAAATTCAGTATGCCTCGATAAGTCTTTTCAAAAGTTCCCCTTCCCCTGACCGCTTCGTGCACCTCAGCAACTGGACCGTCCAGTGACACCCCAATCAGCAATTCGGGAATAATCTCTTTAATTTTTGCAACGTACTCTTTCGTTGCAAGGGATGCGTTGGTGTTCATCATCATTTGTAACCCTTTCGACTTGCCGTACGACAAAATTTCGAGCAAATCCATTCTTAACATTGGCTCTCCGCCAACGATATCTAGTATTTCAGCTTCCACTTCTACGAGCTGGTCTATGACACTTTTAATCTCGTCTGTTGAAAGTTCAATGCGCGATTTCTTCCCCGCATTGCAATAACAATGTGCGCATGTATAGTTACATGCGGTGGTAATTTCATATTCTATATTTTTCGGTCGCTTTCGCATAATTCTTCCTCCAATTCTAAATTCAGAACATTAGAGTAATAGGAGGGCAATTGGAAAGGTGTGCAGCCTGCGCAATTCGTCTCTGGTGGAGGCGGCGGGAATCGAACCCGCGTCCGAAAGTAAGTCCCCTCGGGCATCTCCGAGCGCAGTCTGTGTTTTGATTCTCGTCGCAACGACGCCCACAGACAGGCTCCGTTGCGACCAGCCTCACTAGGTAAGGTAACCCGGACCGTGAGGCAAAGTCCGGCTACCTGGCTGGCTACGTCACGCCCAACCACAAGAGGCCAGCCAACCCTTGTGGTGGACGGCTGCCTTAACTAACTAGGCAGCGAGAGGAACGTATTCGTTGGCACTTATCTTTTCCCTGCCGTTTTTTTACGAGGACGGCAGGCAACCTCGGCTCGCTTCCCGAGGAGGCCTACCCCCGTCGAAACCGTTCGCCCCCTCAATGATTTTCACATTTTCAATAGTTTAGACTTCTCATCTATTTGAAACGTTCAAGGCAGAAAGGCTAATAATCGAACAAAAAGGACGATGGGAACCCATCGTCCACCCCTGGTGCCGAGGGCGGGACTTGAACCCGCACGGCCCCAATGGCCGCATGGCCCTCAACCATGTGCGTCTGCCAATTCCGCCACCTCGGCACTCTCTTCTGGAGCGGGTGACGGGTTTCGAACCCGCGACCCCTTGCTTGGCAAGCAAGTGCTCTACCGCTGAGCTACACCCGCCCAATTATTATCTTCCCTCTTGGTGCGAGAGGAGGGATTTGAACCCTCACGGGGGGGTTAGCCCCACTGGATTCTAAGTCCAGCGCGTCTGCCAGTTCCGCCACTCTCGCACCATTACTGGTGACCCGGGCGGGATTCGAACCCGCGACCCCCTGATTAAAAGTCAGGTGCTCTACCTGCTGAGCTACCAGGTCACCCAGACGCTTTATCAGTGCCGATATGAATATTACCACACACTCCAAACCATGTCAAGAGGATTTTCTGGCTGGTTCTCGAACTGGTGTAGACGTACTTACGAGATAGAAAAAGAAAACAGTTTAGATGAAACTCTAAAAAGAATAGAGGCGTCTCCATCATGTCTTAGATGATTAAAAAGCATAGCCCCTAAGTGCTACGAAATTTCTTGATGGGAAGTCAACCTATGAAAACGCACATAGAGCGAATAATGAGTGGTTTTTAACGATTCACAAAAGCGAAAGAAAAGCAAAGAATTCAGAGAGAAAGCCCGAAGATAGCAAGGGACGTGGAAGAAAGCAAGAGCAAACAACGGGAAAGGAATGGTGCCGTATAAAAATTTAATCAAGATTATGTATTCAAAACTACCAGTAAACTCACACTCAACATTAGTTTCAGCTCTTCATTCAGAAATGAAGTACCTTTAACAACGAAAATACTGAACAATTTTTCACTCAATGATGTTTGCAGGTTTTTGTCTCTTTTAGAGAGACGTATCGGCACTTATGCAGGTTGACGAAAAGCGTCGATTATTGTTTGAGTACCCTGCCGCCGGATGAGAAGTAGATTAAAGTTCATTGAAATCGGAACGATACCAATGAGTTGTATTGCGAAATTCATCGTTCATCAAACCTTATTTTAGGCTATTGAACGGCAAACGGTTTTGTCGTAAAATGATGCTGAGGTGTAAAAAATGTAAGGAGTGAGCGGATTTATGAAAAAACTCAGGATGGCTCTAGTAGGTTGTGGTCGTATAGGGTCAACGAAACACGTTGAGGCTATTGTAAAGAATATCGACGTGCTTGAACCTGTTGCCGTGTGCGATGTTGTGGAAGAAAAAGCGAAAGCAACAGCTTCGAAGATTTTAGAGCGTGTCGGTATTGAACCGAGGGTGTACACGGATTTCATTAAGATGGTTGAGGTGGAAGAGCTTGATTTTGTTGCCATCGCCACCGAGAGTGGTTACCACTATGAGATTACCATCGAACTTTTGAAGAGAAACTTGCACGTTCTTGTGGAAAAACCGATGGCTTTGTCAACGAAACACATGGATGAAATGATTAACCTCGCGCGTTCGAAGAATCTGAAACTTGGTGTGTGCTTTCAAAACAGGTTTAACCCTCCGATAGTTGAATTGAGGAAAAAGATAGAATCCGGAGCGTTTGGAAGGATTTACTACGGGGTTGCGACCATCCGCTGGAACCGCGATGAGAATTACTATAGACAGGCGCCTTGGAGAGGAACTTGGAAGCTTGATGGCGGTACGTTGATGAATCAGTGCACGCACAACATCGACCTTCTCCAGTGGATGCTTGGTGGGCAGGTAGAGGAAGTTTACGGAGTTATTCGGAAATTCAATCATCCATACATCGAGGCCGAGGATTTTGGTGGTGCGATAGTTAAATTCAAAGATGGAATCGTAGGGCTCATCGAGGGAACGGCGAGCGTATATCCAAAAAACCTCGAGGAGACACTTTCCATTTTTGGCGATAGCGGTACAGTGATAATTGGTGGTCTTGCGGTTAACCGTATCCAAGTTTGGAAATTTCCTGGCGAAGATTCGCATCCATTTATGAGTTTGCCTGATCCAGATACGGTGTACGGTTATGGGCATGTGCCCTTGTACAAGGACTTTTACGAGGCTATTGTGGAGGACAGGGAACCGAAGGTACCGGGTGAAGAAGGTAAAAGAGCTGTAGAAATCGTTCTTGGGATATACAAATCAGCGCTGGAAAACAAACCGGTTAAGTTTCCGTTTGAGTTCTCGACGGAAGAGATGCTAAATCTTGATTTCTGAGAAAAATCACTACCATGTGAAGTTATGCTGTTCTTTTGTCAACAACAGAATCCTTCAAAAATAAAAACAAGAATAAAAACAAGCCACCTTAAAGGTAGCTTGTTTTGAAAGCTTTTCTTTGTTACTCTGCGTATTCACTATTTTCCATAAGCTATCCAAGCATTGATACCGCATTCTTCAATTACAGAAATTATCGCTTCCCCGATTTCTTCATTTGGAAGTTGGAAAAAATTGCAAGATACTTAGTTCTTCTTTTCCAATCGCAGGGAAGAGTTCCAGTTTACTTAAAAATGAGTATGGATAATTGTATTGCAGTGCCCGTTGTGTGGGTATCAACCCACTGTATAGTTTTTCAATCAAGTAAGCCGACAAACTCTTGGAAAACAAAATCCTATGCTTATCGGCACCAAGGACATCCCTCTTTTGAAAAGCACACAAGAACTTTACAGGTAATTAGTTATCGAAACAGCGCGACTTGGTGCAGAAGGAAAAATTCCACCGGATTACATGCAAATGCACGTCAAAATACTCACACAAGACACGAGCAAAGACAAAGAACTGGAAAAAGTGATAAGAACCTACTTACTTTCATACGCAGAAGATAAGAGTGTAAAAGCCCTTGTTGCGCAAACAGAGAATGCCATGATGAAAATAAAACCAACAACCACAACAATCCCTCAACAAAAGCAAACAACAACTCCTCAACCAACACAGCCTCAGCTGCAACCAACGAAAGGAAAATGGATACTGAAAATAACCGCAGGGAATGAATTAGCAAAAACGGGGGCCGTATATCTCAAAGGACAAGAGAAAGGGAAAACTTGACAGTGGAGAGCTCGCATTACTGGACTTAGCAGTTGGAAAACACACGATAGTTGTTGATGGAGAAAAAATAGAAAAGTGGGAAAAGCAAATAGATCTGAAAAGCGAATATGAAATTCAGGAAATAAAAGTTGAAGCACAAGTGGCAAGCAGGCCAGTGCGAATAATAGCAGAGCCAGCGGGAGTAAAAGTATGGATAGACAGAAAAGAAGTAGGAACAAGCCCATGGCAAGGAAAGATAGGAATTGGAAAAGTGACAGAGATAAAAGCATGGGCAGAAGGATATCGAGAAGAAAGGAAAATAAATATTCCAGCTAAAGGAGAGATGAAAGAAGTAAAACTAACATTGAAAAAAACTCACCACCACAAACGCCAAAATTATTAGAACCAACAGATGAAGCACTAATCACTCCATTCGATGCTGTCTCGAGATGGGAACAATCAGAAGATCCAGAAGCAGATGACGAGGGATACGATGTATACTTTGGACAGCAAGGAAATCTCAAACTGATAGCCTCTAACCTAAAAGCACTGGAATAGAGCATAAAAAATTTAGAAGCTTCAAAGGCTTATGCATGGAAAGTAGCAGCTAAAGATAATTACGGTGCGCAAACAGAGAGTAAATTACAACGGTTTTCAACAGTATCAACCGGAACGCTGAAGTGGAACTTTAAAACTCGTGAAAGTATAGGCTCCAGCCCAGCGATAGGAGCAGATGGTACGATTTATGTAGGAAGCTGGGATAGTTACCTATACGCGCTTAGCCAAGATGGAACGTTGAAATGGAGATTTCAGACCGGTGGAGGTATAACCTCTGGTCCAGTGTTAGGTCAAGATGGAACTATTTATTTGGGAAGCAACGATGGTAATTTGTATGCCATCATAATTGATTCGAAAGGTTTGGCAAATTCGCCTTGGCCCAAGTTTAGGGGTAATTTCCGCAATACAGGAAGGTTCGGTAATAATTGAGCTTAATGTGGCGACTGTATATATAAGTTGCTTTAGTTGTTTTATGCTTTACTCTTTTGCCTTTCTCGATACCAATATCACCGACGACGATGGTTTGACCTTGATGAAGGGTTAGTTGCAGTGTAATAGGAGGATAACACGCCATTAATGTTTGACAACGCCACTTTCCGCGAAAGCGGGGGAGTTTTGTCTTAGCGCAAGGAAAATACAAATGAAAGGTCTTTTGATGGTATAATATTCTTGGACAAATAAGTTTCGAGTGGCTGTTTTCATCTTCTTACTCGCAACTAATTGCAGAGTCGGATTCTGGTAACTGTGAGGTGGCAAAGGTGAAAAAACTATTACCAAAAGGGATAAATGATTACAAAAGGATAATAAGTGGGAATTACATATATGTTGATAAGACAAAATACATATATGAATTGGTGAATAACGAGACTGTGACGTTTTTATCGAGACCAAGGAGATTTGGTAAGAGTTTGTTGTTGAGCACGCTGGAATATTTGTTTAGGGGAGAGAGAGAATTATTCAAAGATACATGGATATACGACAAATGGGATTGGCAAGAGTGTCCCGTTGTACATATAAGTTTTGCAAGTGGTCGGTTTGAAAGTACAAAGAATTTGGAAAGTAAGTTGAACATGATTCTTAATTTTTGTGCTAAACGATATGGAATTGAGTACGAGTATACGGAACCAGACGAAAAATTTGTCGAATTGTTGACAAAGTTATATGAAAAGTATGACAAGTCGGTAGTGATACTGATAGATGAATACGAAAAGCCAGTATTGGATAATGTAACCAATCCACAGAAAGCCAAACAGATGAGAGAATTGCTTAGAGGGTTTTACAGTGTGTTGAAAGATTACACGGGGATAATTAGATTTTTGTTAATCACAGGATTAACGAAATTCACAAAGATGGGTGTGTTCAGTGCGTTAAATAATCTGACAGATATTTCATTCAAACCAGAATACTCCCAGATGCTTGGATACACTCATGAGGAAGTTATTCAGTATTTCGATGAGTACATCCAGAAATATTTGCATTTGACAGGATTAAGTAAAGAAGAATTTCTTGAGATGTTCAAGGAGTATTACGACGGATATTCGTTTGATGGTATATGGTATGATGAGAACGGAAGAGATAGAAGAGTGTACAATCCGTATGCTGTGTTGCTATTTTTCGATAACATGAGGTTTGGTCCTTACTGGAGCGATTCAGGAGCACCAGGTTTTGTGTACGAGTATCTCAAAAATCATGGCATTTCTAAGCAAGAGTTATTGCAAGATAAATTCTCAGAAAGTGATTTCTCAACGTTTGAAATAGAGGATAACCCACCAAGTATGTTCCTTGCTCAAGCAGGGTATTTATCATTAAAACTAATCACAGACAGAACAGACCCAGAGCCGATATACGAATTGTACATACCAAATACGGATGTAAGGAAAGGACTGGAGAAGTTTATTTTATCGATTCAAAATAGCATAGAATTAACGGAAGTGATTAGGGATTCAAACGACTTATTCAAAGCGATAAAGGTTAGAGATGTAGAGAAGATGATAAAAGTGATAAACGCGATATATTCAAAAGTAAGTTCAAGGGCAAGAAAGCAAATAGAGAAAAGTGGGAAAGAAGACAGACTGACACATCTTGAGGCGTTTTATCAAAGTATAATGGTAAGTTTATTTGAATCGACGGGTGTAAATGTGGTAAGTGAAGAAGAGAGTGCGGGCGGGAGGGCGGATGTTGTTGTCAAATACAATGGCTTGGTTTATGTGATAGAAATAAAAGTCGACAAAAGTGCAAAAGAAGCGCTTGAACAAATAAAGGAAAGAGGGTACCACGAACCGTACAAAGGCAAAGAGGTGTATTTAATTGGAGTGAACATTTCAAGTGAAACGGGAAAGATAGAAGAATTTTTATATGAAAAGCTTTAAGTTCGGAATCCGAGCTTCGGTTTCTGGATTCCGATAAATTTCCCCGCGAACCGATACTGTATCGTTTTTGGTACGAGCTGGGTATTTGACGGTTAAAAGGAAGATAGACATTGGGTTATACGAAACAGATTTTCCGAACATAGAGGCTGGAGGATCGATAACACAAATAATGCTTGAACTTGAATGTGGGCTAAGTTAAGGAGAAATAGAAGACAAAGTGCGAGTGATGTATGCTTTGTTATTTGGGGTGCAAGTGAGATGTGAGATGGAACGAAAGGTAAGAACGAGACGGATAGACATATAGACATGTACATAATGGAGCTAAAGGTTGAAAAACGTCCCAAGAGGGCATGGACAGATAAAAGAAAAGATAAAAAAGATATAATGATCATGTCGAAGAAGAATAGAATTTCAAGATAATCATTCGTAGACGAAATAAAAAATGCCCATAAGACTTGATAGTGGGATAGACTTGGGAACGTTACTTAAATGTTACATGAGATTTGCAAATCAACAAAGCGAGATAATGTTCAGCAAGAGAAATTGCTACGAAGGAATGTACCAGTAAAACCGGGATTAATTTTCGAATACATATGTGGGACTGCTGCTGAGACATATTTAACAATCAATTTGCCGAGAACATAGGACAATTCTTCACTTTTCTGAATAGCCCTAGGATATTTTCGGAAGAAGATCCTCATTTCGTTTTCCTGTTCGCTGAATTTCATTTCCCTATCTCCACAAAACTCTTTCTCATTTTCTTTACCTATTTTTTCATTCCGATCTCACGGTGTGTGTTCTAAACCATGGTGTTACCGTTGAAATGATTTTTGAGAAAGTGGTTTTCTTAGTTTGTGATTTAATTGCTCTTAAGTTGAGTCAAATGGCCAGA
>Ga0105162_1001918_pt1 | contig 11418 bp, 7 predicted proteins | sample JNZ201metaG_FD_81532 | JGI IMG/M metagenome (GOLD analysis project Ga0105162, IMG submission 81532) | Hot spring microbial communities from Jinze hot spring, China to study Microbial Dark Matter (Phase II) - JNZ 20120812A | ecosystem: Environmental > Aquatic > Thermal springs > Hot (42-90C) >...
GATCCTGAACAGGACCAACTACCTCGCGACCATCGGTCACCTGAGGAGGGTCCAGAGCCCGCTGAGCAGGAGCCAGCCCCACTTCGAGGCGAGGGACCTCCACGGCACCCACTGGGGGAGGATATGCCCTGCGGAGACCCCTGAGGGAGCGAACGCCGGGCTCGTGAAGAACCTGGCCCTTGGCGCTGAGATAACGGTGCCGCTGACGGAGGAAGAGGAGAGCGAGCTGAGGGGGAAGCTGCTGAAGCTGGGGCTCGTGAGCCTGATGAGCGTCCTCGAGCGGAGGACGAAGAGGAAGGACCTGAGGGCGAAGGTCTACATCAACAGCGAACTGATCGGATACCACCCCGATGGCAGGCGCCTGGTGGAGGAGCTCCGGCGGATGAGGAGGGCCGGCGAGATAAGCCAGTCCGTCAACTTCGTCGTTCGGGAGTACGAGGGCTTCCAGGAGGTGGAGATCTACACGGACGAGGGCAGGGTGAGGAGGCCTCTGCTGGTGGTGGAGAGGGGACAGCTGCTGCTCAAGCGCCAGATGGTCGAGTCGATCGCACAGGGGACCCTGAAGGCCAGGGATCTGCTATCGGTAGGGGTGATCGAGTTCCTCGACGCGGCGGAGGAGGAGAACGCTCTCGTCGCGATCAACCCCAACGAGCTGACGGAGGAGCACACGCACGCCGAGATAAGCCCGCTGCTCATGCTGGGAGCGGTTGCGGGGATCATACCCTACAGCAACCACAACCAGTCTCCGAGGAACGTGTACGAGGCCTCGATGGCGAAGCAGGCGCTGGGGCTGCCACTGGTCACGTACGAGCTCAGGACCGACAGCAGGTTACACCTGATGATCTACCCGCAGAAGGCGCTCGTCAGGACCAAGACGATGGAGCTGCTCGGGCTCGACGAGAGGCCCATCGGCCAGAACTTCGTCGTGGCCATCCTGACGGGTTACGGTTACAACATCGAGGACGCGGTGGTGCTGAACAAATCCGCGATAGAGCGGGGTCTGGCGCTCACGATCAGCTACAGGACCTATGAGGTCGAGGCGAGGCAGTACTTGGGAGGAGAGAAGGACAGGATCACGATACCGGACCCGAGCGTCCGCGGTTACAGGGGCGAGGCGTACTACAGGGCCCTCGACAGGGACGGGATAGCGCTTCCTGAGTCGGAGCTGACCGGGGGCATGGTGATGGTCGGGGTCGTCAGCCCTCCCAGGTTCTTGGAGGAGTACGTCAGGGCCTCGGCGAGGGAGATGATCTGGCGCGACGCCTCCGAGGCGGTGAGGCCGTCCGAGGTTGGGACGCTCGACGAGGTCTTCATCTCGCGCACCACGGAGGGGAACACGCTCGTCAAGCCGAGGGTCAGAGCGATGTGCTTCCCCGAAATAGGTGACAAGTTCGCGTCGAGGCACGGCCAGAAGGGCGTGATCGGCATGGTCTTCCGGCAGGCGGACATGCCCTACACCGCGAGCGGCATCGTTCCGGACCTGATCATCAACCCGCACGCTTTCCCGTCGAGGATGACCGTCGGCCAGCTGATCGAGAGCCTGGCTGGGAAGCTCGGTGCCCTGAAGGCGGAGTTCATCGATGGATCGCCCTTCATCGGGAAGCCGCTGGAGGAGATCAGGGCCGAGCTGGAGGCGCTGGGCTTCAAGAGCTCGGGAACCGAGGTGATGTACGACGGCCTCACAGGAAGACGTTACGAGGTGGAGATCTTCATCGGCGTCACCTTCTACCAGAGGCTCCATCACCTCGTCAGGGACAAGATCCACGCCAGGTCGAGAGGACAGGTCCAGATGCTCACCCGTCAGCCGACGGAGGGTAGGGCGAGGGGAGGAGGGCTGAAGTTCGGGGAGATGGAGAGGGACTGTCTGCTCGCGTACGGAGCGAGCTACCTGCTTCTGGACCGGATGCTGGAGCAGAGCGACAAGTACTCGGTCTACTTCTGCGAGAAGTGCGGGCTTGCGGCCTACTACGACCTGAAGCAGGAGAGGCTCGTGTGCCCGATACACGGCAAGAACCCGCCTGCGAAGCTCGTGACGCTGTCGTACGCGTTCTACCTACTCCTGAACGAGCTCCTCTCGATGGGCATCTATCCGAAGGTGGTCCTGGAGGAGGTGGTGTGAGATGAGGGGGAGCATAGCCGCGATCAAGTTCGGCCTGCTCTCGCCTGAGATGATCAGGAGCATGGCCGTGGCCGAGATCTCGAACCCGGAGACGTACGACGAGGACGGCTCGCCGATACCGACGGGCGTGATGGACCCGAGGCTCGGAACGCTGGAGCCTGGACAGAGGTGCAGGACCTGCGGCAACACCTACCTCAACTGTCCCGGGCACTTCGGCTACATCGAGCTCGCAGCGCCCGTCATCCACATAGGGTACGTCAAGACGATCCACGAGCTCCTCAGGGCGACCTGCTGGTCCTGCGGCAGGCTTCTGCTGCCGGACGAGCAGATCGAGAAGTTCAGGGCCGAGGTGGAGAGGCTCAAGGCCGAGGGGAGGCAGTACAGGCACGTCTTCTACAGGGTGAAGCAGCTGGCAATGGCGGCCACCACCTGCCCGCACTGCGGCGAAAAGCAGGTGAAGGTGGAGCTGGAGAAGCCGATGACCTTCTACGAGCAGACCTCCAGGGGGATGGTGCGCCTAACGGCCAGCGTGATCAGGCAGAGGCTCGAGAAGATCCCCGACAGCGACCTGGAGCTGCTCGACATGGACCCGAAGAGCGCGAGGCCCGAGTGGATGGTCCTGACGGTGCTGCCGGTGCCGCCGGTATACGTGAGGCCCTCGATCACGCTGGAGACGGGCTACAGGTCCGAGGACGACCTGACGCACAAGCTCGTCGACATCCTGAGGACCAACCAGAGGCTGAAGGAGGCCATCGCATCGGGTGCGCCATCACCGGTGATCATAGAGCTGTCCGACCTGCTCCAGTATCACGTGACCACGTACCTCAACAACGAGGTTCCGAACCTCGCACCGGCACAGCACAGGTCCGGCAGGATCCTCAAGACCCTGGCGCAGAGGCTGAAGGGGAAGGAGGGCAGGTTCAGGCTCAACCTCTCCGGGAAGAGGGTCGACTTCTCCGCGCGCACCGTGATATCTCCCGATCCGAACATAGACATCGACGAGGTGGGCGTGCCCCTCGAGATAGCGATGCAGCTGACGGTCCCAGAACCGGTCACGGCGTGGAACAAGGAGTGGCTGAAGCAGCTGGTCCGGAACGGCCCCAACAAGTACCCGGGCGCGAGGTACGTGATCAGGCCCGACAAGAGGATCGTGAGGCTGAAGTTCGTCCAGAACCTCGATGAGCTGGCGGAACAGCTGGAGGAGGGCTGGGTCGTGGAGAGGCACCTGATGGACGGCGACATCGTCCTGTTCAACAGGCAGCCGAGCCTCCACAGGATCTCGATCATGGCCCACCGGGTCAGGGTGATGCCCTACAAGACCTTCCGGCTGAACCTGATGGTCTGCACGCCGTACAACGCCGACTTCGACGGCGACGAGATGAACCTCCACGTCCCCCAGAGCCCGGAGGCCCAGGCGGAGGCCAGGCTGCTCCTCCAGGTCCAGAGGAACGTGATATCCCCGAGGTACGGAGCCCCGATCATCGGTGCGATAAGGGACTTCCTCACGTCCTCGTACCTCCTGACGGCCAAAGCGAAGGGGCTCGACAAGCAGCTCGTTGGGTATCTGCTCAGCGCCATGGGATACAACGGACCGCTGCCGACGCCTGAGGGCGATAAGGGTAGGTGGACAGGCGCGCAGGTCTTCAGCCTCCTTCTCCCGAAGGACCTGAACTACGAGGGACAGGCCTCCTTCAACCCCGACGACGTCACGGTCATCAGGGAAGGGAAGCTCGTGAAGGGCTACGCCGACAAGGCCCTGATAGGGATCGAGAGGCCCAACAGCCTCCTCCACCGGATAGCGAGGGACTACGGACCTGATGCGGTTGCCAGGTTCCTCAACTCGCTGATCAGGCTCACCAACACCTACATCAACCTGGTAGGGTTCACGCTGAGCATCGAGGACCTCCTCGTCTCTCCGAAGGCGAAGGAGGAGAAGAACAAGCTGCTGCACCAGATGGAGAAGGAGTACGAGGTCCTCTGGAGGAAGTACAGGGAAGGGACGATCGAGGTGGGGCCCGGACAGACGCCGGAGAAGGCCTTCGAGGCTCAGCTGCTCGAGATCCTTTCGAGGACCAGGGACCAGGTCGGATCCGCGTACAGGAAGCTCCTCTCACCCGACAACCCGCTCATCGTAATGGCCAGGACCGGGGCCAGGGGAAGCAGCCTGAACATCGACCAGATGACAGCGATCGTGGGCCAGCAGGCCGTCAGGAGGGAGAGGCCGAGCAGGGGCTTCACGGACAGGGTGCTCCCCCACTTCAGGCCGGGTGACCTCTCGCCGTCGGCGAGGGGGTTCGTCTACAGCTCGTTCGTCGAGGGCCTCAACCCGATCGAGTACTTCTTCCACATGATGGGCGGAAGGGACGGACTGGTGGACACCGCGGTCAGGACGCAGCAGAGCGGTTACATGCAGAGGAGGCTGATCAACGCGCTGGAGTCGCTTTACGTCGAGTTCGACGGCTCCGTCAGGACCTCCGACACGAAGAGGATCGTCCAGTTCCTCTACGGAGAGGACGGCGTCGACCCGGCCAAGAGCGATCACGGCAGGCCCTTCACACCGAGGGTCATCATCTCGAGGGTACTGGCGGGGTACACCGGCGACAAGACGCCGGCGACGAAGGAGGACGTGGAGGCCGTGGCGTCGAGGTACAGGGAGCTGATGCCGAGGAGGTGGGTGAACGAGATCGCGAAGGCCTCCGTGGGGAACGTGCCGAAGGGTGCGCTCGAGCAGGTGTTCAGGGCGGCGTACGAGTCCTACCTCAACAGCCTCGTCGAGCCCGGAGACCCGGTCGGGATAATCGCGGCCCAGTCGATCGGCGAGCCCGGAACGCAGCTGACCCTGAGGACCTTCCACTTCGCCGGTGTGAGGGAGCAGAGCATTTTGCTGGGGTTGCCGAGGTTGATCGAGATCGTCGATGCCAAGCGGGAACCGTCGACGCCAGTAATGAGGATCTACCTGAAGCCACCGCACAACGCGGACCTGAAGTTCGTCAGGCAGTTCGCCAGGTCGATCCAGTGCACGTACCTCAGGGACATCGTGCTCAGCTACAGCGTCGACCTTAGGCGCGGACAGCTGGTCTTCCAGCTCGACAGGGAGGCCATGTCTGACCTCGGCGTGACCAAGAAGCAGCTCGAGACGGCCCTGAAGGCGTACAAGCCTCAGATCTCCGAGGACGAGCTGAGGATAACCATGCCGAAGGACGAGCTTGCGGACATAACCTCCTTCCGTGACAGGATCCTGAACGTCAAGGTGAAGGGCATCAGGAAGGTGACGAAGGCCATAGTCAGGAGGGAGGGCGACGAGTTCTACATCGAGACCGAGGGATCGAACCTGAAGGAGGTGCTGGAGCTGCCAGAGGTGGACCCTGCCAGGGTCAGGACGAACGACATCCACGAGGTCGCCGAGGTCCTCGGCATCGAGGCCGCGAGGGCGCTCATCATCGACGAGATAATGAACGTGCTGAGGGACCAGGGGCTCGACGTGGACGTGAGGCACGTGATGCTGGTGGCGGACATGATGACCGTTGACGGCTCGGTCAAGCAGATCGGTCGTCACGGCGTCGTGAGGCTGAAGAGCAGCGTCCTCGCGAGAGCCGCATTCGAGATCAGCGTCCAGACGCTGCTGGAGGCCGCGATCAGGGGAGAGACGGATCACCTCAGGAGCAACGTGGAGCGGATACTGATAGGGAAGGAGATACCGGTGGGCACGGGGATGGTCCAGCTCCTGATGAGGTACACTCCGCTGGTGCAGCAGGAGGGCGCCAACAGCTCCGAGCTCAACGGAGCGAGCTCCTGAGAAACCCCTCGAGCATCACTCGGTGTTTGTTGCAGAGCTTTCCGCTCAGCAGCTGGGCCCTTATCAACTCGGACTGGCGATGGGCGTTGAAGAGCCTGCAGTCCGCGTCGTCGCAGAAAGCCTCACCGAGGAAGAAGTAGAAGACAGCCTGGAGCGCATAGCCCTTCATCACCTCCGTCAGGCGAGGGTCGTCGTACTCTAGCCAGTCCCATTCACCGGATGTCTTCCCTGCTGAGACCAGAAGCTCTTGGAGCAGCGGGTTGGCGGTCGTCAGACGGCTCAGGTAGTACTCCCGCGGCCTCGCGGGGGCCTCCACGGCGCCGCTCGTGGAAGCTATGGCGGGGTTGCCGAGGATCACGACCCGAGCGTGGACCCTGTCCTCTCCCAGCTCCCTCGTCCCGACGAGTCTGCCCGTGAAGACGAGGTGGAGGACGTCCTTGCTCATCTCCTGAGGCGGTATCATGTCGCGGAGGAGCGCCATCAGCTCGTAACCGTCGTACAGAACGCCGTGGCACCCCAGGGCGGGGTTAAGGACGCGCTTCAGCTCGTACTCCACCTCCAGCGGAAGGGGGTCGTCGTTGAGGGCACCGGTAACCGGGTCGGTGATCCTAATGGAGGCGAGCCTACGGGCTATTCGCTCCGGGTCGTACGTCCCCCGGAAGTGGGTGAAGACGTCCCGCCGGACCTCAACCTCGATCGACGGTATCTCGGACCGGATGAATTCCGCGATCTCGGAGACGTTCAGGGTCGGAGAAGAGTGATCGGCGTAGAGCACGAGCTTCCGGGATGCACCAGCCAAGGCGCAGCTCTCATCAGGTCCTTACGGCCTTAGCCTCCATCGCCTCGAGCTCACTCAGGGCCACCTCCGCGGCCCTCTTCCCCGACAGGAGCATGGCGCCGAAGGTCGGGCCCATCCTCGGCAGACCGAAGGTCTCCACAACGGCCATGCCTGCCACGATCAGCCCGGGGTAGACGAAGCCCGTGTGCTCCACGACAGCGTCCTCCGAACGCTCGACCCACATCGCTCCCATCCCCTTCGTCTTGACGTATCCCCTGGCCTCGAGCCTCCTGACGGCGACGGCGTCGTGCCCGGAGGCGTCGATGACGATCTTGGACTCGAGCGCTATCGGATCGACGCAGGTTATCTGCCTCGGCAGGGCCTCCACGGGCGTCCAGTTGACGACAACGCCCGAGACGCGGCCGTCCCTCACGATCAGGTCGTCCAGCTTGGTCATGTTCAGGAACCTGACGCCGGCGTCGCAGGCAGCGGCTATCAGCTTCGAGCAGGCGTGGGGGCCGTGGGCGACGTAGAGGCCTTCGGAGAACTTCCGGTAGGGGACGCCGAGCTCGTCGAAGATCTCCTGTGCCGGCTCCCGGACCGTGACCGGGTTCATCAGGTAGCCTCCGAGCCAGAAGCCGCCGCCGAGGTAGTTGTTCTGCTCGATCACCAGGACCTTCACGCCGCGCCTCGCCAGTTCTCTGCTCGCCATAAGACCCGCAGGCCCTGCGCCCACGACGATCACGTCGCTCAGCGCGAACTCGTTGAACATCTCGATGAAGGAGGTGGCTATCGCCCTGGTGATCTCCGATTCCGGGACGGGCCTGAAGACCATCTCGCCACCAGAGCGGTCCGGCCTGAGATAAATCATGACATAAGTTGGTTATGGATGGCGGGGGACTGGCAGGCTCGGATGGGTGAGGGACTGGAGGAGGTGGATCAGGCGGTGACCGCGACGGAGTTGACGATCTCCAGGAGCTCCTCGTCGGTGAGCGGGCCCTTCTTCTCCAGGCTGCGCCGCTTGACCTCCCTCAATATCGCCTCGAGCTTCTCCTCGCTGAGTCGGTTGCCGACGCCCAGCTCCCTCAGCTTGTACTCCAGCGCGTGACGTCCGCTCTTCTTCCCTATTATGACCGCGGGCCTGTTGCCGACCAGCTCGGGGCTGAAGGCCTCGCTCCCCAGCGGGTACTTCAGCCACCCGGCCACGCCTATCCCGGACTCCCGGGTGAAGACGCGATCGCCGACGACGGCCTTGTTCGGTGCCAGCCTGAAGCCCGTCAGGCGTTCCACCAGCTTCGAGAGCCCGTAGAGCCGCTCGAGCTTGACGTTGGTCCGCTGGCCGTACAGCAGGTGGAGCGAGAGTACCACCTCCTCAAGGGAGGCGTTGCCGGCGCGCTCGCCGATCCCGTTGACGCTCACGTGGACCACCTCAGCGCCTGCCGAGAGGGCCGCGATGCTGGTGGCCGTCGCTAGGCCGAAGTCGTTGTGGCCGTGGAACTCGAGCGGCCTCGAGAGCCTCGACCTCAGGTGCCTGAAGAGGAACCTCGCGGCCTCCGGCGTCAGAGAGCCGTAGGTGTCTGCGATGGTGAAGCCGTCGACCTTAGTCTCCCGCTCGAGGCGCTGTAGGAGCTCCGTTAGGAATCCCAGGTCAGCCCTCGTTCCGTCGACGGTGAAGAATATCGTCTGGAGGCCGTGGTCCTTGGCGTAGTCGATGGCCCGCACAGCGGACTCCACCAGCTGCTCAGGAGTCCACCCGAACTGGTACCTGAGCTTCGGGTATCCCACCGGTCCCTCGGTGATGACGCCGTCCACGTCGGCCTTCAGGCAAGCATCGATGTCCTCGGTCCTGATCCGGCCGAAGCCGAAGACCTTGGCGCTCAGCCCAAGCCTCGAGATCTCCCTTATCGCCTGGAAGTCCTCCTCCGAGACGACGGGCATCCCAGCCTCGATCCTGTCGACGCCGGCCTCGTCGAGGGCCCTCGCGATCTCCACCTTCTCCTCCATCTTCAGGACCACGCCGGGCGTCTGCTCTCCGTCCCGGAGCGTGACGTCGTGGATTACGATCTTGTTCGGGAAGCTGAACTGGGAGACCACCTCATCGGCGTAATTGAGGTGCGTGACCCACCACCTGTCTCCGCGCCAGGGGCCTCTCTCCAGGTACTCGTACGAGGACATGCTCGGTCATCCACGGACGCACGACCTCGTATAATACTGTGCCCTGCCCACGCGGTCGTCGGTCAGAGGTCCGCGAGAACCACGTCGCCCTCAACCCTGACGCGATAGGTCCTGAGGGGTCTGATGGAGGAAGGCGGCTCGCCGGACGGGCCCTCGAGGACCTCGCCGGTCTCCAAGTCGAAGAGCGCCTGGTGGAGCGCACACCTCACCCTCTTCCCCTCGAGGATGCCGAGCGTCAGGTCGGAGCGCTGATGGGTGCACCACGCGTCGGTGACGAAGACCCGGTCGCCGATCCGGACCACGAGCAGCTCCGCGTCCTCCAGATCGACCCTCCTCATCTCGTTCTCCCTCAGCTCGCTCAGCCTGCAGATTTCCCTCCAGACCACAGGATTGAAACTGGGTGCCGACTTTTGTGGCTTAACGCTGACCTCGAACCCGTTGGCCGGCAGGCGGCTCAGTCCCGGTCACTCGATCCCTTGAGAAGCCTAAGGGCCTCCTCGGAGGTGTAGGACCGCTCGGACCTCGCGATCATCTCGAGGAGCTCCCTGACCCTCTTGGCGAGGACGGTCCTACGGTACGGCAGAAGCGCGACAAGCCGCCTGACCGCACCGGACCTGGAGAAGAGCGCGAAGGACCTCCTCAACCCCATCCTAAGCTCTTCGACCACCTCAGGGTCGTCTACGGTGACGCTGAAGACCCTGCCGTCGCCGGTGACGCCCTCGACGATGGTGAGGCCGTGGGGCGGGAAGGTGACCTGCCGGATCTCGACCTCCTCGAGCTCGAACGCCTGGCCCGCATCTGTCCTCCTCATCGAGTCCACCACCCTCTTGACGCCCCTCGTGGTGATCGCCTCCCTGAAGGAACCCTCGACCCTGACGCCGACCTCGAGCCAGTCCGGCGGATCTGCCACGTAGTAGTCGGCCGATTTCCCCTCCGGAGTTGTGACTGTGACCCTCACAGCAGGCAGCTCGCCCAACCTCCCGAGCGCTATCTTCGTCACCGTCCCCCGGAACGTCGCCGTGCCGTTCAACCGGTCCACCCTCTACAACAGCTTTCAAGGCCATGGTAAAAACGCCTTTCGCGTCGACCCATCGGAGCTGCCCGTCGGAGGCCCATCGGAGGACACTTATTAGCGGAACGCGAGACGGATCACGGGATGAGCAAGCCGCTACCGCGGCAGCCGGAGGTCAACATCGGAACGCTCGGGCACGTCGACAACGGGAAGACGACGCTGGTCCAGGCGATAACGGGCGTTTGGACCGCGAGGCACTCGGAGGAGCTCAAGCGCGGCATAACCATCAGGATAGGGTACGCCGACGCGGCGATCTACAGGTGCCCCAAGTGCGCTGAGCCCTTCAACTACACGACGCAGGAGGTCTGTCCGACGCACAACGTCCCGACGGAGTTCGTGCGGGCGATCTCCTTCATCGACTGCCCCGGCCACCACTCGCTGATGATAACGATGCTCAGCGGAGCCCCGCTATTCGACGGAGCGATCTTCGTCATCGATTCGAGGGTGAGGTTCCCGCAGCCTCAGGACAGGGAGCACCTCGAGGCTATGCTGGTGATGGGGATGAAGAGGATAGTCTTCGTCCAGAACAAGCTCGACGTCGTAGATCGGAAGAGGGCGATCGAGAACTACGAGGAGATAGTGAGCTACGTGACCGAGAAGGGGTTCAGCGATCCCGTGGTGATCCCGGTGTCGGCACAGCAGGGAGTGGGTGTGGACGCGCTGCTCTACTCGATCGAGAAGTACATACCGACGCCCAAGAGGAACCTGGACGCTCCGTTCCTGATGCCGGTCCTCAGGTCCTTCGACGTGAACCTGCCCGGAACCCTGGCCACCGCGATAAAGGGAGGTGTGATCGGCGGGTCAATCGTTCAGGGCAAGGTGCAGGTGGGCGACGAGATCGAGATAGCACCCGGTCTTCCGGTAAGGGAGAATGACCCGAACTCGCCGTACGAGCCGATACACACCGTTGCGAGGCACATCAAGGCCGGGAACAAGAGCGTGAGGGAGGCGACGAGCGGTGGGCTGGTCGGGATCGAGACGGACGTGGATCCAGTGCTGACGAAGTCGGACGGCCTCGCCGGGAACATGGCTGGAAGGCCCGGGCACCTTCCGCCAACCTGGAGGGAGCTGACGCTGGAGTACACCCTCTTCGAGCGCGTGGTGGGGGTCGACGGCGACGTCAAGGTGACGAGGGTCAACCCGAGGGAGCCGCTAGTCCTGAACTCATACTCGGCGGTCACTAGCGGAACGGTAACGAGCGTTACACCCGAGAGGCTGGAGATCAAGCTGACCAGACCGCTGGTCGCCAAACCGGGCGACAGGGTGACCATCAGCAGGAAGATCGGAACCGGCTGGAGGCTGATCGGCTACGGCAAAATAGTCGGGTGAGTTGAGGGCCCTTCTGGACACGAGCTTCCTGATGCTCTGCGCCGACCTGGGGAGGGACCTCCTCTCGCTGGTGGCGGACAAGCTCGGAGAACCCCTGGAGCCCCGCACAATTCCGCAGGTGGTAGAGGAGCTCAGGAACCTCTCGCGGC
>Ga0105162_1001920_pt1 | contig 11412 bp, 6 predicted proteins | sample JNZ201metaG_FD_81532 | JGI IMG/M metagenome (GOLD analysis project Ga0105162, IMG submission 81532) | Hot spring microbial communities from Jinze hot spring, China to study Microbial Dark Matter (Phase II) - JNZ 20120812A | ecosystem: Environmental > Aquatic > Thermal springs > Hot (42-90C) >...
AAGCTCGACTACCCGGGAAAGGGAGGGGTCGCGGTTCCGGTGGACTGCATCGAGCCGCCGGTGGTGAAGCTTGAGGACGACTCGGTGATCAGGGTCGACTCGCCGTCGAGGCTGGAGGAGGCCCTCAGGTTCGGGACAAAGGTCCTCTTCGTGGGGGACCTGCTCGTCAGCTTCGGCGACTGCGTCGAGAACAACGTCCAGCTGAAGCCTCCCGGCTACTGCGAGGAGTGGTGGGTGGAGGAGGTGAAGGCCGCCCTCCGGGAGCTGGGAGAGGTGTTGCGCCCCGACGAGCTCGAGTGGGTCAGGCTCGCCGACCAGGACCCCTTCAGGAACGTCCCACCGGTCGAGGTGGCCTGCAGGATCTCGGCCAGAACGCGCGTCCCCCTCCACCCGAGGTACATGCCGTTCTGGGACAGGTCCACGGGCAAGGAGGTCGAATCGATCAGGAGGTGGCTCCGGAGCAACATCAGGTCGTACAGGGCCCTTCCCAACGATCCCGAGGTCAAGAGGGCGCTGGAGGCGATGTTGGTGCCGCACAGGGTCAGGGACGGTCGTCTCGTCCTCGAGCCCGGATGGATCAAGGCGCTGATCTTCCTCTTCAGGCCGTTCAGCCCCGTCGACGTCTCGGAGAAGAGCGTGGCCGACGCTTTGGCTGCCCTCTCGGGTCTGCCCTACAGGCCCCGCATGGGCACCGTCCTCGGCGTGAGGATGGGGAGGCCTGAGAAGGCGAACCAGAGGAGGATGAAGCCTCCCGCGCACGTCCTCTTCCCGGTGGGCCTGCTCGGAGGGATGAGGAGGTCGATCGTCGCCGCTGCGAGGGCGGGGAAGGGGCCAGTGGAGCTGAACGTCAGGGTCTGCATCGACTGCGGATCGAGGACTTGGAGGGAGAGGTGCGAGTCCTGCGGTGGCTCCACCGCGCTGGCCGGGTTCTGCAGCGCCTGCGGCTCCGAGTTCGTCGAGCCCCAGTCGACGTCCTGTCCCTCGTGCGGGTCGCGCCTCTCGCTCAGCTCGAAGTTCGTCGTCGACTTCAGGTCCGAGCTCGAGGAGGTCCTCGGAAAGGTGAGGGTCGAGGTCGAGGAGGTGAAGGGCGTCAGGTCCCTCACGAGCAGACACAAGGTCCCCGAGGAGCTGGTGAAGGGCGTCCTGAGGGCCTCGCTCGGGCTGTACGTGTACAAGGACGGAACCGTCAGGTTCGACGTGACCAACGCGCCGCTCACCCACTTCAGGCCGCGAGAGATAGGGACCGACCTCGAGACCCTGAGGAGGCTCGGCTACAGGACCGACCACAGGGGCGATCCGCTCGTCTCGGATGACCAGATCTGCGAGCTCCTGCCGCAGGACGTGATCATACCGATCAGCCTGGCCGAGCATCTCTTCCGCGTCTCCAGGTTCATCGACAGGTACCTCGAGCTCAAGGGGTTCGAGCCCTTCTACCGGTGGAGGGGGCCGGAGGACTGCATAGGGGCCCTACTCGCGGCGCTCTCGCCCCACACCTACGGCGCGGTCGTCTGCAGGGTGATAGGCGTGATCAGAGCGGACGTTGCCTACGCACACCCGCTGCTCCACGCGGCGAAGAGGAGGGACTGCGACGGCGATGAGGACAGCTTCATGCTGCTGCTGGACCCGCTGATCAACTTCAGCACGCTCTACCTCCCCGACCGGACGGGTGGGCTGATGGACACGCCCTTCCTCATCACGGTGGTGCTGAGGGCCGAGGAGGTGGACGAGCAGTCGCACAACGTCGACGTCTCTTTCCGGTACCCCCTGGAGTTCTATCAGGCCGCCTCGAGGGGCGAGAAGGCCCAGGCCCTCCAGGGCAGGATCGAGCTGGTGGCCGACAGGCTCGGGACGCCCGGCGCCCTCAGGGGCTACGGCTTCACGGTCCCAGCCTTCTCCCTCACCCACGAGGTCACCTCCACCTCTTACCGGAGGCTCGGGACGCTGGTCGAGAAGATCGAGGCCCAGATGAGGACCGCCGAGAGGGTGAGCGCGGTGGACCCGGTGGTGGTTGCGGAGAGGGTGATGGAGTCTCACCTGCTGCCCGACGTGGTCGGAAACCTCAGGGCCTTCTTCATGCAGGGCTTCGTCTGCAGGCGCTGCAACGCGAAGTACAAGAGGCCGCCGCTGAAGGGGAGGTGCGTGGTCTGCGGAGAACCCGTCCACCTGACGGTCTACAGGGGAATGGTGGAGAAGAACGTGGAGCTGGTGCTGAGGCTTCTGGAGAGGTACGTCAGGGACCCGGTGATCAGGGAGGCGACGCACGAGGCCCTCCTGAACATCGGCCAGCTCTTCGGCACAGAACCCTCCGCGAGTGGAGGCAAGGGGAGGCAGACGAGCCTGAGCAGCTTCTTCTGAGTCACGCGAACCGCTCGAACCTCACCGAGAGGTCCCTCAGGTCCAGCACCGCCACCGTCCCCACCGTCGGCTCGAGCCCAACGCCCTTCTGGAGTTTGGTCTGGTCCTGGAAGGTCCCCGAGTTCACGAGCCTCGCGCCCCTGTAGACCCTGAAGGCCGCGACGTGGATGTGTCCAGTTGCGAGCACGTGCGGGACCTCCTCCAGCAGAAGGTGGTCCTCCCTCCAGGGTATCACCGGTGTGACCTCCATCGAGGGAGCCAGGTGCCTCGACCTTAGAAGGACCTCCATCACCTCGCCGGCCGTCCTCCGGAGGTCGCTGTACGAGAACCTCATGCTCGACTGGATCACGTCGTCCATCGTCTGGCCGTGGAAGAGCAGGACCCTCGCGCCTCCGACCTCGATCAGCGCCGGGTTTCCCAGGAAGAGGATCCTCCCCTCTGGGTCGAGGAGTCTCCTGTGGTCCGCGTGGACCGGCGGCTGCGGCAGCGCCCTCCTCACCGGCTCGTGGTTCCCGGGGACGTACGCGATCTCCACCCGCCTCGGCACCCTCGCCAGAAGCCTCCCCGCCTCGGCGAACTGGTCCCTCAGCGTCCTGATCTCCAGCTCCTCCCTCTGGCCCGGGTAGACGAAGACGCCGTCGACGAGGTCGCCGTTGATCAGCAGCAGCCTCACGTTCAGGTCCTCGTGCTCCGACGAGAGCCAGCTGAGGAAGTCCTCGAAGGCCCTCCTGTTGAACCGGGAGCTGCCCACGTGGACGTCGGAGATTACGCAGACCCTGACGTCCGGGCCTTTGAAGGGCCTCTCCGATTGGGGGAGGTCCGGCAGCATGACGTCTTTCACCACCAGCCTCCCACCTTTCGCTGCGACCCTCACCGCGACCACCATGTCGCTGCAGAGGCCCTCGACCTTCTCGGAGAGCGACCTGTCCCTGGCGGAAGCTACGGCGGTCCAGATCCCGTTGGGGTCCTCAAGCCGGAGCCTGTAGTAGCCGTCGCCCTTGGAGACCTCCCTGACCTCGCAGACCGCATATCCCTCGTCGCCCGACTCGAGGATCTCCCTCAGCGACCTCAGCGGCAGCCCCCTCTGGGACGTTATCCTCCAGAGGGCCCCGAACCTCGTGACCCGGTAGACCGTGAACTCCTCCGCCTTCCCCTCCATCCTGATCTCCTCGTAGGTCGGCTTCAGAACCGTCAAGTTGAGCTCCTCGGTTGCAACACCATCGTGCCCTGCGACTGCCTCCTCCTCGTGAGGGATACTCCGCTGTGACCGCTCGCCGAGGAAGCGCTCGATGACCGACGCGTCCACAACAGACCCCCTCACCGCCCGCGACGAGAGCCACTTCACGAGCTCCGCAGCCAGCTCCTCGCCGAGAGCGGTCAGCCGGTCCAGCGCGTCCGGCGTCACCTGGTACCCTGAGCTGAGGATCCTCCGGGCTATCCTGGACTTGGTGGAGAGGTGTGAGCTCAAGCGCCCTTCAGTTCGCTCACGGGCAGCTCCAGCAGGTTCGAGAGGGCCTCGTCGTTCACGAAGACGTTCTCCAGCTCGTCCAGTGGGACGTTCAGCGCTATCCTCCTGGTCCTGCCGTAACGGCCGTAGCTCACCACGTCGCTGCTGAGGACGCCGAGCATGCTCAGCTCAGAGATGATGGAGCTCACCCTCCTGTCGGTCAAGGGCTCGACTCCGAGGGCGGAGCATATGTTCCTGTACTGGTTGTAGACGATGCCGGTCGTGACCTTCTGGATGCCCGCCCTCACGCACTGGTAGACCGCGAGCAGAACGATCCTGCCGTGCAGTGGCAACGTCGACAGGGCCTCGTAGATCCTTCCCTGCTCGATGACGCCGAAGGCCGCCCTCACGTGCCTCTCCTCGACCTTGTCAGAGCCCTCCCTCTCAGCCAGCTCCGCCGCCACCCTCAAGAGGTCGAGGGCCCTCCTGGCATCACCGTGCTCCGCCGCAGCGAGCGCAGCGCAGAGCTGTATCACGCCGTCCGAGACCGCACCCTCGTGGAAGGCCACCTTGGCCCGCTCGCTGAGGATGTCGACCAGCTCGACCGCGGTGTAGGGGTGGAAGACAATCTCCTCCTCGCTGAGGCTGCTCAGGACCCTCGGATCCAGCATCTCCTTGAACATCAGGTCATTTGAGACGCCGACGATCGACATCTGCCCTCCCTGGGAGCCCTCGTTGATCCTCGTGAGCTGGTAGAGGGACTCGTCGCCGCTGGACTTCACCAGGTGGTCTATCTCGTCGAGGCACGTGACCATGAGGACCTCTGACCTGTGGAGGGCGTTCCTGAACCGGTTCATCACCTCAGCCTTCGAGAGGCCGGTGAAGGGGACCTTGACGCCCAGCGACGCGCAGAGCTCCGAGAGAACCCTGTACTCCGTCCCTGCTACCCTGCAGTTGACATAGACGAACTTCAGAGGCAGGTTCATCCGCATCGCCTCCTCCTCGAACCGCTTGAAGACGTGCTTGACGACCGCGGTCTTACCCGTGCCGGTCTTGCCGTAGATGAAGACGTTGCTGGGTCTCGTGCCCCTAAGGCTCGGCGCCAAGATCTCTCCCAGCCTCCTGACGTGCTCCCACCTGTGCGGCAGGTTCCCGGGTATGTAGTCCGCCCTGAGGACGTCCCTGTTCTTGAAGACGGACGATCTGTTTAGGCTCCTCCGGATCAGGTCGGTCAGAGGGTCCTCCTCACCCCCCGTCTTCCGCTGGAGCTCCTCCATGTCCGCGTGTCCTGCTTCCACTGCAGCAGATAAGTTAGCAACCGTTCGAACGGACGAAGTCACTATGCAGTGAATACCTCTGACAGGCCCTCAGGAGTAGGTCAAACGAATCGAATTTCGCAACTATAACTTAACTCTTAACAACTCGAAGGGCCCGGAAAACCAGTGAAGATCAGGTCTCCAGAGGAAAACGAGGGGTGCGGGTCGTTTCACTTCGCTTCACACCCGTGAAGCCCGTGAAAGCGGTCACAGGACCCCTCTGTTTCCGGTGGATCGATTGGAAGGCTCCACTTCCTCCACAGGAAGCGTAGGGGTGTGAAGAGTGGGTGAATAATTGATATGGAGATCCCCGGTCTCAGAACCGCTCAACTATCAACGTTTCGCCCTTCACCGTTCTCAACCCCGGGATGATCGGTGAAGCGCTTCACCCAAAGGCTGTGAACCGTCAAGAGATGAGACTCCAGACCCTCTCCAAAACCTTCCTCACTTCCCTCACAAAGGAAGGCCCGTAATGCGCCAGCGTGTCGGCTGGCACCGTCAGGACCCTTCCCTCCCTAACCGCCCTCAGGTCCGAGAGGCCCCTCGAGACCATCACCTCAAGGCCCTCGCTCTCCCTCGGATGGAAGCTCTTCGACTCGAAGACGATGACGTCGGGGTCCTTCTCCCTCAGCCCGCTCACCACGTCCAGCACCTCATACCCCTTCACCTCCATTCCGTACAGGTAGTCGACCCCGCGGTCTCCGAAGGCGTTCCTGAGGCCTGCGAGGTGTAGCGCGTGGGTTATGTGGTTGAAGTAACCGGGTATGGTGGGGCCTCCCAGGTCGATCTCCACGTAAACGTCCGGCATCACGTCGTCCCTCGCGAGCGAACGGAGCCTGTTGAGCTCTGCGAAGAGCTCAGAGCACAGCTTGAGCGCCGACTCCTTCTCGCCGATGAGCCCTCCGACCTCCGAGACCATCGAGAGTATCGCGTAGAGGTCCCTCGGATAGGGAATTGGATAGGTGGGTATGCCGAGCTGGACGAGGCGCTCGAGGACGCCGCGCTGCGCACCGGTCGTCGTGAAGACGACATCGGGCTTCAGGGAGATCAGCTTCTCCTCGAGGAGGTGCGTGTAGCTACCGACCTTAGGCCTGCTCAGCGCCTCCCTCGGCCTGTGGCACCAGCTGGATACACCGACGACCCTGTCGCCTGCGCCGAGCTCGAAGAGCGTCTCCGTGATGGAGGGGTTGAGCGAGACTATGCGATCAGGAAGGTCCTTGAACTCGACCCAGCCGACGAAGGGGTTGAAGGCCCTCAAACCTTCAGAGGAGCTTGCGCCTCAGCCAGCCCATGATCGCGTCTATCGGGTTGATCGAGGGGGGAGGAGAGGAGAACTTGGGCGCCGCGAGGGCCGTAGGGAAGTAAACCAGGCCCTGCCTTGAAAGCGATGAGAGCTCGAAGTCTGGAGTCATCTCGAGGGCGTAGAAGGGACAGGCGTCCACGCAGTTGGAGGTGGTCACTCCTGCAGGAACGAACGTGTGATCGTCCGCCACAGTCACATCCATCACCTTGTAATTCGCGACGAATTGCCGATCAATGCTTCGTATCGGATAGTAAACGTAGTTCTCTGTTATTTGGAACTTATCGACGAATTTCGTCGGAGCATATACCATGTCTATGCCCATCTTGTTAGCGAGCTCGAGGGCATATTTGCCGAAAACGTTGACCCTATAAACGGTTTTCTTGCCCGCGCAATTTTGACGCTCAACGACTCCCACTACGCCTAATCTTGCCAAGACCAGCTGCGTCTGGTAAGCAAGCGTTTTTGATGTGGTTGTAATATTTAAATATCGTTGACGCGGCTGGTTGACTAAGCAGCCGTCACCGAGCCAGAGCCCTTTGACTAGCTGGACCTGTTTGCTGAAGTCCGCGAAAAACACCCAATCGGGGATTCTCTTATTATGAGCGCCCTGTCCGAACTGTTTGAAGAAATGGAACGCCCTCACACTATGCAAAGCTAGTCTGATCCCTCTTCCGGTGTTCTTCTCCTCTTTCACCTGTTTATTGAAGTATCTCGAAATGAGTGCTTTGCAATCCTCTATAACTTCGGTTTCGTATGCCCCGAACGTAAAGTTCACCTCCCTATCGCCATCGCAAAATCCCTCAGCTAGGTAGTATCCTATCAGTCTGTACAGATCGGGTTCGTTGGGAAGCTTGAGTACTTCCTCAACCCGACCGTTTCTGTAAAGCCTTACAGGTTGAGTATAGAGGGGCGATTCCACGACCTTCTTTGGAATTGGCAGGACGACATAGTCACCGCGCTTCAATTGGTCTGGTAGAACGAACCCGAGTGGTTCTTTAACACGCAGCAACCTTCTGTCTTTTCTCGACGAAAACGGTCTACATACGGCGAGTATCGGATGGTCTGCAGTGCATATCAACGGGTCCGGATGACCATAGACCTCGATCTTGTAGAGATATCCAGTGTAGCTCAATTCCCATATCTTGGTAACAGGTCTGTATTCTCCGGTATGAGTCAAAACCTTATCACCTATTCCGATCTCCGCTATCGGCTTTAACCCTGGATTCACTATAACGGGGGTCATGGGATCGACACAGAAACCGCAAAAAACGCACCTCCCGTAATCGACCGAGGGGAAGTAGGACTTCTTGTTGACGGGGATGTTCATGTTCCGCTTCTCGATCCTGATCCGGACCGCCTTCACGTCCTTGGCAACCTCGTAAACCACCCTGTCGGGCGACTGGTCCTCGACGAGGGAGACCGTGTATCCCGAACGCTGGAGGGCCCCGAAGGCGCCCTCGAGGTAGTTGTAGACGAGGTAGTCGATGCCCCTCGCCCAGACCGGACCGCTGACGAGCCTGATCGAGCTGTAGCCGTCGTGCTTCGTCACGGTCTTCAGGTCCGGGAGCACCGGGACCACGGGATGAGAGAACCCGTACTTGACCTCTCCGAGCTCTGCCACCTCCGCGAGGCCCTCCGCAAGCGCCGCCGCAACCCCTGTCACGGGCGAGGACGGGTCGCCGTACTCCTTGAAGACATCTTCAGGGACGTCTAGGAAGACGTCATAAGCGTAGACCATCGTGATCGCCTCGGCGATGTTCTGGCAGGCTATGTCGCAGAGGCTGCACCCGGTGCACTTGTCCATCCTGAGCAGATGCCTGCCCTTCGTCCCTGGGTAAGCGATGCCCGCCTTGGGGTCGTAGCGGTAGTTCTCCTGCAGCATCCCCGGGACCTTCTCGTAGGGGTACTTGATCGTGTAGGGCTTCATGAAGACGTGCCTCGCCGCGGAGATCAGCGGTCCCAGGACCTCCTTCAGCGTCGGCAACCCGTTTCCCACAAACCACGGCAGCTCATAAAGAAATAACGTGCCCACGGTCCAGCGCCGACCCGGCCGTCGCGAACTGCACTGGAAGGCGGGATCCCCAACGGACGTCACCTTGAAATCCCGTCTCGGCGAGGTAATAGTGCGCGATGATGAGATTGCCGAGTGGTGAGCCAGTGACCGACCCGAGGTTATCTGAGCGCACCGTAGGACGAGGGTGAAAGGATGCCGTCCGACGAGCTGGAGAGGCTGTTGGCTTGGGTCAGGGAGAGGTCACCGCGGAGGGTTCTGCTGCAGGCCCCACCCGGTCTGACAAAGGTCGCACGGGAGGCCGCGAGGGCCCTCGGCGAAATGGGGGTCGAGGTGGTCGTCTCAGGTGGGATGTGCTGGGGAGGGTGCGATCTCGCCCTCCGGGAGGCTGCTGAGTTGGGATGCGACGCGATCGTTCACGTGGGTCACGCCGAGTTCGTCAGGTCACCGTCCATTCCAGTATTCTATTTGGAGCACAGGTATCAGAACTACGAGCCGGTGGCCTCTCTGCTGCCGGAGATGCTGAAAGCACTTGAGGGTTATCGGAGGGTGGGGTTGGGAGCGACGGTCCAGTACCTCGATCTCCTCGGGCGGCTCGCGGAGGACCTGAGGAGAGCAGGGCATGTTGTCATGATCGGCAGGCCATCGAACCACTTGAGGTACAGCGGACAGGTGCTGGGATGCGACTACTCGACGATGACCTCGCTGGACGGGGAGGTGGACGCGCACCTGGTTTTCGGCTCGGTCTTCCACGGGCTCGGGCTGGCGCTGATCTCGAGGAAGGAGGTCTTCGCGGCCGACCCCCACTCTCAGAAGGTTGTGCCGCTGAGGGAGACCGCCGAGAAGGTGCTCAGGAAGAGGTACGCGCAGATCCTCGCGTTCAGATCGTGCAGGAGGGTTGGCGTCGTGGTCTCTGTCAAGCCCGGCCAGAGGTACTTCGGTCTGGCCCGATGGCTGGTGGGCCTACTGAGGGGGAGGGGATTCGATGCGGAGCTGGTGGTGGTGGACGAGGTGAGGGCAGAGGACCTCGAGGGGAGGTACGAGGCGTTGGTGAACACGGCCTGTCCGCGCCTGAGCGTCGAGGACCAGGACAGGTTCAGGGTGCCGGTGCTGCTGCCGGGAGAGGTCATGGTGGCTCTGGGCCTAACGTCGTGGGAGGAGCTGCTGCGAAGGGGCTTCCTCTCGAGCTATCCGCAGAGCTGGGTAATGGAGAGCTGGACTTCCTCGGCCCTCCCCGAGAGTACCTCGCCCTCGGAAGTTTGATAAGCGTCCCAGATAGGAGAGAAGCCGTGAAGCTCGAGACCGTAAAGGTTGAGGTTCCCGAGGGAGTCCAGGTAATTCTCGCACAGAGCCACTTCATCAAGACCGTCGAGGACGTCCACGAGGCCCTCGTGACCACAGTTCCGGGGATCAGGTTCGGAATAGGGTTCTGCGAGGCATCAGGGAAGAGGCTGGTGAGGCACTCGGGCACGGACGAGGAGCTGGAGCGGCTGGCGGCGGAGACGGCGCTCAAGATCGGCTGCGGTCACCTGCTGGTGATACTGCTGCGCAACGCGTATCCTATCAACGTCCTGCCGAGGCTGAGGGAGGTTCCGGAGATAGTCGGGTTCTACTGCGCCACGGGCAACCCGGTCGAGGTCATTGTCGCAGAGACGGAGCAGGGCAGATCGGTCCTCGGCGTGGTCGACGGGATGAAGCCGCTGGGGATAGAGGGGGAGGAGGACGTCGCCGAGAGGAAGGCTTTCCTGAGGAAGATAGGCTACAAGTTCTGAGAGAGGGCCGACCCGGAGACCTGCCGCGTCAACGTTTTCAGAGGGAATGAACGGCGTCCAGCGTGCTGCCGCTCGAGGGAGTGAGGGTACTTGACCTGTCGAGGGTCATGGCGGGGCCCTTCTGCACGATGCTGCTGGGTGACCTCGGTGCCGAGGTGATCAAGATCGAGCCTCCGGAGGGCGACGACTCGCGGAAGTTCGCGGTCACAGTCAACGGCGAGAGCACGTACTTCCTCAGCGTCAACCGGAACAAGAAGAGCGTCGCGGTGGACCTGAAGAAGCCGGAAGGGGTGGAGATCGTCAAAAGGCTCGCGGCGGTCTCGGACGTAGTCGTGGAGAACTTCAGGCCGGGCGTCGCCAGCAGGCTCGGCGTGGATTACGCGTCGCTCTCCAAGGTCAACCCCTCCCTGATCTACTGCAGCATCAGCGGCTTCGGTCAGACCGGTTCCTACTCCCAGAAGCCCGGTTACGACCTGATAGCCCTGGCCATGAGCGGCATGATGGACCTGACGGGAGAGCCGGAGGGAGGGCCTGTGAAGTTCGCGGTTCCCATAGCCGACATAACGGCCGGCATGTTCGCAGCCATCTCGATACTCTCGGCCCTGATGGAACGTTCCAGAACCGGGAAGGGCAGGTACATCGATGTCTCGATGCTGGACGTCCAGCTGTACCTGCTCACGCATCAGGCCTCGGCGTACCTCATCGGCGGCGAGGAGCCGAAGCGGATGGGGTCAGCGCACCCGTCGATCGTGCCGTACCAGGCCTTCAGGGCTTCCAACGGCTACGTCATCGTGGCCGTCGCGAACGACAACCAGTTCAGGAAGCTCTGCGAGGCGATCGGGCACCCCGAGATCGCGGAGGACCAGCGCTTCAGGACCAACGCCGACAGGGTCAGGAACAGATCCGAGCTGCTCGCGCTGCTGGAGCCGATCTTCCTGAGGAGAACCGTCGAGGAGTGGGTGGCGGTGCTGGAGGCGGCCGACGTCCCGGTGGCTCCGGTCAAGACCGTGAGGCAGGCCCTGAGCGATCCGTACGTCATCGAGCGCGGGATGCTCCAGACGGTTCAGCACCCGAGGGCCGGCCGGATACCACTTCTCGCGTTCCCGGCGCTCTTCAGCGGCGAGAGGCCTCCCGTAAGGTCACCGCCACCGCTCCTGGGGCAGCACACGGAGGAGGTCCTGCTCGGCCTCGGCTACACCCTTGAGGAG
>Ga0105162_1001924_pt1 | contig 11400 bp, 20 predicted proteins | sample JNZ201metaG_FD_81532 | JGI IMG/M metagenome (GOLD analysis project Ga0105162, IMG submission 81532) | Hot spring microbial communities from Jinze hot spring, China to study Microbial Dark Matter (Phase II) - JNZ 20120812A | ecosystem: Environmental > Aquatic > Thermal springs > Hot (42-90C) >...
GGTATAGGTGGCTCCAGGGGGCGTTCAATGGGGGACATCCCGGGAGTTAGATGGCAAGTCGTAACAGTTAATGGAATAGCCTTACAAGACTTGATTACCGGAAAGAAGGAGAAGCCTAGACGCTAAAATAAATGCTAGTCTAAATGAGCTTCTAAAAGGTTCTCCATAATTTCCTTCTTCTCATGCTCACTTTCATATTCTATTGGAAGATGTCTTCTTAAAGATGGCACAAAAAAATGCAGTATTTTGTTATCGCTATCATCCCATATCTCTACTATGCCCTTTTTTATTTTTAATTGCGATCTTTCTCTTACAACTTTATATAATTCATTGAAGTGTTCAACCGCCTTAGATAGATATATCTCATCCCTGACTTTTAATGCGTATATGTTAAGATTCTTCTCGGCAATTAACTCCTTCACAAGCCTAAAGACGTTGTTTACATCGGTCCTTATGTCGGTTATTAAGCCATAATTACTTTCGCTTTTTAAAAAGCTTCTTAAGAGAGTTTCAATGAGATTGTTTACACCAGCACCCTCATCAAATTCTCCTTCAACGCTCTTTTTCAGGGGTTTTCTTTTCTGTGACTGCATTTGAGTCCACTCTACAGAAATAAGTTTTTCATAAAGATATATTATCTTCTTCAAAGGTAAAAACTTAATTAAGCAATATTTATCAGAAATTTATTCACATAATATTGGTTTCGTTAAACTTATTCCTTAGTTTGGCCTGCATGACGCAAAATCAGGGGAATAACAAGATTAAATTTAAGAAAGAAAAAGTAATATGTTCTTGGGATGATGTAGGAAGAGTCAAGGGATAAATAAGCCTATGACCGAGAGTTACTCATCTGACCAACATCCTCTCTAAAGTCTCGTCTCAAAATGGCTTCTTCACGAGCCAATTATACGATCTACAATAACTTCTGGTTTAAAGACTTCTATATCATCATATTTTTGTCCAACGCCCAGGAATAATATTGGCTTCTTTGTCACATAGGCTATTGATATTGCTGCACCACCCTTTGCATCCGCGTCCATCTTGGTCAATATAGAGCCGGTTATATTTACGTACTTATTAAATTCCTCGGCCTGCATAACAGCATCATTCCCTATGAGGGCATCACCAACAAATATTACTATATCTGGCTTAACAACGCGCACAATCTTTTCCATCTCAGCCATGAGGTTCTTATTTGTCTGCATCCTCCCAGCGGTATCCACTAAAACAACGTTTATCCCTTTAGCCCTAGCGTACTGAACGGCGTCATAGGCTACTGCTGTGGCGTCAGAGCCATACTTATGCTTTATCATTGGGACACCCAGCCTCTTGGCGTGCTGCTCAAGCTGCTCTATTGAGCCTGCCCTAAACGTATCGCTGCAGGCCAATAATATAGAGTAGCCCCTCTTAAGGAATAGATTCGCCATTTTAGCTATAGTTGTGGTTTTCCCTGTTCCATTCACTCCGACAAAAACGATTATACATGGTTCTCTTAGACCACGCTTTTTCTCAACAATGCTAAATAAGTCCACACTATCTTGGATTTTAAATAAATCAAGAAGAACTTCTCTTAATATTTCCTTAACTATTTTACGTCTATCCTCAAATCTGCCTACCTTTAAGCCGGAGAGTCTCTTCTCCACCTCGTTGCATATATGTTCTGCGACGACTAATGCCACATCATTCTCTATGAGTGTAAGTTTCAGCTCCCAGAGTATCTCCTGAATTTTTTCTGGCCTAAGCTCAACGGTAGAAATTTTTTCTATAAGTCCGGTCAGAGTCTCGCGTAGTCTCTCAAACATCACTTTTTCATCTCAGTTCTCCTTAGCAAAGAGGTTAACTCTTGAAGCCTATTTTGTTCCTCCTGCATTCTAGCTAAAACTTGATTCAATTGTTGCTCCAATGCCACTTTAGCCTTACTCAGTTCGGCTATCCTATTTGCAATATCATCCTTTGCCTCTTTAAGCGTCTTCTCAATAGCCACTCCTGCACCTATCCCATATACGACCTTATTGGTATCTTCAAGTCTAGCCTTAATATATGATCCACCACCAATTGGAACAAAAATGTAGTCGGAGCTCTTATTTTCAATACCCTCAAGCGCCATGCTAGCCAAATTGAGTTCCGTTAAGGCTGCGTTAACAAGGTTCATCCTAGCCTGTAGTTGCTCAGCTGTGCTTTCAAGGAGCCTGATCTCAACTACTAGTCTCCTGATTTCCTCCTCAACATTTTCAGGCCGCGCTGACATGAAAAAAGCACCCTAACACTTTATTTCAGACAGGTTTATATTAACGCTTTTCTTTCTCAGCATCTTCCTCAATCTTAATTATCTTTATGTGGAAACGCTTAACCCTGTGCTTGCTACCAATCAACTTATAAACCTCTTCTATAGCGTGTTCCGGCTTTAACGCCCTAATATTTTTCCTAAACATTGTTTTGAAGTTCGGCTTATCTATTCTTCCAATCACCGTATACGTTTTGATCTCACTCATTTTCGCCAACCACCTTAAGCGCTTGGCTTATTATAAATAATTCTGGGCCAGTTGTTAATGAACCTGCAACCACAACACGACTATTTCCCACAAGTCCCGTTCCCACATATGGTATTCCACAATTAACCGTGCCAACACTAACTTGAGCTTTCAATACCTCGCTTAAAAGTTTTTCCTCTTCTGGCTTAAGTAGAGGATGAGTTAAAACTCCCCTATTTGTTGCAACTGCTAGTGATCCAACGTATGGTAGTCCAGCTATCTCCCCCTGCACGACCTCGACGCCCAATGTGTCAGATATGAGTTTAATCTCGCCTCTTTTAAGTCTTGGATCAGCAATTGCGCCGTGATCATTTGCTAAAATTAGATTTCCAAAAGCTGTTCTTTTACTCTCTTCCATTACAGTAATATTAATATCTCTTACAAAAGTTTTTAATACGGAAAGCTCCTCATCTCTTATAAAGTGCGGTAACACAATACCGTAAGAGTTGGCACATACAAGTGAACCTATAAGCACGGACCCGCCTATATTTGTTCTTATAACGGGAAGATTAAACCAGCTTTCAATCTTCTTTATTGTGCTTTCTGGGAACTGATTTGGTGCAATTACAACTTTTTCTGTTACGCGCATAAAAACACCTATACTCGCGCTGCCAAATGCATCTAGAAGAAAGAGCGGCATGTTATTCTCCTTCGGCTAAATGAACTGTGATGAGCCCCTCTTTATCTTTTGTAACCTTTACTCTTATCCTGCGAGGGGGCCTCTGAATACCTCAACTCCAGATCTTTTCATTAACCTCATTTGCAATTTTTATTGATTCCTCCTCAACCTTCATATGTCTCTTCACAAAGGCCTTAAGTAAACGTATCGCCCTTGGAGCCCTTTTTGTCCTAGGCATGATCCAAGCTCTACTAAGCGGGATAGTATAAATACGCTCCTCTATCACTTCGCTACCTTCTTCAGTTTTCTTCTCCTCCTTTTTTTCTGTACTCATGTTATCCCCTCTAAGGCTTTATTTTAGTCCTTCTCCAATGCCTTTTTGGTAATCTTGTAATTTTACCTAGGGTCTTTGCTATAACCCATGAAGGTATCGATCTATTCTCTTTTTCAGCACTTATTAATCTAAGTTTTTTAGCCAATGGTTTATACCTAGCCATCTCTAGATCCTCCTTATCTGAATATCCCTTTTACCAGCTTGTAACCGTCTCAGAATCTCCTTTAACTGTTCATCGTCTATGGGGGTCTGAAGGAGCCCGCGCTGCACAAGCTGAATGAGCTGCGTCTCTAGCTGAGCTGCAAATTCTGGCTTAACCATTTTAAGGTTAGCTAGCCTCTGCCTAGCCTCCGAGGTCAATATCCTTCTAAGCACGGCCTGTTTTTGTAGCTCAGCTTTCTTCTGTGCCTCAATAGCCTCCTGCTCCTGGAGGATCTTCTGTTGTAGCTCCATGAGCTTCCGCCTTCTTATTTCCTCAATTTCAGCATCATCGTCTAAGCTCATAAGCGCGCACCTCTAGTATTTACTTAACGCCGGAATAACCTTTTCAATCTCCCTTTTAATATCTGCTGAAAGAGTGTCTAATAATTTTCTTCCTTCTGGGGTTACTATTCTACCTCTTCCTTTAATTATTTGCACTAGCCCAGCCTTCTCAAGTTGCTGAAGAGCCTTTCTAATTATTGCGCCGCCGCCCTTTGCAGCATGTTTTAGTCTAGATCCCATATTTTTTCTACCACCATATTTAGCCCTTAGGCGCTCCACACCAATAGGCCCAAAAATATAGATTTTTCTGAGGAGGGAGGCGCATCTAATATACCACCAGCCCGGATTCTGGGGCGCGCGCTCGGCGTGCACCCCAGTTTTTACATAGGCCGTCCATGAGGGCGGCTCTATGGCATCAAAATTCTCTTTTAGATACTCCGCTAGCCTCTCAATCAATATCGATGCAGGCACATCAAATGGTGTCGGCACTTTCATTCCCCGCAATTAACCTTTTTCCTTTTCACTATTCTAGAAAGAGTCTTATAAATACTTATTTGCTGTTTTGTGCTGTTTTGATCTCCTTTTAGGCTTGTATATCGTAAATGTGTGTCCCATTATCTGAACTATTTTTGAATCTGTTTCGTGAGCTACTTTTTTGGCAACCTCTTCTACGCTAGCTTCTGTTAAAGCTGACCTTAATATCTTAACCTTTACTCTCTTTCTTACATTCAGCTGCTTCAATATCTCTTTTATCTGGGATTCAGTAATCCCCTTCTTCCCTATCCGGACTGTCGCCTCTATATACATGCTCATCTTTTTAGTCGAGGATCTCCTCAAGATTTCCTCCTCCTTAACGGTTTTCTCATGTGTTTGCCGCAATATAAACATGTGATGACTATATGTGGTTCCCTCTTCGATTGTAAACGGACACGTGAACTCACTCCTGGAAAAATGAATCGTTTACAGTGTCTACATATGAGCATTCGCTTCTCCTTTGATACGCGGGCTCTTGCGCGCATAGATATTTTCCTAGCCATCTCAACATATCTTTGCGATAAGTCTGGTCTCTTATCTAACATCTTAATTGCGAGATCAAACAATTGTTCAATACGGATTAAAGATATTTTCCTAATTTTATTCCTCATGTCCTCAACGCCTTTACCTCATTTTTCCTTTTCCAGAAAATCATAAATGTTTTTGAGTGATATAATCCAGCTTAGATACGAGTTTACTGAAGCCCTTAAGGCGGTCGTATCCTTTGCTTCAAAAGTCAATATAATGCGCTTACCGCTCCTTGTAATATTAATTCTAGTCCGATATCTTAAGACAACTTTAGTTTCCGGTTGGATCGCCTTATAAACAACATCAGCTTCTCTCTCGCTGGGATACTTTATGCGTAAAGTGGCGTAGGCTTCCCTAATCATATATCCCACACGATATGTGAAATTTTTATGCGCGGACCAATCTCAGTCTTACCTGGTAGGCGGAAAAATGACATAATTGCCCAACAATCTTCACCAGCAACTATATTAATATATGCTTCATATCCAAGCGTTTCAGCACCCTCTTTAAGTACTGGTATCCCAAAAAAGTTTGAGATAGCCAACTTAAATTCCTCTATTTCCAAATTTTCTTCCTTACTTCCTTCTAAGAAGAGAAGATTAATTTTTTCTTTAATCCACTCACGTGGTATATCGAATTCCCTCCGTAACCTTATTCCGGAAATATAGAGACGGGGAGGGTTCTCCTTGACTCCCTCATCACTTATCTTAAAAAGCCTTATTCTCCCAGGCCCGCCCTTCCACCTATCAACTATAATAAACCTGTCAGAATTCATTTGAATGGCTTTTTCTGCAACTTCAATTAAGTTCATTTTTCCGCGATTGACCCTAGTAAGTCCCGGTATTGAACGAGCTAAATCATTACATAGACTTCTAACTCTTCTTGTGGGTCTATGTGAGGTTGTTATTAAAACCATAAACTAAAAAACCTTTTTTTAGGCGCCCTTTGTAGTGCGCTCAATAGTCGCGCCAATCTTTGTTACTGGGGTATATGCTCCGCCAGCAAACCTGAGTCCGCATTTTTTGCATATCCATATACCGACACTTTCTCTACGCACAGCCTTAAACCCGCATTGTGGGCAGATATGTTTTTTCTTTTTTTCAGCAACTATACTAACCCAGCGTCTCCTAACCGAAACTCCATATCTTGCACCAAATCCTCTAGCTGGACCAACTTTTTTAACCAAAGCTATCCACTCACTAGTTTTCTTAACTCTTTGGCCTTCTCTCTAGCTATGTGAACAGCTTCTAAAATCTGTTGCGGTGTCAAGGCTCCATGCTCACCCTTTTGTATGGCACATATTTTATCATCTTTGTCAAGAGTTATCGTTAGTCGTGCGCTCATGATCTCCTCTTCCTCGAGCCATGGATCAACTATCATTTTATCACCCACATTTGCGAAGGTCACCGCAATCGGATAATTTATTATTGGTAGCGGCATATATTCAGGGGTTTTCTTGATCTCACCATTCTCAACGGCATAAACTGGCATCCTTGTGTTTATTAGGGCTGCTAAAGCCGCTAGTGCAGATGCATCTATTAGGTTACCATCATGATTGAGAGTATATATGTCTATAAATATGACGTAAACTTTCTTACCCGGAATCAGACAGAGTTTTTCTAAGTCTATTGCCCGTGACTCACGTATTCCTCTATCAACCACTCTTGCAAGCTCAATAGCGTCTTCGTTTGGCGGCCCCGGCTCAAACTCTGGTGAAGCTAGCGGTACAAACTCTGAGTTAATAGTGAAGGTGCCCTCATTAGGTCTATCTGAGAACGGCTCGCCAACTTCGACTTTCACACCGGCAACAACTTCGGTCTTGCCGAGTAAAACCCTCGCTGACCCCTCAGCCCTCTCAATTATTCCCTTCTCTATTTTTATTGGCCGGTACTCTGTTAGACCTCTACCATCAAGTCTCTTTCCAGAAGCTATCATCTGATATATTTGCCTCTGCCTTATTCGAGATGTTATGATTGAAGACATGATTCAACTTCCTCCTTTATTGCTACATACTTCGCCTTTAAAGCCTCCTTCTGAAGCTTATATATTTGCTTACATCCCTCTAGCGCAAGATTAAGCGCCTGCTTAAACTCCTCAAGAGTTAGGCTGCCATCCATCTGTAGAAGTGATATTAAGCCTAGGTTAGGCATGTATGATACTGGCATATCAGCCTCGCCCTCCTTATCTTCTATGTCACTAAGATCTAGAACCAGAATCCCATCAACTTTCCCGGCAGCGCATGCCGCCACAAGATCCCTCATAGGTATCCCAGCATCAGCCAGCGCAAGGGCCGCGACGGTTGTACCAGCGCATCTTGTTCCACCATCAGCCTGCAAAACCTCAATGAACACATCGATTGCTGTTCTCGGGAACTTTTCTAGGAATATTGCGGGCTCGAGGGCTTCTCTTATAACCTTAGAGAGCTCTATTTCGCGTCTGCTTGGTGCAGGGGACTTACGCTCCTCAACGGAGAATGGCGCCATATGATATCTACATCGAAGAATAGCTCTGTCTGGAAGCGCTAAATGGCGTGGATGAAGTTCCCTTGGACCATAAACCGCCGCCAACACCTTACTTTTTCCCTGCTCAATGTAAGCCGATCCGTCGGCATTGCTTAGCACTCCAACCTCCATTTTTATTGGTCTAAGCTCATCCGGTCTTCGCCCATCAACCCTTAAACCACTCTCGTCAATCAACTTAATCTTTCCGCCTATGTTTTCACCCCCTTCTCCCTTCTTATCATCTCAGATATCCTATCAGTTAACCCTGAGGTATGGGCTTCCTGAGATATCTTCTCAATTGCCAAGATAGCAAGCTTCTCATGCTCAGGGGTTGGCCCAGAGACTAAAATTATACCGTTCTGTCCAACGGTTATCTTGCATTCGGTTTCTCTTTTAAGAAGATTTACCATTGATGCCCTTCGACCGATTATTCTCGGTATCTTTGCCGGTGACACTTTTACTATTTGTCCATGAGTTATTTTTCCAAGACCGGGCTCACGTATCGTGAGCAACGGATCCATGGTTCTGTCAAACGCTATAACCTTCGCTAAAATAAGATCACCAACATCCAGAAAACTTGTTAAATCATCCTTCTGTTGCCTGAATGGTTTATTCACAGCATCGCTAACTCTTAAAAGAGCCTTATAAGGCGAGTTTATATCAACTGTCCACCCATTAATATTTACATCTTCAATCCTTCCAATAACCTGGTCTCCTGGTGATGGAATATAAACTGTGTTTAAAGCGATGACCTGAACCGTTTTCCCCTGATACTCGACAAGCCCTAACCTGCTTGCGTAAATTCTATTCCCACTCTTATAAGTGTTATTTCCAGCAATATAATCTCCCTCAGCTAAAAGATCCCCAGGAGTTACAATCTGCCTATTCTCAAAATAAAACATGATAAAAACCTCCAAAAATAATTCTTATACTCGATTTATTTTATTTAAGGATTTTTGCCTCAATATTTCCACGTGTCATATCACCCATTTTCTCTAGGAATGGACCATAAAATCCCGCTGGCATTTCCAAAACTACTGAGAGTGATCCGTCAGTTAACCAATTTTCATTTTTTATCGTGCCAAAAGATTTGAGTACCCCATATACTTTATTTGCATATTCTGGCGGTACTTTAACCGCGACGGATATTTTTTCAATGCTTATTGGTAGAATTGTGCGTAGAGCCTTGATGGCTTCATTAGCCTGCTCCTCAACGCTCTTAAGCGGGTCTACTGAAAAGCCAATTTGCTCAAGAGCTTGCTCTATACGCGTTGGTGGATGCGGAAGTTTTGTTCTTGGATCAACAGCATTACGTGATATAAAATCGATTATTTGTTTGCGCTTCTCCTCAATTAATTGCTTCCTTTGCTGGGCAGTTAATTGTAATGTCCCCTTTTTAAGTATAATCTTCGCTATTTCTATGGGATCCGTTGTCCCAAAAGTCTCTTTAAGTTTCTTCTCGGAGGCCCTTTGACCCTTATTTGCGTCAGTAAATATCTCTTCGATTACCAATATATCGGATACTGGGACGGATTTACCGCTACGGAAAGCGAATGCAAGGTCTGGTTTTACAAGTATCTCGAAGTTTTCTCCTCCTATATTTATGCGCGCAATAGTATAATTTCGGCTCATTGTCACTCGCTGCCCATTACTTCTTTCATATACTTTTCTATCTCTTCATCTGTCAGAAATGTAAACTTTCTGGTTGAAACTGGCACTATAGCCATTCTAATTCTAGGCTGTTCCCCTCTAGCCTGCATAGATTTAACTAAACATTTAATGCCCAATTTTATGGTTTCTTCAAGGGTCATATCGTCGCGGTACTCCTCTTTAAGTATATTCTCAGCAGTCTCACGCCCTATTCCAATAGCAACTGCCTTGTATGCTCTATATGTTCCGCTGGGATCGGTAGTAAACAGCTGGCACCCACCCTTATCCACTCCAGCAAAGATTATAGATACGCCAAATGGTCTAACCCCCCCATGCTGCGTGTACATTTGCTTTATATCACCTATCCTTTTGGCAACCATCTCTATATCAATTGGTTCATCATACATTAACCTACTTGTCTGCGCAAATATTCTAGCTTCATCGATCAGCACGCGTGCATCTGAGCTCAGCCCGACGACAGCTGCTCCGATGTGTTCATCAACTTCATATATCTTCTGAGTGAATTTTGGATTTTGTAATTTCGATTCAATCTTTTCTTCAGCCCCAATCACGATACCTTCTGGACATACTATGCCAATGATCGTTGAACCCCTATAAACTGTTTCTAGAGCATATTCTACCTGAAAGAGACGCCCATCTGGAGAGAAAACTGTAATGGCTCTATCGTATGCTCCTGGAACAGCGAACACCGACATTCTCCATAATCCTCTCCTTTATCTCTCTACATACTCTCCCTTTGAGAATAGTAGGACGGGACTAAAAAATCTTTTGTATAGAACCTAACTATATATACTTATCTCTCATAATCATAATGGTCTTTTCTGCTATCGCTACGTAACTTAAAAGATCATCAACAGTCGACAGGAAAGTTGCTATATTTTCTCCGCAATATTTTATAACTGTAATAACTTTCTTATCCACGAATCGCGTATTTACTGTGAGTCCTCTTGGGCATGTTAAATTATCAGGTGAGACACTATTAGAAACCGCCGAGGCTTCCTCAATACTATCATATATCAATGTTATTTCAGCTTCAGCCTCCATTTTTCTCACCCATTAAATTTTCTCCCACAAGTAAGTTGACGCATTTTAGGAACTCCATTTTCCTTTCATATGGCACCTGTGCTCCAGCTGCAATATCATGCCCACCACCTATCCCAGAGCAGTTTTCAGCGGCGATACGCACTATTTCTCCAAGATTTATTCCTATTCTGACAAGCGAGTCCGTTGCGCGCGCAGATATTTTAATAGTCTTTTCTCTCGGCATATAAGAGTAAGCCACTAGGGGTTTATTCGGATTAGGCAGACTCGCTGATACTATCGTTGATATCGTACTTATTGTCTTCTCGTCTATATCTTTCTCTCCATGCAGTACGTAAATATACTCCCATTCTTCAATTCGATCTGGGTTCTCATTGAGCCAGGCAAGATACTTGCTAACCATCTGCCTATACTCGTCCAGTGTTCTTAGAGCTTCCTCATAAGATTTCCCTCTATCTCCCATGCATATTGCTACGCCGAGACCCGGCACATCCATTCTTCCAGTCGCATTCAAGAGAAGGGCGAACTCTCTAGCATCTCTAAGTGGAGTCCATGGTTCCTCCCTAACTAAAGTGTAAACTGCTCCGATTAAGTTCATCGCGATGTCACTTTTGAACCCCTTTGAGATTAGATAGTCATGCAATGCAGAGAATAATTTACGTTTCTCCTCCTGAGATAGATCCCTTAAAGCGCGCCACCTGTCGTCCTTTTTAAGATTAATATTAATACTGCTTAAGAAAGCTAGGCACTTATCCTCCTCACCACTTATTCCTGGAATATATGGATTTGTAAGGTAGGCGAGCGCTTTATGTAATGGCCGAGTCTCCCTGCCGAAAAGAAGTATGTCCGTTTCCACGTTTAAGAAGCCAGCCTCAATGGAGTCTTTAACAATAATATTATTAAGCCCACCCAGACTTTGCCCCTCGTACTTATCCTGCAAGTCGCCTAATGCTCCTACGACGGCCAAATGTGCCAAATCAATATTCTTTTTATCCATAAGTTTGGCAACAAGATATGAGATCCCAGCTGAGCTTATCTCTCTCGCCCCGTCTATCCCAAAGAGGTGTGGATTAACATGAAGGAAGTTCTCTTTTGCTTTTCCGATTGGCTGGTGGTGATCAAGTATTATTATACGTTTTTTCTCGAGCTTGGCGCCTA
>Ga0105162_1001927_pt1 | contig 11395 bp, 14 predicted proteins | sample JNZ201metaG_FD_81532 | JGI IMG/M metagenome (GOLD analysis project Ga0105162, IMG submission 81532) | Hot spring microbial communities from Jinze hot spring, China to study Microbial Dark Matter (Phase II) - JNZ 20120812A | ecosystem: Environmental > Aquatic > Thermal springs > Hot (42-90C) >...
AATTCCATAGGATCCTTTTTGTAAAATTTCTTTTAAAAGGGCTTGATTTTGGCCTAAAAAATAACCACAAAATGCTAAAAAGCTGCACCATATACCAGCCCCTAAGGTGGTAAAAAAAGAAAAAAAGAAAAGATTCATTTTTGCTAAACCAGCAAAAATAGAAATTATATGTCTAAATCCTGGAATTAATCTCCCTGTAAAAATACTTATATGGCCATGAATATTCCAAAAATTTTCTACTTTATAAAAGGATTTTTCGGAAATTAAAAGATATTTTCCGTATTTTTTGATAAAATAAAGAGTTGCAGGACGTCCAAGTTTTAAAGCTACAAAATAATTTAACAGAGATCCAGCTAAACTTCCTAAAGTTCCAGAAAAAATAACTCCTGATAAGGATAATTCCCCTTTATAAGCTAAATAAGCTGCAGGAGGCACAATAAGTTCGCTAGGAATAGGAATTAAAGTAGATTCTAAAGCCATGAGAAAGAAAACTCCCCAATAACCACTTTTTTCAAAAATTGAAATAAATTGATATAAAAATTCCATAATCCATTGCATTTTTGTCAATTTACCTTAAAATTATTAAAATTAAAGATTTCAAAATTCCAAAACAAGGAGGAAAAAGATGCAAAAAATTTTTAAGAAAAAGTGGATTGGACTTTTAACAACACTTTTATTTTGTATTACTCTTTTTACAGGATGTATTTCACAAACAGGGGAAAAAACAAAAGAAGGAGCTGCTATTGGAGCAGTTGCTGGAGCTGCCTTAGGAGCTTTAATAGACAAAAATAACCGTTGGAGAGGAGCAGTAATAGGTGCTGCTGCAGGAGCATTAATTGGAGGAACAGCTGGATACATAATGGAAAGAGCTTCTAAAGAAGCTGCAACTACAAAAAAGCCTGTTACTTATGTGAGTGAAGATGGAATTCAAAAAGTTTATGCAGAACCCATTAAATCTGAAGGAAAATGTGAATGGGTTACAGTTCAATACTATGAATATGGAAAGTTAGTAAAAGAAGAAAAAAAATTAGTATGTCCTTAAGAATTATTTAAGTTTTTCTAAGGCACTTTTTATTTGAGAGACAGCTTTTTTAAGATTTTCCTCTGAATTAGCAAAAGAAATTCTTATAAATTTGTCGTCCCCGAAAGCAATTCCCGGAACTACTGCAACTTTAGCAAATTCGAGAAGATATTCTGCAAAATCAACAGATCCTTTTATTATTTTACCATCTGGTGTTTCTTTATTATAGTAGGCTGATACTTTAGCAAAAAGATAAAAAGCTCCTTGAGGTGAAATAAACTCAACCCCTGGAATTTCTTTTAAAAGGTTTGTCAGAAGATTTGCTCGTTGAGAAAAAATTTTACAGATTTCTTTAACCTCATCTTGAGAAGAGGTTAAGGCTATTTCTGCAGCTTTTTGAGCGAAACTGGTAGGATGTGAGGTACTCTGTCCTTGAATATTGGAACAAACTTTTATTATTTCCTGAGGCCCAATTAACCAACCTATTCTCCAACCTGTCATAGCATAAGTTTTAGAAACTCCATTTACTATAAACACCTGTTCCCTTAATTCAGGAAATAAAGATAAAATATTTTGAGGAGGCTTTGAATCAAACCTTAATTTGTCATATATATCATCACTCAAAACCCAAAGATCGTATTTTTTTACTAATTCTGCTATTCCCCTTAAAAACTCTTCAGAGTAAATAAGACCTGTTGGATTAGAAGGACTGTTTAAAATAATTCCTACTGTTTTTTGAGTTATATACTTTTCTATTTCCGAAAGATCTGGTTCAAAAAATTTTTCCATGGATGAAGGAATTATCTTAGCAATTCCTTGTGCTATCTCAACTATAGATGGATAGGACACCCAATAAGGAGATAAAATTAAAACTTCTTCTCCCGGATTAACCACTGCCATAATAAAATTAAAAATAGCTTGTTTAGCTCCTGCAGTAACTAATACTTCTTCTGGAATATATTTAAATCCATAATCCATCTTTAATCTCTCACAAATAGCTTTTCTCAAACTTAAAAATCCAGCAGTGGGAGTGTATTTGGTTAACCCTTCATCTAAAGCTTCCTTACAGGCAGCTTTTATATAATTAGGTGTATCAAAATCAGGTTCCCCTGCAGAGAGATTTATGATATTTATACCTTGAGATCTTAATGCTTTAGCTTTAGCATCAACTGCTAAAGTCGCCGAGGGTTTTAAATTTTTAACCCTATCAGCTATTTTAACCATAATTTCCTCCTATTTTATCTTACCTATTCCCTCTGCCTTAAATTCAACTATTATTTTAGCTTTTTTATTTATAAGTAAAGGAGAAGAAGCTTTTAAACATCTTTCTATAGCTTTGTTAAATTCAAAATTGGGAGATTCTTTTAAAAATTGATATGTTAAGATTTTACCATCAGGAGAAATTTCTATCTCTACTAAAGCATAAAGTTCTTTCTTACTTCTTAAATAAATAGGAACTTCAAAATGATTCTCCAGCTGCCTTTTTATTAAAAGAAGATATTCTATTCCTAATTTTTCTTTTAAATTTTCAGAAAGAGATCCTTCTTTTGAACTTTCCTGGGACTGTGCTTTTTGAAAAGCTATCATTCTCTCTTTAAGAGTTTTAAGTTCTTCCTGGGAAAGAGAATATTCCTCTCTAACAGAAGAATAGGAAGAAACTTTTTCTTTTATTTGAGTAAGTCTTTTTGTTAAAATCGTCTCCTCTTTTTTTTCTATAAGTTTTTCTTTTTTCTCTTGATTAATCTCTTTTAATTGAGTATATATAGATTCTTCTTGTAATTTAGAAACAATTTCACTCCTTGAAATAATTTTTAACTTCATTACATTTTCGGGTGATTTTGTAAAATGAAAAGCAGAAAAAAAAATAAATAAAAATAAAAAATTAATTAAAAGTGAAAAGAAGTAAGAAAAAATCTCATATTTAATGGACATATTTTAGGTTTCTGGCTGGGTTAGCAAACCTAATTCTTCAATACCTGCTCTTTTTAATTCAGAAAGAACTTTAGCTACTACTCCATAGGGACAATTTTTATCTGCTTCAATTTGAATTTCTTTTATTAGATTATTTTTTTTAGCTTCTTCAATCCAAGAAACCAAATTTTCTAAACCAATTTCTTCTCCATAAACTTTAATTTTTCCTTCCTGAGTTATGGTAATTTTAAGGGGTTGATTTTCTTTTTGAGACAAAGGTGTATCTTTAGTTTTAGGAAGTTCTACTTCTATACCAGAGGTTAGAAGAGGAGCAGTGATCATAAAAATAATAAGAATTACAAGAACTATATCAACTAAAGGAATTACATTTATTTCTCCTTGTAAATCTTTTCCTATTTTCATTTTCAAATTAGAGTTTCTTCAGTTAATATTTTGTCTCTAATATATTTCAATCCAAATTCTAATAATTTTTCATCTGGTAATTCTGCCATTTCTGGCAAGAAAAAATCATTTATTTCTTCTTTTTTTATAAGTATACGAAATTCCTCTAAATCATAAGCTAAGGTAAAAATTAAATCAAGTATATCTTCGGTTAAGGGAGTATCTGAAAATTTTTGTCTTTTAATTACTACTTCTCCCCAGAGATCATTAAAAAATAAATAAGGTCCAAGGTCTTGCTCTTTAAGATAATCTTTTATTTTAATTGGACGATTTTCATAATGCCCTTTACAGTGAGTTTCTCTTATCACTTTAAATATTTCTTCATTTTTCCCCTCTTTATTTTTTACTAAGTATCTTGCTAAAGGATAAAGTCTACATGAGGCAGGTCTATCTTTATAAATTTTACATCCTTCTTTTTCATTAAGGAATGGACATGCAAATGAATAGGGATCCATATTAACGGAAATCACAGGAAGTTGGGTTACTTCTCCTAAATAAACCTCGCCATATTTTTCAATAAACTCTTGTATTCCAAGGTTGAGAGCTTTTCTTAATCTTAAAAATTCATATGGAGAAAGAACTAGTTTAACATCATAACAGCATTGATTAAAACATATTATCCCTTTATAACAATGAAATTTTATTGTATCTTCTAAAGTGTATTCTTGGGAATCAAACACATAGGAGTGCATCATTTTTTAGCTTCCACAAGTTTAAACCTATCCTTTAGTTTTTCTAGAACTTTAGGAAGGGTAGTATATTCCATTTCTTCGGGTGGTAACCTATGAGGTTCAAAAATTCCTTGTCTTCTTAATATATCAGCTATGTTATTACAAAGTCTGCGAGCTTCATCAAAAGCAGGGTCATCAAAAAGATCAGATGGTCCAATAAGATATCCATCAGTGATTTGATATCCTGCAGCAATAACCCGAGGGGGTCCGTCGAATCTTGTAGGTTTAGCATTTTTAAAAGCGACAGGCATAAGAGGTCCAGTATGAGACCCTCTCATCCAACCTTCTACTAACCAGGGACGAGCAAATGGTTCTAAAATCTCTCCTATGGCTGGAAATCCAGATTGTGCTCTTACTATTAAAACCGGATCGTCTTTACCTACATATCTTCCAGCCATTAAAGATAATCTTTGGGTAGAAGCTACAGCCGCTATTTCTCCATCAGATTTTCTATAGACAGATCTTACTACATATCTACTAGTAGCTCCAATAAACACTAATAAATCATAAATTTCTTCCGGAGCTTTAAGTAAAATACCCATTCCACTATAGACATCCATTACATCAAAAATAAATCCATCATGCATAGATGGATCAATTACTAATCCTGCTGTATTCATAGGATCAGCAAAAATCTCATATAAAGGAAGGTTCCAAGCACTGGGAGAGGTCTTATCTGCAAAGAAAACTACTATAGGCTCACTTCTTCTCTCCTCAAACTCCATTTCTGCAACTCCTGGTCCCATCCCTTTAACATTTCCAGAAAAAGCATCAACTAAGAGATCCTGTCCTGCACCATACATTTTTAGTCTTTTAGAAACTTCAGTTCCTTCTTTAAATGCATTCCAAGCAAGTTCGTGTATTTCTGAAGAATCAACTCCTTTAGTATGAGTCATTACTAAAGCAATATCATCACCGCATACTAAAACGGATAAATCTCTTATTATGCCTTTATCCTTTCCATCCTCAGCTATTTCTCTTACCTTTTCTACTACTTCTTTATATACAGAAGAATGCCCTACAAATCCTCCTATATCTGCTTTTATTACAGATAAAGTCAATTTCATTGGGCACCTCCCTCTTTATAACCTTTAAATTTTACCGAAAATTATTAATATAAAAAATTATAGCATAGGCTCAAAAATATGTAAACTTTAAAATTACTATGGATGAAGAAGAAAAGCTTGCAGTAGCATTACAATATAAAATAGAAACTCCTGCTCCAAAGGTTATTGCAAAAGGTAAAGGATATTTAGCAGAACTCATTTTAAGAATAGCTAAAAATCACAATATACCTATAAAAAGGGATTCAAAATTAGTTAAAGAATTATATAAATTAGAAATAAATCATCCCATTCCTCCTGAATTATACAAAGCTGTAGCTATAATATTAGCATGGGCTTATGATGTTAATCAAAAATTTAAAGAAAAAATTTTAAAAAATTTCTCTTTTTAACTCTTGCTATTTTTCAAAAACTAGATATAAAACACTAAAATATTTAAGAGGAGGTTTTATAAATGTTTAAATTACCTGAAGATAGACTTTATTCTGAAACCCATCTCTGGATAAAGAAGAAGAAAAAAAAGATAGTTAGAATAGGAATTACAGAGTATTTTAACATAAAAAATTGGGAAATTGTTGAAATTGATCTTCCAGAAGAGGAAGAAGAGTTTGAAAAAGAAGAAATTTTTGGAAGCGTAGAAACTATTGAAGAAGTTTTTGATTTAATTATGCCTGTTTCAGGCAAAATTGTTGCAGTAAATGAAAAGGTTTTAGAAGAAGTTGATATCTTAAATGAAGATCCTTATGAAGAGGGATGGCTTGTAGAAGTGGAACTTTCCAATCCCTCTGAATTAGAAGAACTTTTACCTCCAGAAGATTATGAAATAAAATTTTTAGAAGAAGTGGAAGAAATTCCGGAGGAAAAAATTATAGAGGAAGAATAGCAAAAATGTTCGCTGTAGTTTTTCCTGGTCAAGGCTCTCAATATATAGGCATGGGAAAAGATTTTTTTGAAAATTTTGAGAAAGTCAAAGATTTTTTTAATAAAGCAGAAAAACTTACCAATATTCCTATTAAAAAACTTTGTTTTGAGGGTCCTTTAGAAGAACTTACACAAACTAAAAATTTACAAGTATGCTTAACCCTAATAAATGTTGTATGTTATGAAGTTTTAAAAGAATTTTTAGAAGAAAAAAAAATAAATCTCTCTTATGTAGCTGGTCATAGTTTAGGAGAATTTAGTGCTCTTTATGTATCAGAAGTTCTTTCTTTTGAAGATACTTTCATTGCTGTAAAAGAAAGAGGAAAATTAATGGAAGAAGAAGGAAAAAAAGGATTTTCTACTATGTATGCTATAATAGGTTTACCTTTAGAAGACCTTAAAAATTTATTAAAGTATGAAAAAGAAGTAACAATTTCTAATTATAATTCTCCCAAACAGTTCGTAATAAGCGGAAAGATTCCAGAGATAGATAAAATAGCACAGAGGGCTAAAGAATTGGGAGCAAAAACTGTTAAGCTTAAAGTGAGTGCTGGGTTTCATAGTCCTTTAATGAAATCAGCTGAAGAAAAATTTAGCCAAATTCTTGAAAAGCTTACTTGGAAAAATGCTAAAATCCCTTTTGTAAGTAATATCAGTGGAAGAGAAGAAATAGAAGGATCAGTTATAAGGGAACTTATGAAAAAACAAATTGTTTCTTCTGTTAGATGGATTGAATGCATAAATTATATGTATAATAAGGGAGTAAGAATTTTTATAGAAATTGGTCCTAAAAGAGTTCTTTCTGGTTTAATTTCTCAGATTTTAGAAGGAAAAGAATACAAGATATATAATATAGAAAATTCTGAAAGTTTGGAAAATTTCATAAAGAATTTTTAAGGAGGTAAAGAATTTTTGAAATAAAAATTTTAGAGGAAAGATGTAAAGCATGTGGTCTATGTATTCATTTTTGTCCTAAAAAGGTATTAGAATTTTCTAATAAAAGAAATAAACAAGGATATAAAGTGATCTACCCAAAATATCCAGACAGATGTAATATGTGTGGTATTTGTTATTTAATGTGTCCGGATGTGGTATTTATAAAAGATGAAAAAGAGGAAAACTAAAAAAATTTTAGTTAAGGGAGTGGAGGCTATTGCTCTTGGTGCTTTAGCTGCAAATTGTAAATGTTATTTTGGATATCCTATTACTCCACAAAATGAAATACCAGAACTGATGGCAAGAGAACTCCCTAAAAGAGGTGGAGTTTTTTTACAAGCAGAAAGTGAACTTTCTGCAATAAATATGGTATTAGGGGCTTGTGCAGTAGGAGTAAGAGCTATGACAAGTTCCTCAAGTCCTGGTATTTCTCTTATGTGTGAAACCTTTTCTTATATAGCAGCTTTAGAATTACCTGCAGTAATAGTAAATGTAATGAGAGGAGGTCCTGGTCTTGGAGGAATAGAAGCTTCTCAAGGAGATTATTTTCAAGCAGTTAAAGGTTCAGGACATGGAGATTTTCATTTTATGGTATTAGCCCCTTATAATGCTCAAGAAGCTTATGAACTTACTGCTAAAGCTTTTGAATTAGCCGAAAAATATAGAAATCCTGTAATGATTTTATCTGATGCTATTTTAGGACAAATGAAAGAACCTATAGTTTTAAAAAAAATTAAAATTAAAGAATATCCAAAAAATGACTGGGCTTTAACTGGAGCTAAAAATAGAACAAGTAGAATCATAAGAAGCCTTTTTTTAGATTCTCAAGAATTAAAGGAAAGAAATTTGAAATTAAAAAATAAATATAAGAAAATGGAAAGGGATATACTTTTTGAGGCATTGATAGAAAATAATGAAAAAGCAATTTTAGTTGCTTTTGGTTCAATGGCACGTATTGTTAAAGAAGTTTGCTTTATTTTAAAAAATAAAGGATATCCTGTTGGTTTTTTTAGACCAATAACTCTTTTTCCTTTTCCTGTAAAGCCTATCCAGCAGATTTTAAACAGTGCTAAAAATTCTTTAAAATTTTTAGTTATTGAACTTAATTGTGGTCAAATGGTAGAGGATGTGAGATTAGCAGTGAATGGAAAAGCTGAAGTTATTTCTTTATCTTATCCTCCGAGTGTGATCCCTTTTCCAGAAGAATTGGAAAAAGAAATAAAAAAATGGATAAGGTAATTTTTAAATTTCCTAAAAGCTTAAAGTCTACACTTTTCCATTATTGTCCAGGGTGTCACCATAGTATTGTTCATAGACTCCTTTGTGAAGTAATAGATGAACTTAAAATACAAGAAAAGAGTATAGGAATTGCCTCAATTGGATGTGCCTGCTTTTTATATTTTTATATAGATGTGGATATTTTAGAAGCTCCTCATGGAAGAGGCTGTGCTGCAGCTACAGGTATTAAAAGAGCTAGGCCAGAATTGATAGTTTTTACCTATCAAGGAGATGGAGACTTTGCAGCTATTGGATTTAATGAAAGCTTTCATTCTGCCTTAAGAGGTGAAAAAATAACAGCAATCATGATAAATAACACAGTATACGGAATGACCGGAGGCCAGGTTTCCCCTACTACACTCCCTTATCAAAAAACCACCACCACCCCTGAAGGAAAAGATCCAGCTTATTATGGATATCCACCTAAAATAGCCGAAATTTTCTCTAATTTGGAGGGGGTTGGATTTTCTGGTAGATTTGCGGTAAACACACCTAAAAGGGTTTTAGAAACTAAAAAAGCTCTCAAAAAAGCTTTCCTTGCTCAGATTTACAATTTAGGATTTGGATATATAGAAATATTGTCTTCTTGCCCTGTAAACTGGAAGCTTGATCCTGTAAAAGCTAATAAAAAAATAGATGAACTTACTAAATTTTATCCTTTAGGAATTTTTAAAGATTTAGTAAAAAATTTTTAAGAGTAGAAAAATTGAGGATAGAATTAATAATTTCTGGATTCGGAGGACAAGGAATTCTTTTTGCAGGTAACCTTATTGCTCTTTCTGCTATGATGGAAGGACATCAAGTAACTTATCTTCCTGTTTATGGCCCGGAAATGAGAGGCGGAACCTGTAATTGTACAGTTATAATATCTCAAAATGAGATAGCCTCTCCTCTTATTTATCATCCTTCTTTCTTAATTATTATGAATTATCCTTCTTTTTTAAAGTTTATGCCAAATCTTAAAAAAGGAGGATCTGCTATAATAAATTCTGATTTAGTTAAACCAAAAGAAATCGAAGATCTTCAAACTTTACAAAAGAAATATAGATTATATTTTATTCCTGCAACTTCTTTAGCTGAAACTATTAATGCTCCTTTATTAGCAAATTTATGTGTATTAGGAGCATTTTATCAAATAACTAAAATATTTAAATTAAAAAATTTCAAAAAAGCTTTAAGAGAAAGCTTGGGAAGTGAAAAGGCTGATCTTTTTGAACCAAATTTAAAAGCTTTTAAATTAGGAGCAAAATATATTAAACAAAATTTTAAATGAAAGTCATAATCCAAAGAGTAAAAAATGCAGAATTAATAATAGACTCAAAAACTGTTTCAAAAATAAATCAAGGATTAGTTGTATTTGCCTGTGTCGAAAAAGGAGACAATATAAATATCATCGATTGGTTTGCAGAAAAATTAGTAAATCTTAGAATTTTTCCTGATAATCAAGGTAAGTTTAATCTTAATATAAAGGAAATAAAAGGAGAGATTTTGTTGGTTTCAAATTTCACTATATGTGGGATTTTAAAAAAAGGAACAAGACCAAGTTTCCATCTTGCAGAACATCCAGAAATAGCTAAAACTTTATTAGAAAATTTGGCAGAAAAAATAAGGAACAAAGGAATTACAGTAAAAGAAGGAATTTTTGGAGCCTATATGAAAGTAAAATTAGTTAATGATGGTCCCGTGACTTTATATTTAGAATACCCCCTAAAAAGTTCTTAAATTATGGAAAAATTAATAACAATTGGATTTTCTCCTCATAGAATTGAAACACTCCCTTTTGCAAAACAACTTATGGAAAATCATGATATTATAATTCTCGAAGAACCTTACAATCCAGCATTTTATGAATTTTTAAAAGATAACCTTTCCTTAAAGGAATATCTTAAAACCGTTGATTTTTGGTTTCCTCAATTTATAAAAGAATCTTCTTTAATTATTAAAGAACTCTATAAGAAGGGAAAAATAATCTTTCAAATAGAACCTTATCTAGAAAAACTCATAAAAATTCAACAAAAAATTGCAAGAGAAGAAAAAATAGAAAATATTTTAAACGATCCTGAATTAAAAGAAATTTATTGGGTTGAAAATAAAGCTATAGGGAAACTTCTTGAATTCTATCAAATTTCATTAGGAGAAAATTTCCTTGAAATTATTACAGCAGTTAAAACTTTTTCTAAAGCTGATGCTGAAAGATTTCGTTTAAGGGATCTCTTAAGAGCAAAGGCTGTTTTAAAAATTTTACCTGAAAAAGGAAGAATTTATATAGAAGCAGGAACTATTCATCTTTATTTTAAAAGACTTATTCATTTTTATTTAGGTAAAAGTTGGAAAATTGAGCATAAATTTTTATTAGAAAAATTTTTAAAACCCCTTACCGGAAGACCCTGGATTTTTCCACCTGGTGAACTTCTTACTTTAAGGTATATTTTAAAAAGAAAAGAAAACATAGAAATAGAAAATCTCCTAGCAGCTAGATCTTTAATTTACATTAAAATTATTCCCAAGGAAGAACTTATTCCGTCTTCCAAAGAACCTTTCCCACATATAACACAAGAATTAAAAGCTATAAAAATGGTAAACAAACTTTCTTTTGAAGACTGTGCTAAACTCTATAAAAAATTATTTTTTATAAAAGACCCGGAGACAGCTAAAAAATTAGTAGAAAATTATTTAAACTCGTTCAATAATTAATTTACCAATTTGGTATCCCAAAAAAGCACCTACTAAAATATCTGAAGGAAAATGGGCTAAAACAAAAAGTCTTTGAGCTGCTACAACAAAAGCTAAAAAATAAAATAAAAATCTATATTTAGGATACTGATGTGATAAAATCTTGACCATTGTAAAAATAAATAAAGTGTGACCTGAGGGAAAAGAGGCATATTCATACTCTAAATTTGGTCCTTTAAATAAAGTCTCAAAAGTAACTTTAGGTCTTGCTCTTCCAAAAAGATATTTTGTATAAGATAAAATTTCTCCTAATATAATCCCTAATATTAACCGTTTACCTAAAATTTTGTTTCCAAATATATAACTATATATACTCATAAAAATATTAAATATTACAA
>Ga0105162_1001928_pt1 | contig 11387 bp, 12 predicted proteins | sample JNZ201metaG_FD_81532 | JGI IMG/M metagenome (GOLD analysis project Ga0105162, IMG submission 81532) | Hot spring microbial communities from Jinze hot spring, China to study Microbial Dark Matter (Phase II) - JNZ 20120812A | ecosystem: Environmental > Aquatic > Thermal springs > Hot (42-90C) >...
GACAAATCCAGGGGTTGCGTAAAAACCAGTGTTCAAAGGCGGAAAAGATAAAGAAATCAAAACACCACTTGCGAAAGAAAGTAAAAACTTCGCAAACGAATCAGGTTTTTTCAAATTTTTTCTTGATTTTGTTTTTGTAAAGTTCAACGGAGTAAATCCATAGATAAAAAATAAAAATTCCAACAACAAATCCAATCATCATCCCAGCAAGAACATCCGCAGGATAATGCACGCCGACATACACTCTTGAAAAAGAAATTAAAAAAGCAAGTGAAAAAAGATAAACAAGATACTTGCGATAAAACTTTGATAAAAGCGTCGCAACAGTGAAACTATTAACAGCGTGGCTTGACGGGAAAGATAATCCACTTCCACACGGAACAAGCAATCTCACATTTTCAAGTTCATGGCACGGACGAATTCTCCCAAAAAGTGGTTTTAAAATGTGACTGCTTAACTGATCACTTATCGCAATCGCTGGGATCAAAAGAATTGCGACAATTCTTCCCGTCCTTCCGCCGAAAATTAAAAGACCGAGCCAGACAAAAACAAGAAAAACTCTCAAATTGAAATCGATCGTTATAAATGGCATCAAAACATCAAAAACTGGATTTGCGATTTTGTGATTGAGAAGATAAAAAATCAATTTGTCAAGTTTCAAAATTTCGTTGAGCAAGTTTCATCTTTTTTTGCTTTTCAAAAAATTTTTCAAAATAAAAATCAACACAAAAATTGTGATAACTGCGGTTATGATTTTGCTGTAAGCGGAGATAACATCAGCGATCAAATGCCAATTTTCACCAAGAATTTTTCCAGCGGTGACAAGAATTGAATACCAGAGGGAAGCACTTATGAAAGATAAAATCAGGGATTTTTTCACATCGTATTCTCCAAGCCCTGCAAAGAAGGCGACAAATGCTCTTGTTCCCGCAAGAAACCTATTTATCACGATCAAAAAATAGCCATATTTTGCAAACAATGTCTCAACTTTTTTGACATTTTCTGGATTTATAAACTTTATCTTGCCCTTTTCTATTATTTCATCTCCAAATTTATCACCGATGAAATACATCGTTAAAAAGCCGAGCGTGCTCCCAAAAATTGCGGAAAGAAGCGTAAGTGTAAAGTCCGTTTTCCCGATGCCAGAAAGTGAAGCACAAAAAACGACAACAACATCGCTTGGCGATGGAGGGAAAAGATTTTCTATGTATGCAAAGAAAAATACAACAGCGTAAATCCAGATATTATCAATGCCGAGGATAAAATCAAGAATTTGTTTCGTCTCCATAAAAGTTTAATTATTCATTTTTCAATTTCACCATCACAACTACAAAGCAAGCGATCGCTTCACCTTTCCCAAGTGAATCAAATTTTTCATTTCGCTTCGGCTTAACAGAAATTTTATCAGAAGAAAGATCAAGAATTGAACTCAAACGATTTTTGATTTGCTCAACAAACGGGGAAAGTTTAATCTCTTCAAGTATAACCGTTGAATCAATGTTTACAATTTCAAAATTTTTTTCGTCAAGAATTTTTTTTACCTCTTTCAAAAAAATTTCGCTTTTAGCATCTTTAAATTTTTCATCAGTGTCAGGGAAAAGTTCGCCGATATTTCCATAACCAATCGCACCAAGCAAAGCATCGCAAATTGCGTGGATTAAAACATCGCCATCTGAATGACCTAAAGAACCTTTTTCAGATGGAATCTCAACTCCACCGATGTAAAGTTTTCTTCCTTCAACGAGTGGATGTATGTCATAACCGATGCCAACTCTCAAATTTAAAACCAACCTTTTATTTCAAATGATTTATACTTTGCTTCGTAAGGTTTCCATGTTATCTGAACATCTTCAACTTGTGCATATCTTGGTCCAACTTTTACAAGTTTTATTAATTCTTCAACGAGCGAGCGTTCACCTTCAACTTCAATTTCAACATCGCCATTGCTTAAATTTCTAACCCAGCCATTTAACCCAAGATGATTTGCGTGCTTTTGGACAAACCAGCGAAATCCAACTCCCTGAACAAGCCCTTTTACAATTATGTGCGCACAGACATAATCTCCAGACATAGTTTTCAAAGTAATTTTGTTTTCAACTTTTCAATGCTGACTTTGAAAAAATCATCAAACTTTTCAATTTGACCTCCAAACTGAACAAAATCAACCTTACCTCCACCTCTTCCACCTGCTTCATTCAAAATTTCTTTTAAAATTTCCCTTAAATCAATTTCAACATCCGAAGACCTCGCAATTACAAAATTCGCACCTCCAAATTTTGAGCCAACTATTGAGACAACCTTCGGATATTGAATTAATTTCTTTGCAAGGATTTTCAAGTCATCAACATTTTTATCTTCAAAAGAGATGCTGACGAAATTTACATCTTTAAACTTTTCCGCATTTTGAACCAGTTTTTCCGCTTCAAATTCCATCAATTTTTCGGTCAGATAGTTTATCAATTTTTGCTTTTCTTTCTGCGTTTCAAGTATCTTTATAACTTGTTCAGCAAGTTCCGAATCTCGCACACTCAAAAGCGAGACAAGTTCATTTGAGATTTTATTTTTCAATTGATAATCTCTCAAAGCCCGAACTCCGCAAACAAATTCAACTCTTGTCAATCCACCCTTAACTCTTTCCCATCTCTTAACTTTTATCAAGCCAATTTCTCCACTTTTTGAGACATGAGTTCCACCGCACGGAGAAAAATCAAAATCACTCACTTCAATTATTCTAATCGTCCCCGAAACTTTTGGTGGCTTTCTCAACGGAAATTTTGAAACCTCGGAATCACTTACGAAATGAATTTTCACATCTCTATTTTCCCAGACGATTTTATTTGCAAGATTTTCAACTTCTTTAACTTTCTCATAGTCCAGAGTTTCGGCGTCAAGATCAATCGTTCCAACTTCATCCCCGAGTCGTGATGAAATAGTTTCATAATCAAATAGAACTTCAAACGCTCTTGAAAGTATGTGTTGTCCCGTATGTTGTTGCATATTTGAAAATCTTCTTTCCCAATCAATTTTACACTCAACTTCTCCCGCTGGAATTTCACCATCAACTATGTGCAAAATTTCTCCGTCGTCATTTTCAATCACATCAACAACTTTAACTCCATTTATTGAGCCAGTGTCATGTTCTTGTCCCCCAGATGTTGGATAAAAATAAGTTTTATCAAGCACAACTGCGATTTTGCCGTTTAGATTTTTTATATCAACCACCCTTGCTTTGAAATCTATCGTGTAGCTGTCGGTATAATACAATTTTTCTGTCATAGTTTGAAAATTTTTTATTAAAATTTACTGCCTGTGGATTTGATTTTCAAAATTTGCTTGGCAGGAAAAATTTTTGTATATTTGCAATGTAATTTGGGCCCGTAGCTCAGTGGTAGAGCATCTGCCTTTTAAGCAGGAGGTCGGAGGTTCGATCCCTCCCGGGCTCACTTCAATCGTAATCAACCGGGGTCAAAACCTCATCGTTTTCAGTCATATCTTTTTTAAACATTTCTCTTAATTTTCTATAAATTTCCCCCGGCTTCCCATCACCTATTGTTATGCCATCATACTTTACAATCGGAGCTACGATCAAAGTCGTGCTGAAAAACATCATCTCTGAACTATTATATGCTTCACTAATTGGGATATCTGTTGAGACAACATCTTTTAAAATTCCTTGTTCTTTTAGTTGATTTGCAAAATGAATTGCTCTTTTAAGCATTGTCCCGTGAAGGATTTTTTCAAGTCGTGGATATTTGAAAATTTTATCTTTCGTTACGATCGCAACATTTTTATTTGAACCCTCGGTTAAATAACCTTCCGAATCAATTGCGATCGCAGAATCAACCCCAACATTATGAGCAAAAAATTCCATCATTGCATTTGAAAGATAATTACAACTTTTAACCTGCGGTGTGAACGGCTGACGCAATGGAAACGGGCTTGTCACAACTGTTAAACCCTCTTCATAATATCTTGCCGGATAGCTCGGAAACGATGTTATTATCAAATAAAAATGTCCTCGCGGAGATTCATCAGGGTAAACGCTGAAACCACCTGTACCGCGCGAAATCCAAAATCTTGCAATACAATCCCTTTTTCCGGTTATAGCAATTGTTTCAAGGATGATCTCACGCATCTGCTCTTTTGTAAGCGGTATCTTTATTCCGATCGCTGTCGCAGAGCGAATTATCCTGTCAAGATGTTCTTCAAGAAGATAAACTTTTCCATTCACAACAAGAGAATTATCAAAAACTCCATCACCACGATGAACCATATGATCGTCAAAAGGAATTGTCATAAGATTTGGATTTGTCACAACAGCGTCCCAAACAGTTGAATACATCGCAAAGTATTTCTCTTTAAGCGCTGTTTCCTGCTTAACCCAGTTCAGGTAGTCCTGCTCAGACCAGATTTTTAATTTTTTCGCTTTCATAAAATTTCCCAAAACTTTGTTGTTGTATTTCGTTTAAAACTTCGTCAAATTTTTCAATAAAGAAGTTGATTTGCTCTTCTTTTATCACCAGCGGTGGAAGCAACCTGACGACATTGTTATTTGTGCAATTTACAATGACACCTTTTTCAATTAGACGCCGAACAATGTCAAAGCATTCAATGTTAAGTTCAACCCCGAGCATCAATCCAATTCCGCGTATTTCACGGATGAGATTTTGATATTTTTGTTTGAGTTTGTTAAGTTCGTTTTTGAAATAATCACACATTGATTTAACATTTTCAATTATGCCATTTTGAATTTCTTTTATCACAGCGCATCCAGCCGAGCAAGCAACTGGATTTCCGCCGAATGTTGAACCATGAGTTCCAACCGTAAAAACATCTGCAACTTTTTCATTTCCAAGAACAGCTCCGAGCGGAAGCCCACCTCCAAGCGGTTTTGCAAGCGCAACAACATCCGGCTTAACACCATAATGTTCAAATGCGAAAAATTTTCCCGTTCTCCATAAACCACTCTGAATTTCATCCGCAACAACCAGAAAATTAAATTTCTCTCTCAACTCAAAAATTTTTTTGATGAAGCTTTCACTTGCTGGAACAATTCCACCTTCACCCTGAACAAATTCAAGAAAGACGCCCGCCGTTTTGTTGTTTATTCTTTTTTCAATCTCTTCAGCATCGTTATACTTTACATTGATAATTCCCGGGAGAAACGGCTCATAACCTTCGCGATACTTTGCCCTGTCCATAAGCGATAGAGCACCCATTGTCCTTCCATGAAAGGAATTTGAAAAAGCAATAATTTCATCTTTGCCAAATTTTTTGCCCCATTTCCTTGTAAGCTTAATTGATGTCTCAATCGCCTCAGCACCGCTATTTGTAAAGAAAACTTTTTTATAACCCGTCAATTCAATCAAAAGTTTTGCGAGTTCAACTTGTGGCTCTTGAACAAAAAGATTTGAAAGATGGATAAATTTTTCAACTTGCTCAAAAATTGCCTTTTTAACACTTTCATTTCCATACCCAAGAGCATTTACGCCTATGCCAGAGATCAAGTCAAGATATTTTTTCCCGTCGCTGTCAATTAAATAAACGCCCTCACCACGTTTAATGTAAACCCCAAGACGTTTGTATGTTTGAAAGAAAATCTCTTTTTCAATCTCAAAAATTTGCATCAATTTACCTCCGTTGATTTTGAAATTTTATCAAACAATGAATAAAGAAACTTGACCTTATTTCGCAACTCTTCAATGTCTCCATCGTTTTGAAGAAGTATATCCGCAAGTTCTCTTTTTTTCCTTACATCCATCTGCGATCTCATCCTTTTCAAAACTTCTTCTCTTGAACATCTATCTCGTTCCATAACTCTTTTAATTTTCGTCTCCTCATCCGCATCAACCACAATTACATAATCAAGTTCATTGTCAAATCCAGATTCAAAAATAAGCGCAGCTTCAACAATTACGAAGTTAACACTTTTATTTTTCGCAAGTTTTTTAAACTCCGAGAGAATTTCTTTTATCACCGCTGGATGGACAACTGACTCAAGCTCTTTTTTCTTTTTCTCATCCGTGAAGATGACATCAGCGATAAATTTTCTGTTCAGCTTTCCCCCGATATAAGCTTCGTTTCCGAAAATTTTTATAATTTTTCGCTTTAAATTTTCATCATTTGTCATCAAATTTTTTGCAAGTTCATCTGCATAAATTACTTTCGCCCCGAGCTCTTCAAAAATTTTGCAAACTGTTGTTTTACCCGAGCCGATCCCGCCTGTTACACCTATTGTCAAAATGCCGTGCTTAAACTTCAAAACTTTTCAACTTTTCTTTTTTTGATAAGTTAAAAAAACTTCACAAAATAAAAAAGGGGCGTAACTTCTTACGCCCCTTTTGAAATTTCAAAGCTAAATCAAATCACTTTGCATATGCAACCGCACGAACTTCCCTTATGACCGTGACTTTAATTTGTCCCGGATACTCCATCTCTTCTTGAATTTTCGCTGCAATATCACGGGACAATTGATCCGCAAGATTATCATCAACTTTATCTGGCTCAACGATGACTCTTACCTCACGACCGGCTTGAATTGCGTATGTTTTTGCAACGCCCTCAAATGATTTTGCTATTTCTTCAAGTTTTTGCAATCTTCTAACATAACCTTCAACTGATTCTCTCCTTGCCCCAGGTCTTGCGCCACTTATCGCATCAGCTGCCTGAACAATCGCTGCAATCGGGGTTTCCATCGGTATATCTTCGTGATGCGAACCAACTGCGTTGACGACAATCGGATGTTCGCCATATTTGCTTAAAATTTCATAGCCAATCAAAGCGTGCGGTCCTTCCTGCTTATCAACGACTTTACCAATATCGTGGAAAAGTCCAGCTCTTTTAGCAAGATGTGCATCAAGCCCAAGCTCGGATGCCATTATCGCTGCAAGATAAGCAACTTCAATGCTGTGTTGGAGAACATTTTGCCCGTAACTTGAACGATATTTCATTTTGCCAACGAGACGAACTATCTCACGATGGACATTGTGAATTCCAAGTTCAAGCAAAGTGTTTTCTCCAACCTTTATCATCTCCTCTTCAAGTTCTTGCTTGACCTTTTCAACAACTTCTTCAATTCTTGCTGGATGTATTCTTCCGTCTGCAAGCAACCTTTCAAGCGCAATTTTCGCTACCTCTCTTCTGAACGGATCAAAACCAGAAATTATAACCGCCTCTGGAGTATCATCAACGATTATATCACAACCTGTCAACTGTTCAAAAGCTCTTATATTTCTTCCTTCTCTTCCGATTATTCTTCCCTTCAACTCGTCATTTGGAATGTGAAGAACTGTGACGGTAGTTTCAACAGAGTGGTCTGCTGCTGTTCTTTGAATTGCCTGGACAATGATCTTCTGGGCTTCTTTTTTGGCTTCCTCTTTTGCTTGCTCACGAATCTCACGTATCATTTTCGCAGCCTCTGCTTTTGCTTCAGCAACCATACTGTCAATCAAAATTTTCTTCGCCTCATCACGTGTTAAACCAGCAATTTTTTCAAGCTGAATTTTCTGCTCTTCTATAATTTGCTCAATTTCTTTTTGCTTGAGTTCAAGTTGTTTTCTTTGCTCTTCAATTTGTTGCTGAAATTTGTTAAGTTCACGCTCTCTTTTGTTTAATTCCTCAGCTCTTTCGTTTAATTTTTCCTCTTTGTTGAGAAGCTGTTTTTCATAAGATTGAAGTTTTTGCTTTATCTGATTTACCTCTGCTTCAAATTCCTGTTTTTTTCTAAACCATTCATCTCTTACTTCAAGAAGTTTCTCTTTTTTGATGTTGTTTGCCTCACGCTCTGCTTCTTCAATTATTCTTTGGGCGCGAGCTTCTGCAGTTCCAATTTTCTTTTCTTCAATTTTTGAATGAAAGAACCATCCAACGAAAAACGCTATCAAGACAGCAGCTGAAACAACTATGTATACAGCCATATTTTTCCCTCCATAATTTCTTTTCAAATTAATTCCAAAATTAAAAAACCGCGCTTGCCAGCTCAGACGCAAGCTTTGGGGCAAGAACCCATTGCCTGCCTGGATACTTCTTACTTCCACCGTCCGCATTTTTAAGTCCCGGCTAAACCGGGACAGCGGACTCTCACCCCAACTCAGGGTGAGAGCGTGGCCTGTAATCCGCATCCAAGAGCCAGGCAATCTCCCTCAACTAAAACGCTGGTTCTCCCCTCAGCCCAAACCGAGCTGACAGCGCGGTCATAAACTTAATATCTTATCAACCTTTGAAGACAAACCGCGCAACAAATCCTCTATCTCGCTCTCAACATAGCCCTTGTTCATCCTCTCACGAAACAATTCCTCAGCAATGTTAAGAGCTGTCAAAATCGCAATCGTCAATACAGATTGATTCGGCAATTTATCATGCAACTCCCTCATCAATCCATCAACATATTCAGCAACTTTATAAGCAAGCTCTTCATCTTCAACTTTTAAGGTGTATTCGGTGTTGAAGATTTTTACTTTGATCGTTTTCGGCTGTGATAAATCCAAATTTTCTTCGCCTTTTTATTTTATCTACGGGGAAAACCAGCGTTAAAAATTTTCAAAGATACTGATTGATCTTCTCAAGCAAATTTGAAATTTTTCTCTTCAATTCCTCTCTCTCTTCTCCTGAAAATAAAACAATACCATTCTTCTTCAATTCCTCATTCTCTCGCTTCAACATCTCAACCTCTCGCTCAAGCTCCGTTATTCTAACCTTCAAACTCTCATTTTCGCTTTTTAAATTCTGCACATATTCAAGAACCTTATCAAACTTCCCTTGAAGCTCCTCAACAATTTTGATAAAGCTAAATTTGTCGCTTTTATTATCAACCTTCAAGATTTAATAACTCCTAAGTTTGGCATCAAGCTTTTGCTCAACATATTTGACCACTTTCTGAATCAAGCTGTTAACTTCTTCATCCGTCAATGTTTTCTCTGGCGAAAGAATTTCAAGCGAAAAAGCAACGCTTTTCTTTCCTTCACCGATCTTTTCACCTCTATAAATATCAAAAAGACGAATTGATTTCAAAACATCTCCTGCGCTTTCTCTTATCGCTTTTTCAACATCTCCAACAGAAACAGATTCATCAATCACAAATGCAAGGTCTCTATAAACACTCGGAAACTTCGGAATTTCTGAGTAATGCCTCTCTTCAATTTTTGAATTTTCACGTATCAAATCAAAATCAATCTCCGCAATATACACATCCGCTTCAAGATCAAATTTTTTCAAAAGTGCTTCACTTACCTTCATCAATCTTCCTGCGTATTTGCCTCCTATCTCAACTCCGAGCTCAAACTCCGATATCTCGCTATTATTAGAATAATAAATAAATTGGTAATTTTCAAGAAAAACCGCACGGAACAGCTTTTCAACTTCCCCTTTCAGATCGTAGATGTCAAAATTTCGCTCTTTAACATCATACGAGATTGGCTCTGCAAGTCCCGTCATCAAAATTAAAAGACGTTCTTCTTCAATATAGTTATCAACAAATTTCGGCTTTTCATCCTCATCAAATGAAACTCTAAAAACCTTACCTATTTCAAAAAATTTCAAATTTTTTATTCCATACCCAAAATTATGCCTTACGACATCAAGAGCGCTCGGGATTAAACTTGTCCTCAATGCAGACATTTCCCTGCTCAAAGGATTCAAAACTTTAACAAAATTATCACCGAAAATTCTTGCCCTATCTTCATCAAGCATACTGTTTGTCACAACCTCTTTAAATCCAGCACCAATTAATCTTTCACGGATAAGTTCGTGAAAATCTGTTTTTATCTTATCGGTTGAAAAATGCACTATTGAGCTCATCTTGTCGGGGATTTTATCATAGCCGTAAACACGAGCAACTTCTTCAATAAGATCAATCTCACGCTCAAGATCTGGTCTGAAAGTCGGAACTTTTACTGTTAAACCGTTTTCGTCAAGTTTTAAAATTTCAAGCTCAAGTCCTTCAAGTATCTTGATAACTTCGCCTTTTGGAATTTCAATTCCAATTATTGAATTCAATCTTGAAAATCTTAAATTGATAATTTTCGGCTCAATTTTAATCGGATAAACATCAATGACACCTTCAAGCACTTCTCCGCCTGCGATTTCAGCCATAAGTTGAGCTGCACGATTTACAGCCCATATCACTGCATTGGGGTCTGCGCCTCTTTCAAATCTATATGATGCATCAGTTGAAAGCCCAAGATATTTTGATGTCCTGCGGATGCTTATCGGATTGAAGTATGCGCTTTCAATCAAAACATTTCTCGTACGCTCTGTTATTTCGCTATTCAATCCACCCATCACACCTGCAATCGCAACTGGTTTTTCCGCATCACATATCATCAAAGTATCTCTTCTCAATGTTCTCGCTTTACCATCAAGAGTTATAAAGACCTCACCTTCTTCCGCACATTTGACAACAATTTTATGCCCAGCAAGTTTATCATAATCAAATGCATGCAATGGATGACCAACCTCGTAAAGAACAAAATTTGTAATATCAACTATGTTGTTTATCGGGCGTAATCCAACCGATTTTAGGTAATTCTGCAACCATTTCGGAGATGGCTCAACCTTGACATTTAAAACAACCCTTGCAGCATATCTTGGACAATTGACCGTGTCAATTATTTCAACCGAAGCGAATTCAAAAACTTTTTTACTTGATTCTGCGAGTTTAACTTCTGGTTTTTTAAGTTTAAGTCCGAATGCAACAGCAAGTTCTCTTGCAATTCCAATATGACTTAAACAATCTGGACGATTCGGAGTTATGCTAACATCATACACAACATCATCAAGCCCGAAATATTCCGCAAGCGGTTGCCCGACAATTGCATCAGGTTCAAGAACCATTATCCCTTCTTTATCATCTCCAAGAGCAAGTTCATATTCCGAGCAAATCATTCCATAAGATTCAACACCTCTGATTTTTGCTCTTGTTAAGACAAAAGGTTTCCCTTCGGGGTCGTGTTGATTTCTTGGAATAACCGCACCAACAAGCGCAACGGGCACTTTTTGTCCAACTGCAACATTTGGAGCACCACAGATTATTTGAAGCGTATCTTTTCCAACATTTACTTTGCAAACCGTTAATTTATCTGCATTTGGATGTTTCATCACTTCAAGAACTTCACCGACATAAAAATTTTTATATTTCTCTCCGAGGTATTCAACGCTTTCAACTTCAAGCCCCAACATTGTGAGTTTTTCTTTCACCTCCTCAGGTTCTGCTTCAAGGTCAATGTAATTTTTCAACCATTTGTGCGAAACTTTCATCTCTGGGAAAATTTTTTATTTTGATTCAAAACTGTTCAAGAAATCTGAAATCATTTTCATAAAACAATCTTATGTCATCAATTCCGTATTTAAGCATTGCGATTCTCTCAACGCCCATTCCAAAGGCATAGCCA
>Ga0105162_1001929_pt1 | contig 11386 bp, 9 predicted proteins | sample JNZ201metaG_FD_81532 | JGI IMG/M metagenome (GOLD analysis project Ga0105162, IMG submission 81532) | Hot spring microbial communities from Jinze hot spring, China to study Microbial Dark Matter (Phase II) - JNZ 20120812A | ecosystem: Environmental > Aquatic > Thermal springs > Hot (42-90C) >...
AGCAAAACCAAAACCAAAGCCTTAACCCTCATAAACCAACACCACAACCAAAAAATATAGAGACAAAAAATTAAAGCTTTCGCCATGAATCAACTTAGAAAGCCTTTTTTGAAGCCGTTGAACTATCTTAAAAATGGTAGTATCTAAAAGGCTTATATAATGTTTCTCTAATAATTGTTTTTATGGTTAAAGCAGAAATTAAGTTTCTTAACGGTGGTCCAACTCTATTTATAGATGATAAGCCTGTTTTTCCAATGTTGCATTGGGTTCCAACGCCACCTTTCGAGGGAAAGTGGGTTGGCGAGAAGCTTCTGAGAGATTTTTCTGAGGTGGGCGTACATTTAGTGCATTTTGGTGTCAATATGGGTGATTATTTGAGGCTTCGCATGAACAAGTATGCGATAACTGATATTAAAGATTCTAGGAAAATCATTGGGGCGCTTTCCTCCTTTGAAGATAAAAATTATACTTACGATTTTTCTAGGCTCGATAAGCAGATAAACGCTGTTTTAGAGGCTGATCCAGAAGCGTATATATTGTTGAGGATAAACTTCGAGATGGGTGCTCCATTAAGCATCCTTCCAACATTTGACCGATTTTGGCGTGAGAGAAACCCTGAAGACCTTGAGATTTACAGTGATGGGAGGGCTGAAACGCAGTCTTATGCTTCAAAAAAATGGTTACAGGATTCCTCAGAATTCTTGTCCTCGCTTATTCAGCACTTAAGATTAAGCAAGAAAGGGGCAAGGGTTATAGGGATTATGCCATGCGCCGGGCATGCTGGAGAATGGATTAAGGAGAGCGCTATGGAAAATTATGCCGCAGATTACAGCGAAGTAATGAAAAATGCCTTCAGAAGCTGGCTGATTGAAAAATACAAGAGCCTTGAGAATCTTAGGAGAGCTTGGCGTGATCCTTACGCCCACTTTAACAAGGTTGAAATTCCAACGGCAGAGGAGCAGATGAACGCGGATACCTATCAATTCAGAGACCCGACAAGATACAGGAGGGTTATAGATTACTTTGAGTTCTTCTCAGATCTTGTGGCCGACGACATCCTATATTTATGTAAAATAGTTAAAGAGGCAAGCGATAAATCGATGCTTGCAGGAGTGTTTTACGGGTATCTTTTAGGGGCTGCATGGTGCAACTGGTACTTCGATCAGGGCAAAAATATGGAGACGTCAGCTTACCAAAGATCTGGACATTTAGCTTTAAGTAAAGTGCTGAATTCACCGTACGTGGATTTCATAGCTAGCCCCTATTGCTACGGTTTTAGAGGGATATGCGGGGATTCAGCCCCCATGTCTATAGTTGAGTCAATTAGGCTCCACGGAAAAATGTATTTTATCGAGGATGATACAAGAACGCATCTATTTCCACCCGGATCGAAGTATGGCATGGCGAGAAACCTGAAAGAGACTCTATCTATTTTGACTCGAACCTTCGGCAGGGTTCTAACGAGTTCTAGCGGCCTATGGTACGCTGACTGGTGTTCACCTGAAGGGGTTGGCCCGTATCAGGATAAAGAAATAATGGGGAGAATAAGGAGGATGCTTGAGATAGGTGAGAAGAGCTTAAATTTAGATAGGGCTCCCGCTGGAGAAATCGCAGCAATAGTGAATGAGAAAAGCTTCATATATGAGAGGATGAACAGGAATCTAGATTGGTCCCTGATTTTTGAGCATAAATATTGGTTGTCTAGAATTGGGGCTCCGTGCGACATTTATCTTCTGGAGGATATAGAAAAGATTTCCGATCAATATAAGTGTTACATCTTTTTAAACGCGTTTTATCTAAATGACGAGCAGCGTAAAATGATAAGAAGATTTTTGCAGCATAATGGAAACACTCTCGTATGGACGTTTGCCTCGGGCCTAATAAACGAGGACATAAAAGCTGAAAACATGAAGGATATTACAGGCATTAATTTCGTATGCGATTGGACAGAGTGGAGCCTAAAGCTTTTTATCTCAAATTTCAGTCACCCAATAACCCGCAATCTACCTCCCACAACACTATTCGGAACAGACTTTAATATTGGACCCATACCATATGTGGATGACCCGGAGGCAATAACCTTAGGGACCATAATATATAATAGGGGGATGTGTGTTCCCGGAATGGCTATCAAAGAATTTTCAGGCTGGAAATCCATTTATGTTGGCGCCCCGAATATTCCGCCAAATGTCCTAAGATCTATAGCTAACTACGCTGGTGTTCACATATACAGTTACTCAGAAGACGTACTTTACGTTAGTAGAAACTTTATATGTATTCACGCAATTAAACCTGGTGAAAAACAAATATTTCTTCCCAGAAAAGCAGACGTGTACGATGAAATAGAGAATAAACTAATTGCGAGGGACGCGCAATACTTTACAGATATCATGGAAACGGGTGAAACTAAAATATATTCTTACTATTATTAAATTCTTGCAGTTCTCATATTTGTTTCATGAGATTATGCTTCAAGACTGTCTGAGCATACTGTTAAAAATATACGATGATAATGAAGATTTTGAAATGCTTGCCGCAGTTTCCTATGAGAGAAGATTTAATACTGAAAGGTATATTTTTGATAAGGAGGATTTAGCAAATGGGTCCCGCTGAACGGGGTCTTATAGTAGGGGCTTCGAGAAACCAATTGAGGACAAGACATTTATTGAAGTATCGTGGGCTAGATGACGAGGGGATTAGTTTAGGTTTAGCTGAAATAGATTTCGATATTCCTGAACCTGTTAAAAGGGCGATAATAAATGCCGTGCTGAATGGAGAATATTACTATAGCCCTGCAGAGGGTTTGCCAGACCTCATTCAGGTCGTCGTGGATAGATGGAAGAGATTTAATAATGTTGACATAAAAGCGGAAAATGTCCTTCCAACAGTTGGAGCGATGAACGGGATATGGTTTGCCTCCGAAGTCTGCTTAAATCCTGGAGATGAGGTCCTGATTGTCACGCCAATATATGGGCCTATACTCGACCACATGGCTTCCACCGGCGCTAAGGTTATCGCTTGCCCAGCCCGTAGTGAAGATTATCACATCGATCTCGAAAAAATTGAGGGGAAAATTTCTGAGCGGACTAAAATGATAGCGATATGCAACCCCAATAATCCTACGGGAGCCGTTTACACGAGAAGCGAGCTTGAAGGTTTAGCGGACATAGCTAGACGGAGGAAGATTTATGTTTTCTCAGATGAGCTTTACGACACGCTTACCTATGATGGAAGAACACATGTTAGCATTGCTTCTCTGCCAGGCATGGAGGATCTGACTATCACGGTGAACGGTTTCACTAAAACATACGGGCTGTCTGGGTTACGAATTGGATACGTGGTTGCAAGCAGAGAGATCATAGCGAAGATGAGGGCGTTAAATTCGAAGATAATTATTCACCCTGACGTAATCGCCCAGAAGGCTGCGGCAGCCGCCTACAACGAGTGCGATGAATGGATGGAGGCATTAAAAAATCACTGTGAGAGAATGAGAAACATGTTGTGCGACACATTGAATAAATTTAAGAGCATTTCATGTCCAAGATCTGAGGGAACCTTCTTCGCTTTTCCAAACGTATCCAAGCTTTTTAAAAACGATGTTGAAGCATCTTCATGGCTGGAGAAGAAATATAAGGTAAGAACCTCAGCCGGCTCCATGTATGGTGAGGGGGGAGAAGGGCATCTTAGACTAAACTTTGCGACAACCGAAGAAATTATTCAAGAAGCCTTAAGAAGGCTTTCTGAAGCAATATCTGAGGCTGAACGCAACCCTAGATTATGATGAGATATAGTAACTTGTTCTCCATCTATAGAATAAATCACGTAAACTAATTCCGCCCTATTCCATGCATTAATAATGCTTAAAAGAAAAATTCTTATTCTTGAATGCAGTAAAAATAGATTGAATAATTTAAAGAGGAAAACATTCTTGAGGTCTGCTTTGAATGAAAATACTTGAAGTGAACAACTTAGTGATGCACTATAAACTTGCTATGGGAGGATGGGTGAGAGCCGTAGACGATGTTTCTTTCAGTTTGAATAGAGGAGATGGCTTGGGAATAGTTGGGGAATCCGGATGTGGGAAAACGAGCCTAGGTTTATCAATACTTAGGATTTTGCCAGATAACGCGGAGATAAAAGGCGGAGAAATAATTTTGGATGGGATAAATATTTTGAGGCTTCCTGAATCTAGATTCAGGAGAGAGATTAGATGGAAAAGGATAAGCATGATATTTCAGGGGGCAATGAACGCTTTAAATCCGCTTTACACCGTCGGAGAACAAATAGTGGAAGCAATAAAACTGCATGAAAAATGCTCAAACGAGGAAGCTTGGGAGAGGGCTAGAGAATCGCTTGAAATGGTAGGTATAAATCCAAATAGGGTGAACAGCTATCCTTTTGAACTTAGTGGGGGAATGAGGCAAAGAGTTGTGATAGCCATGGCTTTAGCGCTTAAACCCGAAATAGTTATAGCTGATGAGCCGACAACAGCGCTTGATGTTTTAGTTCAAAGCAGAGTGCTCCACTTAATAAAGAGGCTTCAGGAAGAATTCAATTTATCCTTAATATTAATTTCCCATGATGTTTCTATTATAGCGCAAATGGTTAACCATGTTGGAATAATGTATGCTGGGAAAATCGTTGAGTATGGAAATGTAGAAAATGTGTTTTTAAACCCAAGGCATCCCTATACTTATGCATTATTAAAGGCTGTGCCTGATATAAAAGGTAAACCAAGGAGGTTGGAGGGGTTGTCTGGTGCTCCACCGGATTTATCTAATCCGCCATCAGGATGTAGATTTCACCCCCGCTGTAAATTTGCGATAGAAGAATGTAAGACTATGGAGCCTAAGCTTATACCTGTCGGGAACGAGCATTTTGTTGCATGCATAAGGGCAGATGAGATAGAAAGTAAATTGGGGTAGACGCCCTTGATGAACAACGATTTATTGCGAGCGGAAAACTTAGGCAAATATTTTCCGATTAAAAGAAGCTTTATTGAAGTCCTGAAGAAAAAGCCTCAGAAACATCTTCGCGCAGTAGACGGCGTAACATTTAACATAAAAGAGGGAGAGATACTGGCGCTTGTAGGGGAAAGCGGTTGTGGTAAAACGACGACTGGTAGGCTGATTTTAAGGCTGATAGAGCCAACTTTTGGCAGAGTGCTGTTCGAAGGAAAAGATGTACTTTCACTAAACAAGAATGAATTAAAGAAATTTAGGATGAGGGCGCAGATAATATTTCAGGATCCGTACGAATCTCTGAATCCAAGGATGCATGTTTACGCAACGCTTTCTGAACCATTAATAATACATAAAGTGGTTAGCACTGAGGCTGAGAGATTAGAATTAGTTATGAGAGTAATGGAGGAAGTTGGGTTAACACCACCAGAAGAGTTTCTCTTCCGGTTCCCGCATCAACTCTCAGGTGGGCAGAGGCAGAGGGTGGCATTGGCGTCGGCGCTCATTTTAAACCCTAAATTTATAGTGGCTGATGAGCCTGTATCAATGGTAGATATGTCGATGAGGGCGTCGATACTTAACGTATTTTTAGACATGAAGGAGAAGAGGGGGATGAGCTGCCTATTTATAACCCATGATCTAGCCATGGCGAAATATGTGAGTGACAGAATAGCCATAATGTATCTTGGAAAAATAGTTGAAGTTGGAAAAGCAACGGAGGTGGTTGATAACCCATTACATCCTTACGCTAAGGCACTGATCGAAGCTGTTCCATCCCCCAACCCAAAAATTAAAATGAGAAATCCTACGATAAAAGATGAAATCCCCTCACCAATAGACTTGCCTCCCAGCTGCAGGTTCTACAACCGATGCAGTTACGCTAAAGAAAAGTGTAAGTATTCTCACCCAGACCTTATTAATGTAGACAAGGAACATTACGTAGCATGCTATCTATATCATGATGAAGAGGAAAAGGGAACGTTCAATTAATTTTTACCTTCTTCTCTTTAATCTAGGATTCATTATTTCATCTAAAGCATGCCCGATCAAAACGAACGCTAAAGATAGAAAAACAATGCATAGTCCGGGAGGTATAACCCACCACCAAGCCCACTTTGTAAATGCTCCGCCGCTTTGAGCTAAGCTCAGCATCTTCCCCCAAGTTATCCTATATGGGTCAGTCGCTATACCTAAGTAGCTCAGCTCAGCCTCTAGAGTGATCGCAGCGGGAGCCGAGTAAGCTATGTTCGCGTAGATTATGGGGAGAAGTGGAGGAAAGAGGTATCTAAATATGAGTCTGGTGGTGCTGGCACCTTTAGCTTTAGCAGCCTCTACAAATGGACTGTTGATATAAGTTAGTACGAAGGCTCTAGTCGACCTTGCTCCACTAGGAGCCCTTATAACTGCAAGTATTGTAATTACGGTCCATATGTCACCTTTAAGAACCGCCATCATTATCAGTAGGAGCGGCAAATTTGGGATAATCATTATTATATCAGCGATCCTCATTAAAACCTCATCTACTACTCCACCTTTATAAACAGCTATTATGCCTAAAATAGACGATATGAGTGAAGAAAGCAGAGCTGCGATGACGCCTACTGTAAGCGAAACCCATGTGGCATTAGCTATTTGAGAAAATATGTCTCTGCCCCAAAAATCCGTTCCCAGCAAACCATATTTTAAGCCCAAAATTTTAAGCTGAATATTTTTAAGTTTAAGGTTTAAATCTCTCCCTGAACTGGCAAGCGCTTTTAATCCATAGAGGCGAAAGCGAAAGGTCATCTCGTAAGTTCCGCTCTCATTCAGAGAGTTGAATGGTATAATAAATTGCCCGGGAAAAATACCTAGTCTACTCGCAAACCACTCTAGATAACGGAAGTCTCTAGTTTCTATAGATATCTTAGAGCCTCTCTTCAATAAAGAACTGAACCCTGGCATTAGTTCCCTACTACTCCAAAGCAGGATTTCACTGCCGGAAGGCTTCTTCAGAAAAATCTCCAAAGCGACTTCGAAGTCACCGTCACTTTGTCCCGTCATAAATATTTTAAACGTCCTCGGCGGCCTGTAATCGTAGCTAAATGTCTTAACAATATATATTGAGCCATAATCCTCGATTTGAACACCGTTCTTAAACATGAAAAGTATACCGTCATCCATGTCCTTCACCGCTATAAAATTGTCAACTGTGCAGCTCGCGTTTTTTCTGCTTTTAATCTCGTCCACTATATGCCACGTTAAGGTAGGTGGAAGCTTAACATATTCGCCACCGAATACTGTTACCCATTCTGGTGGAACCACTTGATCAGCGAGATCCATATCTTGCATGGGGTCAGCCGGGGCGATATATGGGCCGAACGTTGCTAAAAATACGAAAAAAACGAAAATTAAAGCGCCGAAAACACCGAGCTTATTGTGTGAATACTCAGCAATGAAACCTTTAATTCGCTGAATCATTATTTTCCTGCTCTGCTTCTTTAGGAAAGCTTTTCGTTCTTCAGTATTCTGCTCTTTAACTTCCATAAACTTTTCCGCCTACCCTAACTCTTGGGTCGATTAAGGTGTAAATTATATCGGCGGCTAAGTTTCCAAAAATTGTTATAATAGCCATTATGAAGAAAGATCCTTGCACAGCCGGCCAATCAAGCTCTCTAAGCGACTCCACCATATAACGGCCTAAACCATACCATGAAAAAACGGTTTCAGTTGTTGGCGCTCCGCCAAGTATTGCGCCAATACTTCCCGCTATTCCCGTAACCACTGGAATAGCGACATTCTTTAAAACATGCTTGTACAGTATTAAACGTTCTGGCGCTCCTTTAGCTCTGGCTGCTATAACGTAATCCTGAGATAAAGCATCCAAAACGAGATTTCTTATTCCCAGCAAGCCGCTTCCAGTCATAATTATGGTGAGCGTTGTAAGTGGAAGAGTGAGATGCCAGAGATAATCTATGATAAAGGATATTGGGTCTTTTGGATTATTTGGAGGGTCAGATATCGTTCCATAGCATGGGAAAAGCCCCAGTCCGAAGGAGAAAATCAGAAGAAAAATCATTCCAAGCCAAAAAACGGGAACAGCGCCAAGCCCAAGGCTCACTCCAAGAGTAGTCATGTCCACCATCTTTCCTCTTCTAGAAGCTATCTTGAGACCTATCAAAAGCTTAAGTACCGTTGAGATAACGAAGCCGCTGCCCATCAGTGTGAGCGTATTTGGAAGCTTTTCCAAGATCTCCTCTGCAACGGGTCTGAAGGATCTAAAAGATAAGCCGAAGTCGCCCATAAACATATTTATTACGTATCTGAAGTACTGCTCTATGGGAGGTTTATCTAAACCCCACCTCGCTCTGAGAATCTTTATAGTTTCTTCATCCAACGGCATCTTCCTTATCAGTAAAAGTACCGGATCACCTATCATATGATAAAAAACAATATAGTTAAATGAAGCAACTACCCAGACCGCGAAAAACACAAATAGGATTCTTCCTGCAATATATCTTTTTACTCCCATTATGACTACCTACGGTATCTTTGTCAGAAAATTTTTATAAAATTTTCCTAAAATCTTATATAAATATTTCTCCTTAAATTTTTCTTGAAGAAGGTGGAGTAATGAAGAAGATAAAGATATTGCTTCTGGCAGCGCTTTTTACAATGCTGTCTACGATTATATTATCGCCGTTGGAAAGCACTTTTATTAAACCTGAACAACAGGCGGAGATAAAATACTTCATTAGCGATGATCATATCCGCGGGCCTAGAGGAGTAAAGGACCTCATATATAGGTTGGTGCCTACTGAGATATGGCGAGAAATGTTCTGGAAGAAGAAGGTTGCTCGGCTCGGCGCTACCCCAGAGGATCTTGAAAGAGCTCAAACTGAGCCAGGAATAATAATGGTGAGAACCATGGGCGACATAGGCTCCCTAGGAGCCTTGTGGATGAATGCGAGAAGAAGCCCGACGAAATTCTTAGGCTTTAGAAAAGCGGTCGGCCATCTTATTGACTGGTCTTGGGTATTGAACACCGTGTGGGGCGGCGGACTTAACGTGATGAGACCAGTTATATACTCTGCGGGCGGATCAGAAGATTGGGTTAACACAACGTGCACGTTCCCAGAGTATAGCGTAGACTTGGCGGTAAGAGCGCTTGAACAGGACGGATTTAAGAAAGTTGGAGGAAAATGGTTAGATCCTGAGGGAAAAGAGGTGGAACCCATAATTATAGTTGCGCCATCATATTCCCCCGAGCGAATGGAAGTTTCTAGGGCATTAGGGAGAGCATTGGAAAATCTTGGTTTCTCAGTTGTATACGAGTTCCACGGTTGGGCTGAATGTGAGAAACTAACATACTACGATAAGAACTATCATATATTCTTCAATTACCCATCTTTCGACGTAATCAATCTGCCAATAGCCTACAAGAACCTCTATCATTCTTCAATGTATTCGCCTCCGGGCACCCTATGTCAAAACTATCAGGGAGTTAATGACCCAGTGCTCGATAAATTGATTGAAGATCTTGAGAATGTCCGTGACATTGAGACGGCGAAGCGATTGGCTAAAGCGATTCAAGGTAGAATTTGGGAAATGGCATACACGTACATGATACCGACAGGGGGAGGAGGCTATGAGTTGTGGAGAACTGACATGTATAGCGGATGGTATACTAAAAGAGATCTGGCAGCCGGCTACTTCGATGTGATTAATCTTGTTCCAGTAAGCGCAGAACATGAAACAATGGTTACGGCTGAAAAACCACAAAGCGGTGGATCCGACTGGTTTGTCTCATTTAACCCGCTGATATGGACTGAAGCACTATACGAACATAACTACTTTAAATACATATATCAGCCACTATTCTATCTGCAGTTTGGTCCCGACGTACCGACAGACTTCGTAGCCGCCCTTGCCTACGCATACAAAATGGAAGAAATAGCTGCAGGAAGCAAAATAACGTTCTATTTATTTCCAAACGCAACTTGGCATGATGGAAAGCCATTCACCGCCGAAGATGTTAAATTTACTTTCGACTTTATGTGTAAGGAGCAAACTCATGCTAACAGATTATACCTACCATTAAAGTCAATATATGAGCGCTCTGAGATCATAGACAACTATACTATAGTAGTGTACACAAACAGCAAATCCATCTGGCAAATGAATTATTTCACAACAGCATGGATACTCCCGAAGCATATATGGTCAACTCTATCTGACCCGGCAACATACAGTAACTGGCCACCGATAGGCACAGGTCCATACAAAGCAGTACAATGGGTTCCTAGAGAATACCTATACCTCTCAGTCCATGAGAATTATCACCTACGATGGATCTCTCCTGAAGAAGAAGTAAGTGCTTCACTAAAAGATCTTCAGGAAAAAGTTTCCTCTTTAAATGAGAAGATCAAGGGCTACGAAGAAAAGATTACACAAATAACAGCAGCTGCAAATGCGGCAACTTCAGCTGCCAACATGTCTATGGGAATCGCAGGGATAGCGATAGTGATCTCGTTAGTCGCCATTATCTTATCGAGACTGGGCAGAAAAACAAAAGAAATTTAGAGATCCTTCAACACTAAAAATTCCTCTTCCTTTTTTATTGTGGAAGAAGATACAGATACCTTAAGGACGAATTAAAATGCTGAAGCAATTTAAAAAGATCGATGTGTACGTCTGGAAAATAATATTGGTCTCCTCGCTTATTGTAATGTTTGGTTTTATCTTGTATCTGCTATTTCAGAAAATGAACCCAACTATAGCGTTAGCCGGATTACTACTAATGTTCATCGGCATAATAGTCTTTTTTTATTTACCCGAATACATAATGTGGAGAAAAGCTACGGAGGAAAAACAATAAATAATGATAAGATCTCGGAAAATTTGAAGAAAGAATAATGCCTTTTGTTTAAGGGATTAGAATGAGTCTTTGCGAAAGCTTTAATTTTTTGTCTCTATATTTTTTGGTTGTGGTGTTGGTTTATGAGGGTTAAGGCTTTGGTTTTGGTTTTGCTGCTGGTTGGTGTCGCTTTTATTGCTGCCGGCGTCTATTTGGCCGGTTATACTGAGCAGAGGGTGAGGGTGGTTAATGCTTCTGGACAGTGGGTTAATGCGACTAAGACTGTGGATTTAGGCTTTATTGGGGAGGGCGATAAGATTAAGCTGGCTTTTAGGACTTGGGCTGAGGACCCGATTCATAGAAACATATTGATCACACTGGTGAACAGTGAGACGGGAGAGATAATTCCGGAAAGACGATACGGACTGCCTGGATGGACTACTCTCTATTGGAATGCTTCCCAGGACGGATATACCACTTGGGGTGAATACTATCCGCCGAAACCCGGAAAATACCAATTCATACTAGACAACAAAGCATACGTAGCACGAGACCCCATCCCCATAAAACTAGTAACATTCGAAGCAACAAT
>Ga0105162_1001930_pt1 | contig 11386 bp, 9 predicted proteins | sample JNZ201metaG_FD_81532 | JGI IMG/M metagenome (GOLD analysis project Ga0105162, IMG submission 81532) | Hot spring microbial communities from Jinze hot spring, China to study Microbial Dark Matter (Phase II) - JNZ 20120812A | ecosystem: Environmental > Aquatic > Thermal springs > Hot (42-90C) >...
CATTTTTACTAAGTTCTCACCAGCAGCTCCTATTACAACCGTCCTTGCATCTCTAGTAGTTTCCTCTAAAAGGAAATCCCTAGCGGCATCGATGGTCATTCCCCAAATCTTGTTGGCGTCTTGGAATTCGACATTAGTGTCATGTATATATACATAAGTAGGTTTATCAGCCTTCTTCTCTATTATCAAAGCGTCATAGCCAGCAAATTTGAGCTCAGCCCCAAAAAAGCCGCCGCCAACAGACCTAAAATAAGTGCCAGTTAACGGCGATTTAAACTGAGCAATCCACCTATGTGTACCCAAAGCCTTCGTACCCGCTAAAGGCCCAACACTAATGACCAATTTATTTTCGGGACTAAGCGGGTCCACGCCTGAAGGAAGCTCGCGTCCTAAAATCCACGCGCCAATACCTCTACCGCCAATAAAATTCCTGAGAATATCTTCTTTCAGAGACTCTGTAACAGCTTTTTTATTTTTTAGGTCAATCCTTAGAATATTACCTGTAGACCCATACATAGAGGACCCCTCTTGTAAAATATTCGCAGGGTTTTATTATTTAAGATTTTTTACTTCCTTGTTGTTTTCTAAAAATAGAAGAGTCATCTATACTTACTTACCTTTTCGTAAAGATCTTCATATAACGGCAGTTTCAAACCCCTGCGCCGTTGATTTTCATAGAATTTTTGCCTCATAATAATTATGCTTGGTCCTTTTTGCATGGCAAACGCGGCTTTTAATAATATTTCCTGTTCCACTTCATATTTTAGTCGGCTCATTGCTAGGATACCTATTAATGGAAAATTCAGGAGCTATCCTTCTCCTGCTGTCATCGATCTTTTCTTAAACGTCTAATGGCAGCAACGTAAGGAGACTTTGACCAACTCCCAGCTATTAGTATTTAAACAAGATTCACTCCGTACTATAACTGTTAGTGCTTTTCAAAATGCATCTCTCACTATAGTGAGACTTTCTCTAAAAATTAATTTGAGGGCGGGGATAAGTACATTGGATCCAAATAGAAGGATGTTCACTCGGACACCCCCGCCCAGACAAGCGTGTACCAAGATAAAATTTTGTCGGTGAAGAGAAATAAAAACTCTTTCCTCATACTTTTCTTGCTCTACTTACTATATTCTTCCGTTAGACTTTACGGGAGTGGTTCTGGATTCTGATGAGGAACCGACGTTTTGCGGCGGAGCTATCCTAGTACCATAGGCTATTTTTGGCCATGCTCCTCTTTTTGGACTTGTTTATCAATGATTCCTTTTTTAGAACTTTGAGAACTCTTAATGATTGCTTCTTCTCGTAAAATTAACTTTACGACTCCTAATAATCTTGAAAGTCCTAGGAGCAACATATACTATTAGATGCATTTTTCCCTAAACTCTTTAAAGCCTAAAGTCTCCCGAACGCTTTGATTTATGTGCTTAGTAACATTAAATCCTTTAGGAGATTAGGGAGGATAAATTATCTTGAGCAGGCGTAGAGTCCTAGGATAATCAGTGTTCACAACACGAAAGTCTTATTAGAGGGCGACGGAGAAAAAAGATAGAGGTGGAGTTCATGAATCCCGCTGTCAAAGATTTAATTGATATAGTAGGTTCGGATAACTTCTTTAATGATGCAGAAACTTTAGAGCTGTATTCTAAAGATTATAGCTTTACACCACGGCGAAGACCCAGCGCTGTGGTTAAAATTAAGGACCCTGTAGTATTACAGCAAGTCATAGATTGGGCGAATAAAACGAAGACTCCTCTAGTGCCTGTAAGCTCTGGAGAACCTCATTTTCGTGGCGATACTGTTCCCTCCGTTGGAGGTTGCGTCATAGTTGATTTAAGTAGTATGAATCGTATCATTAGGATTAACAGATTAAACAGATATGTCGTAATAGAGCCGGGAGTTACATATTTGCAGCTCCAACAAGAACTGGGACGCTTTGGAATGAGGGTCCCTATGCCTCTTCTTCCAAAATCAGGGAAATCAGTTTTAGCCAGTCTGCTGGAACGTGAACCCGTGATGATGCCCAATATTCAGTGGACTTTGCTGGATCCGTTATGTTGCGTTGGCATAATTTGGGGGTGTGGTAAAGAATACGCGACAGGTGAGGCTGGATATAATGTTAGGATGGGCGCATTAAAAGAGCAATGGGAAAGGGAGATGGATCAAATTTTCCCCTATGGGCCAGGTATGTGGGATGCCCATAGAATCGTTTCTGGAGCTCAAGGAACGATGGGAATTGTAAAATGGGCATCTGTTAGATGCGAACTATTACCCAGAGAATATGAAGTATGCTTTATTACTTCTGAAAAGCTCGAAACACTGCTTAAATTTCTAGGCAGATTCCTAAGATTCCGCTACGGCGATGAGATAATTCTTTTAAATAATTGGAATTTGGCTTCAATTTTATGTAAAGAAATTTCTGAAATACAAAGCGTAGCTGCTAATTTGTCTCGCTGGTCTCTTATAATTGTACTTGCTGGCTACGATATTTTACCCAAAGAGAGAGTTGCTTTCCAAGTCGAGGACACGTATAACCTCGCCGAGCAATTCGGTTTAAAAGTTCAAGACTCGCTTCCAGGCGTTATGAATGGCAAAGAAATATTTGCATTACTAAGTAAACCTTCAGAGGATCCTTACTGGAAAATGAGGTGGAAAGGATCGTTTCAGGAAATATTCTTTCTGACAACAATCAAAAAAATTGTTGAGTTTGAAGCTTTAATGACTTCAATTGCGAATGAAAGCGGTTACCCAGCTTCTCAAATTGGATGCTATATTCAACCTCTACATCAAGGTGTAACCTATCATGTTGAGTTTGATTTGCCCTATGACCCAGCTGCGTCAAAAGAGGCTAAGACGGTTGAGGAGACCTTTGTTAAAGCCAGTGAAGTATTCTTTAAACATGGTGCCTATTTCTCTAGACCTTACGGCATTTGGTCTAAAATGGTTTACGGAAGCGACTATTCAAGCACATATGTCTTAAAAGAAATGAAAAAGATTTTCGATCCTAATAACATCATGAACCCTGGAAAGCTCTGCTTTTGAGAAATGCTGGAATAATGGAATTTTAAACTTTTTTACGGCGTCTCTAAATTTAATTAGCTGCTGTCTTCTAATGTTAAATATTCGTCTGAAGCAACATTATTGGGGTCAAAAACTTTTTTGAATACAGCTTGCCACCGAAAAGCCTCTGGATGGGTGCTTTCCTTTATAATTTTTTCTTTTTTCTCCTTTTCTTCGTAAAAGTAGGCCTCAGATGGACCTCCAAAGTTTCCAACATATCCTAGTTTTCTTAAGACTTCTCCGCTTATAAGCCGGTACATTGTTCCAGCATTTCTAGATTCTGGGTCAGCCACATCAAATAGGCAGAAGTTTTCAAAATAAATGACCCCACCGCCGCCACGCAGAGAAAGGGTTCCCATAAGCGCATCCGCCCCATCATCGACAATTAAGCCCTTCTCAATAAGCTCCTTCTTGTGCTCAATGCTCTTATAGAAGAGTGAAAGCACACTATATGGTGAACCGTAAGCCGCATATCCATTCAAGTAACCTCCGGCATAGAAGTTCCAGTTTTTGTAGCATAACCTAATTAACCACATGAAAGTAAGCTCTTTTATCGCTTGGTCTTCACATTCCTCCACGATTCGCCCACCAGTTTCGTCCAATATCTTCCTCAAGGCTGCCTCCTGCCACTCAAGATGCCTCTTTGAATTCCCGACAAGTATTATTTGAAATGATTTTCTCATCTTCTCAGTAAGGTTTTGAACCTCAGGATCTTTGAGAACCTCCTCTAAGTGATATATCGTCTTATTCGGATCAAGTAGAATTTTAACTATAGCAGCCTGCAAATCTTCTCCGAAAAAATTAAATTGCCTGTGCAGTACATATCCTATTTTTGCATCCCAAATCTTGTAGGCGGCATCCATCATTTCTTTAAAGGAGGGAAACGCTATTGTGTGAGCATCCATATTCTCAGGTATCTTCACCCTATATATTGGCAAAGAGCTGGTGATCTCTAATTTTTCCGGCCCAGGCCATGGATGAAGCTTAACCGCGATCTTTGTAATGACCCCAAACGATCCATGAGTCCCCCAAGTCCCTCTAACTAAGCCCCTTATACCAGGTCCTGGGCCTTCTCCACAGAACCACTCACCAGTAGATCCAAGCGAACCTGTCCTTACGATTTCTCCGTTAGGCAAAACCCATTCTGCTGCAAGAAGATTTTCACATCCATGTCCCATAAATATACCGAAGGGACTTTCTCCATGGTAACATGCGGTGCTTGCAAGGACGGAGCATGAGCCACCAGCGCCAATTAAGTGACATGTTAGTCCACGTTTCATTGCCTCGGCTTGTAATTCCGCAGCGATTACATATGGCTCCACAACGGCATACATAGCATCCTCATTTATTTCTATGATTTTGTTCATCCGCCTCAAATCTAATAATATTGTCTTAGGAGCCGACACTAAACCAGCAGGACCCCAGCCAGTTGAATGGCACTTAACTTTTATCTTATACCGGTTACAGGTCTTAATTATTGCCTGCACCTCTTCAACACTTTGAGGAAGTAAAACAGCTTCTGGCCTATGAGGCCTGAAAACGCCTCCCGACCAAGCATAACTATCTAAGATGACAGGATCATTCGATATATTCTCTGGACCCACAATGCTCTCTAGGGCTTCGTATTCCTCTCTAGTTAGAGTCATTATCCCTCCCTCTTAAAACAAAAAGACTAGGTTCACTATATATAAAATTTTTTGGATATAACTCTTTTGTTCATTTTACTTCAGACCTAAACTGAGATGTTGCTGAATTGATTAAGGATGGTTTTCCTCTAAGGTTTTATGTAATTTTAGTCTTTACATTTTCGTGATCATGTTTGCTTTCTTGCTCCTGTTACGTAGTCCTAGTAGAGTTTTTGCGCGCAGCAATATTCTGAAGAATGGAAATAACATAATGCTTAAAAAAATGTTGGCTGGTAATTTATAAAAAAGCGGAAAGTATCTTTCATGCATAATGTTAGTTTAAGAGAGTTTATTAAGGGAGGGAATATTATTGAAGGAAGTTTTAGTGCTAATAGAGGTAGATGATGAGACTGGAAATATAAGTTCAGCATCTTTAGAATTGTTAGAAATTGGAAGAAGGCTCTCCTATGAAACTGGTAACACTCTTTCTGCTGTTATAGTCGGGTATAACTTGCAAGAACTTTCAGCCGAAGTGGCAAAATATGCGTCTAAAGTCTATATAATAGATAATCCTGCCCTAAACGAGTTTAACCCAGAAGCCTATGCGCACGTCCTCGAAAAAATATGTAAACAAATCAGCCCATCCCATGTGCTTTTAAGCCATACGTATAAAGGAGCAGACATCGCGCCTAGACTAGCAGCAAAGCTAAAAGTTCCATTAACAACTGATTGCATCGAGCTAGGAGTTAATAAGGAGACGGGTTTGCTTGAAAGGAAAAAGCAAGTTTTTGGCGGCAACGTTATAGCAACTCTCATTTGTGAAGGTGAACCTCAATTGGTAACAGTTAGGCCTAAAACTTCCAGTAGAATAAAGGAAACTTTGATTACCCCAGGCGAAATAATACATTTAAATTTTGAAATTGACAGAAGCTGCTTCAGAATAAAACTTTTAGAGAGGATTGCGGAGGAGGTCATAAGACTTGAAGATGCGGATGTAATAATAGCTGGTGGAAGAGGGCTTGGGGGGCCTGAAGGATTTAAGGAGTTGGAGAAACTTAAGGATGTTCTCTCAAAAGTGTTTAAGATGGTGGAGGTAGGTGCTAGTAGGCCTCCGGTGGATAAAGGGTGGATCCCCTCAACTCGGCAGATTGGCATAAGTGGAAAGAAAGTTTCCCCTATACTATATATAGCTGTTGGTATCTCAGGGGCAACTCAGCATATAGTTGGGATGGAGGGCTCAAGAATTATAGTGGCAATAAACAGCGATCCAAAAGCTCCCATTTTCTCAGTCTCAGATATAGGCGTATTAGCCGATTATAGAGAAGTATTACCATCAATCATTAAAGAGTTGGAGGGTTTATTATGCAAGGATTAAAAATAATTGTTTGCGCGAAGCAAGTTCCCGATCCAGAAGCCCCAACGTCAGAGCTTGAAGTCGACAATATACAGATGAAGGTTATAACTAGAGGTTTACCGCCCGTAATCAACCCACTTGATGAAGCCGCTTTAGAGGCTGCGCTTCAACTTACGGAGATACATGGAGGGAAAATAACGGTCTTAAGCGTAGGAGACGAATTATCCGCTCCAGTTCTACGTAAGACTTTAGCAGCAGGCGCCAATGAGCTTGTCTTAGTTCAAGATGAATGTTTCAAAGACTTGAATGAGTATTCTATAGCATTTGTGCTTTCGAAAGCCATCCAAAAAATCGGTGAATATGACCTTATCCTTACCGGGAGGGAGGGAGCAGATTGGCATTCGGGGCAGGTTGGATTGATTCTTGCAGAGCTCCTGGGGATACCAGCAGTTAGTTTGGCTAAAAGAATAGAAGTCTCTGATGGGGAAGTAACAATTACTAGAATTGCTTCTAACGGTTTAGAGGTAGTAAAAACGGCGCTGCCTGCGTTGATAACCGTAACTAGTGAATTTGGAGAGCTAAGATACGTCTCTCTCGGAGCCCTAAAAAGCGCTCGCACAAAACCTATAATTTTCTGGAGTGCAAAAGACATTAACGTTGATCCCACCATACTTAAAAAAAGGAAAATAATAAGTCTCTTTAAACCGATGCGGGATAGAAAATGCACGATTATAAGAGGAGAAACCCCGGAAGAAATCAGCAAAAACCTCGTTAATGAACTGCTTAAAGTGTTAAAAACATTCTATCCAGGGAGGTATGGAGAATAATGAATTACGATGTTTACACATATGTGAAAATCTTAGAATCAAAAAAGCGGTAAAACTGGCATAAAGTATTTAGCGCGCATTAAGCCGCCTTTTTATGCCCGGTGTAATTTTTGGGCTGAAGTGATGGCGTATAGCAAAGACATTTGAAAGCGCGAATGCGCCAAGACCTACAAATGGACTAAAAGTTTTCCGTTATCACAAAGCGGACTTTAAAACGAGTTCTATTATATCGTAAACTTTTATATTTTGTTGATTCTTTTGTAGCGCGTCCAAAAAGTTTCTTTTGCACCAAGGACATGCTGTAACAATGGCCTCAGCGCCGGAGGCTAATGCTTCTTCGATCCTTTTTTCAGCCGTCCACAGAGCGAATTTTGGATCATATTCTTTTGCTCCTCCGCCGCCACCGCAGCACCAGGCATATTCCTTTATTCGCTTCATCTCAACCAGTTCTAAACCAGGTATGCTTCTTAGAATTTCTCTAGGTTCCTCATATACTCCATATATCCCCATCCTCCTAGGCTTCGGTGGATCCCAGATTGGAATCTGGTTTCTTATTTTCTTTCTTCTGCCAGTCCACGGCTCATATGGTTCGCCTAATCTTCCTAGATGGCAAGGATCATGATAAGCGACTTTTATTGGAACCGAGCGTTCAAGTTTAAGCCTTCCTTCTTTTATTAATTTATTAAAGAACTGTGTTGCATGAAAAACTTCTACACCAAGTTTTTTATTCCATTTCTCTGAATATCTATATATGAAAGCGTGATAACATTCGGCGCATGGAGTAACTACCGTTTTTATATTTTTTGTTCTCCACAACTCAACATTATGCTCAGCGTATTTGCTAAATTCCCCACGGAAACCAAGTTCTAATGCTCTAACACCGCAGCATGTTTCTTCCATTCCCATAATACCTATATCGACGCCTAATTTTTGGAGCAACTCTACGCAACCCCTAACTATAGGCCAAAGTTCCTCATCATAGCTATATCGGCACCCAGCATGAAATAAAACTTCAGCATTTTCTTTAGTTAAATTTTTAACTTTTAACCCATTAGCCCATCTGCCCCTATCTTTTTTCGGCTTTTGCATCATGTTGTCATCTTTGCGGAGCCCTTCAATGATTGCTCTATGTTCGTCACTAACTAGTCCTTTTTCTACTAGAAATTCCCGAAGATCGATAATAGCTTCCCGTGGCTCTAAGTGCACCTTATTTATTTGGCAAGTAGTGTGGCAGGAACCACAAGTGAGACACTCAAATGCGACATCCATTAGTTTATCTGACAAAACCAGCCTATTTTCTAACAACGCGAGGGCCGTGATTACTCTACCACCTGCGGAATATGTATGAAAATTCTTGTAGCTTATAGATGGGCAACCATAAGAATAATCTTTGTCCCATATAAGACCTAAAGGAATAAATTTACAGTAAGAACAGCGGCTGCACCTTAGAAGATCCTGATAGCGTTCTTTCAGCACCATCGCTTATTGCAACCTCCTAAAAAGGATTATAGCCCCTAACTTTTAAAACTTTCGCCATTTAAATTTTAAAACAAGATTCCATCTCCAATAACTATTGGTGCTTTTCAAAACACTTCTCCTAATATAGCGAGACTTATTCTAAAATTAATTTGGAGGCGTTGGGCAAAAGTTTTGAGGAGCGGAAAGTTAAACCACTTAAAGCCATTTCGCTTTCATAATACTTGGAGACTCAACAAAAATACCGGTTTGATGGATAGCCAGCTCGAGTTCTCAGATCGAGACCTTATTTCTCAGCATGCCCAGAGGGTTTCTGAGAAAATTATTTATCTCATCAGAATAGTGTTTACTAATGGTGAGCATGTCACTTAAAGGCTTCTTAAGCGAGTTATCCTTAAAGAAGGCGCCTGGACCTTTACCATCCTTTAGTGCGCTGGATCTGATCAGGCTTTTGAAGCTGCTGGCTGAAGCTGGTAGCATCGGCCGCGGCAAAATCTCTAAGATTATTGGGCTGGGTGAGGGTGTAATCAGAACTATGCTGGCCCGATTGGCTGAGGCTGGCTTAATCACAATCTCAAAGAAGGGTTGTTCGCTTACGCAAAAGGGCGAGGCGCTTTGGAGGTCCATTAAAGAGGTCTTGCCTAAGACGGTCGAGGTGAAGGGCGCAGGGTTGGGTTTAGCCCCTAAAAGTGTAGCTATATTGGTTAGAGGACGGGCTGAGAGAGTCAAAAGTGGTATTGAACAACGCGATGCAGCGGTATCCAGCGGCGCTAAGGGCGCCATAACGCTAGTCTGTAAAGACAACAAGGTAATCATTCCGGGCGTTAATGCGGACTTAAAAAGGGATTATCCGGCGGCATTTGAGGAAATAATGCGTTTAATGGAGCCTGAAGATGGCGACGTTATAATAATAAGTAGCGCGGATACACTTAAAGAGGCTGAGTATGGAGCTCTTGCGGCAGCATGGTCAATAATATAAACATCTAATACGTGATTTTTTCTCCGCCGGTAAAAATCCTTTCTAATGTAGCATTTAGTTCAATGAAGCCCTCATTTGTTTTAGCCGATACAGGTATTAAAGGAAAGTTTAAGCCCAACCGATATATTATCTTGCTTAGCCTATAGCTGAGCAAACGTTTAGTTCCTTCAAGTCTCTCATTAATAGCTTCCTCTAGGGCCTCCCTATTCTCAGACCATTCCAGAATGTTCTCCACGTCTTCACGTGAGATAAGATCACATTTCGAAAGGATATGTATGTGAGGAAGCAGAAAGCGCATATAGACCGCTGCCGAGAGAAACATGTTTGAAACGAAGTTTAATGGGTTAAGCGAGAAGACAGAATCAAAGAGATAAACTATCGCCTTTAAGTCTTTGCCCATTTCACTTGCTATATATGGTCCGCTCGCCCTGAAGGCGAAAAGCTCCATTTGACCCGGAGTATCCACGAGGAGGACATCCGGCTTTATATCCTCTATCTCAGCCCTTAAATTGTCAATTTCGCTGGCTATTAAATCCGCGGCCATTATAAGAGCCCCATTCGGCCCGAGATTGTACTCCTCCATAATTTCCTCGACAGTTACATAGTCTCGAACATCTATATCTGGCGTATAGGGTAGCTTCATCGCTCCTGGGTCCAAGTTCATTGTCGCAACGTTTTGTTCATTTATCCTAAGCCACTCACTGAACGATGCTGTCAACAGGGACTTACCAGAGCCAGCCGTCCCAATTATAAATATCATGAAGACCATGGCAAACAGCCTTAAGAAGATTACCTTATTTTAGAGACGTTTACATGAGCACTCTTATGCTTGTATCGGCCGTATTCTTCCACCCCTCTCAGATATAAGGGATGAAACCTGCATAATTGACCTCTCAATTCTTTGTCTCGCCAAACTCTCATCACTGCATGTTGTTGAGAGATGGAGCTCTATCTTCTGAACTCTCTCTGAGATCTTTGGGTGAGACTTTATATAGACATAAGGGTTTTCGCGCATAACCTCTTCGATCAATGGCGCTAAATCTGACTCATAGATCCCTACAACTTCTAAGCTTGTCTCATAGAAAAACATGTTACCAGCAGCTTTACGCAGAAGCGGTAGAATGGATTCCTCAAAGATTGCTTTCATTTCCTCTGGAACCCCGGGGAGCATAATTAATTTTGCGCCCTCGTGCTCAAGTAGAACCCCAGGCGCCGTACCAATCGGGTTTGGGATCGGTCTCGCCCCCCTCGGCAGCCTAGCCATCTTAACCCTATACTGCGTAAGTTCAACTCTCTCCATCCGCCCCTCAGCAACGTACTCCTCATATTTCCTCTTGATCATCTCTAAAGCCTCCCTATTCTCTTCAAGCTCCCTGCTAGTGGCCATGGCGACCCCCTCAAGAGTCTTATCGTCGAAGGTTGGCCCGAGCCCACCAGTTGTTATAATGAAAGCAGGTTTACGCTGAATAGACTCTTTAAGAACTGAGGATATCTCATCCACATCATCCCCCACAACGGTTATCCTACATACAGACAAGCCTAGGCTTGTTATTCTCTTGGCGAGCCAATGGGCATTAGTGTTTAAAATTTTGCCTATGAGCAATTCATTCCCAATCGATATAATCTCCACCCTAGCATTCGTGGACATACAACCCCTAAGCTCTATGGGAGACATGGTTCTTAAAAAGCTAGCTTGCTCACAGTTAGTTAAGGTTAGCAGAAAGGGAAAATAAAAATATTACGGGGGTTAAAAATATTGTTGGAGCCGGGGTGGCCGAGCGGATAAGGCGCTGGACTCGAGATCCAGTGCCCCTTTACGGGGCGCGTGGGTTCAAATCCCACCCCCGGCGCCATATCCTTTGCTTGTTTTAGGCTTGTTTTTTGGCTGTTTTTGAGCAGGAGGCGAGCTTAATTCTTGCTTTGTTTTTGCCTGGCTTTCTATTTTTTCTTTTCGGTTTGAACCCACACTTTAAATATTTGGGCCATCACTATTTTATTGTTGGTGTTTGGTTTGGTTGGTCGGACTGTTGAGGCCGTTTTGAGGGTTCTTTCTGATGGGGTTCCG
>Ga0105162_1001931_pt1 | contig 11378 bp, 11 predicted proteins | sample JNZ201metaG_FD_81532 | JGI IMG/M metagenome (GOLD analysis project Ga0105162, IMG submission 81532) | Hot spring microbial communities from Jinze hot spring, China to study Microbial Dark Matter (Phase II) - JNZ 20120812A | ecosystem: Environmental > Aquatic > Thermal springs > Hot (42-90C) >...
CTAAATTTATTTTGAATTTTAAGCCAATAAGCATAATCACTCCTTTCTAATTTCACCTTTTTTGTTTGGAAAGCAAGATAGATAATAGCTAAAAAAAGAAAAAAGAAACTTAAAAAAAGAAAAAAGAAATTACTCATCGAGGGCTAGACGAACAAATCTTCCCACTTCTATTTTTTCTCCAAAACGATTAACGTAGTCATTAATTAAATCCTTTACTTTTAAATTTTCATTTCGAAAATACGGTTGCTCCAGAAGACAAACTTCATTTAACCATTTTTCCAATTTTCCTTTAAAAATTTCTTCTTGAACCTCCTTAGGTTTATTTTCTAAACCAACTAAAAATTCTTTTCTTTTTTCTTCAAGAATTTCTTGAGGAATGGTTTCTAAGGAAACATAAAGAGGTTTAAAGGCAGCTACTTGAATAGCTAATTCATAAGCTAAATTTTTAAAATCTTGATTTTGGGCAACAAAATCGGTTTCGCACTTTAATTCAATTAAAGAACCTATTTTCCCATTGAAATGAACATAAGCAGCAATTATTCCTTGACTAGTTTTTACTTCTTTCTTTTTTTCTAACAAAGTTTCTCCTTTTTTTCTTAAATATTCTTCAGCTTTAACTAAATCGAAATCGGAATTTTGCAAAGCTTCAAGACATTTTCCTATTGGTGCTCCTGTTTTTTCTTTTAAAGTCTTTATTTTTTCTAAAACAACTGGGTCCATTTTTCTATGAGGTTTGAAGGAGCGACTTAATTTTTTCTTCCAAATAATTCATAATAAAAGCTATACTTTTAGGAGCTTTATCATTTCCAGGAATAAAATAATCAACTCCGGAAATATCATTATCAGAACCAGCTAAGGCAAAAATAGGAATCTTAAGTTTTAAAGCTTCTCTTTTAGCCGTTTGATGAGATGGATAGGCTAGATTAACTATAAAAACAGCATCTGGGAGTTTTTCTAAATTAATTACTCCGGAATAAATGTTTTTAAGCTTATTTAATTCTCTTTCCAATTTTGCTCTTTCTTTAGGTGGATATTCATCCAATTCTTTAGTTTCTTCTTTTTTAAGCAAATCTCGAAAATAAGCTAATCTTGAAAGAGTAGTTGAGAAATTAGTTAAAAAGCCTCCTACCCATTTATAAGTCAAATAAGGTTGATTAAAAGTTAAAGCAAATTGGCTTAAAGAAGAGGAAGCTGCTGGTGTAACTCCAACAAAAAGTATTTTTTTATCTGCTCTTAAAAAATCGGCTAAAGCAGAAGCAACTTCGTTCATTTTTTGCCAAGTCAAATTAAGATTGAAGATTTCGATATTGTGTAAACTTCTAATTAAAAATGGTTTCATTAATGGGTGAGTATATTTTTTAGCTCTTCCATAATGAACTCCAGCTTTTTGCATTTCTTCAAAAATCATTTCGTTTTCAATTTTTGATTTAATTGGTGTTTGGACCATATTTTTATTTTAACTTAATTTTTGCTATAATTAAAAATAATGAAAAAAAATATTCATCCAACATATTTTTTAACAAAAGTGAAATGTGCTTGTGGAGCTGAATATGAAGTTTATGGAACAAAAAAAGAAATTTTTGTTGAAGTTTGTCGCAATTGTTCTCCTCTTTTTACTGGCACCGAAGAAACCAAAGTAGTAATTGGTAGAGTTGAAAAATTCAGAAAACGTTACTCAAAAAATAAAAAAGAGGAGTAAATTAATTATAAACTAAAGTCCATTAATTTTAAAATGGCAGAAAATAATTTTCAATCTATTTATTTTGAAATTAGAGCTGGGGTGGGTGGCGAAGAGGCTGCTTTATTTGCTCGCGATTTGTGGAGGATGTATTCTAAATTTTTTGAAAAAAGGGGCTGGCGTTATCGCGTTTTAGACATAAGCGAAAGTGACTTAGGAGGTATAAAAACTTTAATAGCCGAAGTTTCTGGTCCTCAGGTTTATGATCTTTTAAAACAAGAAGCTGGTGTTCATCGAGTTCAAAGAATACCTATAACCGAAAAAAGCGGAAGAATTCATACTTCAACAGCCTCAGTTGCTATTTTACCTAAGTTATCCTTGCCACAAATTCAGATAAAGGAAAGCGACTTAGAAATAGAATTTTATCGAGCTAGTGGCCCTGGCGGTCAAAATGTCAATAAAGTAGAAACTGCAGTTAGAATTAGACATAAACCAACCGGTATTGTGGTTGCTTGTCAAAGCGAAAGAAGTCAGCAAAGAAATCGAGAATTGGCTTTAGAAATTTTAAAAAACAAAATTTGGCAAATGGAACAAGAGAAAATTTATGGTTCTTTGACTGAAGCTCGAAAAAAACAAATAGGAAGTCAAGAAAGGTCAGAAAAAATTAGAACTTACAATTTTCCCCAAAATAGAATTACTGATCACCGATTAAACAAAAGTTGGTATGATCTTGAAGAAATTATGGAAGGTAAATTAGATAGAATTATTGAAGCCTTTCAAAAGCAAAATAATTAAACTTTAATTTTTTTAAATAAGGGGTTTAAATCTTTAACCTTCAACCAATTCACTTCTTCTGAATTAAAAATATATTTATCCTTTCCAATTTCATAAGTAATTTTAGGCAAGTCTAATTTTTTTCGAAGTAAATTAGAAAAATAAGGTAAAAATGGATTTAAAAGATAAGTTAAATTAACTATTAATACTAAGGAATTAAAAATTGTTTTTTCAGCTTCGCTTCTTTCCTTTTTCCAAGGTTCATTTTTTTCTAAATATTTATTCCCTTCTCTAATTAGCTCTAAAATTAAATTAAAAGATTTCACTTCTTCGCCTTTAAACATAATTTTTTTAATCTCTTGATAAACGGCTTCAATTTTTTGAATTATTTCATTATCAAAGTTTTTACTCTCTATTTTTGCTTGAAGTTTATCTTTAAAAAAGACTAAAGTTCTTTGAATAAAATTACCTAAATTGTCATTAAGCTCACTATTAATTTTATCTTCAAATTCTTTCCATTTAAAATCAGCATCTTTATTTTCGGGTAAAATTGAATTTAAATAAAATCTAACATAATCAGGTCCGTATTTTTCTCCAATTTCTAAAGAATCAATAATTACTCCCCGGCTTTTAGAAAATTTTTTTCCTTCTAAGAAAAGAAAATTATTTACCCAAGGGAAAAATGGTAAATTAAGATTTAATTTTTGACCTAGAAGTTGTCCCGGCCAAAAAATAGTGTGAAAAGTTAGATTATCTTTACCCATAAAATAATAATGAAGACAATCTTCATTTTGCCAAAATTCTTGCCAAGAACGATTATTTCTTTCAGCCCATTCAACTGTAGCCGAAAAATAACCAATAACCGCTTCAAACCAAACATAGAATCTTTTATGTTCGAAACTATCTAATCTTAAATCTTCGGGAATTTCCTTTTCAGGAATTTCAACTCCCCAATCTAAATCTCGAGTTATAGGTCGAGGTTTTAATCCCTCTTTTAGCCAAGAAAGTGTTTCTTCATAAACCCATTTTCGCCAATTATCTTGATGGTTTCTAACATAAGCTTCGATTAAAGGTTGAAGTTTGGCGTAATCTAAAAAATAATGTTCTGTTTCTTTTAAAATAACTGGTTTTTTAGAAAGTTTACTTAAGGGATTTTTTAATTCTCCTGGTTCTAAAACTCGACCACAACTTTCACACTGATCACCTCTTTGTCCTTCAGCTCCACAAAAAGAACAAGTGCCTTCAACATATCTATCTGGCAAAAAACGTTTTTCTTCTGGAGAAAAATATTGAAGAGTTTTTTGTTTAAAAATATACCCGTTATTTAAAAGCCTTAAAAAAAATTCTTGAGTTATTTTTTTGTGATTAAAAGTGGTAGTTGAAGTAAAAATATCAAAAGTCAAATCGTACAATTCAATAAGCTGATGAATTTTAGGAGTATATTCCTTGACTATTTCTTCTGGCTTAACCCCTCTTTTATCAGCTTCAACAGTAATTGGTGTACCATGGCAATCAGTTCCTGAAACCATTAAAGTTTCATAACCAAGAAGGCGACAAAAACGAGAAAAAATATCTGCTGGAAAAAGATAACCAGCTAAATGACCAATATGCAAATCTCCGTTGACATATGGCCAGGCAGCTCCGATAAAAATTTTTTTCATAATAATTTATTTTAATCTAAAATTCGAGTTATATCAGCTCCTAAATTTTTTAATCTCTCTTCTATTTTTTCATAACCTCGATCAATTTTTTCTGCTTCATGAATAATTGTTTCTCCTTGAGCAACCAAACCAGCAATAACTAAACTGATACCAGCTCTTATATCTAAAGATTTAACCTCTTTTCCTTGAAGAGGAGTTGGACCAATAATAATTGCTCGGTGAGGATCAAGAAGTTCGGTACTAGCTCCCATCAAGTTTAGCTCATTTAAATAAGAAAAACGATTTTCATACATCCAGTCGTGAATTAAAGTTACGCCTTCGGCTTGAGTTGCTAAAACTCCAAAGGGTGGCTGAGCGTCAGTTGGAAATTTAGGGAAATAACCTACTTGGATTTTTGTTCCTTTAATTTTAGCGGGTTTAATAATAAGCGAATTTCCTTTAAGAGAAAAATTAACATTCATTTCTTTAGCAGTCAAAAAAACAGCATCTAAGTCGGTTAAAGGCACATTGTCAATGATAATTTTACTTTTAGTAGCTGCTCCTAGGGCTAAAAAGGTAGCTGCTTCAATATAATCAAAAGGGACTTCGAAAACTATTTCTTTTTTTAAATTTTTTGATTTTTCTATTTTAATAAAATGAGTCCCAATGCCTTTAATTTTATAACCTAACTTTTGAATAAATTTTTCTAAACTTTGAACATGAGGTTCCAGAGCTAAAAGTTTAAGTTGGATTGGTTTGTCGGCAACTAAAGCTGAGGCCATTAAAGCAACTTCACTAGCAGTAACGCTTATTTCTTTTAAAATAATTTCTGATGATTTTAATTTTTTAAATTCACCTTCAATTATGCCATTTTTAACTTCGATTTCAGCCCCTAAAGCTCTTAAAGCTTCAAGGTGGGTTGTTATTGGTCGAGCTCCAATTATGTCTCCACCTGGAAGTGACATTTTAATTTTTTTAAACCTAAAAAGAATAGGGGCTAAAAACAAAATTGAAGCTCGGAGTTTGGAAACCAAAGGATTAATTAAATCAACATAATCAACATTTTTAGTATCAATAATTACCATTGAATCATCTCTTTCGATTTCAGCACCAATCAATTTTAAAATTTCAAGCATTACTTCAACATCGCTAATTTGAGGTACATTTTTCAAAATTGTTCTGCCAGAAATTAAAAGAGAAGCACAAATAAGTGGAAGAACCGCATTTTTTGAGCCGGCTATTTTTATTTTCCCTTCTAATCTTTTTCCTCCTTTGATAATTAACTTAGCCATTTTGGTTTATTTTAAATTTTTAAGAATAAATACAAAATAAAAGCTATTAAAATTCCTAAAAAATTGATAATCCAAAAACGAACAACTATTTGCGGTTCCTTTAAACCCAGAGCTTTAAAATGGTGATGAATAGGAGTAGAAAGAAAAATTTTTTTCTTAAATAGTTTTTTAGAAATTAATTGAAGAATAACCGAGCCAGAATCAATTACTAAAATTAAGCCAATAAATGGCAAAAGAAGATAAGTTCCGGTTAAAAACGAAATTACGGCTAAGGAGCTACCTACAGAAAAAGAACCATTATTCCCATCAAAAAAAAGAGCTGGATAAAAATTAAACCAAAGATAAACTAAAAGAGAACCTAAAAGAGTAGCTAAAAAAGAGGCTAGATTATATTTTTCTTCTTTTAAAGCAACAAACAAAAAGAAGATTATCATTAAAATAGCTATACCAGCAAATAATCCATCTAAACCATCAACTTCGTTAAAAGAAAAAGTAGTAGCGAGATAAATAAAGAGTAAAAGGAGAAAAAGAGGTAATGTGCCAAGATAAATTTTTAAATCTACTATTTCTAAAAAACGGTAATTAAGTTTAGCAATAAACCACCAAGCAAAAAAAATTCCTACAGCTAAATAAACAATTATTTTTTCCTTAATACCAAACTTTAATTCTCGATTTAATCTACCTAAAATATCATCAATTAAACCCAAAAAACCACCAACAAAAAGAGCAAAAAGAGGTAAATAGGTTTCTTTTCTCTCTAAATAGCTCAGATAAGAAAAAAAATTCCCGAAAACTAAGCTCGAGAAGTAAAAAAGAAAAGCTAAAATAATTGGTGGTAGCCAAATAATTATTCCTCCCATAGTTGGGGTATTTTCTTTCTCTTTCAATGTCTGAGAGGCTATTGGAGCTTTTTGACTTCTTTCCGGATCGGCGTATTTATCGCCCAATCTAAATTTAGCTGCTAATTTTAAATAAGGAGGAACTAAAAGAAAAGCTAAAAGAGCGCTAAGAAGAGCATTGAGGATTACTTTAATTAACTGGAAAGAAATCTCATAACTCATAATTGTAATATTGGGCTAAAGCCTTAATAATAATCTCGGCATCTTTAAATCTATCATTAGATTTTAAAATAACCACTGAAAGAAATGGAGAGTTAGGAAATTTTAAAAGAAGAGCGAAGTTTTCTCCGATTTGAGGTAAATAACCGGTTTTAGCGCCAACTATTAAATGCCTATATTTTCTTAAGATAAGATTAGTTGTCCAAAATCTTTTGCCGTTAATATCAACATATTCTTTTTGGGTTAAAGAAAATATTTCTGGATGGGCTGAATAAATCTTAAACATAATGTCAGCAAATTCTTTGGGAGTAGAAACATTTTCTTCAGCTATTCCAGTTGGTTCAAAAATTTTAGTTTCTTTAAATCCCCAAAAATTTAATAGCTGATTAAGTTCGGTAGTAAATTTTTCTAGTCCGTAAGTTTTAGCTATTAAATAAATAGCTTCATTATTAGAAGCAATTAAGCTGGCACTTAGAAGTTCTAATAAGTTTGTTTTTTCTCCAACAGAAAACCTAACAGAAATTGATTGATTTCTAAGAGTAGATTCATCAAAAATAAAAGTAGTTTGAGGAGAAAATTTTTCTAAAGCTAAGTAAGCTGACAAAATTTTGCTTAAAGAAGCCAAAGAAAAGATTTTTTGAGAGTTTCTTTCATATAATACCTTTCCGCCAAATTCTTCAACTATTATTCCTTCAGCTGTTAATTTATTTTCATCTAAGTGAAGAAAATTTGGTTTTTCTTCTTTTTTAAAATTTTCCAATCTAAAAAGAACCAGTGGTTTACTTAAAGAACTTTGAGGAATCTTATTACAAAAAAAATCTCCTCCTAAATTGCCAAAGAAAAACAAAAAGAAAAAAGATACCATAGTCTTTCTTAAAAAGTTTTGATTAATTTTTAACTATTTAGGAGCGAGGAGTATTAACTTTAATAGAAACAGCTGCTCCTACTGAAGCTCCAATAACTCTTCCTATTTTTCTAACAGCATTAATCGTTGAACCTTTTCGTCCAATAATCATCGCTAAAACTTCTCGTGGTCCAGTAATTTCAACTAAAACACCTCTTTCATCAACTCGACTATTAAACGTCAATTGATTAATTTTTGAAGGATCGACCCAAAGAGAAAAAAGAGTGCGGAGTCTTTCTTCAATAGCTTTTATTTTCTCAGCCATTTTCTTTACCTGCTTTAACTCAGCAGGACAGAAATTAATTAATGACCTTCATAGCCGACGGCGGGATTCGAACCCGCGACCCCCGCATTACCAGAGCGGTGCTCTGCCACTGAGCTACGCCGGCAAAATTCTTTCTTTAATTTATTATAAACTAAAATTTAAAATTTATGACCCTTAAGTACTTCTATAAGCAATTTTGTTTCTTCTTCTTTATTTTTTAAAATTTTTTGCCATAAATCTTTACAACGTTGACAACGATTAGCATCTTTTAAATAAAATTTTTTAATTCGATAAATACTTCGCCTATTTTGAACTATCTGACTAAAAAGATTATAAAGATGATTGTCCATTTTTGCTTTTAATTAATTCGACCTTAATTTAAATTTTAAACCTTTTCTAAAAATTTTTTAAGCTCTTCTTCTTTTTTCTTAATTCTTTCATCCTCGCCTCTTCGAGGAAATTCATAATCCTGCCAATCAATAATCAAATATTTAGAAATTAGTGGGTAAATTTTTTCAATTAATCTAACCTTTTGATGCTCAATTTTTCTATAATCCGGATGCCCTTGACTTGTTGATCTTAATTCTGTTTCCCAGAAGAATTCTCTTAAATTCTGAAACTGCAAAAATCTTATTTTATGGAGGAAAAGAACTGAATACTGAGCTGCCCAAAAATTAATTTTCTTTATTTTTTGATAAAATTTTTCTATTTGAGAAATTAAATTCAAAATTTCATTTTTCATCCCCAATTCTTCGAAAACAGCTGGTAAATCAAATCCCTCTTCAACAGTAAAAAATTGATTAATTAAAGTTTGCATTCGATGGCGTTGAAGATCTCGCCAAGCTCCAATATTAGTTAAAATTTCAAATTTTAAATAAACCAATTCTAAAGCTCGAGGCATTTTTTGCCAACGATATTTTCTATCTTTCAAAATTTCTTGAAGAATTCTCTCCTTTTGGGTTAAGGTTAATTTTTTTACTTTAGCCAATACTGAGTCAAAAGATTCATTTAAAAGAGGGTAAAGCAAACCAGCAATTATTTTATCTTCTCCTTCAGGATCATAAGCTAAAAGTCTAACATCAGAACTTGCTTTTATTTCTTTTCTTTGCCAATTTATTTCCTGAATTAGTTTTAAAATTCTTTCGCTTCTTTCACCTAAATATCTTTGATAATCTTGAGTTTCTGGTTTTTCGATTCTTCTTAAAAAAGCTGGAATAATTTTTATCAATTCTTCGTAAGCCATTTTCCCTGCCCATCTTATTTCCTCTAAAGGATGAGCTAAAGAACGGTTTATCAAATACTCAAAAGCTTGACCATTGCCGAAAAAAGCTACTTGACTTAAGGTGCTTAAGGGTAAAATTCTTCTTACCTCATCATAAACCTTGGTTTTTAAAACTCTTTCTTTTTCATTAGGATATTTTTTCTTTAAAAAGTCTAAATAGGTTGTCGAAGCTTGGATATAAAAATTAAAAACTTGATCCATTAAACTTTCATATTCTTTCTCTAAATTTAGCTTTTTAATTTCTGGCGGGGTTAAATAAAGGAAATGGTTATTTATTTTTTCTGAAAAATCAACATAGCGGGTTGATTTTTCAATGGGTGCTAAACCAATCCTTTGGTTTTCAAAATGTTTAATTGCTATTTGGGATAAAGAAGAAAAAACAAGATGAACACCACTCATTTGAGCAATTGAATCATCACCATAATCAGCTAACCATTTTAAATAAAATTCTCGAGCTTTAGGATTAGCAAACAAAACTTCATAGGGATACTGATGAAAAAACTTAGAAAATTGATAAAAAGCTTGTCCTGAAGGAGTATCTAAAAATGGTTTAATAAAATCATTTAAAAAAACTATTCTTAAATCGTCTTTAGAACGAGAAGCTCGAGAAACTAAAGCTCCTACAAGCTCTGGAGGCAAAAGAGTAAGAGCATAAACTGATTTATCTAAATTAGTAAAAAACGGTTTTAAAAAAAATTCTTCTTCATTTGAAAATATTGGTTTTTTAAAAAGAATTTCTTCCATTTATTTTTAATTGATAATAAAGAGACATTATGTTTTTAAACAAAGGTAAGGAAGCAACTGATCCATAAGGAACTTCTTCAATTAAAATAGTAGCTGTTATTTCTGGTTTTTCAAAGGGAGCAAAGCCAGTAAAAATCGCATTTAATTTTTCTTTACCTAAAATTTGGGGTGAACCGCTTTTACCGGCTAATTTTAAAGGCAAATCATTTAATATTTTAGCTGTTCCTTGAGTAACAGTTAACCTCATTGCTTCTTTAATTATTTTCCAGTTTTCCTGAGAAATAATATTTTCTTTTAAAATTAAATCTTTAGCTTCAAAGATAGTTTTTCCTTCATTATCCACAATTTTTTTTAAAAGATGAGGTCGATAAATTTTTCCATAAGTAAAATATGAAGTCCAAAGATTAATCTGCAAAGGTGTCACTAAAATTTCTCCTTGACCAATAGCAACATTATAAGTATCTCCTAATCTCCATTGTCTATTTTCCCATTGAGGTAAAACTCCAGCTTTTTCTCCAGGAAAATCAATGCCAGTTTTTTCTCCTAAATTAAATTTTTTAAAATAATTAACAAGCCTTTCAATTCCCAAACCATTTTTAATCGGCAATTCTTCATTAGGATAAGGATAACCGCCACCAACTAAATAAAAATAAACATTAACAGAATCAGCAATAGCTTTATAAATATCTGTCCAACCATGAATTTTATTATCTTTAAACACAGAATAAACTCCAGGAAAATAAGGATGAGGAATTCTAATTTCTCCGGCTGAATAAATTTTTGTTTGGGGAGTAACAATTTTTTCTTCTAAAGCTGCTCCACCAATTATTATTTTAATTGTTGAGCCAGGAGAATAAAGCCCGCCAATAATTCTATTAAAAAGAGGATTATTTTTATTAGTTAAAATTTTTTGAATTTCTTCTCTTTTTTCTAAAAAAATACTAGAATCAAAAGAAGGATAGGAAATTAAAGTTATCACTTCTCCATTGCGCGGATCAGTTAAGATAAAACCGCCTTTTTGATAGTTAGTTTCTTGAAAATAATTTTTAAACTCCTGGTAAATAGCTTGTTGAAGTTCTTTATCAATTGTTAAATAAATATCATTGCCAGGAATAGGTTCTTCTTCTAAAATTTTTACTAATTTGCCTTTAATTTTTTGGTAAACTATCCTGCCCGGCTTTCCTCTTAAGACATCATTATAAAAAGCTTCAATTCCCATTTTCCCTTCAAGCTCTAAACTATTTTTTTCACTTAAACCTAAATAACCTATTAAGTTGCCAAAAGCTTCTCCACCGAAATAAATTCTTTTATAACTGGGAATCAAAAAAAGATTTGGGAATTTTTCTTTATTAGCTAAAATTTTACTTACTTGCTCGAGTTCTAAAAATCTAATTATAAGCTCGTCGCCCCAGTAGAAATAAAGAGGTTTGTCTTTTTCTAAAATTTCAGTTAAGAGATTTTTTTCTTCTTCAGTTAAACTTTGAAAATTAGCATAAACATCATAAACCTTCTTGGAATCAGCTAAAATTTTTCCATAGCGATCAAAAATTCTTCCTCGAGGTGGAAAATAAAAAAAAGTTAAATAACGTGAAGAATCTAAAACTTCTTGAGCTTCAGCTTTATAAAAAAATTGAAGATTAAAAAAAACAATAAACGATAAAGTAAAGGTGGTGATAAAAAAAATAACTAAATAAAAATAGGCGAAGTTTAAATTTAAAAAAATCTTTTTGCCTCGAGGTAA
>Ga0105162_1001935_pt1 | contig 11344 bp, 6 predicted proteins | sample JNZ201metaG_FD_81532 | JGI IMG/M metagenome (GOLD analysis project Ga0105162, IMG submission 81532) | Hot spring microbial communities from Jinze hot spring, China to study Microbial Dark Matter (Phase II) - JNZ 20120812A | ecosystem: Environmental > Aquatic > Thermal springs > Hot (42-90C) >...
AAGCGAGGCAAGCTCTCAATGGATACTAGCATAGTGGTTGTCTGGCGTAAGGGAGCCTCCGGCTCTATAGAGGCATCTAAGCTCTATGAGGAGATGGTTGAGGAGGCTGCTGAGAGGGCTATGCGCCTCATAGAGTTAGGGGTCACGGGAAGAGACCTCTTCATAAACACGCTTGCAGCAGCCCTCGCAGCAGCAACAAGCTACAGAGAGGTCATATCACTTGGCAAACTCAGCGTCGATGAGCTTGTTGACAAATACGTTTACCCAGCAGCTTCCATAGGTCTTGCAAAGGCCTTCGCTAGAAGAGCTGAGATTAAAGATGGTGTTAGGAGCCCGGACGCCATGTTTTACATACTTGCAAAGTGTCTTATCGCCGGAGCGAGGAAGAAGATAATCGAGAGCACAGACCTCAGACTCCTCTCCATAGGAACATCGCTAGACGTAAAAGTGGCCTTAAAAGAATGGAAGTTATTGAGAGAAATGAAAAGAGAACAAGAGGCCGGCGCAAAAGTAGCTAAGGCTAAAACCCTTATCCTTCTTGAGCCGCCCTCGGCAGAGAAGACTAAGATTGCGGAACTCCTCGAGGCTAAGGGTGTTGGAACTTCTGAGGAACCTAATGTTAGGTGTACAGTTGATGCGCTTCACATACTCGAGTACTATGCAATTACATATTCTGCAACTGAATATGTGCGTAGGCTTGAGAAGCTTCGTGAGAAGTATCCGGCACAGGTTAATGAAGCTCTCTCTCTTGCAAAAATATTCGCTAGGGTTCTGCCTGAGGATGATCCGGAGAGGCGTCTCTGCGAGAGGGTTATCTTACCAGCATTTCAGCTTGGGGGTACATGATTATGGGTTTGTTCAGTCTATATAGAAGCGGTAAACTCAAAGTTTGGCCTGACGTCTTCAACAGAGCGCTTGACGATAAGGCTGCACCTGACTTAAGTGACGTGATTGGAGGAGGGGAGCCGATTTACTCAGATCCAGACCAGTTCTTCGCTAGGACATATATGACCAAGTCTATGGAGAATCTAATAGTCGAAGTTGCCGATGCCTTGGAGAGTAGGGAGGGCGGATCAATCTTCCTATTAACGTCACTGTATGGTGGTGGAAAGACTCATGCCATGATCACGCTTTATCATGCATTCACAAAACCTGAAGCTCTGAAAAAGGTTAATGAGCGGCTTGCGGCAAGAGTAGCTACAATAAGGCCATTGGTGGTCGTCATAGATGGCTCTAGGAGGGAGATGGCGCCAACTCCAAAGGATCCATATATTGTCGGTGGCTTTATGATTAAGACTTTATGGGGGATGCTTGCCCACAGACTTGGAGCATATGCTAAAGTCATGCATTTAGATGAATTGGGCGCCCATCCACCACTCACAGATGCGCTAATGAGCATTTTAAAGGAGCCTGATAAGCCAATACTCATAATGATTGATGAGATACTTCCGCATATATACACCATGAGCAGGGCAGAGGATCTGAGAAGATATGCTGAGAACATAATAATGTTCATGGGCTACTTAGCCAGGGCTGTTGAGAGGACACCAAGGGTCGCCCTGCTTGTTTCCCTCCAAATGGAGCGTAGAGGAGATCAAATAATTGAGGAGGAAACTTATGCAGGCCTAGCTAAGAGGCTCTATGATGAGCTCCATAGAGAGACTACAAGGGTTATCACACCAGTTACGCCGACAGATGTAGTTCAGATACTTAAGCGGAGGATATTCCAGGAGATTCCTGAGGATGAAGCTAGTAGGGCTAGGGACATGCTCCACTCTGCTTATAGAGACTATCCCGAGATTTTTGGCTCTGAGTTAGATTGGCAATTCTCTCTCGAAGAGTCTGGGAGGACTCTCTCAGCTAAGGACACATACCCATTCCATCCAAAGTACATTGAAGTTCTTCAAGAGTTTATCTCGAGGAATAGGGATCTCAGGAGGACTAGGGATGCGATAAGGATAACGAGGAAGGTTGTTAGGAAACTACTCAAAGGGGATGAGGATCCAACCTTCATTATGCCGTGGCATATAGACATAAGGGATCAAGACATAAGGAACTCAGTTTTGACTGAGAGTCGCAGGGAGTTTAGAGACGTAGCTTCTAAGGACGTTGTCAACGAGGATGGGAGACTTGGAGCAATAGCTGATTGCAGTAGGCAGATGCTGGCCTTCAAAACAGCGCTTCCAATCTTACTCAAAGTATACACCTACGAGACGTTTAAGATTCCGCTGAGGACATTCCCGACGTTAAGAGATGCTGCACTCATGACTTACGATCCAGAAACATTCTCTTCAGAGGGGCTACAGCCTCCAGACATAAAGAGCATCTTGGATGAGATGTCTGCCCGCTTAAGTCACTTCAACTATCAGGATGGCAGATACTGGTTCGACCCATACCTCCCCATAACAGACTTAGTGGAGAAGAAGGCCGGCGATATACTCAGCGGTCCACGCCTAAACCTTTACCGAGCCCTAGCTGAGCAAGCGAAAAGACTACTCGTCAGAAAGTCAAGGAGAGGTGAGCGCTTTGAGTTGGCTCCATTCCTCTTCAGCGAGAAGAGAACGTATATAATCGAGTATGGCTCCTCAGTCTATGGACTTCCAGAAATAGAAGATAAGCCTGAGCATCAACTGATAGTCTTTGTAAAGCCGAGGGACAGTATATCTGATAGAGAGGTTGAGGACGTTATATTGAGGTTCAAAGGAGGTTTGAGAACTTATAAGAATTCTGTCGCTGCAGTTCTACCTAAGACTGAAGCCGACTTTGAGAAAATGCTCAATTATGTCGCCAAAATCAAGGCTGCAGAGGAGGTAGGCAAAGAACTGAAGGAGCTCTTCCGCGGAGACGAGGAGTTAGCGAAGATCAGGCAGGAGAAGCTAAAGCAGTATGTACAAGAGGTTGAGAATAGGCTTAATAGCGAACTCCTTTTTGCTCTGACATGCATCGCCTACCCAAGGATGGAGGATGGGCGTGATGCAATCCATTATGTAGTTACAGCACCATTAGACGCAATCATAATGCAAGCAGAGGCAGCTCTCGAGGACTCCTCGACAGGTCCAAAGATGCGTAGAAAGATAAGCTTCGATGAGCTTACAAGCTTTCTCAATAGATTGCTGAAGTGGGATTTAGTTGGTGGAGACAGACCTATAGAGTTCGATAAGATACTCGAAGTCTTCTACACGAATACTGCCGCGCCGTTCACGAAGAGAGATGTTGTCGAGGAGGCCATTCGCGAGGGGTTGAGGAGGCTTGACATTGGTGTTAAGATGGCCGGTGAAGTATATTGGAAGAAGATTGGGAGCAAGGAACCGAATATCCCAGTACACCTAGGAGATGATGCTGAAATACTACCCCTTAGCATCACAGCCAAGGAATTCGCTAACATACTCCTCTCAAGGGAGAAGCAGATCATTGAGGGTGGAAGACTTCGTGTAATCTGGTATGAGGTTGAGTTTGAGGGACAACGCTTTAAACTCAAAGACTTAATCGACCAACCTGGCTGGGTTGAGACTCTCAAGGAAGGTATAGTCCACGAGGTTGAGGAGACCATTGAGAGGGGTTTCATAATTAACGTTGAGCCAAGCATGGTTGAAGTTGATGAGGGTAAAAGTATCGAGGTAAACGTCTTCATTACGCCCATTGGAGGATATAGCGAGCGGGTCAAGCTCATGCTGAATGAAGGTACTATTAAGCCTGCTTCCGAGAGCCCGCCATTCACAGCTAAATGGAGAATCGATTCGCTTCCAGCTGGAAGACATGTGCTTAAGGTTGCAGCTGAGGGCGCGGACGGATACCTTAGAGAGGGAATTCTTTCTGTAAATGTGAGGAGCCTTGAGGAGGAGGTCGCCGTCAAGAGACTTGATCTAATGCATGTTGGAGCCAAGCTCATTGAGGTCTCTGTTGGAGATTTAACACATGCTCAAATCGCCCTAAGTAGGATTGCTCAGCTCGGCGCCAAGGCTAAAGCAGACTTCTCCATCAAGATTGGCGGCAATATAACTGTAAACGGCTCAGGCGCCGACATCAAGGTCTCAGAGCTCATAGTTCAGAAGATAGCAGATTTAGCGAGAAGCTTTCAAACTGAGGCGGCTGTATCAGTAAAAATGGATGAACCTATAGAAGTCTACACAGACAGGATAGCGGCGCTCAATATCTTAGCAGATAAGGCCACGTTCAGGCTGAGGATTAGGAGGAGAGCTTAGTGTGCAGGTCATGCTGCTAAAAACTTGCTTTACCGTAAGATTATATAAGAGGAGTGCGGCATTTTACTGGTCTCTATGTCCAGCTGTTAAGGGCGGAAACCTAGACTTGAAAGCTAAGATACCCTCAAGGGAGCTACTCAGCCTAGCTAGGGAGTTGGACTGTGAGGTTGTTGGCTCAAGGATAATCGCCCAGGACATAGACCCATATAATAGATTGATAATCTATGCAGCAGTCCGTCCAACCATTACCAGTCCAGCTAAGGCTTTTGAGTTAATGTGGTTTGTTAGGGGACTGACCAGCTGGGATGCGCATTACTGGGCGTCGCGTTTCAGAGAGCTATGGTGGGAGTACAGGTGCTATCGCAGGCTGCTGAGGGTAGTTAAGGCGTTTAAACTATTCTTTGGACTGAGGTAAACTGGAGGTCGGGGATTTGCCATCCCTCAAGGAAGCTGTCCAGGGCTTAATTACGGATCTGTTGGAGAGCTTCAGCACTCACCCGCTTATAGCACCATTCCTCCATACCTCGAGAGAGAATCCTCCAGAGCATTACCTTCACCAGTATGAGGTCATCGCCCGGCTTGCTCCCAGATTGCCTGTAAGAGCTTTTATCGCGGATGAGATAGGTCTTGGCAAGACTGTTACAGCAATAGCTGTTGCGAAGTATCTTGAGGCTATTGGCAGGGTTAAGAGAGCGCTCATTGTCGTGCCCAGAGTCCTCGTTTATCAATGGCGCAAGGAGCTTCTTAGAATGGGCATACCCACCTCAAAAATACATCATTTAGAGAGGTGGACAATCCGCGGACTTGAGGCACAAGGCTTCCCAGAGGGCTATTACATAGCATCAATGGATCTCCTGAAGAGGGAGAGGCACCTTGAAAAGATTATCGATGCATCATGGGACCTGATAATCGTTGATGAAGCGCATAGGTTCGGCTATAAGACTAAGAGGTTCTTTAACATTGGAAAGAAGCTGATTGAAGCCCACCCGGAGAGGAATGTCCTTTTCCTTTCAGCAACACCCCATAGGGGAGACGCCAGAGACTATATTGAAAGGCTTAAGTTGCTGGATCCCTTTCTAGACAGATGGAGGGAGCTTGACACTAAAAGCTTCTATGAGGCTACACACGGCGCAATACTCTTCAGGAGAACCAAGGAGGATGTTAACAATATCTATGAGGGTAGGCGCATATTCCCGCCGGCAAGATTCTATGCCTGTCTAGTGAATGCAAGCAAGCTTGAGAATGATTTTGTTGAGGATCTCATACTCTTTTTGAGGAGCAAGTTGGTTGAGTTCGCGTACGAGAGGGGACTGATCAATGAGAGAGTTATTCCACTCCTAACAGTCCTCGTTTTCAAGAGAGCTTCCTCAAGTCCATATTCAGCCTACACTACGATGCAGAGACTCCTCGCTAGAAGGGCTGGGGTTGATGAGGCTAGGCTTAAGGAGCTTGTCGCGTCGGTTAGATCCTTCTTCAAAGCTGGCTATGAGGAGTACGAGTATGAGGAGAGAGATCCAGATGAAATATTTAATGAATTTCTTGAGGAGTCGTCCGCCCTGCTTAGCAACGAAGACATCTCAAAAGTAGAGCAATTAAGGGATACTGCTAAGAGAATAATAGAGACACGTGACACAAAGCTCAATGCACTCTGCAGACTCCTAGAGTGGGTTTCAGAGCAAGGCTTCAAGGCAGTTGTCTTCACAGAGTACAGGGACACCCTCAAGTACTTGGCTGAGCAGATAACTCGCAAGCATCCTGAGTGGAAGAGAAGCATTCTAACACTGAGCTCCGAGGAGGCTCGTGATGAAAAGGCATTTCAAGAGATTAAGGAGAAGTTTGAGAAGGATTCGAAGATCTGGCTCCTAATAGCGACGGATGTTGTAGCTGAGGGCGTTAACCTCCAAGTCGCAAATATACTCATCAACTATGAGATTCCATGGAGTCTCATTAAGCTAGAGCAAAGAATAGGACGTGTCTGGAGGCTTGGACAGAGAAGGGACGTCGAAGCCTATACAGTCTTCATGAATAATATTGCAGATGAGGCCGCATTAAATTCCATGTACGTTAAACTCGTAAACTTGAAGAGGGCTGAGCTCAAGCCAAGGCCCTTCACAGGTGAGGAGATATTGTGGTATAGCGAGGGCAGAGAGATTTTTGAGGCTCCGCCGCAGGTTGTGCTTGAGGAGAAAAAGGATAGGAAAGCCTTCAGGAGGATTAGTGAGTACAAAACTATTCAAGCTTTTATTAAAGAGGGGAGAGGGGGTTTAGAGAGACTTGTCAATAGAATCCTGGCAGCTAGGCAAGAGATCGAGAAAGAACTGAAGAGCAAGAGTGTCCTATACATGCCAAAGACAAGGGAGGAGGTTGAGAGAGCTCCTGGTGCATTGGGATTCAGCAGTCCATCTAAGCTTATGGAATCATTTAAGAATCTTGTGAAGAGCACGGCGCCAATCCTAGGAATAACTGTTGATGAGGGCGGAGATGGCGTTCTTAAGGCCGCTAAAGGTTTTGAAATGTCAAAGGCTCTAACAACACTAGATGACTTCTTCGGAATCCTATACACTAAAGGGAAAATGATTACTATTGTCTCATATGGAGAGCATGAAGATACACTTCTATTAGTGAATCTGAAAGTACTATACAACAGTGCAACATTATATAGTGAGCCAATTGGAGTTTTCCTCATGAGTGGGAGAATAATCAGAGGAGCAGATCTCTTGATTGAGATTTCAACAGCTCTTTCTAAGTGTATTGGAGCGTCCGAAGGAGACAACCTAAGCATACCGCTCAACCTAAAAGCTCTAATTACCTCCCGGATCAGAAGTTCTGTAAGCAGCGTGCTTTCACCACTAACTAGCTATAGGGATGGACTTGTTAGGAGCGGCCTTAGAGACCAGGACAGTTGGGCTGATGAGTATAAATTCGCCTTCGAAATTACAGAGCCCTTTGGATGTATAAGATTCGTTAAGGAGCCTGTGATAGAAGCCTCTGAGCCTCCAGAGGAGGTTAAGCGCGAAGTAGAGGAGGAGGCTGTTAAGTTAGCCTTGAAGATTGAGGCGGATGAGGGAAGGATAGCCGTAATAGTCCCAGAATCAGAGCACTACGATATCAGGAGTATTAATCCTAAGACTGGCGAGATTAGGAAAATCGAGGTTAAGGGTCACGCTGGTCCAGAAATATACGGTGAGCTTACAGATGATGAGGCTGAGCTCGCTAGAAGAGAGGGGGACAATTACTGGCTTTACATAGTATACAATGTGAAGAGCGACTCACCGAAACTCCTCAGGTTCAGGAATCCCTTAGTGACAATGAATTGGAAAGTCTTTGAAAGAGTTGAGAAGAGATATAGACTCTGGCCTAAGGAGTAAAATACACACATGTGGTGAAATGAGAGCATGGTTGAAGTAAAAATCTTAAGTGGAGCGAGGAGTATAGGTGGAAACTTCATTAGGATAGAGGATAAGGACCGAGTACTGATTTTCGATCAGGGTTTAAGATTTGATGTAATGGAGAAGTTCTATAGAGGATTCATAACACCTAAAGGTTTGAAAGAGCTTAGGGAAATAGGTGCTGCACCTAAGGTTGAGTGGTATAGAGGGGTAAATGCTATTTACATATCACATATGCATTTAGATCATCTAGGTCTTCTCTCGAACATTCCATTGAGAACCAATGTTTACTTGCCAAGCATAAGCATATATGAGGTTTTAGAGGAAAGGTGGCACAATTCACCAACATGGCTTTCAATGATTCCAAGAAAATATTATGTTGAGCTTAAGGAGCTTAGACCTATGGAAATTGATGAGAATAACATAATGCCTTTACCTGTTTCACATAGTGCATATCCAGCTTATGCTCTATTATATTTTGGAAGTGATGAAAATATACTCTATACTGGAGATTTTAGGATTGAGGGTTTTCTGAAGGAGGAGGAATTCATTAAAGTTCACAAGGGAAAAAGTATGCTTGAGTATCTAAGTGATAATAAAGATATTAAGATTGATAGGCTTATAATAGAGGGGACTAACTTAGGATCAATTAGAGTTCCAATCTCACCAATTGAAGAAGAAGAAATGCTCAAAAGAATACTTAAGATGCATTCTCTAATAATTGCAACAATACACCAGCTCGATTTAGAATATATCTTTCTCCTAGATAAGCTAGCTTTTCAAACTGGAAGAAGCATATATATTGCTTCAGAAGGTGCCATCAATCTCATGAAGATTACTGCAAACTTCTTAACAAAACCAAAAACAATTATTGACTATGTAAAGACATTAACACACTTTGAAACTACAGAGCTTACAGATATTGATAAAAACTCAATTTTAATAACATCCTACTATGAAATGATTGATGTATTAAGAGATTTAAGGGATGTTGGTATTCTACCAAAGGACTCTGCTGTAATATTAAGCGAGTCAGAGCCAAGGGTTGAGGAGGCTCAAGAATATGAAGTTATGATGAATTGGCTTCTTAGACTTAGTACTCAGGCATATCTGATGAGGACATCTGGTCACTACTATCCACATGAGTTCAAAGCAATAATCAACATAATTAATCCAAAGAGAATAGATATAGTTCATACAAAGACAATTGATTAAGTATCACCAACATAAGGGAGATTTATCATAATAAAACTTTATGAAATTATCTCAATGAAAAATTCACTAGACTAAATATTCAATCCAAAATTGTGTAGAGATATAATCTTAGTCAAAGTAAATGAAATATAGGACATTCAATGTATTAGAAACTATATTGAGGAGTGTTCATTGCTAAATTTTCTATTCAATATTATTAACATTAGAATTGATAATACTTGAGTTAAAATTGTGTAACTTATTGCTATTGATGTTGATAATTGTAGTAAGAAAGTTAATATAAAACCTCCAATGCTCCATGAGATTCCATAAAGCATTCCAAATATACCATAGGCTACTGCTAACTCATCTTTATTGACTATGTCTGCTATAGAAGCTCTCATAATTGTTTCCGAGATGCCCATGGTAATTCCCCAGAAAATTGCCATTATATATGCTAATACTGTAGTTCTTGTAGTTAATAGCAATGTAATCATTAATGTTGTTATAGGTGCTATATATAGGCTCTTAAGTTTTACTACATCATATAAATAGCCTATTGGAAAGGCTATGAGAGCATCCACACCCATTGCAATCGCATATAATATTGCTATTTCAGCATCTCCTATGATTCCCCAATATTTCAGAAAGAAAGATGCTATAGCCCAGTGAATAAAACCTAAAGATTGTAAACTCATTGATAATGTATATAACCAAAATTTTTTACTTATACCTTTAAACGAAATTTTTTTGGATAAAACCTCAACACTCTTAATTTTTGGATAAAGAGACCATGCTGTAAATAAAAATATCATGGCTAATATACCTGGAATTAGAAGTATTAGAAATGCTTTGGAATAATCATATTTTATAAGCATATATGCAAAGAGAAGCGGTCCCGCTAGAGCACCAACTTGATCCATAACTTCATGGATACCAAAACCCTTTCCTCTACCAACTCCTTCTGTAACCTCGGCTAAAATCACATCTCTTACAGGAGTTCTTAAACCCTTCCCAATTCTCTCTAAAAGATATAGTAATGTTGCAATCCACCAAAAACCTGCGAAAGCAAGGAAAGGTAAGACCATGACATTCATGGCATAACCTAATGTTAAAAAACTCCAAAATGCAATTGAAGACCCCAAATAAGATGCTAATATACCACTTATAAATCTGAGAAAATATCCTATAAATTCACCTATAACAATAATGGATGAGGCAATAGGTGGAGCTTCTAAATGTTCTAAATAAGCTCCACTAATAGACCTAGCTCCTTCATAAACCATATCAGCAGTTAAAGAAATTAATCCAAGTAATAAAAATACAATTAAGATTCTTTTGTTCATTTCTTAATCGCCATTATTTTAAATATTCTAAAAATTAAGAGGAAATATTTAAGAATACTTGTTCAAGCAATTTAAATATATGAACATGTGAAATGAATAGACATGAAGATTTAACCAATGAAGAAGATGCTTTTATCTAAATAAAGTTCATGAAAGAGAAAAAAATTCTCATATCTTTAAAGACTAATGTAATATAGAATAGTTAATACAATTTCTTTTGAGAAAATACATTGAATTTATTCAAGAATGTCCTAGCGCCGGGGAAGGGATTCGAACCCTTGACCCCCAAAGGGGGACCGGCTCTCAAGGCCGGCGCCTTAACCACTCAGCCACCCCGGCTCATTTAAGATTTTAATAAATGCTACATAAATTTTTATTGGAAACAATCCCTATATACATAAATTTGATAATTTATTACAATTCCTCTAAGCTTATAATCACTATAATATTTTTGAAATTTTTAATATTTTATTACTTCAATATATTATGTTATCAATAATTAAATAATTAATTACTTAAAATTGGTGGGCAATTATAAATTAAAGCTTTATAAAATTTCAATAAATTAATAATAAACATTCTACTACATTTTAAAATATTTTATACTCTGTAGTCTACTTATCAAATATTATTTTTCTCATTTTGTTTATATATGAATGAATTTGATATTCAATGAACCATTTCGAGCTAAACCTTATCCCCCATTAATAACCCCCTTTTTACTTCCATAATGCTCATTGTTCTTGGCCTCAATGCCTCTGTTATTATTTTAAAAGCTTTTGATGGATCTACATTGTTACTACAAGTGAATATGTCTATGGCAGCATATCCTATTTCAGGCCAAGTATGAATGGAAAGGTGGGACTCAGCTATTATTACTACTCCACTCACTCCTTGGGGACTGAATTTATGGAAAGTCTCTCCAACAATTTTTGCACCAGCTTCTTCTGCACTTTTTCTTAAAGTCTCTGTTATACTTTTTAAGTCATCTAATGCTTTTGCATCACATCCAAATAGTTCAAGTATTACATGTCTCCCCAATTCTCTCATTCTGCCCACCCCAAATCTAAAAAGGTTATTGAAAATCCAAATATATAAATATGTAACTATTTCTTTTTAAAGTAAATTTAGCAAAATTTTAATGACTTTTGAGCGAAATTCGCTAAATTTTTGCTCTAAAAATTGAAAAAAGAAATTTTTTATTTAATATCCT
>Ga0105162_1001937_pt1 | contig 11341 bp, 12 predicted proteins | sample JNZ201metaG_FD_81532 | JGI IMG/M metagenome (GOLD analysis project Ga0105162, IMG submission 81532) | Hot spring microbial communities from Jinze hot spring, China to study Microbial Dark Matter (Phase II) - JNZ 20120812A | ecosystem: Environmental > Aquatic > Thermal springs > Hot (42-90C) >...
AATGTTATTTTCTATCAATTGATATCTTGCAATGACCCTACAACACGTTTCCTAAGAAGTACTTAGGAATTTTAAGCTTAGTTGCAGTTGTTAGTAGGGAATTGTAATGAGGAGTTTTATATTTACTTTGGGGTTTCATGAGGATCATGTTATTAGGAGGTTACATATACATAATGCTTTGCCTGAAGATTTTATCGTTTTATTTACTGTTAGTCCTATCTCCCCTTCCGTTAGGAGGGCTTTTGAAGGTGTTAGGAGTTATACATTAAGGACTGGTCTTAGGGAGCCTAAGTTGGTTGAGGTTCCTATGAACTCTCCTGACGGTATATTTACTGTGGTTAACTCTCTTAGAGATGTTCCTAGACCTCTTATAGTTGATGTGAGTGGTGGTATGAGGTTCTTAGGGCTTTTCATCCTTATTTCCCTGCTCTTCATGGCTGAGGATGTGGATATTTACCTACAGCCGGAGGGTGGTGAGGTTCAGGAGATCTACATACCTAAAGAGCTCTTCGAGTTTATGAGGAGGCCGTTAAGTAATAATGAGTTGGAAATCCTTAACGTAGTCTCAGAACATCCTGGGATAACCATTGAAGAACTGGCTAGAAGTATAGGTAAGTCCGAGAAAACCGTTAGAAACTCAATAGTTAGGCTGAGAAAACTACTAGTAGTTCAGAAGGGTAGGTATGCAGGTCTATACCCAACGAAGTGGGTTAAAGTCGTAACTAACCTAAGACCCAAGCATGAGGAAGAACTAATACAAACACCTTAAACTATTGGGAAGTAGGGAGGGGAGGTAGGAACTTCAGAAAGGCCAATCCCAAGAAGGCTTAGGGAATTTAGTAAATCACTACCCACCCACCTACCTAATTAGATTAGTTAAGTAATCAGGACATGGTAGGTAAGATGCCCATACCTAGTTACGTAGTTTTAAGAGAGCTTAGAAAACTACATCTAAGAAGGTTTCAAGAACCTATAGATGAGGAGTTAAGAGGTTGGAACTGGGACAGACCCCCACTAAGGCCTCGTACTTACTTAGGACTCTCAGTTAGTGAGGTAGCTTCGTACTGCCCCACGAAGAGAGATACATGGCTAAGAAGGGTGGCGAAGGTACCTTCAGAGGGTAATGAGACGTTAAAGATAGGGCTACTAGTACATGAGTTAATACATGAAACAATTAAACGTGTTAGGAAGTACCTAGCTGTTAATGAGAACCCGCTAGATGTGTATAGAGATGTGGTAGAGGAGGTTGTAGGAGCTACTGAAATACCTGAATGCATTAAGGACTGGGCAATACGGCTAGTTAAGCATATAGCCATCCAGCTAATTGCCGAAGCTTCTTGGAGCTCTGTCGGTGATGGTGTCAACCCCTGGCTATCGTGGATAAGTGAGGTGAGAGTTGATGGGAGCCTACTAGGACTCTCAAAGAACTTAAGAGTTGATGCGTTAACAGGTAGTAACATAGTCGTAGACTTCAAACTCTCAAAACCTTACGAAAACCACAAACTTATGATTACTGCATACGCTATGGCCTTAGAGGCTAATCTAGAGGTACCAGTCGACTACGGATTGATAATATATATAAACGGTGTTGGCAACTCCCTAAACATTAAGGCTGAACCCCTCTACATCTCATCATACCTAAGGAAGGACTTCATAGACGCTAGGGATGAGGTTATAGATATGATATTAAGTGAGAGGGAACCCCCTAAAGCCACATCATGTAATCCAGCATGCCCATTTAAGAGCTACTGCGGGGTGGCTTAGCTGAGGACATTAGTAATCTCCGGATACGGTGTTAAGTTAAAGGTTAAGAATAACTACATAGTCATCCACAGTAAGGATAGTGTTAAGGAGGTAGCACCAAGCGAGGTAGATAGCATAATTATAGCTACATCTGGAGTAGTACTCACATCTAAGTTCTTAAGGCTGGTGAGTAATTACGGTATAGATTTAGTAGTAGTTGATTCGAGAGGCTACCCAGTAAGTAGGTTCTACCATCCATACATAACTAGGACTGCTGATAGTAGGATAGCGCAGTATATGAGCTACTCTAACGGTCTATGCAGGGAGGTCGCTAAGTCAATAGCATATTGTAAGCTAATGAACCAGTCAACATACTTAGTAAGGCTTAGCAGGTTATTAAGGTCTCAGGAATTGAGGGAGGCTGGATACTCCATAGAGTCCTTAGCCAATAAAGCACTTTCATTAAGTGTTGATGATTTCCACGAGTTGAGGAAGGAGTTAATGAGTATTGAGGCTCATGGCGCTAGGACCTACTGGTCATCAGTCGCGTACGTACTCCCCAGCGATTTAAAATTTGAGGGTAGGGATCAGGACGGTGAGGACCAGGTAAACATGGTGCTTAACTATGGCTACGGCATAGTATACCCTGAGTGTTGGAAGGCATTAGTCCTCGCTGGGTTAGACCCCTATGCAGGATTCCTACATGTCGAGAGGTCTGGGAAGCCTGTACTCGTCTACGACTTAATTGAGATGTTCAGAGTTGCTGCTGTAGACTCAGTACTGATTTCTAAGTTTAGAGATGGTTGGAGGGCTGAGTTAAGTGACGGCTTACTGACCCCTAAGTCTAGGGGTGAGGTCATTAAGTCAATTATCGAGAACCTCAATAGGAGGTTTAAGTGTAAGCATTCTGAGAGCTATATGACGTTAGTCCAGTGGATCAGGCATACAGCCCTAGAACTAGCAGATGCATTGAGAAGTGGTAAGAGGCCTAGGGGATTTATAGTTAGGTGGTAGTATGAGAGTATTAGTAATCTACGACATAAGTGATAATGAGGTTAGGGCTAAACTAGCTGAAGACCTTAAGAAGTTGGGGCTTAGCAGGATTCAAAGATCAGCATTTATGGGTGTTATTAACCCATCAGCTCTAAAGGATTTGAAAAGAGTATGCAGTCTGAGGGCTAGGGGTAGTAATGATGTAGTACACATAGTCCAACTATGCGATTATGATTGGAGGAAGGTAGCAGTTATCGGTAAGCCATGGAGTGAGGGTCTTGGAGGTGATGTAGTCGTTGTTTAACCTAATCATTAACTCAGAATACGTAACTTCATGGGATTTAAAACAATATGTTTACTGTCATATGATACCTTGGTTGAGGAGTAATTACATGGTTGAGGAGCCAGCAACGATAAGTATGAATGTTGGTAAGTTAGATATTAATGAGAAGGAGTTAATAGCTAACGAGTTAAAGCTCCCGAAGCCAGTAAGGTATGAGGTATACTTAACTAGTAAGAGGCTTAAAATAGCTGGTATCATCGATATAGTAGCTGGCAGTAAGAGATTAATCATAGTTGAGGCTAAGAAGTTTAAGAGAAAGTGGTTTAAACACTTTGAAATTCAACTTAAGTTTTACGCATACCTAGCAACTAAGGAACTAGCCCCAGTAACTACTGCAATCTTAAAACTCAACAATAACGTAGTTAAGTATCAGATAGAATCCGAGGACTTAAGAATTATTGAAGAGCTAGTCAAGAAGGTCAGAGAGGTTAAGAATTCACCAAGACCCCCAACAACCAACTCAGATGGAAGTAAATGCAGCATCTGCTGGTACAGGAGGTACTGTATTAGAGCTATACTTTAAAACCCTCTTCACAACATATAAAACCTACACGCAAAATCCTCCAACACCTCCTCAACAACTATCAAGTCAGGTAACCCGCCCCAACTACCACATCTCTTCTACAATGCTGAATGAAAGTCTGACCAACATGACTCTAAGCTTGCGATTCCTTAACGATCTCACTAGCTAATACCCCGATCCTCCTCCCAATCTCAGATAGCTTATACTCCCTCCCATCCCTCACTAAGTAATTCTCTTTATGTAACTTCTTAAGAATTTTCCACGCAGTTGTCTTTGGTATGCTAAACTCCCTACTTATCTGTGTCGGTCCTGCAGGTTCTTTCCTAGTAAGGTAACTTAAGACCTTCAACTCATCATACCCCAACCTATAGATGGATAGAATGTCAAATACTGAAAACTCGATGAACCCATCACCACTCTCTAAATCGCATACAAGCTTAACACGGCGGCTTATCTCTAGAGGGAGTAGTAAGGCAGCAATTAGTACCTCCACAACCATAGCTCTAAAACCACCGCCAACTGATATAGTTATTTCCTCTCCACCAACGCTTAGATTCATTAGTAACCTCCTAAGCTCAGATATTGTAGAGCCGAAGTCTACAGGCTTAACTTCAACTATCTTAACCTGATTATTAACATCAACACCAGCCAACATAGCCACCTCCTCAATCCTCTTAATAGCATCTCTTGTCTGTTCAGTTATCCTACCGGCAGGAACTACAAGATATATGCCGTCCACATTCTTAAAGCCAAGCCTAAGTAAAGACTTAATTACATGCCTCTCATCAAATCCCAATACAGCAACGAGATATGGCAACTACTCACCAAGTACGCATTATATCTAATTCATTAATAAATGTATATGTAAGTAATCAAGTTCAAATATTGTAAACCGTTAAGTCATACTTACACCGGATTGAGAATAAATTAGTGACCAGTAAACAGAAAGGTTTTTAAGTCTCTATGCGATAAAATTTAGTGGGGAGACCTAAATGAATGTAAATATAACTCAAACTAGCGTTAGTCAACCACTTAGTAAGAAGTATGAAGGAGTAATATCATTACTAAGGTTTTACATTGAAGATTATAAGTACTCATTAGTTGATAGAATAGCCTTTGCGCTATCCTCCGAATCGGCTGAGATGGCACTACTGGAAGCTTTAAGAATCATTAGGTCCTTAATGGAGAGAGCTGTCAGAGTTAACATAAGAACAGATGATGGTAGGGAGTACGAGCTAACATGCTGCGATTATAGTGAAGGAGATGGGCCAGGGATAGTTGGTGAGTTTGTAGAGAGTAGTAAACCAGAGTTAAAGGGGAGGAGAGGGTATTGCGTTCCATGTCCTCTAATACCTACGTCACAGGAATTGGAAGAAGTCATCAATGAGTTGAGAAAGGACTTAACTGTTGGTAGGAGGTTAGCTATCCTAGCATACGGTTATAGAAGGGGTTTAGAGAGAGAATCATGAGGTGGTATATGATGGTCTTCCTCTCACTAAGCGCTAGGATATTACTAAATGTAGAAGCACTAAACATGGTTGAAAGTGTTGGTAACTTCATCAGGCATAGGAGGGCTCCGGTAGCAGTCCCTACAGGAGGTGGCTTCACACTTAAATACGTCCCAGTAATAAGCGGTGAATCACTAGCACACTCATATCAAGAACTAATAGCTGATATGGCTGTGAAGTCAGCAATTAAAGTATGTGATAACTGCAGAGCTGGCTACTTCATAAAGCATTCAGGAGATGAGGTACTTGAGGATTGGGCTAAGAACGCTATTAAAGAAGGTGAGGTAGCATTTGAGAAAGCAGTCATTCAGAATTGCGTGGTTGAGGATGTTGGGGGATTCCTCTACGCTGGTAGAAGGCCGGTTAAGAGGACGTCAAGATTCCAAGTAGGTTATATGATACCAGCATTAGATGCGATAACATCAACTGCCGTAGAGGCACAATTCCATGTAAGATATGCTAGGAGTCCGGAAGAGCAGTCAATATACAATGTAGAGGTGGGCTCAGCTATATACACCTTTGCCTTCAACCTAGATGTAGATGGTATTGGAGTCTTAAGCTCCTCGAAAATTGAGCCAGCTGTAGGGAAAGAGGAGAGGTTAAAGAGAATTGAAATAGCGATTAAATCGTTAAATACTATGCTATCTAACGCATTGTTCGGTGCTAGAAGAAGCAGATTCATGCCGTCATGGAAAGTACTCAACGCAGTAGCAGTTGTATCTCATCAGATACCAATAAATGCCGAACCACCGCATACTAAAGAATACATAATAAGCACATTAAAGAAAGTAAAGTTGTCTAAGGAGTTCTTAAGTAAGGGGAACGTTAAGATAGATGAGAATGTATGGATGGGCTACTATAAGAGTGCGTATGAGGAATTACCAGAGCTTAAGGAAGTTGAGGAGGCGGAAGACTTAACGAAATTAATTAGTCGGGCATTAGATCAAGTAGTAAAGCTAATTACCTAGCGAGGAACTACGGGGTATAGTATTTGAAGCTAGTAGTAGTTAAGGCCAGAATTTTTTGGGGATACAGCATAAAGCAACCGACCCAAACAGCAGCTCAAGATTCGATCCCCCTACCACCACCTACTACGGTTCTAGGAGCGATTGCAGCGCCTTACGCTAAATACTTCAAATTGCCTGAGACCCTCAAGATTGGTGGCAATACTTACAGTACCACAGCTAAACTACTAATTGATGGTCTGATCAAGTACTGTAGTGCTGGACTCCTAGAATCCACAGCAGTTAAGTATAGCGATACGTCTAGAAGTATAATGCTTATATATCAGAGGCATAAGGAGAGGGAATACCATTTCGCAGCCCAAGCAGTAGGTAAGGTCTACACACCATCATGGAAGGAAAACCTCCTCTTAGTGTACATTGTAGATGATAAATATTCGGAACTAATAAGTAAGATTAGTTGGGGCATCACCTCTTTAGGAAGTAAGGAAGGTATTGTCTCAGTATGTGATGTTATCACTAGTGACGTCAAGAAGTTAGAAGTACGGAATCAATTAGTTAAGACCCCCTTCATAACTCCGTCAAGAGTTGCGTTCTGCGAAGCTGGGTGTGCGGAGATTAAATTATGTAGAATCTCCCCAGATAGTTACTTAAGCGGGAGTGTATGTGTTGAGGAAGATTATCTAGTACCTATTCATCCCGACGTTAGAGACCTCTACGGCGGGTTAATGCATGTAAGACCAAATGATAAAGCAGCAGTAGTAGAGGTTCCGTTAGGAGATGGTGTTAAGACGTACATTCTAGTTCCGGAGGGAGTTATAAGTTGACCGTAACGAATATTACTATTCAGCTACCACCGAAGGGTTACATATCACGTAGGTTTATAGAATTATCGGCAATATCCTTAATTGGAGTTAAGGTAGTTGGCGATGAGTTAGTAATAACTAATTGCGTAGACCTAGGTGAGAGCTTAACCGCAGTCCTAAACATGTTAGAGAGGAGGAATAGCAGAAACATTTTCCAAACAGGCAATGATAGACGATACGTAACTAATAAGATAGCACTTCACCTCGGGTTAAACCCTGGAACAACAACTACAACCTTAGACATACTTAAAGCTTTGTCAAACATTATTAAGGGAAAAGCAAGTGATTGCATACCTAAGGACTTAATCACCACTCAACTTACAACACTTAATATACTTAAAGCTAATTTCTACGAATACGGTAGGACGTATTTAACGAGACCTGATGAAGAGTACATATCCGTTAATAAACTACCAATTATAACGCAATTACTAGCCATCCTAGGAGTCCTAATAGCTGACGTAGGTAGGGATGAGGAAACTCACTACTACTTACTACCACCTGAAGGCATATCAGGTGAGGCGCAAGCGATTCAAGACATATTGAAAATCTATAACCAAACACATAGGGTTTTGCAGGACTATAGGGGGATGCCTAATGTATTAATAACGCTTGGAGTGGCCTCCTCATTAGTTAAGGCCGGTTACGAAAGGGATGTAATTGCAGGTGAGTTAGTGGGCATTCAAGAGAGCGGTAATAGAGCTACTGTAAGGTTTGTCGAGCCAATATCAACGGAAGGGTTAATATCCTTAATAAATTCTGTTGGAATGCCAAGTTCTCAGAGATTAGCTGATAGCTTAAAGGTATTATGTGATGTAGCTATCAACCTATTAAGGGCTGGGAGAAGTAGCATAGCAAGCATAGTTGTTAAGATAGCAAGTGACTTAATCATATACTCGAGGACTAAGTCACCAGACTTCCTATATTCAGCGATATCATTACTTCGGAGGCTTTCAGATGAGATCCGCATGTCTAAGAGTGAGCCAATTATAGATTTCAAGGGTAGGTTAATGGAGTTAGGCGTTGAAAGACCTGCTGACTGGCTGTTAAGACTAACAAACCTGCTAATCCATCTCATGGAGTGTTGATCAAGAAGTGATGAGGGTCCTCAACGAATTAATTGAAGAGCTTACGGAAAGAGTTGCTAGAGAAGGTGGTTATCCAGTACTGATTTACGAAGCACCAACAGGATATGGTAAAACAGTAGCATCAATAAACTTTTACAGAGTGTTAAGTAAGTATTATATGTCCTCAGGCCTAATCCACGTATTACCGATGAGGTCTATAGCAACAGAATTCTACTGTAAGGTGGTTAATTCTGTTTCAGGGGATGAAGTAAGCTACTGTAAGGAGGTAAGTGAGGACCCAATCATAGGTAAAGCTATTAGAGAGTTAAGACTGGCTAAGCACGATATTGGATACCAATTCATGGATTTTATAGACTCTTCAAAAGCTCCTTACTTCTTAAAGACAGTTCTTATAACTACTTTTAATAGCTTCTTCCACAACCTAGCTAGATTTCCCATCGCTGAATTAAGGAAATACAGAAGACATTATGAAATACCTCGTACCTCTATATTTACCTCAAGTGTTGTATTAGATGAAGCTCATCTATATGGGGGCGATCCTGGAAGCGGTGATGAGAAAACATTATTTACAGCCTTGGTGGTGGGTATTAAAGCATTAGTTGAAGCTCGTGTGCCAATACTAATTGAAAGTGCGACATTACCGAAACAATTTACTGAAGCGGTAATTAACATGGTGAGAGCTACTGGCGTAAATCCAAAAGTAATATCGTTTAGATACGGAGTTAGGTGTGGAAATGCTGTAGGAAATACCGTATTGGAATGCCATGACGACGAATATGTTGTGAAATGCTTAAGCCTAAAATGGTTTACTAAGGTCATAGACGACGAAGCTATTAGTAGAATAGTCGAACATCACACATCAGTAGGACATAGGGTATTAGTGGTGAGAAACACCGTCGGTAAGGCTGTTAAAACATATCTTAAGATTAGGGAAAGGCTTAATGAAGATGAGGTCGAAATAATTCATGGACACTTCACCACTAAGGACAGAACCGAAAAACTTAGTAGGTGTAGGAAGGCTAAGGTAGTAGTTTCTACTCAGGTAGTAGAGGCAGGTGTTAATATAAGCTTCAACACATTAATTACTGATGCCGCATCACCTTCAAGCATAGCGCAGAGGGCCGGTAGAGTGCTTAGGATGTTTGAAGATGAAGATGCATACGTATACGTTGTTAAGTCAGATGGTGACGGAGTCTACGACAAATCAGTCACGATTAACTTCACATCTAAACTAGTAGAGATTACTGAGAAGTCAAACTACAATATCGACTGGAGAATACCGTCGAATAAGCTAATTGATAATAGGATAAGCTTCCTCAAGCTAATTAATGATGTCTACCAAGGATTAGACTTAGAAGTAGATTCGAAAAGATATGTAGACTTCGTAGACATAATATCAAGCCCTATAATATCTCAAGACAGGCTAAATATGATTTATAGGAAGAGTGAGGGACTCATATACTCATCAATACTGCTCCCAGTATACGTTGGTATGAGACCAGTTCAAACTCTAAATGAATTAATTGAGAACTCCGTACCGCTATCAACGAATTTCATTAGAGTGAACTTAAATAAGATATTAGAAGTAGATGGTGACGGACTATCAGTAATAGTCTTAATCGAGGGGGATAGTGATGAACCATCAACTTACATAGGTGAGAGTAAGATGCCATTAAAAATCCTAGAAGATCCGGTAGAATTTCTTACAAGATCGCTATCAGGTAATGGGCAGACGTTAATACCACTCGCATTCATAGCACGTCCTGAAGTATATAATAAGGTGACAGGGTTGGTGGTCTGAGAGAATGGTAACCTACGCTTGGTGTGACTCTAGATTAGACCAACATTCACTTGACGCAGTAGCGACTGTTAAGAAGGTGAGAAAACTAGATAGCATATGCTACGTATTGGCCGTAAAACTCCATAGAGAGGTAGGACTTAACGTAGAAGATGCATACGAGTTAATACTTACTGCAGTAGCACTACACGATATAGGTAAGGCGTTTACCAACTACCAGAAGACAGTAGAGGGTCATGGTAATGAATGCAGAGCTAACTTCAGATATCATGAGGTAGTAGGAGCTTCATTACTAGCTGAATCACTAATCCGTACTCAACTAAACGACGCAGCTAAATACTTAATCACTCTAGCAGTCTTAAACCACCATTACGCGTTGAGAGACTTAAGACTATTCACACTTAGTAATTTCAAGCAAGAAGTGATAAGAAGTGCAGGAAGCCTCGTACATGGCGTAGTTGACGATATACGGACAATTAAATCATGTATGTCTCTAAGTAGTCCAACAGCTTCAGATATTTTCGATAGCCTGCTTAAGGTCTGCGAAGATGGGTTAGACCTTGAGAGGTCGTTAAGCTACTTAATTGCCGGTATTAATAAGAGGCAGGGAGGTTACGAATTCCTTAGGAGAGGTGGGGCTAAGACCCTTGACTACTTGGTCTCAGCTACTACTGGGCTAATAAACATTTCTGACTACTTAAGCGGTTATTGCAGGCGTCCTGGTAGACGTAGCATCTTTGCTGAGAAAGTTCTGGAAGAGTTGAGGACCTCCTGTGACGCATTACTTTCTTTATAAGTGTTTCTAGGCATAGTTTTGTGGATGTCTTAGTATGACGTCTTCGGTGATTACGGCTAGGTATAGCGTTATTCCGGTAAATGATGTCGTATTACCCCCTCTTACTTCTAAGTTGATTAAGTATGTGATTGAGGTTTCTAATAGTGGTTTAAGTAGGGTAGTTAGTAGTAATGCTTTTTTAAAGCCTTTATCCATCAGTATGTTATTCCTTGGCAGTAGGCCTCTTTACTCAACGCTTAACTACCATAATAGTCAATTACTTACAGTACGTGGTGGGACTTTACTTAATGCTAGGGTGTCAGCCGTGGTTAGTGATGGTGGGCTGGGTGTGGAGGATTTTAGAAGTATTGAGGGGTGTTGGAGCACTCCCTACGGTAATTTCGAGATTAGGTTAGATGAGTTAGAGGTTATTAGGGTTAACTATCTGAGTATTGGGTTGGGGAGGTATTTTAAGATTTCCTATCTAACGCCTACGGTCATTACTGCTAAGTATATGATACCGCCGACGTTGAGGGCTAAGAGTAGGGTATTGCCTGAGAGGCATAAGTTAATTCCACAACCTTCATTCATCTTCTCATACCTCCTAAGGTTATGGAACAATGTCGTCGGACCTGAGGAGAGAATACCTAACCGTAGTGCGGGGGATTTAGAGGCGTATAAGTTGGGTAGGCTGGCTGATATAACCTTAGTAGAGGTTGACTACATGTTAAGACCTACTACA
>Ga0105162_1001942_pt1 | contig 11314 bp, 10 predicted proteins | sample JNZ201metaG_FD_81532 | JGI IMG/M metagenome (GOLD analysis project Ga0105162, IMG submission 81532) | Hot spring microbial communities from Jinze hot spring, China to study Microbial Dark Matter (Phase II) - JNZ 20120812A | ecosystem: Environmental > Aquatic > Thermal springs > Hot (42-90C) >...
GCTATGTAGCAGTATTTAAAATAGAGTCGCATAATCACCCCTCAGCGCTTGATCCCTATAATGGTGCAGCTACAGGTATAGGGGGTATTGTGAGAGACATACTTTGTATGGGAGCTAGGCCGATAGCGTTGCTTGACCCGTTGCGCTTCGGCTCTTTAAAGAGCCCTCATTCAAGGTGGCTTCTCAGGTATGTTGTTAAGGGCATAGGCGATTACGGTAACTGTATAGGGGTTCCCACAGTTGCAGGAGAAATAGAGTTTGATGAAAGCTTCGAGAGAAACTGCCTGGTGAACGTAGCGTGCGTCGGTGTGGCTAGGCGGAATGAGTTGGTGCTGGCTAGGGCTGATAGGCCTGGAGACTTGGTTTTGCTTGTTGGAGGAGCTACAGGTAGAGATGGGATTCACGGAGTTACTTTTGCCTCGAAAAGCCTGACTGAGGATTCAGAGGAGGATAGACCTTCGGTACAAGTAGGTGACCCCTTTACGAAAAAACTGCTAATAGAAGCAACATTAGAAGCTGTCAGAACAGGGTTTGTACGTGGACTTAAAGATCTTGGAGGAGGAGGCCTTACTTGCGCTTCGTCAGAAATGGCCTATAAAGGAAGGCGAGGAATGGAAATAGATGTCTCTAAAGTTCACCTTAGAGAAACAGGTATGACTCCATTTGAAATAATGTTATCTGAGTCGCAGGAAAGAATGCTCTTTATCGTTGATCCCGCGGGAATAGATAAAGTGACATCGATAATGGATAAGTACGAGTTGCAGTGGAGTATTATAGGGAGAGTGATTGAGGAAGAAGAAATCGTGGTTAAATCAGACGGAGAGGTCGTTGCACGTTTACCAACAAAAATTCTGGCAGACCCACCTACTATTAACCGTGAAGCAAAGAAACCGGCGTACTTAGATGAGCTTCTTATGATTGAGCCACCACCTATGCCTTCAGATTTATCTTTGACCTTAACGAGTCTTCTCTCCTCCGAGAACATAGCGAGCAAAGAGTGGGTCTACAGACAGTATGATCACGAAGTGGGTATAAGAAGTGTGGTGAAGTGTGGTGATGGAGACGCGGCGGTCTTAAGGGTCCTGGGAGAGGACAAGGGAGTTGCTGTGGCAAGTGACTGCAACTCCAAGCATTGCTACCTTGACCCGTATAATGGAGGGGCGGGAGCTGTAGCTGAGGCTTGCAGGAACATAGTTTCAGTTGGAGCTGAACCCATAGCCATGGTGGATTGCCTCAACTTTGGGAGCCCCGAGAAGCCAGAAGTATTCTGGCAGTTTAAAGAGGTGGTGCGAGGAATGGCAGACATGTGTAGGGCGCTCAATATACCATGTGTAGGAGGAAACGTGAGCTTCTATAATGAAGACGAGGTTACAGGGAAAGCGGTAAAGCCTTCACCTGTTGTTGTGGCGCTAGGAGTGGTTGAACCTTTAAGTAACATAGTGACAATGCCGTTCAAGGAGGCGGAAGACGAAATTCTAATTGTAGGGGAAACTTTTAGGGAGCTAGGGGGTTCAGAGTATTATTACGCTATTCATGGTATTGCTGGCGGAAAACCACCTGTCGCTAGATTTGAACAAGAAAGAAAAACATTAGAGTTTGTTTTAGAGGCTGCAAGAAGAAGGCTAATTAGGGCAGCCCATGACTGCTCTAAAGGCGGCGTTGCCGTAGCGCTGGCATTGATGAGCATTAAAAGTGGCTTGGGACTTGACGTTGATGCTGCAACTATTCCTGCGGAGGAAATGCGGCTGGATGAACTTCTCTTTTCAGAGTCCCATTCGAGGTTTATTATTTCGACAAGTAGTGAAATGGCTGAAGAATGCTTTAAGCTAGCAAGAAAGCATCAAGTTGCGTTATCCCGTATTGGGCGTGTTAAAGATGATGGAAGGTTCCTTATCAGATTTAAAGGAGAAAAAGTTTTGCTGTGTGAGGTAGATGATATAGTTGACGCGTGGGAAAGAGGCTTTATTAAGATGGGGTGGGGGTAATGTTTGGGGATGCTAAGGAAAGCTGCGGCGTAATAGCCCTTTCAGCTTCTCATAAAAGTATTCAGGTTTCAAAGTACGCTTTTGATGGCTTAGTCGCCCTCCAACATAGAGGCCAAGAATCCGCGGGAATCTATGTTTATAATGGTAAGAGCATAAAAGGGTATAAGGGGCTGGGACTGGTTAGCGAAGCGTTCCCCGCAAACACTTTATCTCGCTTGATAGGCAACGTGGCTATAGGGCATGTAAGGTATAGCACAACGTCGAAGAGCAACTTAGAAAACGCGCAGCCCTACCACTTCACTTCAACATACGCGAACTTTGCGCTAGCCTTCAATGGGACGATATCAAACTTTCTGTCTCTAAGAAGAGAACTTGAAGAAAAAGGGCATGTGTTCACATCCGATAGTGATACCGAGGTCATAGCTCGCCTCTTAGCAGCTAACCTTCTCGAAGTTGAAGACTACATGGATGCACTCACACTCACAATGAGACAGCTTGAAGGAGCATACTCAATGGTCCTTTTAACTGATTCAGGCGAAATTTACGCTGTTAGGGACCCACTGGGCTTCAAACCACTATGCTTAGGCACTATATCTCAAAAAGAGATTTACGTGGTGGCATCCGAAACGGCGGCAATAGATACACTTGGAGGAGAATTTGAAAGCGACATTTTACCAGGAGAAATAGTGAGGGTGAGTGAAGGTGAAGTTACTAGGAAGAAAGCCGTAACGCTTGAGCGGCATGCACGTTGCATGTTCGAGTTTGTTTACTTCTCTAGGCCTGACAGCGTATTCGACGGAATACCCATTCACATGGCCCGGGAAAGATTAGGAAGGATCCTTTACAGGTTGCATCCTGCAGACGCGGAGCTAGTTGTCCCGGTGCCCGATTCCGGTAGAAGTGCAGCTACAGGTTACTCTGAGGAGTCAGGGATACCTATAGCTGAGGGATTGATGAAAAACAGGTATGTGTGGCGGACGTTTATTATGCCGCTCCAGTCTTACAGGGAGAACCAAGTTCGCTTGAAGTTTAATCCCGTGAAAAGTGTTGTTGATGGGCGAGATATAGTTCTCATTGATGATTCCATAGTGAGGTCTACTACTATTAAACAGATAGTGTACATGTTGAAGAAAGCTGGCGCTAAAAAGGTTCATGTAAGGATTAGCTGTCCACCGATAATTGCGGCATGCTATATGGGAATTGACTTCCCGACGAGACGTGAGCTGGTAGCCGCTAATTACACTGTAGAGGAGATATGCCGATTTATAGGAGCGGACTCACTTGGTTATATGAGTATTGATGGATTAATTGAGGGTATAGGGCTGCCGGAAAATGAGCTTTGCCTCGCGTGTCTAAACGGGAAATACCCGATAGAAAATATAGATGTTACACTTTTGGAAAAAACTCTTGGAGGAGGCAGAAGGTGAACAGGGAAAAGTGCGGCGTAATTGGGATATATGCTTTTGACGAAAACTGGAATGTATCAAGATTCATATATTACGGATTGGTTGCGCTTCAGAACAGAGGACAGGAAACATGTGGAATGGCAGTTTTTGATGGAAAAAACATGAAGGTTATTAAGGGAAAAGGGCTAGCCGAGAATTTCTTCACTCAAAATAGTTTGGATGAGGCAAAGGGGTGGGCGGGAATAGGACATGTAAGCCCCCTTAATCCTCAATTTGACGAGAACATTCAGCCAGTTTACGTTAACGATGACGTTAAGGTAGCTCTGGGTTACAATGGCAAAGTCCTCAACTATAAAGAACTGGTAGAGGGGAAGTTTAAGTCGGAGGAAGATGCCGTAGCGGTAGCTAGCCTTTTGGCGAAGGAGCTTAAGCACAGTGACCCATTAGAAGCAATGGAGAGCGCTATGGAGAAAATGAGAGGAGCATATTCTCTGGTCGCGTTCACGGATAAGGGAGAAATGATAGTTGCAAGGGACCCTAAAGGAGTTAAACCCCTAGTCATTGGGAGCTTTGGGTTCGACCACGGTGCCATTGCTTCAGAGAGCGCCGCTATAGACGTTATAGGAGCTGACCTGAAGGCGGACATAAAACCCGGTGAAATATACGTAATTAACCAGTACACCATTGAAAGAAAGAGTGCTTTTAGGGATAAAGAGAGGTACTGTGCTTTCGAGTACGTTTACCTCTGTAGGCCTGACTCTATTATAAACGGAAAATCGGTATACGAGGCTCGCATGAAGATCGGGGAATACCTAGCAGAGGAATTCCCAGTTGACGCAGACATAGTAATAGGAGTTCCTGAGACAGCCATCCCATTTGCTATGGCGTACTCTAATGCTACAGGTATCCCGATCCACATGGGATTTGTGAGGAGCGGTAGGGGTATGAGGACAGCTATAAGGCCGACCCAGTTTGAAAGACTGGTAGGCGTTCAATTAAAACTTAATCCCATTAGGCAAGCAATAAGGGGGAAGCGTGTTGTCCTGATAGACGACAGCGTGGTGAGAGGAACAACGACGAGGAACATAGTGAACATGATGAGGAACAGAATAGGTGCAAAAGAGGTGCATGTAAGAATAGGAAGCTCAAGACTTATATCTCCTTGCCCGTTTGGAGTAGAGGTCCCAGAGAAGGACGAGTTAATAGCAGCTCACCTCACAGAGGAAGAAGTGAGCAAAGTCGTGGGGGCAGACACTTTCGCATGGTTATCCTTAGAGGGAATGATTAAGGCCATAGGGCTCCCTAAGGATAAACTCTGCATGGGATGCTTCACGGGAGAATACCCGTATCTGGAGGAAGGCATATGAAGATCCTTCTGGTAGGTGAAGGAGCTAGAGAGCACGCTATAGCAGACGCACTGACAAGAAGCACTTATAATCCAAGAATATTTGCGGTTATGAAGCTTAAGAACCCTGGAATCGCTAGGATCTGTGAAAATACGGGGGGTAACGTTAAACTTGGCGATTCCACAGACCCCGTCTTCGTCGCGTCACTTGCTGAGCAACTTTCGGTAGACTTCGTTTTTATAGGTCCAGAAGAGCCTCAGTTTCGTGGCGTGGCAGACGAAGTCGAAGAAAGAGGAATACCGTGTATCGGCGCTAAGAGAGGACCTTCAGAGATAGAGATGTCGAAGGCATTTATGCGTCGCCTTATGTGGAAGTACAAAATACCGGGTAGGTTACGTTTTATGGCGTTCAAGGATATTGATGAGGCTATAGCGTATATTGAGGAGTATGCTGAAAGCATAGCGCTTAAACCAGCGAGGCAAGCGGGAGGTAAGGGAGTAAAGGTGATCGCCGATCTGCAGGCTTACTTGAAAAAAGAAAAAGAGGAAGTCAAGAAAAAACATGTTAGGAGCATAGTGGAGGAACACATGCGCCCCTACACGGATATTGAAGATCGGATCCTGATAGAGCAAAAAGTGGAGGGGCCAGAATACACGCTTCAGTGCTTTACTGATGGACGAGTGGTTAAGCCACTTCCCCTAGTACAGGACAACAAAAACGCTTACGAGATGGATATAGGGCCTGAAACGGGGGGCATGGGAAGCATCTCGGGTCCCGGAGAGGTTTTGCCCTTTATCTCTGAGGAGGAGTATAAGGAATCCGTTGAGATAGTATCTCAAACAGTAAGAGCCATAGAAAAAGAGGTAGGCGAAGCATACAAGGGAGTTATTGCCGGCCAAATGATGCTGACAGCATTATGGGGCCCTACAATAATAGAGTTTTACTCTCGCTTTGGAGATCCTGAAGCGGTTAACGTATTACCACTACTCGAAACAGACCTGGTTGAGGTTTCAGAAGCTATAATATCTCAGTCGCTTAACAAAGTGAAACTTGAATTTAGAGACTCAGCCACCGTGGTCAAATGTGTGGCTCCTAGGGGATATCCAAACAGAAGAGACTTAGCTAAAGGCCACCCCATTGTCATAGAGGAAGATAAGATTACGAAGGAAGGTGGAAGAGTTTTCTATGGGTCCATTGATCTAAGCAACGGCGAAATGGTCACTGGTGGTTCGAGAGCAGTTGAAATTTTTGCAGAAGCAGAAACAATCCCGGCTGCATCAAAAATCGCTGAGAAATGTGTCTCGTTTGTCTTTCTAAAGGATGGATGGAAGCTATTTCACCGCTCTGACATAGGAACGGAGTCGCTTCTAAACGAGAGAGTTGAAATAGCGGAACTAATAAGGGAGATATACCGCTACCGGCGGGAGAAAGAATTGATAGGGAAACAGATCGACTGGCTTCCAGGTAAAGGACGCATAGAGTATGAATTTTAAGTTAAGTGAGGAGGAAAACGAGGATATGGTGGATGTAGCGATAATAATGGGAAGTGAAAGCGACAGGAAAGTGGCTGAAGGAGCCATTGAAGTTCTTTCTCAGAATGGAGTAAGCTTTGAGGTTAAGGTCTTATCAGCTCATAGGAACCCAGAGGAACTCGAGAGGTATCTTAAAGAGACTGATGCAAAAATATTCATAGGGATAGCTGGTTTAGCAGCCCATCTTCCAGGATTTATAGCTTCAAGAACAGATAAACCGGTGATAGGGGTTCCTGTTAGTGCCAAATTGGGGGGGCTTGACGCTCTTCTATCCATAGTTCAAATGCCCTCGGGAGTTCCTGTGGCATGCGTTGGGGTAGACAACGCTAAAAATGCTGCATACTTAGCCTTGAGAATACTAAAGCTTGCCCGCGAAAAGTAGGGGAACAAAATTATCTGCTTTATTTTTGAAAAGTTTTTTCTGTAGAGCCGACATGAGCACTGTTTTGGTTCTAAATAATTAATTAGAAAGCGCTTAGAAACGAGATAATTGTTGGGTGGTGATTTACGTGAAAAACGTGGTTATAGTTGGGGGAGGAGTGGCGGGACTTTTCGCCGCTCATGAAATTGTTAGTTGTAGCAGGAAGTTGAAGGTAACGATAATAGAAATGGGTGAGAGCGCCGGAGAACGAAAATGTCCCCTAGAAAGTTATAAAATGTGTACACGTTGTAAGCCGTGTAATATAATGAGCGGAGTAGGGGGGGCTGGGCTTTTCTCGAGTGGATTACTAAACCTTCACCCCAAGATAGGAGGAGACCTTATTGAGTTTGCCAGCCATGAGGAATACGCGTGGAAGCTAATTGAGCACGTCGACAGAATTTTTGTTGATTGCGGAGCGCCAGAAAAAGTGTTTAAGCCTGACGAGAAAAAGGTTGAAGAGCTAGAAAGGAAAGCGGCTTCTGCAGGAATAACGTTTATCCCGATAACTCAAAGGCTGATAGGTACCGAGAACGCAAAGAACGTTATTGCGTGTTTGGAAAGAAAGTTAAAGGAGAAGGGTGTGAAGTTTATACTTAGAACTAGAGTAATAAACGTAGAAAGGGGGAGCCTGCTACTCTCATCCGGAGAGACGCTAAATTACGATTACTGCATCCTGGCTCCGGGAAGATCAGGAATGAGGTGGCTCGCAGAGCAGATGAGCAAGCTAGATGTCGAGACTAGGTATATGCCCGTAGATATAGGGGTAAGAGTAGAAGTTCCAGCAACCATAATGGAGCCGATATGCAACGTTCAACGAGACCCGAAATTTCACATTTACACGCATACATTTGACGATTTTGTAAGAACTTTTTGCGTAAATCATCATGGTTATGTCGTAATGGAGGTTTATGACGACCATATAGGAGTTAACGGACATTCTATCCTAACTAAGCCGTCGCCTAACACTAACTTCGCAATATTAGACAGAATAGAGTTAACAGAACCCCTCGAGGACACTACAGCATACGGCAATTCAATTGCACGACAGATAACAATCTTGGGGGGAGGTAAACCGATTGTACAAAAGCTTGGAGACCTTAGAAAGGGAAGGCGATCAACATGGAGCCGCATAAAGCGAGGAGCTGTGACACCTACACTGAACAACGTTACACCTGGAGATATATCCATGGGGTTGCCCCACAGGATACTTACCAGCATAATCGAAGGAATAGAAATGCTTGACAAAGTAATACCGGGAATAGCGAGTGATTCCACTCTAATCTACGCTCCAGAAATAAAGTACTCCGCTAAGAGAGTAACTACAAATGAAAAGCTGGAAACAAAAGTCGAGGGCTTATTTGTTGCGGGAGATGGGGCAGGAGTATCTAGAGGTATAGTGGGAGCCGCCGTAACGGGAGTAGTGGCGGCAAGAGGAATACTAGAAAAGGAAGGTGAAAGGTAGGATTTAAGAACGACATTTAAAAAGTAGTTATGATGGCGACTTGTCGGAAAAAGGCAATGTCTTATTTTCTTCTTCTCTCATAAATTGAGGTCGTGGTATTTAAAAGAAGTATAGAAGAATAAAAGGTGATTTTCTTCGTGATGGTGTGTTCCTTTGAGGTACTGGTTGGTTCCAAGGGAAAAACTGTTTGTTAGCGCGCTTACATTTACAGGTAAAAACGGGTTCTTTAATCCTTATCTTTTTTCAGAAATATACTTTTTTCTCCATAACCAAGATAGGATTCATGAAAAACTTGTAAAAGAGTTATGTGTCAACATACGTTCACCTGACATCTGCAGGGTATGTATAGTCACCCAGTGCTTATGGAGAAATTTCTTCAGGGACATCGAGAGGCTGCATGTGGAAAGAGCGCCGCCATGTGTCCGTAATGCGTATTTCGGGAGAAAATTCGAGCTGGTTTTAAGATATTTCAGCTTTGCATTTCCATCGGGAAAGAAAGTAAAAAAGTTAACGTGCAGAGAAATGATTAGAAGAGGGTTCTGCTCACCTGATAAATTCTGCAAATTTATTGAGAATAAAGAAGCCACATTTTACCCTTCAGCAAGGCTAAAGGCGAAAATTAGAAGCATAATAACGGAAAAGAGAAATATAAAAATTTAAAAAGCAAATTTATCCTAAAAGTATTGGTTAAAAAATCAACGCGGTCTACCCGGGGGATAATATGGTTGGAAGAAAAAGAGAGACAATTTTACCATCAGCACCAATGGATAGAATCATAAGGATGGCGGGAGCTGAAAGGGTTGCTGACGATGCGGCAGAAGCACTAGGACGCGTATTAGAGGAACTTGGCCTCGAAATAGCACGACTGGCAGATGAATTAGCTAAGCACGCTGGGAGAAAAACTGTAAAAAAAGAGGATGTAGAACTAGCATATAAAACTTGGAAAAGAAAATAGTAAATGAGCCTCTTTCTTTAATAAAAGAGGCTTCTTTAAATGATTGATTAAGTGTAAGAGTTAGCTATATTTTCTTAAAAGGAATTCAAGCATTTCAACGTGAAAGCTATTCGTTTCTAGTTCTTTATTTAGCTTTTCTTTTTCCCGCATGTACTCTTCTTTTGTTAATTCGCCAGTCATGTAGCGGGCATATATGAGTTCGGAGTCATTCTTAAGACGTTTAATCCTTTTTTTAAGCTGCTCAATCCATTTCTCGATTTTTATTACTTGTCTATAATGTTCTTCTTTAAATTGGTCTAGTTTTTCACTGTACTCTTTCTTTAATTTTTCATAGGTCTCATCGCTAATTTCCCCTTTTTCGCGAAGAGTTTCTAAGCGTTTAATTCTTTTTTCGAGGTTCGCGCGTTCTTCGGCAACTTTCTCTAATGGGAGAGGTTTAAGTTTCTCTTCAAGAGCTTTGCGTTCTTCCTTTACTAATTTGATTTTCTCTCTGAGTTCCTTCACTCTTAAAGCGTATTCTTCAATGTTCTTGCCTTCGGATATTTGCTCAGTCAATTTATCGATTTCACTCCTAAGAAACGCTATCTCTCCCGTGACCTCTTCGATCCTTTTTCTTAATCTAAGTTGTTCAAGGACGTCGCCGGATATTTCCTCTTCAGCATTTTCATGGAGCAGCTCGGCGCCACAAAAAGCGCAGTAACGCCCTTTAGTCACTGTTTTACCGCAGCTGGGACAGGACAGTTTATCCATCTGGACTCCCCAAGTGAGATATAAAGAAAAAGGTCTATTAGAGTTTTCTTGAAAAGGCAACCTCCTGAGACAAATATTTCCTTCTCGAAAATGAAGTTTTAAAAAGTTTTTTATCTTGAGTAATGATTTATCTAAATAATGGTGCTATTTTCCCTAAGAGGGTGTTTAGAAATGGCGAAGGAGGAAAACGTCAAGAAAATGCTTGAAATAGTAGACAAAGCGTGGGGGATTACGCCGTCCACGATAATATATACAGACGACTACGTGTATGTTTTATTTCCGTTGGATGATAGCAAGGAGAGATGGCAGGAAGTTTCATTCACTATGCCTGAGGGAAGTATTGAAACGAGAGAACTGACAGTCAAAGAGGCTCTCATATATCTTATGGAGGAGATAACAAAGGGTTTGCCGAACTATGTTGAACTGCCAATAGTAACCGAAATCGAGGACCTCGATGTGGTTAAAGAAAAAGTAAAAGGCATACTGCAACGGTGACTACTCTATTCCTCATTTTCTTTTACAATTTTAGTTTTTTGCAGATTCCTTGAGATGAGACCTGTCAGCATACTGAAATCCATGGGTATAAATAAGCGCGAAGTGTCGCTTCCCCCGATGTCTTCAAGAGCTTTAAGGTAGTAGAGAAGTAAAGTGTTATCGTCCATTTCCTTTGCGCTTTCAAATATTCTTTCTAATGCTGCAGCTTTTCCTTCGGCTTCAAGGATAATGGCGGCTCTCTCTCCCTCAGCTTCCATTACCCAAGCTTCACGTTCTCCTTCGGCTTTAAGTACCTCGCTTCGAGCTTCTCCCTCAGCGACTTTTATTGTTGCTTCTCGTCTGCCTTCCGCTTCAGTGACCATGGCTCTGCGTTCCCTTTCAGCTTCTATCTGCTTCACCATGGCGTCTTGAACCTTCTTGGGCGGAATTACCTCCCTTAATTCGACGGAGGTCACTTTGACCCCCCATCGCTCTGTTATCTCGTCAAGTTTATCCCTAAGAACCGTATTGATGTATTCTCTTTTGGCGAGAAGGTCGTCCAGTACGATGTCGCCTATAACGGACCTAAGAGTTGTTTGAGCAATCCCGAAAGTTGCCCCCCGGAAGTCTCTAACCTTAACGACCGAGTCTTCGGGATTCACAACGCGGTAATAAATTAGGACATCCACGTCTACTGGGGCATTATCCTTTGTAATGCAACGCTGACCCTTTACCTCGATGAAGGCCTCTCTTAGATCCACTTTAACGATTCTGTCAATTATTGGAATTAAGATGACTATGCCGGGACCCTTAGCACCTATAAGGCGGCCAAGCCTAAAGACAGCAGCTCGCTCGTACTCGTTAAGTATCTTAATATTAGGCAAAATCAAGAGGAGAAACAGAAGAACAGCAATGAATGCAAAGACAAGCAATCCTTCATCCATATAGAGTCACGCCCATTTCCCCCAATATCAGGTGTATAA
>Ga0105162_1001944_pt1 | contig 11309 bp, 8 predicted proteins | sample JNZ201metaG_FD_81532 | JGI IMG/M metagenome (GOLD analysis project Ga0105162, IMG submission 81532) | Hot spring microbial communities from Jinze hot spring, China to study Microbial Dark Matter (Phase II) - JNZ 20120812A | ecosystem: Environmental > Aquatic > Thermal springs > Hot (42-90C) >...
ATTATGAAATGACCGTTCAAAGCAAGTGCTTGCGCCTGCGTCAAAAGAGAATAATTTTCATTTATGTGTTCCCATCGCGTTTGAACCATTCCGATATTTCCATCAAGATAAAAATACGGAAGCGTCTTTCTTAAAAAATCTGGATTCGGAACAAAATCAGCATCAAAAATTGCAATAAAATCTCCCTTCGCAAATTTTAAACCATATTTCAAAGCCCCTGCTTTAAAACCTTCCCTCGTCCCCCTGCGTATATGTTCAATGTCAAAACCTTTACCCTTTAATTCCATAACTTTCAAAGCAACAACATTAACTGTCTCATCTGTTGAATCATCAAGCACCTGAATCTGCATCTTATCTCTTGGATAATCCATTCTTGAAACTGCATCAAGAAGCCGTGACGCAACATAAAGCTCATTATAAATCGGAAGTTGAATCGTCACATTTGGAAAATTTTTCTCCTCCCCAAAAAGTTCTTCAAGTGTTTTCGGTTTTAATTTCTTCTTTCGCCCTTCTATTTCATCTTTCTTGTTTTTGAAGTAATAATAAACGAGAACGAATCCATGAGAACCAAAAATTGAGAGAACAAGAATTGAAACAAGGTAAAGAGCAAGAACAAATTCCTCTAACATAAATTCTCCAATTTATTTGAAATTACCAGTTTGCAACCGTTGCAAGCAAAATATCCTCAGAAAGTTTTTCAATTGCCTGCTGTATCCCAAGTTGCAAGTTTAATTGAACATTTCCTTCAAGATCATACTCTCCCCAGTTTGAAAAGGTTCTCTCCCAAACCTTCGTCCTTTGCACCATATCGTAAAAACTTACACGAACCGTTATCGTTATCCTTGATTTTTTTATCCTTTCTCCACTCCCTACAACAACAGGATTATCTTGAACGCTTAGGATAACTCCCTCAAGAATTGAGTTAGCCGTGTTTCTATCCGCTATTTTCAATGTGTTGTCTTGAATAAATCTTTCAACTATTTTTTGCGTTAATTCCTCTCGCAAAGTTGCTCTTCCATAACCGCTTTGATCGTCAAACACAGGTATCGCTATCGTTTTCAAATGCGGTGGAACAGAAGCACCTGTAAATGAGTATCTGCAAGCGTAAATTAAAAATGCAAATGCAAATATAATAAAACCGAGCAAAATTTTAAAATTAACCGTTTTTCTTTTTCTCCTCTTCAAGTCCATATTCTTTAATCTTTCTGTAAAGTGTCCTTTCACTTATCTTTAAAGCTTTTGCTGCAAGTCGTTTATTCCAGTTGAATCTATCAAGCGCAGCTTTTATCATTCGCTTCTCCATATCAACAAGTGAGAAATTTTCAATCACATTTCCAGTTTTCAGATCAATTTTTGCCTCTGGAAGAGCAAGTGGAGATGAGATTTGCTTTGAAACAAAGTCAGCAAGATTGCCAAGTAAATTTTTTATTTCAAGCAAATCCGTTTTTATATCAATCAATGCTCTATAAATTAACTCTCTATCTGCTTGTTCAGCGGTTCTTCCGAATTTAATCGGCAAATTTCGTGAATAATCAAATTGAGCAAAATCATACTTCAAATACTTTCTTACCATATTCGCATCAATTACTTTACCACTCTCAAGGACAAGGATACTCTCAACAAAATTTTTTAACTCACGCACATTTCCAGGCCAGTGATAACTTATCAAAACTTGCATTGCATCGTCAGTTATGCCAGCAAAAGCAATTTTATTTCTTTCGCAAAACTGGGAAACAAATTTCTCAAACAAAATTGGTATATCTTCTCTCCTTTCACGGAGCGGTGGAATGTAAATGTTAACAGTTCTCAAACGATAATATAAATCCTCGCGAAAATTCCCACGCTTTACTTCTTCATCAAGATTTTTATTTGTAGCTGCGATAACTCTGACATCAACTTTTCTCAATTGAGATGAGCCAACTCTCATAAATTCACCAGTTTCAATCACACGCAAAATCTTAACTTGCGTTGCTATCGGCATATCCCCGATTTCATCAAGAAAGATTGTTCCGCCATCAGCCATCTCAAAATAACCTTTCCTCGTCTCAACAGCGCCAGTGAAAGCTCCCTTCTCGTGTCCAAAAAGTTCTGATTCAAGAATTCCCTCTGGAATTGCACCTGAATTAACAATAACGAAAGGACCTTCGGCTCTTTTACTTTCGCCGTGTATCGCTCTTGCAACAAGTTCTTTTCCAACGCCACTTTCTCCCGTTATCAAAACCGTTATATCCGTCGGAGCAACCTGCCTGATGACCGCAACAATTTCTCTTATCGCCTGTGACTCTCCGTAAATCCCATATTTTTCCTGTATTTCCTCGTATGATAGCATAATTCTTTACAATTCTATTTTCATTCCATCACAAGCAAGCTCAATGTTCATATCAAACTTCATTCGTGCGTAATCAAGCATCGTGGTTAAATCTTTCTCTGGCGCAACATGTGTCAAAATTATTTTTGGAATTTCAAAATCCGAAACAGCATCAATTATATCTTCAATCTCAATGTGCGCACACTCAATCAAAAGTAAATCAAGTCCCTCAAAATAATTTTTCACTTCATCAACAGAATAAATATCTGATGAAAAAAGAAACTTTTTCGCACCAGGTTCATCGTTTGAAATTTCCTCAATCAAAAATCCGTATGAGTTCGTCTCAACTCCGTAAGTTTCAGCAAATTTTTGATACTTTTTCAAATGTTGTGTTGGGAAAATTTTCATTTTCAAACTTTCAAAAATAAAAATTTCGTCCTTTGGCAAAGGCAAAAATTTATATTCAAAATCAAATCTCTCTCTGAAGATGTATAAAAACGGCAAAAATTTTTCCACTGCGTCAATATGCTTTGAAGGAAGATAAATCTCCAACGGTTTCTTCCTCTTTTTCCATTTCATAAATTGAAGAAGTCGTGGTAACCCAATAAAATGATCCGCATGAGTGTGTGAGATAAAAACTTTTTCTATTTTGTCAAGTTCAACTCCATCTGCATATATTGAAGATGTTGCGCCTTCTCCGATGTCAAGCAAAATCATTCTACCATTTGATTCAAGCCCAATGCAAGTTTGAGCCCTGCCTTTTTCTGGTATTCCAGATGCACTTCCGAAAATTGTGATTTTCATCTTATCCCCACTGTTGAAATAATGATGCTCTCTCTTCCGAATTTTCGCTTTATCTCATCTTTGACTTTATCTGCTTCTTTCCTGTCTGAAAAACATCCAACCCAGACGATATAAAACAATTTCCCATCTTTAAATTTAGTGTGAAGTTCTACACCATAACCTTTACTCTCAAAAAATTCTTTTTCTCTCTCTGCGTTGTTTTTATCAACAAATGCCCCAACTTGAAGAGAATAATTGCAATCAACTTTTGATTCAGAAGGTCTTCTCCCTGATTTGTCAGCTATTGAGATCTCACCAGCGCTCGGAAAGCGAACATTTATCCCAGCGTAAGGAGACGCTGGATAAAGCGTTTTCAATCGTTCAAGCTCTTTTTTCGCCTGTTCATAATCTCCCTTTGCATAGTAAAATTGAAAAATTCTGAAAAGAGATTCGTCGGAAAATTCACTTTCTGGATGGTTTAATGCAATATCGTAGTAAATTTTTACCGCTTCTTGAGCATCTTCGGTTATGCTTGCTTCAAGAAACTTTAAATTAACAGAATTTGGATAAATTTTTTTTAAACTGTCAATTGCACCCTTAACGCTTTCAACATCTCCAACACGAAGAAGATAAATATACCTGCTTATATCAACATCCTGCGTCAAAGCAAAATTAATTAAGAGAAGAAACGGGAGTATTTTTAGAAGTGTTTTTCTCATGAAGAATTTTAATTATGTCTCCGAATAAAGTTGCGGAAGTTGCGTTTTTTATGCGAACAATAATGTAATCGCCAGGTTTTACATTTTCATCTTTCGGAAATATGACTACTTTATTTGTGTCCGTTCTTCCCATCCATTGCTCGGAAGAGCGCTTGCTTTCACCTTCAACAAGAACTTCAACTTCACTGCCGATCAAACCTTGATTTATCTCATGCGAAATTTTTTGTTGCAATTCAATTATCTCGTTCAACCTTCTGATTTTAACTTCATCAGGAACATCATCTCCCATCTCATATGCTTTTGTTCCTTCACGTGGTGAATACTTAAACATAAAAGCGCCATCAAACCTTACTTCTTCAAGCAAACTCAAAGTCATCTTGTGATCTTCTTCCGTTTCAGTCGGGAAACCTGCAATTATATCGGTTGATAAACTTACACCTGGGATTGTTTCTCTTATCTTTTTGACAAGTTCAAGATAATGTTTTCTATCATAAGTTCTGTTCATCAATTGAAGAATTCTATCAGAGCCAGATTGAACTGGAAGATGGATGTAATTGCAAATGTTTGGATGTTCGGCTATTGTTTTTATCAATTTATCCGACATATCTTTCGGGTGAGATGTTGTAAATCTTACTCTCATATTTCTATCAACCTGCGCAACGGCTGAAAGTAAATCAGCAAAGTCATAATTTCCATCACGATAGGAGTTAACATTTTGACCAAGCAAAGTAACTTCTCTATAACCCTGCGCAGAAAGCATCTCAACTTCTTTGACGATACTTTCAAGAGGTCTACTTCTTTCCCTACCTCTTGTGAATGGCACAACGCAGAAGGTGCAGAATTTATCGCAACCTCTCATAACTGTAATCCACGCACTTATTCCTTCCGTTCTCAACGGGGTTATGTCATCATAGGTTTCAACTTTTGATAATCTCACCGCAATACCTTTATGCCCTTCAAATGCATCCTGAACAAGTTGAGGAAGTTTTCTATATTCATCTGGACCAACAACAATATCTGCGATGTTTTCTTCCTCAATCAACTTTTTCTTCAATCTTTCAGCCATGCAACCGAGAACTCCAATGACAAGGTTTGGATTTCTCTTTTTGTATCTCAAAAATGAATTCAATCTTCCGATAACCCTTTGCTCTGCGTGTTCCCTTACACTGCATGTGTTGACAAGTATGACATCTGCTTTTGAAGCGTCATCCGTGAGTGAAAATCCGTGCTTTTTCATAATCCCAAGAACGATTTCCGAATCAGCCAGATTCATCTGGCATCCGTATGTCTCTATGTAAATTTTCTTGCTCTCGCTCATCTCACCCGTGAATTTTTTATTTTGACGGATTAAACTTATTTAAATTTAAAAAACGAAAGCCGAAAAACAAAATGGAAAAAATTAAAAGGGGCGGGATTTCTCCCGCCCCAAAATTAACAATCAAAATGTCGCATCAAACCCCAAAATCCATCTAAACTTTAATTTCTTTTCCCCGTTCAAAGGATGGCTCACATAAATTGGAAAATCAAACCTTACTGTCTTAATCCCAGCATCGGATAAAAGATTTGTAAGATTTGAAATTTGTTCCAGCAAATTGCTTCTCAATCCAACTCCAAGATCATACCTCAAATTCTTCAAACTTGCCCTCTCACCCTGACTCCAAACTTTTCCAGCATCAAAGAAAATCAATGTCCTGAAAAACTGCCCCAAAATTGGAACTTTAACAAATGGGAGAAAAGATGGGAAGCGAAGTTCAACATTTGCGGAATAAGCTCTATCATCCGCAAAGTTTTGATCAAAATATCCACGCAACCCAGCACCGCCATATGGTTCAATGTGTTTTCTTACATCAGCGGAGAAAACTTTACTTCTGTATATCGGTTGATAAAATTGTTCAATCGGTGATGATGAAGCAAGGAAAAACTTCGTTTGAGATGGAATTGAGCCCTTTCCATAACCTCCGAAGAATCTCAAAGCAAGCAAATATCCATACGGCAACCTGAAAGATTGAACAAGCTCGGAATAAATTTTTGAATAGTTAAAATCGCTCAAAACTGTTGAAGATTCAAAAGAAAGCGAAAACTTCGTCCGCCAGAATCTACCATAATTTGAATATGTATAACCAGCGATGATTCTCGTCAATCTACCCTCCGTCCATTTATAAACATCGTCAAGATAATCATTGTTTGTTGATTTAAAAAGTTGAACTTTTAAATTGACATCGTGGAATGGTGGAATTGTGAGCGTGGATGAAAATCTTTTTCTTAATCCAAATCCACCGCCGTATCTTCCTTCAATTTTAAAAACTTCAAAATCAGTGAAAGTTCCTCTGCTTATCTCAAAAGGAATTCTCCTGCTACCGTTGAAATAAAAATCAAACTGATTAGTTCTTGGCGAATAAAGAAACCACAACCTGTGCGATATGACATCATCAAGGAAAGAGCCATTAAATTTAAAACCAACTTTAAAACCATCAACTACATTATACCAAATTGAAGGTCTCCACCTCAACCAATAAGCATCAATTGGAGAAGCAAACTGTGTTAATTGTAAAGTGTTGTCAAACGAAATTTTAACTTTTGGAAATGGATAAGTATTGTTCAACCTGTTTATATCTGCAATTCTCATATCGGGATTTATTTCCGCCGAAATTGGCTTTGATGGCAGTTCAACTTTAATTTCATTTTCCCATTCATCATTTAACCAAACATCAACAGGAAGATTAACAATCGTTGTTTCCCCATTTTTCATTTTAATTGCAACATCAAGTGGCATAACTGCTTTGCCTTTTCTGACTATTTTTATCGTTGTCTCATAAATTTCTTTTCCATCTTTAAAAATTCTCTTTGTTCGCATTGACTTTATCCCGTAATCACAGGTATATGTTCTATGAAACCATTGATCAAAAAACCATCTCAAATCTTTATTTCCACTTACTTCCATCGCAAGATTGTAAAAATCCTCTGGATACGGATGTTTGAACCTCCAGCTGTTGTAATACTCTTTCATTAACTTTGCAAAAATGGAATCCCCAAGGACATATTGCAACATAAACATAACAGTTGCGGTCTTTGGATAAAAAGCTGTGGTTGCGGGATAATTTTCACTCCAATGATCGGCGTGAGTTGCTATCGGCTCTTCATAACCAGTTATCGCAAGGAGAAGATATTGGCGTTGATTATTTTCTCTTTCATCAGTTTTGATCCCAGATAGACGAATGATTTGATTCGTTGTATCAAGAAGGTTATTTTTTCTCCCGTAATATGCTTCAAATGCGAGCGTTGTTATAAATGTATTGAAACCTTCATCCATAAAAGCAAATTCCGTCTCATTGTTGCTTATCATCATCGGATACCATTGATGACCAAGCTCATGAACTATAACGCCAAAAAGCCCTCTATAAGGTGAATTCGTTATGTTATAACCAATGAAGACAATCCCTGGATATTCCATTCCACCTCCAACGGCATAACTTGACATAACAAAAGCATTTGGATAAATGTAAAGCCCGAAATTTTCGCTGAAAAATTTGATTGCATGAAGTCCAAACTTAACAGCTTCATCCTTCCAATGTTTTTCGTTATCTTTGAAATAAAGAGCGTGTATCATCACACCACCATTTGGATGCTCGTCATTTTTCCAAAAGACCGCATCCCAAATGTATCTTTCATAAGCGCTAAAAGCGAAATCACGAACATTGCGAGCGATAAATTTCCAGGTGACATAATTTGACTTTTCATCTTCGGTTATCTTTCTCTCCGAAAAATTTGCAATTCTAAAAATTTTTTCGGGATTATTTTTCGCTTCTTCAAGTTTTGATATGACGCTATCTGGTAAAACTTCATTTGGATTTAAAAGTTCACCACTATACGCAACTATGAAACTTTCTGGAATTTCAAGTTCAACCTCAAAATCTCCAAAATCGTTGTGAAACTCACCTGTTCCGATATATTGGTCTTTGTGCCAGCCGTATCTGTCATAGACAGCAATTTGCGGATACCACTGCGCAATGTCAAAACATCTATTTGTAACCCCCGTTCTTATTCCAGGTCCTGGGGGTACTTCTCCTTCCCATTCAATTTTGAAAACAATGCTTTTGCCGGGTTTTAACGGTTCTGGAAGTTTTGCTTCAAGAATTGTATCGTCAATTTTATATTCAAGTGGAATTTCTGCTCCATCAGAAACAAGAGCAAATTTTTTCAATTCAACGCCTTTATAATCTTCTTTTTGTCGTTGATACATCTTCCTTTTTTCGGCGTATTTCCAGCCGTGACTGTTCTTTTTGAAAATGTTCCAGTACAGGCGAAAATAGACCTTATCAATTTCGTCTGGCGAATTGTTCGTGTAAATTAGGGTTTCTGAACCAGTGATTAATTTTTTGTCAGGGTCAAGCTTTGCCTTGATCTTATAATGAACATGCTGTTGCCAGTATGATTGAGATAAAGCTATAAGCGGGAAAAGAAGCAAAAGAAGTGTTAACTTCTTCATTTAACTCCTCCGAAATTTGTTTTTATTTTTAAATGACGATTCAATCAAAAGCGATGTTTCACTTAACAAATTTAGGTAATATGATAAAGATAGACAAATCGCTGTATCTTTGGCGGGTGTGATTTAAATCACAAACGAATTTTATCTTTTAAGTTTAATTTTCCATTGAAGCAAAAACAAAATCAACGGAGGATGCCATGAAATCAAAAATTTTGTTTTTTCTCGCTTTGGCGTTTATTTTCAACGCCTGTAAAAAGGAAAGCGATGTAACTTCCCCCTCAATTGCTCAGGAGCTAATCCCGCTTGCTATTGGAAATTACTGGATTTACAACGGTGTTACACTTGATGTAAATGGAAATGAAACAACCCCGACATGGCGTGATTCTTCGGTTGTGACAGGAATAAGAACTGTCGCTGGGAAACAAGCGTATGAAATCTCAGAATATGTTAATTCATCTCTTTCTGGATTGTGGTATGTTTCAAAAGATGGCGAAAAATACTACATTTATTTCCCTCAGGTATCACTTTTTGATTCGCTCTCTGGTAGATGGCTTCTGTGGGTTGATCCAGCAAGTCAGAGTTGGACTCTATTCAATCAACAAGTTAAATTTGTCATTGACTCTGTAAACAACATCACAGCAAGCGGAACTTTAAACATCACATCAAATAAAGGAGCTGGTGAAAATCTCACAATAAAAAATCAAACTGTTCAAGCACAGCAATACTACTGGGATGTTAACTTTAACGGTAAAATTGATCAAATTCCTGGTTCAACATTTACGATTTCAGCAAAAATTCGCTGGTATTTTACACCTGGAATTGGGTTGGTTAAAAATCAAACAGATCCTTCAACATTTAGAATTGTTGTCCCGTTGGTAATGGATACAACATTTAAGGGAATGGGAAGTAAGATCACGCTTGTTGATTATAAACTCAACCCAAGCCAGACAGCGAAGTTTGCACAGACATTTAATGCAGAAGAGCAAATAAATTCACAGTTCTTATTCAGACGTTTTATGATTCAAATTCCATTTGACAGGATTAGAAGATAAATAAAAAAGGCGAGCCAGTTGGCTCGCCTTTTGTGTTTAAAACTTCAATCGCAACTCCGTTGCGATTGAGAAATGCCTCAAATCCCCACCCGACATTAATTGATTGAGATGTCCCGTGGCGAGATTCAATTCAAGGAATGGAAGATTAATTCCAGTCCCAGCCGAAAGTGCAAATCCTTCAAATCCACCAAGCGAAATTCCTGCTCTCAAAGGCAAAAATCCAATCAATATCCATTCAACCCCAAGGGCAAGTTTTGGCTTTTTAAACATTATGCTCTTGTTTCCAATCGGCTGGAAATAATCAGCAGAAATTAACATACGCCCGGGGAAGAAAGGAAGGAAATTTTTCAAGTCAGTTGCAACTCCAAATCTCAACGCAGTCGGAAGCCCTGCGGAAAAACTTTCATATTTTTTCCTATCCGAACTATTGATGTAATCCTCAAAACTTTGTCTTAAACTGTCAAGTTTTTCCTGTGTTGAATATCCCGAGAATTTAAAACTTGTATCGCCGGAAACGATTATTGCATTTTTCGTCCAGTTAACCGAGCCAATGTCCGTTATACTTATTCCAGCAACGAACAATCCCAAAACTTCAGCGCTTGCTCCGATGTCAAAGCCAAGTCCTGTTCCGGCTGGCGTTGGGAAAGGTGAGAACTTAACATTATCTTGTTTATTCGGATCAAGAAAATCAACCCCTGCTCTTCTGACAACGCCCTTCATACTTGCGGTCATCTCATATCCTCGTGTGGAATCTGCGGTTTCAATCGTTAAATTTAATCCATCTGTTTCAGCATATCCAAAACCTTGAATGAACTTAACACCAAGACCAACATTGATATTTTTAACGGCAATTAAATCAAATGGAATTTTTGTCCCAATAGAAACAGAATATTCTCTCAACCACGCTCCACCTACGCCAACATCGTATGAAAAAACAGAACCTGGTGTATTTCCATAGAGAATAAACCTCATAAAATCCTTTGAAATATCAAATCGTGAAAAAACTCTTTCCCTTGCACCGATTGCAATTCCGACGCCTTTGATATGGAAAGCCAAATTGATTAACTTTGCATCAACCTGCCCGATCAATGTTCCAAGATTTTCATCAAATGAATCAAGAATTTTCTGTTTATCAGCATCGCTCAAGTGTCTTGCAACCTTTTGACCAGCGCTGTCAACACCCGTGAAATAGTCAAGGTAAAGATTATAACTCAAAAAATTCATACCAATTCCAGCACCCATTTGCGGAATCAAACTCATCGTGAAGTCACTGTTATCGTTGTAGATAATTGGCTTTTGCTCTTTTACTTCAAAATCAAGATTTTTAAAATCAACAACTGTTTCTTTTCCTGTTTCTTCTCTTGAAATTTGAATTGTTCCGCTAATTTTTGAATTCGGGCTTACTCTGAAATTTCTTATCACAAGTGTTTCATATCCTTTTTGCGTTACAACAACTGTGTAGGTTCCGGGCGGAACATTTTTGAGAGAAAACTCACCACTGAAATTTGCTCTTGCATTTAAATTTAAATTTTTGATCTCAACGCGAGCCCCGGGAATTGGTTGACGAGTTTGGGAATCAACAATTTTTCCTTTCAATTCCGAATCGCTCGCAATTCCCATATAACCAAGCAATGCTGGATTAACACCTATTGCGTCAATTGTTCTGCTTGTAACTGTTGTTGCACCTGCCATTCCAAGCCCACGAACATTTGCTCTGTCATCCCCACCAAGTGCAACCGTAAATGAAACCAGTAAAAATAAAACGAGCGCTTTAAACTTCATTTTATTGACCTTTTTATTTGTTTGTGATTTCAATTTTGTAATTTAATCTTCCGTAAATTTTCACTTTGATTGAATCCGTTGTCCGGAACTTGACAATTTTCCCATTGTCCGCTGTGGCAAGCGATAAAAACGAACGAATAAATTTCATATCCTTGAACTTTTGAATTTCATCTCTGTTG
>Ga0105162_1001945_pt1 | contig 11308 bp, 10 predicted proteins | sample JNZ201metaG_FD_81532 | JGI IMG/M metagenome (GOLD analysis project Ga0105162, IMG submission 81532) | Hot spring microbial communities from Jinze hot spring, China to study Microbial Dark Matter (Phase II) - JNZ 20120812A | ecosystem: Environmental > Aquatic > Thermal springs > Hot (42-90C) >...
AATTTCCCCCGGCAGGGGGCATTGCCCCCTGCATCCCTCTATTTTCCCCCACCCTCGTGGGCTCAGGATTTGCCATGGCCTTTGGTCCCACCCGTGGGCCTACTGCTAATGTTGGCGGCTTGCCCCCTTTTTGAATGAACCTGGGGGTATCTCCCCGCTCCCCTGGGATGGGGGCTTTGCCCTCCTCCAGCCCCACCTCCCACTTTAATTACCGACAAACAGCCTAGACAGGTTCAAACAATAGATTGTTGAAAAGCCCGCAGACATGTTGGCCTTTCTTGACAAGATTTTCTTGCGGCGGTATAATAATAGTAAATTGGTATCATTTGAGGAGGTGAGCCATGTGTTTGAAAATTGGTCAATCGGCACCGGAGTTTGAGGCCCAGGCTTTCGCTGAAGGAACCTTTAAAACAGTCCGTCTTTCGGATTACAGAGGCCAATGGGTCATCTTGATGTTCTATCCTGCCGATTTCACCTTCGTTTGAGCCACCGAACTGGCAGCAGTTGCTGCCGAATATGAGAAGTTCCGCAGCTTGAATACTGTTGTCCTTGCTATAAGTACTGATAAAGTCTTTACCCACAAGGCCTGGAACGATAACGAGCTCTCCAAGATGGTGCCAAACGGCGTCCCATACCCAATGCTTTCTGATCCCGATGGGCAAATTGGTTCTGCCTACGGGGTTTATGATGATAAAGCTAAAGTGAACTTGCGGGGCCTTTTTATCATTGACCCAGATGGGGTTATACAGGCTTACAGCGTGCTTCCAGCTCCAGTTGGGCGAGATACGGGGGAGATCCTGCGTGAACTCCAGGCCCTCCAGCATGTCAGGGCAACACAGGGGGCCGAAGCAACTCCAGCTTGCTGGGTCCCCGGTAAGCCAACCCTTAAGCCTGGCCCTGACCTTGTAGGTAAGGTCTGGGAGGTGTGGAAGCCATAATGAAACTTGTCCTCGTGGGCGCCTGAGCCAAGGCGCCCATGAGGTTTTTTATCCCCATTATGGAGGTGAGATATGGATCCAGTAATTTTAGCCCGAATTCAGTTCGGTTTAACTGCTGCAATGCATTTCCTCTTCCCACCCGTTTCCATCGGGTTAGCATGGCTCATCGTTTATATAACCTGGAAGCGTTGGAAGACGGGTGAGCCTATCTGGGAGAGCATGAGTCGGTTCTGGCCTCGGATCTTAGGCCTTATCTTCGCCGCTGGTGTTGCCAGTGGAATCGCCCTGGAATTCCAGTTCGGCACTAACTGGTCGGCCTACTCCCGCTACGTTGGAGATATATTTGGTTCCCCATTGGCAGCTGAAGGTGTTTTTGCCTTCTTCCTGGAATCCTTCTTCCTGGGCATGCTGATCTTCGGGCGAGAACGATTGCCCAAAGGTCTTTATTGGTTCTCCGCTTTGATGGTTGCTATTGGTTCTACGTTATCCGCTTTCTGGATTATCGTTGCTAACTCCTGGATGCAAACGCCTACAGCTTACCGCATTGTTGGAGAAGGGATCCATCGTCGGGCAGAGTTGACAAACTTCTGGGCGGCTGTTTTTAACCCCTCTACTCTCCCCCGTTACATTCACACAATCGTGGCCTCCATATTTACCGGCGGCTTCTTTATGGCCGGCATTGGCGCATGGTATTTGTTGCGTCGGGAGCACCTGGAATTCGCCCGCCGTTCTCTCCAGATAGGTTTAGTGGTTGCAGCTATTTTTTCCCTCCTCATTCTGGTGACGGGTCACTTCCATTCTGTCCAGGTTGCTAAGACTCAGCCAGCTAAATTGGCAGCTTTTGAGGCCCTGTTTAAGGATACCGCTGGAGCCGGCCTGGTCTTGTGGGGGTTCCCGGATGAAGGAGCTCGCACACTCCGATTGGCTATAAGGATACCCAAATTGTTGAGCTTTCTCATTGACTTTGATTTTAACAGTGTTGTCCCCGGCCTGGAGCGGTTCCCAAGGGACGAATGGCCACCAATTGCTCTGGCCTTTTACCCCTACCACATTATGATTCTCCTGGGCGGGTGGTTCATCTTGGTCAGCTGGTGGGGAATTTTCCTGGGAAATCGTCGTTTTGAAAGTAACGCTTTTCTCAAGGCTCTTGTCTTTTCAATCCCTCTACCCTGGGTCTCTTTGGAACTGGGCTGGCTGGCAGCAGAGTTCGGCCGGCAGCCATGGGCAGTCTATGGCCTTCTGAAGACAAAGGATGCTGTTTCGGTAGTAGTGCCGGCCTGGCAAGTTCTCCTCACTATAATCCTCTTCATAGTCATATACGCCTTCATATTGGCCTTGCTCATCTACTTGCTGCGGCGGGAATTCATGAGGGGACCCGAATTGGTGGCTGTCAAAGCGCCAGCATAAGCATCCATGGCAAAGGAGGGTAGCCATGAGCCATGAATTGCTACAAAATATCTGGTATTTGTTAATTGGTGTATTGATCACCGGTTACGCCGTTCTGGATGGATTTGATCTCGGGGCAGGGGTATTGTATCCCTTCGTAGCTAAGAAGGATGAAGAGCGCCGTCTGATCCTCAACGCTATTGGCCCTTTCTGGGACGGCAATGAGGTCTGGCTTTTGACTGGCGGCGGGGCACTTTTTGCTGCTTTCCCCCACGTTTACGCCACTGTCTTCAGCGGGTTTTACCTGGCTCTAATGCTTGTCCTCTTTGCCCTTATCCTGCGGGCTGTCTCCTTTGAGTTCCGCAGCCGGGTTGAATCTCCAGGTTGGCGCAAGATGTGGGATTACATCTTCTTCGTGGGTAGCTTAATACCTGCCCTGCTGACGGGGGTGGCCGTCGGTAACGTGATTCGAGGTGTCCCGCTTAATGAGCAGATGGAGTTCATCGGCAATTTCTTCACTCTCCTAAACCCCTTTTCTCTCCTGGTGGGGCTAACGGGGTTGGCGATGTTCATAACCCACGGGGCTATATACCTTGTAATGAAGACCAATGGCCCGGTAGCCGAAAGAGCTCGTCGCTGGGCTAATGGCGCCTGGGTTGCGCTCCTCGTGCTGGCGGTTCTTACCAGCATATTTGCAGCGGTTGATGTTCCTCAGCGCTTTGTGAATGCATCCCGCCAGCCTCTCATCTGGGTCGTCCCCATTTTAACGTTGATTTTCATGGGGCTCACCCGCTGGAGCTTGGCAAAAGGTAAGCCTGGATATGCTTTCCTCTTCTCCGCCCTGACCATCGTCGGGTTGATGGGAATATTTGGTGCTGGCAATTACCCCTACTTATTGCCTGCCAGTAACGTCGCAGAATATGGCCTAACCATCTACAACGCTTCGTCTTCCAGACTTACGCTCATGACAATGCTTCTAATCGCCTTGGTGGGAATGCCTGTAGTCCTGGCCTATACAGCTTATATCTATTACGTTTTCCGCGGAAAAGCCAGGGTGGAGAAAGAAGGGTATTAAAAAGCAAAGGGGCATAGCCTTTCTGTCTCCAAAGAACAGGAAGGCATGCCCCTTTTTAAAGTTTACCAAACGGGATATTCCCCGCGGGAAAGGGCAGCGGTGAATTTGTAAATGTTGGCCAGCTCTTCTTCTATTATGGCCACCACATCCCCTCTTATAGCCTCAAGCTCTACCCCTGGTTTCAGGATAAGCTGAGCTGAAGCGATCAGGGGTTGGTCTATAGGCCGGCCAATTTGTGAGCATAGCCACACATAAACTTCCCTTATGCCCTCAACTCGCCGGTAAAGTTGATCGGCGATACGGTGGGTCAGGAGGTTGTAAATTTTGCCCACATGGCTCACAGGGTTTTTGCCCGCTGCAGCTTCAGTGCTCATAGGTCGGTTCAGGGCGATGACCCCATTTACTTTGTTTCCACGCCCTACCTGACCGCAGTCGCCGCCTTCAGCGCTGGTACCCAGAACTGTGAGGTACATACCGGCTTCTCCCCGGCCTGGGGCATCCAGGGTATTAAGGTCAATGGTTACATGTTCAAAGTCCAGGTTTTTGCCCTGCACAAAGGATTTTATAGCCTCCCTGATTTCCTCCTTGCGGGCAAAATAGTGGGCTTCGCTTTCCACAAAGCGGTCCACAAAAGCCATGGCAATGGTTAAAGTTAGATGACGGTTATACCGATAACCCATAACTTTTATGTCTTCTCCGGATTCAGGGAAGCGCTCTTTGAATTCGGGAGAATTGAGGAAACGCTCAACCTCGTAGACGATGCGCTCGGTCTGGGTCAGGGGGGCATAGCCGACAGCCGCGGATGTATCGTTGGCGCCGATTACTTCCCTGGCGAAGATGTCCACCAATTCGGGGGAGCCAGGCTTTATCTCGTTCTGGTAAATGACGTGCTTGTCCGGGTCCACAAAGCGCAGGTTCCTGCGAATCCAGCTTTTGGCAGTTTCTATGGCGATTTCACCTACCGGGATTTTCTTCCCCTGGAATTCATATATAGCTCTGTCGCCAAAGATTAGCTTCATTGGTTCTATAACTTTGCCCCCACCGATCTTTGGCTCAGTTATTCCGGCTACCAGAAAGCCTTTATCAATGTTGTGGTGGAGGATTTTACCGAAGGCTTCGGTGTAAGCTTTGCAGAGGGCCACCGAAACCTCTTCCATTATGGCATCGCAGATGGAATCGGGGTGACCTGTTCCTTTGCGTTCCACCAGTTCCACCTGCTGCTCCTCCACCGGCACAGATTTAAGGGCTTCTATCAGTATGTTTCTCATCTTTCAACCTCCTTTAAGTATTTTTCTTGGGCCCTTTTAGCCACTTCAGCGGCCATCCTAACAACTTTTTCGGCCGTCTCCTGCTTAAGGGAGCCTGTCCCACAGGAAGGGGTTATCATTGAAGCATTGAGGATTGCTTCTCTTGGAACCCCCTTTTTCACCAGAAGGTTTATTGCTTCTTCCAGTTTAGCGAGCAAGCTTTCCGGGGTTTCGTTGTGCACCTCCTCCCCGGCTGGCACTATCCCCCAGGCAAGGATGCCTCCTCGCTCAAGAAATCTTTTCACCTCTTCCGGATAGAGAGCTAAATTTTCGGCATAAGCATAGGCATCAAAGTTGAGGATGTCAATGGATGTTTCCAGGAGTATAGACCAATCGGTATTGGCGCAGCAATGGACACCCTTAAAGCCCTTTATTCCCGAGAGAACTTCTTCCACCATGGAAATGACCTGCTCCCGGTTCAGGGGGACAAAAGCAGAGCCGAAAGTGGCCATGTAGGGTTCGTCTACAAAAATTATGGTATTGGGGGAAATTTTCTTCAATTCTCTCTCCTGCCATGCAGCCTTAAGGCGAAGGTGTTTGGCCAAAGCTTCGGCAAGGATTTCATCATATAAGATCGGGCGCCGGTCCTGATCAACCACCGCCAAACCCCAGCTTATCGGACCAGTAACCTGCCCTTTAACAGCTATTAAAGGGTAACCTGAGAGGAATTGATGGGCAGTAGCCAGTCCTTGAGCATACTCGGGGCTTATGGCTCCGTGATCTACTTTGTTTTCAAGGTAAGCAATGTAAAGGGCTTCCAACTCGGGTTCCAGATCTTTGGTCCTATCCACGTAAATTCGCTGGTTTTCCATGTCAAGGATTACGCCTGGGAACTTTTCGGAAAACTGGACATACATGTTCTCAAGGAAGCTGCGACGGGGAAGCTGAGGCCAGTTAGGGATCGTATTGACGTTTTCCAGAATCAGGCTCCAGGCTTCCCCAACGCTTGTGTGGGGCAAGCTTCCCACAGTTGTAAGTTGCCACAAAAGCTTGCTTTTGTCCATAAGGGCCTCCTAAACTTTACACCACAACAGCCTGTTGTTTTCCACAAAAGCCTCCGCCACCCCTGCCCTTTCCAGAGAAGCCAGAGCAGCATACACTGTAGTGCGGCAAAGGTAGTAGTGTGGAAGGTCCCGGTAAGTCAAGTTCAGGGCTTGGGCAATCCCCTGCATAAGGGCTAATTCATCACACGGGGAGCGCAGCAATTCCAGCACTATATCCCTTATTCCTTCAAGCCGCTTTCGGTTAGCTTCGGCCAAAGGGGCAGGGTTCTGAAGGACTTCTCCATGCCCGGGGATAAAGTGATCACAGGGCCAGAACCCCTCTTCAAATTTTTTAAGGGTGGCGATTGCCGAGTCCAGCTCAGTGCAGTATGGTATGCCATGTTTGGATAGGGTTTCAGTGGGGAAAAAAGAGTCAGCACAGAAGAAGGTATCCTCAAAAATTAATCCGATTTGCCCGGGAGAGTGGCCAGGCAAGTGAATTGTTTCGAGTTCAAGCCCTTCAATGCTTACGACTCCTTCGCTTGTAATCCCATCCACCTGACAAGGTCTGGCGAGGGTAAATTTCCCCTGCAAAGCTTTCACAGGCCATGCCCCTCCGAAAAGCCAGAGGGGTTCAAGGATGGGATTTTCCACGACAGCTGCTTCAAAATTGGGGGCAAAAACCTTAATTCCAAGCCTTTCCCTTATAGCCCCTGCCCCTCCGAAGTGGTCAGCATGGGCATGGGTGATAACAAGGGCACAAGCTTTAGCTCCGATTTCCATCAGTGCCTTTGACACTTGTCTGGCGGAATCTTTATCCAGCCCGCTATCTATTATCAGGGCCTTTCCATCCAGGGCTATGAACCCTATATTGGAACCTCCAGGAAGGACCCAGGTGTTTTTTCCCACCTTTTTCATTCAGCTGACCTCCATAATACGACGCAGGTTTACATCAAACGGTGGATAGACAACCCCTTTTTCCGTTACGATTCCGGTGATAAAGCGGTGAGGTGTTACATCAAAGGCCGGGTTGTATACTGGGAACCCTTCCGGAGCTATGGGTATACCTTCTATGTGGGTGACTTCTCTGGGGTCCCTTTCTTCAATAGGGATGTATTCTCCGGATGGGATGGAAAGGTCAATGGTGGAAGTAGGGGCTACGGAGTAAAAGGGAATTCCGTGCTGGTAAGCCAGCACTGCCAGGTTATAAGTTCCGATTTTATTGGCCACATCGCCATTGGCAGCGATGCGGTCCGCTCCCACCAGCACGATGTTTACTTTCCCCTGGCGCATAAGCAAACCGGCGACGTTATCGGCTATGAGGGTGGCCGGTATGCCAAGTTGCTGAAGTTCCCACGCCGTTAAGCGGGCCCCTTGCAGGCGTGGTCGGGTTTCATCTACCCACACGTGGATGCGTTTGCCCTGTTCCCAGGCCGTCCTTATCACTCCGAGGGCAGTGCCGTAATCCACTGTAGCCAGAGCTCCGGTATTGCAGTGGGTGAGGATGTTGTCGCCATCTTTTATCAAAACTGCACCATATTCCCCCATCCTTTTGTTAACTTCCACATCTTCTTCGGCTATGAATTTGGCCTCTGAAATTACAGCGTTCTTAAGCGAATTGAGGTCGTTCTTATGGGAATAAGCTTTAGCCATAACTCTATCCAGAGCCCAGAAAAGGTTTACCGCGGTCGGGCGTGTGTTGCGGAGGATAGAAGCTGCTTCTTCCAGCTCTTTTAAAAGTTCTTCAGATTTGGAAGCCCTGGAATGAAAAGCTACCAGGGCAAGGCCGAAAGCAGCAGCTACTCCTATAGCAGGTGCTCCACGGATGTGCATTTCCTTTATAGCTACAGCAATCTGGTGGGGGGTCGTGCACTCCTCCACCACCAGGCGGTGGGGCAACTGCCTCTGGTCTATCAATTTAACGACGCCATTATCCCATTCAATGGTGCGCATTTTGCCTCCGTCATAACATAAAAATTAAAGGCACCCTGTTTTGGGGCGCCTTAAGAAACGAAAAACCCCCCGCTGGGAGGGGGAATCTTTTCCGGATTCCACTCTCATCTCCCAGTAATGCCCGGAGGGCATACTGCCGGAATTGGCACCTGGAACCGGTTTTTACCGGTTCTGGTTGCCGGGGCTTCACAGGGCCGGTCCCTCCACCCCTCTTGATAAGAGCGCCCGGATTAATTCAACTTTAAAAGAACCGCTATTGAATTTTATGTGATTTTAGCACATGAACCCTTCTTTGTCAAACAAAGACAGGGGTATGATTGGCAAACCGCCGGCATTGGCATTAGCCAGCGAGTGGGACTAAAACCCTTGCCTTCCTGGTTAGCATGGTTGACAAAATGAGAGGAAAAGGATATATTCTCCAAAAAACCTGGTGGTTCAGGAGGAATAGTCCATGGATATACGCTTTGGCACTGACGGATGGCGAGGGACTATCGCTGGAGATTTCACCTTTGATAACGTTAAGCGCTGCGCTCAGGGGTTCGCCCGTTACCTTTTGAGCAAAGGCTTGGCAGAGAAAGGAGTGGTTATAGGATACGACCGGCGTTTTGCTTCTGAACACTTCGCCTCTGCAGCAGCAGAAGTCATGGCTGCCCACGGCATTAAAAGTTATATCACCCGAGAAGCTACTCCCACCCCTGTCATAAGCTTCAGCATAGTGGCCTTAAAAGCCGGTGGTGGGATAAATATTACTGCCAGCCACAACCCACCCCTGGACAACGGCTTTAAGGTACGGGACCACCGGGGAGCTGCCATTGATCCCCTTGGGCTCAGAGAAATTGAAGCCTTTATTCCCCCTGTCTCAGAAATTAAAAGCATTCCGCTGGAAGAGGCTGTGCACAAAGGGTTTGTGGAGTTCTTTGACCCTGCTCCAGCTTACCTTGAACATATAAGTAAGCTGGTGGACTTTGAACCCATAAAGAAAGCGGGTCTCACTATAGTGCACGATGCTATGTATGGAAACGGAGCCGGCTGGCTGGAGAAAATCCTGGCCGGAGGAACCACGAAGATTGTAAGCATCCGGACCGAGCGCAACCCCCTTTTCCCTGGAATGAAGCGTCCCGAACCAATCCCTCCTAACATCCAGGCCTGTCAGGATAAAGTCCGGGAAATTAAAGCTGATGTCGGCATTATAAACGATGGCGATGCCGACCGGATAGGTATTGTGGATGAGTGCGGCGATTTCCTGAATCAGCTTCAGGTTTACGGCCTCCTGGCTTTATACCTCCTGGAAGTAAGGGGATGGCGAGGTCCCATCGTCAAAACACTTTCCACTACCTCCATGCTGGACATACTGGGCCGGATTTACAATGTCCCTGTTTATCATACAGGCGTTGGTTTTAAATTCGTGGCCCCCAAAATGCTGGAAGTGGATGCTATGGTCGGAGGGGAAGAAAGTGGGGGTTACGCTTTCAGGGGCAATGTGCCGGAAAGGGATGGTATCCTTGCCCCTCTGTTTTTCCTGGATTTCATGGTCAGGACCGGGAAAAAGCCTTCGCAGCTCTTGGAGCACCTCTACGAAGTCGTAGGGTCCAGGTTTTACTACGATCGTATTGACCTTTCTTTTCCGCCGGAAAAGCGAGAACTTACCAGGGTGCGTATAGAATCCGCCAGGCCGTCAACCATTGCCGGAATTAAAGTAACCGGGATTGACACCACCGACGGTTATAAATACAACTTGGAGGATGGAGGATGGCTCCTTATCCGCTTTTCGGGGACAGAACCTGTAATACGTTTCTACTGTGAAACCACTTACGGCGATAAAGTCCGGGAAATTCTGGAAGAAGGCATAAAGCTGGCCGGTCTTTCCATTGAAAAATAATTTTCAAAGGGTTGAGCCATGGAACGGATCAAGGTGCTGAGCGTCCTGAGGCTGAGTGAGAAGAATTTGGAAACCTTGCGCAGTGTTTCCCCGAGGCTTGAGGTAAGCCAGGTTACATGCCGAACTCCGGAAGAGATGAGGCCTTTTTTGAAAGATGTGGAAATCCTTTACACTTTCTGGTTCCCTTTTGATCCTGCTGAGGTGGCTCCGAAGCTCAAATGGATTCAGCTTTCCAGCGCTGGGGTTGACCACCTGCTGGATTCCCCTGTGATGAAGAGCCAGGTCATAATTACCACCACCAGCGGCATCCACGCTATTCCCATCGCGGAATATGTATTTGCGATGATGCTGGCCCTTGTAAAGAGACTGCCTCAAGCTTTAAATTATCAAAGACACCGGGAGTGGCCTTCCAATCGTGAAAAAGTGTTGCTTTCCGATGAGTTGCGGGATAAAACCATCGGGATAATTGGCTACGGGAGTATCGGACGAGAAGTAGCCAGGTTAGCCAGAGCTTTCGGAATGAGGGTGTTTGCCACGAAACGGCATGTAGATGTCAACACTGATAAGGGTTATAAGCTACCAGAGGTGGGGGATCCTGAGGGCATACTGGTGGAGAGGCTTTATCCCAACTCCAACCTTAAAGAAATGCTTCCCCTTTGCGATTTTGTGGTCATAACCGCTCCCCTTACCCCTGAAACTTACCACATGATCGGGCGGGAAGAGCTGGCGGCTATGAAGCCTTCCGCTTACCTCATAAACGTAGCCAGGGGGGCAATTGTAGACGAGGCAGCTCTTGTGGAGGCACTGGGTGAGGGAAAATTGGCAGGCGCCGCTTTAGACGTCTTTGAAAAGGAGCCTTTACCTCCCGAAAGCCCTCTCTGGAACTTCCCTAACGTCCTTTTGACCCCGCACGTTTCAGCGATAACCCCCAGATATGATGACAGAGCCACTGCCCTTTTTGCCGAGAACCTGCGCCGCTATCTGGCGGGAGAAGAACTTCTCAATGTAGTGGATAAAACTCTGGGCTACTGAGGTTTACCCCAAAAGTAAATGGCTAAATTAGCCAGGGCCATTGCTATGAACCCGGCAACCCCTGTTATTCCCACTGTAAGGTCATTTCCTCCTTTGAGGAAAAGCAAGCCAATGCCAGCGGTCCCGTTAAGGGTGCCATGCATCAAGGCGGCGGCCAGGACAGACCCAGCCTTAAGTCTTATGTACCCGATTATTGGGGAGAGAAGCAGGCAGAACAAACACATCATGAAGACTCCAGGGACAGGGTGCTGGGGGTAATTGTGCCCTCTGAGGATAATGGGGGCGTGCCAAATACCCCAAATCAAACCGATGAGGGCCTGGGATTTCCAGAATCCGATGGGCAAAAGCTCCTTAAAAAGAAACCATCTCCACCCTAATTCTTCCCCCAAAGCTACAAGAGCATTTATTGTAGCACCAGCCAGAAGTCCTTGAACAATTCCGCTCACCAATGCAACCCATAGGGGGGTTGCAGCAAGCTGAGCTTTGAGGGCTTCCAACTGCTCCGGCGGGATGTTCCTGGCGTAGGCGGCTACCCTTTCGGCCAATCCGCTCATATCTGCTGAGAAACTTACCCCGGGAAAGGCAAGGCTTATGACAGAGGAAAACAGGGTAAGGGCAGGGGGGATAACCCAGGCGGCCAGGAACCATCGGTTCAAAGAGAAAGAAATCTTCAATGGCTCCCGGTAAATCAATTTCTGCACCATGATTGCTACCAAGCCCGGGATCCACATGTATACAACAGCCATGGAAAAGGC